>Ga0209985_10004807_pt1 | contig 10726 bp, 7 predicted proteins | sample NOAtaG_FD_187305 | JGI IMG/M metagenome (GOLD analysis project Ga0209985, IMG submission 187305) | Freshwater lake microbial communities from Lake Erie, under a cyanobacterial bloom - NOAA_Erie_Diel6S_1000h metaG (SPAdes) (version 2) | ecosystem: Environmental > Aquatic > Freshwater > Lake ... | reverse complement strand
GAGACCGAGACCGAGACCGAGACCGCGACCGAGACCGAGACCGAGACCGAGACCGAGACCGAGACCGAGACCGAGACCGAGACCGAGACCGAGACCGAGACCGAGACCGAGACCGAGGCCGCGACCGAAGCCGGGGCCGGGGCCGGGGCCGAGACCGGGGCCGAGATTGAGACCGGCCGACCGCCGTCCGCCGCCTCACTCGAACGGCGAGCGGTACTCCCCGGTGAGCTCGTAGATCCACACCGGCATGTGATCGAAGTCCACGCTGAGCGCCTCGGCGCCCGACTCGTCCCAGCGGAGAGGGCCGAGGGTCGGGGCGCGCTCGAAGGAGGCGACGAGGCGGTGGCCGGTGCGGCCGGCGAGCAGCGCCTCGTAGAACACCGCATGGCGCGGGGCGCGGGCGTGGGCCGAGGGGTCGAGGCCGCGGCGCCGGTAGAAGTCGCCGATCACGACGAAGCGGGCGTGGCGGAGCATCCCGTCGACGTGCTCGGGCAGTTCCTCGTCGCTGGGCCAGCCGGCCCAGAGGCGCAGAGGGCGCAGGCGCGGCATCGCGAAGCCGGGCACGCCCATCCAGTCCTCGTTGAGCCCGAGCGGCGCGGAGTAGTTCGCCTCCGGCTCGGTCACGACGACGTCGCCGTCGCGGGCGTGCTCGGCGAGCCAGCGCGCGGCGAGCAGGCGCGGGTCGGGCTCGGCGAACATGAGCGACCACGCCGCGCCATAGAGCGTCACGTGCCCGAGGACGCCCGCCCCGAGCGCGCGCCGCGCATCCTTCCGGTCGAGCGCCGCGCCGAGCACCGCCGCCGCGCAGAGCACGAGCCCGGGCACCGCGGGCAGGACGTGGCGGATGGTGAGGACACCCCAGCCCGCGACGAGCAAGAACGAGGGCAGCGCGGCGACGAGGCCGAGCCGGACGAGACGCCCGCTCCCCACCGACCAGCCGAGCGGCGCGCCCAGGCCGAGCCGCCGCGCCATCGAGGTGCCGAGCGGCGCGAGCGCGGCGAGCAGCACCGGCACGCCGAGCGCGTAGGGCAGGATCGTGGAGAGCCAGTAGGCGGGAGTGCGGTCGTTGTAGGTGAAGCGCCAGTCGTAGAAGACGAACTCGCGCTCCGCGAAGTACGTGCCGAGCATCCACAGGCCGCTGCGGTTGCCCGCGCCCTCGGGCGGCCCGCGCCCATCGAGCAGCCAGGGCTGGACCGCGACGTACACGAGCCCGGCGGCGAGCATCGCGAGCGCGAAGCGGCCGGTGAGGCCCGCGCCGATCCACCGCAGCCAGCGTGAGCGGCGCGCAGCGCTGCCGCCCGCGAGCGCACCGTGGGATGCCGCAGGCGACCACGCGAGCGCCCAGGCGAGCGCGAGGCCGAGGAGCAGGCCGGGCATCTTCGTCGCCGCGATGAGCCCGAGCGCCACGCCGGCGTAGAGCGCCGCGCCCGCGCCGCCGCCCGTGACGAGCAGCGCGCAGGCGTCGAGCAGCATCGCGATCTCGGGGATGAGCAGCGCGTCGGCGGTGTAGAAGTGGCCCACCTGCACGAGGCCCGGCGCGAACGCGGCGATGACCGCGGCGCTCGCGCCGGCCCAAGGCCCGCCGAGGCGCCAGGCCGCGCGCGTCAGCAGCAGGATGGCGAGCGTGCCGAGGAGCCCGGCGAGCGTCCGGCAGTCCTCGGTCCAGTCGGCGAACGAGTACGGCGCGTCCGGATCGAGCGCGTCGAACGCGCGCTGGTGGTAGTGGGCCGGATCGGGGTAGCGCGCCGCGATCGGCCGCGCGGTCTCCGGCCCGCCGTAGCGCAGCCACTTCACCCCGATCGCCAGCTCGTACACGAGCGGCCCATACACCGAGGCGTTCGGCCGGTAGTCGCCGCTCGTCAGCCCGCGCCACTCCGCGCCGATCGCCTCCCAGAGCACGAAGCCCTTCTCGTCGACGTGGAACGAGACCGGCAGCCCCCAGTCCGCGCTGCCCACGCGCGCGAGCCCGCCGAGCACGGTGGCGGCGGCGACGAGCGCGCCTGCGACGAGGACCTGCCGGGAGCGCGGCATCGGGGGCGGAGGATAGCGCGGCGAAGGCGGGCGCCGAGGCCGAGAGCGCGACCGGCACAGAGCGCTCCAGGCCCGGGTGGTTCCGTGCCTGTCGTCGCTCGGTGACGAGCCTTGCATCACGGGCACGCTGTTGGCGCGCCGAAGGGCTCAGGTCGCAGGCGCCGTGTTCCGAGCGCGGCGCTCTCGGACGAGGCGTTCCGTCGCCGCGAGCGGGATGAGAAGCTGCGGAGCGACCGGCAGGAGCATTCCGAGCGCGGGCTCGACCGCGGCGGCCACGAAGAGCGCGACCGGCGCGGCGAGCGCGAGCCGAACCCAGGGACGTCGCCCGTCTGCTCCGGCGCTCCCGCGTGCGAGCGCGATGGGGACCGACCAGGCGAGCAGATCGTGGAAGAACAGGTGCGGCGAAAAGAGGAGCCCCAGCGCGACGGCGAGCGTGAAGGGGCGCGGCCCGGGCCGAGACCGGCCGAGCGCGAACGCGAGCCCCGCGACGACGAGGAACGCCGCCCACGCGATCCCGCTCGTCAGCGCCCGTCGCTCGGGATCGCCGAGCAGCCGCGCGAGCGTGCCGCGGAAGCAGACCATGTAGGGCGGCGTCGCGACCGCGAACGCGTTCTCGAGGCCGCCGAGCTGCGTCGCCCACCGGAGCCACGCGTCCGGGCCGAGCACACCGAGCGTTGGGAGTGCCAGCGCCAGCACGGTCGCTGCGGCGATGCCGAGGGCCCTCCACCGCCTGGCGCCGGCCAGGTAGGCGAGCGCGATCGGCACGAAGGGCGGCTTCAGCGAGAGGAGCCCGAGCGCGACGCCGGTCCGTACGTCGCGTCCGTCACGCACCGCCCGCGCGAGCTCCGCGAGGAGCAAGCTGAGGAGGATCGCGAGCTGACCGAGCCGGAACGTCGATGCCACCGAGCCGAGTGCGACGACCACGATCGCGACGAGCCGTCGATCCGCGCCGGCGAGCTCCGCGAGCACGACGACGAGGCGCGCGAGGCAGCTCGCCGAGAGGAGCCCGAACACCGCGAAGGCCAGGCCGAGGGGCATCGCCGCAAGCGGCGCGAAGAGCATCGCCGCGTGCGGCGGGAGGAGGAACGCGAGGTGGCCGCCTTCGCGCTCGGTGCCGAGCACGTGGGCCATCGCCGCCTCCTGCGCCGCGCGATCGTAGGGATCGCCTCCAGCGAGCACGATCGAACCGCCCGCGCGGAACACCGCGAAGTCGGAGGTGACGACCGTGGCCGGGTCGAGGAGAGCGCGGCCGAGATCGAGCGCGCCGAGCGCGAGCACGACGAGGGCAGAGACCACGAGCGCCTGCTCGATGCGTGCCGGCGACGCCGTGACCGCGTCTCCCATCGTGCGGGGCCGGTCGGCCGGCTCAGCGGGGGGCGGTCGGGATGGTCATACCCGGCGGGAGCATGCCTGCGGGGATGCCCGGGATGGGGCTCGCCCCCGGGGCGACGGCGCCGGTCGCGGCCTCGGTGCCCTCTTCGCCGGTTGGCTCGACCGCCTCGGGCAGGACCGGGATCAGCGAGCGCACCGCGACGCGCAGGAACCGCGCCCGCCGCACCGGGTCGATCATGTCGGGGAACAACACGTCGGGGATGCGCGTCGTCGACTCGGTGGTGTCGTTCGGGTTGCGCAGCACGAGCTGGATCTCGCCGCCCGGTCCGCGCGCATGGGTGAGCAGCGCGGCCTGATCGATGGAGAGCTGCAGCGTGACGTTCGTGGAGGTCTCGACGGTGGTGGAGGTCTCTCCGCTCGAGCTCCGCTCGCGCCGCACCTCCTGCCCGTAGGCGAGCACGAGCACGTTCTCGAGAACGACCACCTCGCGCCCGGCGGCCGGGTTGGCGAACTCGAGCACGTTGAGGAAGACGTCGACCCGGTCGCCGGGCTGCAGGAGGCCGCCGTGGGTCGAGTTGCGGGTCGTCGGCAGGGTGACGGCCCGCATGCCGCGCGGCACCGCCGCCGAGAGCGTCGTGCCGAGGTTCGCCGCAGGCGAGATGTCGCTCGTGAGGATCGACTCGCCCTCGTGCACCGCTTGCGCGAGCGGCAGGCCGACGATCTCGTTGCGCCGGTCGAGCGTGATGTGCCGCGACTCCACGTAGCTCGCGGGGATCTCGCGGAAGCTGATCCACTCGTCCCGGATCGGAGTGCCGATCGGGATGTCGACGAAGGCGATCAACACCGGGACCGGCGTGCCGCCAGTCTCGTTCGCGATGAAGGTCTCGCGGTACAGGTGCACCACGAACAGCCCCCCGAAGAACAGGGCTCCCGAGAGGAGGAGGAACGTGCGGTTCATGGACGGCCCGGAGGCTACCACAGACCGCTGCGGAACGTGCCACGCAGCCGGCTTGCCTTTCCCGCTGCGGAACGTACCCTCGCCGCCCCCTCACCGGAAGAGCCATGGCGAACCAGGATTTCCTCTTCGACAAGCGGATCGTTCAGCGGAACATCGACAAGGGCCTGCTCGAGGCGAAGGACCTCGACAAGCGTCTCAAGGGCCTGCCCGACCTGACCGAGGCCGCGACGGTGACCTCGTTCGAGCACCTCGCCGCCGCCGACGCGGAGGACGACGGCGACGAGCGCGACGACTCCGACGACGAGGAGTGACATGGCCGACAGCGATGGCGACGAGCGCCTCGAGCCCCTTCCGGGCGGAGACGGAACGCCCGCGATCGACTTCGTGACCTTCGTGCTCTCGCTGAGCTCGACGGCGCTCATCCAGCTCGGCGAGATGGAAGGTCCCGAAGGCGCGGCGGCCGATCTCGCGATGGCCCGCCACACCATCGAGATGCTGCAGATCCTCGACGAGAAGACGGACGGCAACCTCACCGGCGAGGAGGAGCGGGTGCTGCACCACGTCCTCGACGACCTCCGCGCGCTGTACCTGAAGAAGCTCGGCTGAGGCCCGCGAGGGGAGGCCCCCGCCCGGCGGCGCGTGGCGGGTCAGTACGGCCGCATCGCGCCACAGTCGAGGTTCGCGCCCACGTCCGTGCCGAGCAGCGCGGCGAAGCGCTCGAAGAAGCCGATGCGATCGGCGACCCGGGCGTCGGCGCCGCGGCCGCACTCGAGGCCGCCGTTGATGATGTTCGTCGTCAGGCCGAAGCCGGGGAGACGGCCCGCCGCGACGTCGTCCGGGCCGGGCACGAAGCCGCCGGTCATCACGTCGTGGGCGGAGGGCTTGGGCGGCTGGGGCGTCATCCAGAACCACAGCGCCGTCCGGAACGCGAGCACTGGGTCGCCCGTCAGGAGATCGGGGTCGCCGAGCAGGTCGACCCCGAGCGCCGCGCCGCAGGGCCCGTAGTTGTAGTTCCACGAGAGCTGGATCGGACCGCGTCCGAAGTACTTGCGACCCGGCGCGCACGGCCACTCCGCGCTCGGCGCGCAGTAGTCGGGCAGGAGCGTGGGCTCGACGGTGGCGCCCTCGGTGATCCAGCAGAGGCCCCAGCTGTACGGACCGTCGGGGGCCGTGGGCCAGCCACCGGTCGTCTCGTGGGCGATCTGCGCGAGGAACGCCGCCACCTCGCGACGCCGCGTCGCCTCGTCTCCGGTCGCGCCGAAGGCGGGGAAGGTGGCCGCCGCCGCCAGGAACGCGGCGTGGGTGTAGAAGGCCCCCCGGCACGGCGCGGTCCCTCGGTGGAGAAACAGCGCGTCGAACTGGGCCGCGTCGAGCCATGCCGCCAGCGGCGAGGGGCCGGGCGGGGTGTCGGCGGGCGCATCGAAGACCTCGGCAGAGCCGGCGTCGCCCGCCGCCGCGTCGGATGCCGGCGCATCGAGCGCGCCCGCGTTCGCGTCGGGGCCGGCGGCGTCGAGGGCCGGCGTGTCGAGGAGAGCCGCGTCACGTCCATCGGGCGGCGGCGTGCTCGAGCACGCCGCGGCGAGCAGCGAGAGGAGCACGCCCGGCCGCGAACGGAGGGCCGCGCCCCGGCGGCGGGCGATCCCGGGCGCGCGGCCGCGCGGCGCTGCGGGCCAGGCGCTCATTCGGGGAAACCGCCGCTCGACCACGCCTGGATGCGAGCGATCTCGGCCGAGGAGAGCGCGGGACGCCCGAGGGGCATGCGTCCCGTCTCCACGTTCTCGACGATGCGACCGGACAGCGTGCGCCATGCATCGAGCGTGTCGAGACGCGTCGGCGAGGGCCCCGCTTCGCCGTGGCAGTCGGCGCAGTGCCGCGCGTAGAGTGGCTCGATGTCGTTCGTCCACGTCGCCTGCGTGGTGATCTCGATCGGGCGGGTGAGCTCCGCCCGGAGCGTGCCGTCGTCGTAGTCCGCCTCGACGCGGAGCGGATGTGCGCCGACCGGCACCGGCCCGGGCTCGATGAGGAAGCTCGGCCCGACGGCGCCGCTCCCAGGCGTGACGGGCAGCTCGGTCGGGCCGGCCCAGGCGCGCACCGAGATCAGATGCTCGGTCGCAGCGAGCCGCAGCTCGACCCGCGTGGGCTCGAGGATCGGCCCATCGTAGAGGCCCTCGAGCGCGATCGGGTGACGCGCGAAGAGCGCGGACACCGCCTCGCCTCGCCGCGCGTACGTCGCACCGCCGGGCCCGAGCAGGAGCTCGTCGAGCGGGACGGCGGCCGCGCGGAAGACCCGGTCCCGCTCGAGCACGAAGCCGCGCTCGGTCTCGATCCACACGTCGTCGCTGTCGCGCGAGGCGAGCACGCGTGACGGCGCACCATCGAGCGCGAAGGCCTGCGAGCGGAGGCCGAGATCGAGGGCGGAGAGGCCTGTTTCGCTGACGATCCAGAGCGTGCCGCGGCGGTCCGTCCCGAGCGACCGGGCCCCTTCAGGCTGGGTCATGCGGAGGGCGGTGAACGAGGGCGCGTCGGGCCGCACGGACACGCGGTAGAGGCCTTCTTCGGTCCCGACCCACACCGCCGCGGAGCCCGCGGCATCGACGGGGACGACGTGGGGCGCGAGCGCGGCGCCCGCGACCGGCTGCCCATCGATCTCGATGGGCAAGACGGTCTCGTCGCGAAAGAGGTAGAGCGCCGCGTCCGTCGCGATCCACACGTCGGAGGCGCGGTCCGGGCGCCGCGTGGCCGCGAGCGCGACGATCGTCTCGTCGCCGATGCCCTCCTCGACCGGCGCGCGAAAGAGCCCGGCGTCGGGCCCCGACTCGACCACGAAGGTCCCGGCGCTCCCGGCCACCAGCGTGCTGCCGTCCACCCACACGTACGCGAGGAGGGTGCCGAGCTCGCCCGACGCGCCGATCCTCCGCGGCGCGCCGGCATCCCGGACGATGGTGAGCCCCGCGCCGTCGTCGACGAGCAGCGAGCCGTCGGCGAGCGGCACGGCGAGCTCTGCCGTCCGCGGCGCATCGAGCGCGGGCGTGAAGGGTGGCCCCACCTCGGCCCCGGCCTCGCACCCAGCGGCGAGGAGCCATGCCAGCATCGAGAAGCACCGCAGCGACATGGCTTCCGATTGGGCCGCCCACTGGCCTACGATGTCAAGACGATGCTGCGTTCGTGCCGTGTCCTCGCGCTCGCGCTCGCCGTCGCCGCCTGCGATGGTCCTCTCGCCTCGCTCGATGCGGCGCCCGAGTTGCCCACCTGCGCGCCGCCGCTCGAGCCGGTCGTCGACCGTCTCGCCGTCGCGCCGCGGTCCATCGCGACCGTGATGGTCGAGGGCGGGAGCGGCCGCTACGTGTTCCGCCTGACGAGCCCCGGCGAGACCGGCAGCCGCCTCGACCGCGCGAGCGGCGTGTTCGTCGCGGGCGACGTGAGCGGAACGGAGATCGTGCGCGTCGAGGACGAGCGCTGCGCCGGTGCGGCCACGGTGCGCATCGAGGTCACGAGCGCGCTCAGCCTGCTGCCGGCGAGCGCCGAGCTCGCCCCGGGGAGCACGATCGACTTCGAGGTCGCGGGCGGCGCGGGCAGCGTCTCGTTCGAGCTCGTCCGGAGCGGCTCGGGCGGCACCGTCTCGTCGAGCGGCCGCTACGTCGCGGGTGCGGCTGCCGGGGACGACGTCGTGCGCGCGACCGACCTCGAGAGCGGGCAGAGCGCGAGCGCGAGCGTGCGCGTCCGGCCCGGCGCGGGCCTGGTCCTTCCGGTCCCCCACGTCGCGCTGCCCGTCGGAAGCGCGCTGCGACTGACGCCCCGCGGCGGCAGCGGCTACGTCACCACCACCTCGAGCCGCCCCAGCGTGGTGTCGGTCGAGGGGGCGCGGCTCGAGGCGCTCGCCCCCGGCGACGCCGAGATCCTGCTGCGGGATCGCTACACCGGGGCCGAGGCCCCGCTGCGGGTGAGCGCGATCGCGCCGCGCACCGCGCCTTCGCTGCGGACCGGCGACCGGAGCGAGCTGAACGCGATGGTGAGCGGCGACTTCGACCTCGATGGGCGCCGCGACCTGGCGGTCGCGATGCCGGGTTCCGGAGAGGGCGCGTACCGTGCCGGGGCCGTCTTTCTGTATCCCGGCGACCGGCGCGGCGAGGTGATGAACCGGCCGGCCCGCACGATCACCGGCGTGCGTCGCGAGGACGCGCTCGGCAGCGCGCTCGCGCTCGCCGACCTGAGCGGAGACGGCCTCGGCGACCTCGTGATCGGGGCCTGGCAGGACGACTCGGTCGGCTCGAACGCGGGAGCGGTCTACGTGCATCGCGGCGCGACGGGGCTGTACTTCGAGCGGGATCCCTGGCTGACGCTGTACGGCGTGTCGGGGAGCGACCGCTTCGGGATCGCGGTCGCGACCTGCGACTTCGACGGCGACGGCGACCTCGATCTCGCGGTCGGCGCGGCGGACGACGAGGACAACGCCCGGATGCCGGTGAACAGCCAGGAGGGCGCCGTGCACGTCTTCTTCAGCCGCGGCGGTCTCTTCCTCGACCGCGCCGACACGATCCTCTTCGGCGCGGTTCCGGATGGGATGGGCGGCTTCCGATCCCACACCAACCTCCGCTTCGGCTCGGCCCTCGCGGCCGGCGACTTCGACGGCGACGGCCGCTGCGACCTCGCGGTGCAGTCGCAGCGGCCCGACCCGTCCGTGTCGAACGATGGCGCGGTCTCGCTGCACCTCGGGGAGGCGGCGGAGGCAGGGCTCGACGCGGGGTCGATCGTGGCCGAGCCGAGCCTGATCGTCGCAGCGGTCGCCGAGGGGGACCGGGGCTCCCGCCTCGGAGCGTTCCTCACGATGGCCGACCTCGACGGAGACGAGCGCGCCGATCTCGTCCTCGGGGCGCCGTACCACGACCGGCCCGCGGCGGGCGGCGAGCCCGCCGTGACCGACCTGGGGGCGGTGTACGTCGTGCGCGGTCGGCCCCTCGCCGGGAGCGCGAGCGCCTTCACGCCGGCCGCGAGCGCCGACCTCGTCCTCGAGGGCAGCGGGAGCTCCGCGCTCATGGGCCACGGGATCGCGGTCGGCGATCTCGATGGGGATGGCCGCGACGAGCTCGTCCTGGCGCAGTCGCGCGCGAACGTGATGGACTCGGAGCGGAGCCGGCCGGGCCTCGTGTCGGTGCACGCGACGGTGGCCGGATCGCTGCCGAGCTCCATGCCTCGCTCGACCATCGTCGGCGTCGGCGACGACGAGCGCTTCGGCAACGGGCTCGCGATCCTCGACGGCGCGCTGGCGATCCTCGCGCCCTACGCCGACGCCGGCGGACTCGACGTGGGTCTTCTCTACGCGAGCGACGGCACGGTGACCGCGTCGGTGCCGCTGCCGGGGCGCGCCTCGGGCCGCCGCCTCGGGCAGAGCGTGGCGCTCGTGGGGGACCTGACGGGCGATGGACGCGACGACCTGGTCGTCGGTGCGCCGCGGCAGCCCGGGCCGAGCGGGGCGGCCCGCGGCTTCGACTACGGCGCGGTGTACGTCTACGCGGGTGACGGCGCGTCCTTCGCGGACGCGCCGAGCGGGGTCATCGAGGGCTACGTGTTGTCCCCGAGCGCGGCGCACAGCGAGGCCGACTGGCTCGGCGAGGTCGTCGCGGACGCCGGAGACTTCGACGGTGACGGACGCGACGATCTCGCGGTCGTGGCGCGCTTCGAGGAGCAGCCTGCGAGCTACGACCCAGCGCTCTGGACCGTCGAGCCCGGCTGCGACGTCGCGCGCAACAACCCCGGCCTCGTGCTCGTGTACACGCCGACGGGCGACGGGATCCCGGCGCAGCCCAGCGTTGCGTTCTTCGGGCCGCAAGCGGACCGGACCATCCAGCAGGTGGTCGGGGGCTTCGACTTCAACGGGGACGGTCTCGGGGACCTCGCGGTGGGCGGGCCGAACTGGCTCGACCGCGGCGGGGCGGAGCGGCGCGGGGGCCTCGGCGTCGTCTTCGGCCGCACGCGCGGCGCGACGGGGCGGGTGCTCTGCGCGCCCGACGTCTGGGTCGAAGGCGCCGCGCTGAACGACGAGCTCGGGGCGAGCGCCGTAGGCCTCGGCGATCTCGACGGGGACGGCTGCGACGAGCTCGCGATCGGCGTCCCGAAGCTCGACCGCACCGGCTCCACCGACGAGGGCGGGGTGCGGGTCGTCTTCGGCGCGGGCGGGGCCTCGTGTCCGAGTACGCCCCGGAGCGTCCTGCTCATGCCCTTCGATCGCACCTCGTGGGCCGGCACCGCGCTCGCCGCGCTCGACGCGGACGGCGATGGGCGCCGCGACCTCGCCGTCGGTGCGCCGCGCTACGCCGGCCCGGACGGCGAGGTGGGCCGGGTCTACCTGCTGAGCGGCGCGCGAATCCGGGACCAACTCGGCGCGGCGGCCGCGATCTCCTTCGCGGC
>Ga0209985_10004806_pt1 | contig 10726 bp, 8 predicted proteins | sample NOAtaG_FD_187305 | JGI IMG/M metagenome (GOLD analysis project Ga0209985, IMG submission 187305) | Freshwater lake microbial communities from Lake Erie, under a cyanobacterial bloom - NOAA_Erie_Diel6S_1000h metaG (SPAdes) (version 2) | ecosystem: Environmental > Aquatic > Freshwater > Lake ... | reverse complement strand
ATTACTCCGACAGCCAGTTCAAGCCGATCGCCATGAGCGACGACGAGCAGTACCTGCTCAAGCCGATGAACTGCCCGCACCACACGATGATCTACAAGGCCCGGCCGCACAGCTACAAGGACCTGCCCCTGCGGCTGGCAGAGTTCGGCACGGTCTACCGCTACGAGCAGTCGGGCGAGCTCGGCGGCATGACGCGGGTCCGCGGCTTCACCCAGGACGACGCCCACATTTTCTGCACCCCCGAGCAGGTGGAGCAGGAGGTGGAGGGCTGCATCGACTTCACGCTCAAGGTCCTCTCCAGCCTGGCCTTCGACGATTTCCGCGTCCGGCTCGGGTTCCGCGATCCGACGAGCGACAAGTACGTCGGCCCGCCCGAGCGCTGGGCCGAGGCCGAGGCGGCGATCGAGCGGGTGGCCCGACGGATGAACCTGCCCGGCTGTGAGCCCGAGCCGGGTGAGGCCGCCTTCTACGGCCCGAAGATCGACTTCGTGATCCACGACTCGCTGGGCCGCGAGTGGCAGCTCGGCACCGTGCAGCTCGACTACAACCTGCCGAGCGCCGAGCGGTTCGACTGCGAATACATCGGTGCCGACAACGCCAAGCACCGCCCGGTGATGATCCACCGGGCGCCCCTGGGGAGCCTGGAGCGGTTCGTGGGCGTGCTCATCGAGCACTTCGCCGGCGCGTTCCCCTTGTGGCTGGCGCCCGAGCAGGTGCGGGTGATCCCGGTAAGCGAGAAGAGCGAAGCGTATGCGAAGCAGGTGCAGGGCCGGCTCGCGGCCGCGGGGCTGCGGACGGGCATCGACCTCGCCGCGGAGAAACTCGGCGCCAAGATCCGCACGGCGCAGCTCGAGCTCATCCCGATGATGGTCGTCTGCGGCCCGCGGGACGAGGCGGCCGGCACGGTCAGCCTGCGGGATCGCGTGGACGGCGACCTGGGGGCGATGAGCCTCGAGGCCGCGGTGGAGCGGCTCCGCGACGAGAACGCCCGCCGCGCCGTGCGGCACAAGCCGAAGCCGCTGGCGGTGGCGACGGCACCCGCCGCCGCCGGCGACGAGGAAGGCTATTGAGCCTGCGGGCCATGCCGCGGTTCGCGATCCTCGAGCACACCGGCGCCCCCGACGACCCGGCGGGCATCCACTACGACCTGCTGCTGGAGGCCGGCGCCGGCTGTCGGACCTGGCGGCTCGCGGAGTTGCCGCAGCCGCATGGTCAGCCCGTGGTGGCGGTGGAGCTGCCCGTGCATCGCCTCGCCTGGCTGGATCACGAGTCCGGAGCGGTCTCCGGCGGTCGCGGCTTCGCACGGCGGATCGATGCGGGGACGTATGCATCGGCACCATCCACGGCGGTCGCCCCCGGCCCCGGCGGCACGGTCGCCGTGACCCTGCACGGTGCGCGGGTCGTCGGCCTGCTCATGCTCTGCCGCCACGCAGACGGCTGGACGGCCGCTCTGACCGGGCAGGCCCCGCAGTCCCCGGCGTAGCCCGGCGCCGCGGGTATCATGGGGCATCCCCGGAGAGAGCCTCATGAAGCCCCGCGAAGTGCTCGCCCTGTGCCGCGAGAAGGAAGTCAAGGCGATCGACCTGCGATTCACCGACTTTCTCGGAGCCTGGCAGCACTTCACGATCCCCGTCGCCAAGCTCGAGGAAGACACCTTCGAGGACGGCCTCGGCTTCGACGGCTCGAGCATCCGCGGCTGGCAGGCGATCAACGAGAGCGACATGCTGCTCGTGCCGGTGCCGACGACCGCCTTCGTCGACCCGTTCGCGTCGATCCCCACGCTGGTCATGATCTGCATGGTGCAGGACCCGATCACGCGGGAGGACTATTCCCGCGATCCGCGGAACATCGCCCGCAAGGCCGTCAACTACCTGAAGAGCACCGGCATCGCCGACACCTGCTTCATCGGACCGGAGGCCGAGTTCTTCGTGTTCGACGACGTGCGGTTCGACCAGAACGCCCACGAGGGCTACTTCCACATCGACTCCGCGGAGGCCGAGTGGAACCGCGGCCGCGCGGAAGGGCCGAACCTCGGCTACAAGCTGCGGCACAAGGAGGGCTACTTCCCCTGTCCGCCGTCCGACCAGCTCATGGACCTGCGCAACGAAATGATGCAGACCATGATCCAGTGCGGCATCGACGTCGAGGCCCAGCACCACGAGGTGGCCACGGCTGGACAGTGCGAGATCGACATGCGGTTCCAGGAGCTCGTCCGCATGGCCGACCAGATGTGCCTCTACAAGTACATCGTGCGGAACGTGGCCCGGCGGCACGGTAAGACGGCGACCTTCATGCCCAAGCCGATCTACGGCGACAACGGCTCCGGCATGCACACCCACATCTCGCTGTGGAAGGAGGGCCAGCCGCTGTTCGCGGGCACGGGCTACGCCGGCCTCTCCGACATGGGCCTGCACGCCATCGGTGGCATCCTCCGCCACGCCCCGGCGATCCTGGCGATCTCCAATCCCACGACCAACAGTTACAAGCGGCTCGTGCCGGGCTACGAGGCCCCGGTGAACCTCGCCTACTCGCAGCGCAACCGCTCGGCGAGCTGCCGGATCCCGATGTACTCGGCGAGCCCGAAGACGAAGCGGGTCGAGTTCCGCTGCCCGGATCCCACCTGCAATCCCTACCTGACGTTCGCCGCGATCCTGCTGGCGGCGATCGACGGCATCCAAAACAAGCTCCATCCCGGCGAGCCTCTGGATCGCGACATCTACGACATGCCGCCGGAGGAGCTGGCCGGCGTGCCCAAGGCCCCGGGCTCCCTCGACGAGGCCCTCGACGCCCTGGAGCGGGATGGCGATTTCCTGCTCCGTGGCGACGTGTTTACCGACGACGTGATCGCCACCTGGCTCAAATGGAAGCGGGAACGGGAGATCGCGGCCATGCGGCTCCGGCCGCATCCCTACGAGTTTTGCCTGTATTTTGACGCCTGACGCCCGGCTGGTGCGGCGCGGCCGCGCCCATCTTGGCGGTGTCGGCTTGACGCGGTCGCGCCGGTCCTTCAACCATAGGGCATGGCTTTGCCCCCGCCCCGCGTCGTCGTCGACCTCGAGAAACTCCGGCACATCAACTGCGGGCTCGGTCGGTTCTCGCTGCACCTTGCCGAGGAACTGCTCCAGGTCGCCCCGGGACGGTTTCGTCCGGTGTTCTTTCTCCCGGCCGGCGCCGAGCGGCATCTGCCGCCGTCGGGCTACGACCGGCTCGACGTCGCGTTCTGGAAGAAGGAGGGGCTGACGCGGCTGGTGCGGCCGTTGGCCCGCCACCTCATGCCGCCGGCGGACGTCGCCCTGTGGCACGTGACGAATCAGATGTCGAAGTACCTGCCCCTCGATCCGCGGGTCCCGGTCGTGCTCACGATCCACGACCTGAGCTTCCTGCACGAGGCCCCGCAGGAGGGGCGGGAACGGGAGATCGACCGCAAACTGGCCGCCATCCGCCGCAAGGCGGACCGGGCGGCGGCGATCGTCACCGATTCCGCATGGGTGGCCGACGACGTCCGGCGGCACGTGCCGCTCGGTGACCGACCGGTGCACGTGGTGCCACTGGGCATCGCGCCGCCGCCGGCCTCGGCCGCCCGCCGGCCCGCCGGCGTGCCGGAGGGGGGCTTTCTGCTCACCGTCGGCAACAGCCTGCCCCACAAGAACTTCCACGTCCTGCTCGATCTCCTCGAGCAGTTGCCTGGCGAGCGGCTGGTGATTGCCGGCAAAAAAGCGACGCCCTACGGCCAGTTCCTCCATCGGGAGGTGGCCCGCCGCGGGCTGGGCGAGCGGGTCGTGCTCATGGGTGAGGTTGCGGACGGCGATCGCCAGTGGCTGTACGAGCACTGCGAGGCGTTCCTGTTTCCTTCGCTTACCGAGGGCTTCGGGCTGCCGGTGCTGGAGGCCATGCAGTGCGGCCGGCCGGTGTTTCTCTCGCGGAGCACGAGCCTGCCGGAGATCGCCGGCCCGCACGGCTTCTACTTCGACTCCTACGCGGCCGACGCGATGGCCGCCGTGCTCCGCGACGGCCTGCGGCGGTTCCGCGCGGATCCCGCGGCCGGAGACCGCTATCGCCGCCACGCCGCCGGGTTCTCCTGGCGGGCGACCGCGGAAGGCTATGCACAGGTCTACGAGCAGGTGATACGGCGAAAGTAGGGGTTTGGCGACGCGAACTGGCATTCCGCCGTCCTGGGCATCCTGCTAATCTCCCCCCCAATCGTGGTGATCTGCTGCCGCCGTCCATGGGAGGTCGGCCGCGGCGGCGCCTGCGGAGAAGCCGAGATGAAGAGCCTGTTGCGCCGCTTGGTCGGCCGTTCGTCCTCCAGCCCGCGGCCGGCGGCGGCGTCGCCGCCGATCCGGGCCCATCTGTTCCCCCGTCGCCATCCGGAACTCTTCCACCAGCCGGCCGCCGCGGGCCGGACCGAGGGCACCGGGATGCTCTCGCAACTCTGCCGCTACGGCACGCTCGACTCGCGGCCGTTTCGCGATTGGATCACGCGGCTGCACGACACCTGGGACGCGCACCGCAAGAAGTGGGAGTTGGCCTACATCTGTCAGACGCTTCAGGAACGGGGCCTGCTGGCCGCGGGCACGCGGGGTCTTGGCTTCGCGGTGGGCGCGGAGAAGCTGCCGTCGCTGCTGGCCGCGCACGGCTGCCGGATCACCGCCACCGACCTGCCGGCCGAGGACGAGCGGAATCGGGCCTGGGCCGCGACCGGCCAGTGGGTCGGCAACCTCGAGGCCCTCAATGCCCACGGCCTATGCTCGGACCGCGAGTTTCGCGAGCGGGTCGGGTATCGGCCGGTCGACATGAACCACATTCCCGACGACCTCCGTGGGTACGACTTCACCTGGTCGACCTGCTCCTTCGAGCACTGCGGCAGCATCGACCTGGGGCTGCGGTTCCTGGAACGGCAGATGGAATGTCTGCGGCCGGGAGGCGTGGCGGTGCACACGACGGAGTTCAATCTCTCGTCGAACGACGACACGATCGCCACGGGGCCGTGCGTGATCTTCCGGCTCCGCGACATCGAGGACGTCTGCCGGCGGCTCACCGCCCAGGGGCATCACGTCGAGCCGCTCGATCTCGATCCCGGCAGCGACGAGCTCGATCGGTTCGTCGATCCGCCGCCGTATTACGAGTCGGCCAAGGAGCCCTACGGCCGGATCAAGCACCTGCGGCTGAGCCTCGCCGGTTACGCCTCGACCTCGATCGGTCTCATCATCCGGAAGGCCGCATGATCTCCTACGCGCAGAACTTCGAGGACGTCGTTCTCAACCGCGTGTTCCACGCGGTGCAGCAGGGTCGCTACATCGACATCGGGGCCTACGACCCGGTGGTCGATTCGGTGACGAAGCACTTTTACGACCGGGGCTGGTCGGGTGTGAACGTCGAGCCGGTCACGCGGTTCCACGCGAAGTTCGCCGCCACACGCCCGCGGGACTGGAACATCAACTCGGCCGTCGGCGCCGCCGTGGGCAGGGTGCAGTTCAACGAATGGGGCGACTCGGGGCTCTCGACCTGTTGCGACACCCTCGACGAGACCAGCGTGAACCGAATGGGCTTCGAGCGGTCCACGTATACCGTTCCCATGACCACGCTCGCCGCGATCACCGCCCAGCTTGGCGACGTGCCCGTGGACTTTCTCAAGATCGATGTCGAGGGCGCCGAACGGGACGTGCTCCTGGGGGGCGAATGGCGGGCCTTCCGGCCGCGGGTGATCCTGCTGGAGGCCGTGAAGCCGAAACTCCCCGGCTGCGACGTCTATGGATATGAGCCGGCCTGGTTCGAGTGGGAAGGGCTGCTGTTCGCCAACGGCTACGAGTTCGGCCTGTTCGATGGGCTCAACCGCTACTACTACCGCCGCGAGGAACCCGCCCTGCGGGCGCCGCTCTCCTACCCGGCCAACATCACCGATGGCTTCAGGCTCGTGCCCAGTCATCACCTCTGCAGCCTGGCCAAGGCCGCCTGATGGTGTTTCCGCTTTCCCACGCGAACACGGTACGATCGTGAGCATTTGGTACGACGTCAGCGACATCATCGGCTGGCAGTTGCCGCATCTCACCGGCATCCAGCGGGTCACCGTCGGCATCCTCGACGGCCTGTCCGCGCAGGGCTTCCCGTGCCGACTGGTGCGTTACGATGATCGGCGGCGGGCATTCGTCGTCGTGGAAGTTCAGGAACTTCCCGAGACGATCCGGCGGCATCTGCCGCGGCTCGCGCCTGCCCGGTCACCGAAGCCCGACGAGGTCGGAGCCGTCGGGAATCCCAGCGTCCTCCAGGCTTCGATCGCGGCCGTCCAGCCGGCGGCTGGCAAACCGAGGGCGGCTGCGGAGCGGCGGCGGGTTTCCGACCCGGCCACGCAGCGGCTGCGGCATTCGTTCCGGGCGTTCCGGGGGGCGGCGCGGGAGCTCCGCGGCGAGGCGTGGCACTGGGTCAAGATGCGGCTGCGATCACCGGCCGCTGTGGCGGGCCAGCCCGACCCACTCCCCGCGGTGAAGCTCAGCGTCACCCGTCCTCTGCTCACGAGGAACTGCGGAGCCGACATGCCGTTCGCGGCCGGTGACGTGCTGCTTGAGCTGGGCGCCACCTGGGCACCAGGCGGCCATGCCGAGGCGGCGTCGCAACTCCGGCAGCGGGGCGTTCGCGTGCTGCGGATGATTTACGACCTGATTCCCGTCCTCAAACCGCACTGGGTCTTGCCGGGCTGTGTCGAGCCGATCACCGCCTGGGTGCGGCAACTGCTGACCGAGTCGGACCATGTGTTCACGATCTCCGAGTTCTCGCGGCAGGAGATTCTGCGGTACTGCGCCGAGTGCGGATTTCGCGAGCCCGACATGTCGGTCGTTCGCCTGGGCGACGTGATGGCGGCGGCGGCCGGCGACGAGCCGCCACCCTTACCGCGGTTCGTGCCGCGGCGGCCGTTCTTCGTCTGCGTCTCGACCCTCGATATCCGCAAGAATCACCGGCTGCTCTACGACGCCTGGAGGCAGCTCGCGGCCCGCGACCCGGATGCCTGTCCCGACCTGCTCTGCATCGGAACGCCCCATCTCTACGTGGCGGACCTGCTCCGCGAGATGACGAGCGATCGGCTCGTCAATGGGCGGATCCACTTGCTGCACGGCATCGACGACCGTGAGCTCGCCTGGTACTACCGCCACTGTGCGGCCACGATCTATCCTTCATGGTACGAGGGCTGGGGTCTGCCGGTCGCGGAGAGCCTGACGCAGGGCAAGATCTGCCTGGCATCGAACGCCACGAGCATCCCCGAGATCAGTGCCGAGTTGCCCGAGTTTTTCGAGCCGCACGACACACGGCGGCTCGTGGATCTGGTCGACCGCGTGCTCCGCGACCCCGTGTGGCGCGAGTGCCGCGAGGACCAGATCCGCCGCACGTTTCGGCCTACGGGCTGGGCCGAAACGGCGGCGCAACTCATCGGCGTCGTCCAGGCCATACAGGGCCAGCGAAACGTCGCCGCGTGAGGAATCTTCAGGAAGGTCAGGACATGTCACTCAAGAGCATGGGTCGATCGATGGAGAAGCGGCTGCTGCGGCCGATGTTCCGCAAGCTGAAGCGCTGGCTGCGGGTCCCGGGCGCCCACGACCGCATCGCCCGGCTGGAACAGCGGGTCGAGCAGCTGGAGAGCCTGTTCCGTGAGCAGGCCGGCCTGCACTACATGCGGCTTGCCGACGAGGCGGAAGCGGACCACCGGGCCGCGGAGGTCGCCCATCGGCGGCGGCCCGCATGACCCGCGTCGTGGCCCGGTCCGGATCCCGCACGTTCCTCGTCGATCTGCGGGTCGCCCAGTACAACGGCGACCGGGGGATCCCCGCCTACTGTCAGAGCCTCGTCCGCCAGATCTGCGTCGAACATCCCGACGAGCGGTACCTGTTCCTGTGGGACGACCGCCTGCCACAGCCCGCCTGGGCGAAGACGTTCGAGCGGCACGGCCGCTGGGTCCTCGAAGAGGCGATCGATCGGGGGCAGCAGGGGCGGATCGACGTCCTCCTCACCGCCTGCTTCTTCCTGCCCCTGCACGGCCGGGGCAGCGATTACCTGTATCCGGACTGGCTGCGGCTCCACCAGCCTCATCGCCTGGGCATCGTCTACGACCTTATTCCGTACCTCTATCCGGAACGGTATCTCTCCAAGGACGAGGCGCGGCTGCCGTACCTCGACGCCTTTCGCCTCATGCGCGGCTACGACCGGCTGTTCGCCATCAGCCAGGCGACGCGGCAGGACACGATCCGCCTCGCCGGTGTGCCGCCGGAGAAGATCGTCTGCGTGTACGGCGACATCGACCACCGCAAGCGCAGCCTCATCGAGCAGGGCGGCCCGGCCGATGCCGATGTGGCGCAGCGGTTCGGGCTCCACGGTCCCTATTGCGTGTACATCGGGGGCGACGACTGGCGGAAGAACATGGACGGCATGGTCCACGCCTTCGCCCACTTCCATGCCCGCCATCCAGACAGACAGCTCGCGATCGTCTGCAAACTGACCCCGGAGCGGATCGCCCGCTTCCAGATGCAGGCCGCGTCGCTCGGCGTCCGGCCGGGGACGATCGTCTTCACGGGCTACGTGTCCGACGAGGATCTGGTCGCCATCACGCGGCAGGCGGAGATGATGGTGTATCCGTCGCTCTACGAGGGCCTGGGGCTGCCCGTGCTCGAGGCCTATGGCTGCGGAGTGCCGGTGGTCGGATCGAACACCTCGTCGATCAAGGAGCTGGTGATTCCCGAACTCGGATGCGACCCCCAGCAGCCGGCCGCCATCTCCGCGGTCATGGAGCGGCTGATCCGCGAACCGCACCTTCGCGCGGCATCGCTCGCCTACGGGCGCCGGCTGCTCGCCGGACTCGGCTGGCGGCCTGCCGCCGCGAAGGTGATGGAGGCGCTGCTGCCGCCTCCGCCGGCCGTGCCCACGGGCGAGATCGCCGTGGTGGGCGCTCTGCCGCCGGCCCGAACCGCGATCGCACCGTACACGCTGGCGCACCTGCAGTCGCCCTCGTGGCGGACAGACTTCTTCGAGGCCAATCCCGGGCCGATGTGCGCCGCGGACCAGGACCTGCTGCCCGGTAACCGGGCGTTTCCAGCGGAGGTCCTCGCGCCGGCCCTCGCCCGGGGCCGGCACGACACGGTGATCTTCGTGCTTGGCAATTCGGCACATCACGCGAAAGTCTTGCAGGCGGCGATCAGCACCCGCCTCGGCTGCCGGCAGCGGCGGCTCGCCTATCTGCACGAGGCGAATCTCGCCCTCCTGTTGCGGGCCTATCTTGGCACGCGGTTCTACGACCTGCCGCCGTCGTCACCCGCGGGCGGCGAGAAACCCTGGATCAAGCGCGCCCTCGAGGCGGCCCCCGAGATCGGCAGTGGCCTGCGGTTCCTCGCCGAGACGGCGGGGTTCGACGGGCTGATCGTCAACTCGCACGCCTGCCGGGACCTGATTCGCGCCGCGCTCGGGCCGGCTGCCGACCGCTGGACGATCGACGTGGCGTTCCACCCCGTCGTGCCGGTCCCCGCGCCGGACCGGTCGCCCACCACGGGGCCGTTGCACGTGGGCACGTTCGGCACCGGCGGAGACAGCAAGCGGCTCGACATCGTTGCCAGGGCGATCGACCTTCTCGCCCGGACTCGTCCTGTGCGGCTCACCGTCGCCGGCTGGGCTGCGGCGAGGCATTGCCAGGCGGTCGGCATCGCCGCGTTGCCATTCGTCGAGATTCACGACGCGATCGACGATGAGCGGCTCGAGGAACTGATGCGCACCGTCGACGTCGCGGTGCAATTGCGCACGCCGACGCACGGCGAGTCGTCCGGTGCGGTGGCGCGGCTGCTCGGCCTGGGCCAGCAAGTCGTGGTCACCGATGAGGGCAGCTTCACAGAACTGCCGCCGGCCCTGGTCACGGGCGTGCCGGCCGCCTGCGAGCCGGCGCGGCTCGCGGCGGCGATCGAAGCGGCAGCCAGCCGGCGGCCCGACGCAGCCACCGTGTGCGCTGCCCTGGAGCCCTTCTCCCCCCAGGCGTTCGAGGCCCGCCTGGCCGAGGTGCTCGGCCTGGAATACCGGGCTGATGTCGCCGCTCCCGCGAAACGTTCCGCGTGAGGTCCCGACCATGGCGGACCGGGTTGCGATGCCGAGGCGGTTCACTCCCGAACTGGAGACCCGGATCGCCCTCACGCTGTCGTGCCGCGACTGCGATGCGATCCCGAAGGTGGCGGCAGCCGGCGCCGTCGTGGAGCGGGATGATGGAGCCGTGCAGGTGATGCACGACGGCACCCTCGTGCGGGCCGACGGGTACTGTGGCGGCTGGATGACGGAGATCATCCGCCGCTTACGGGGCCATCATGAGCCGCAGGAAGAGCTGATCTTCCACCACCTGCTGCCACATGCCCGTCCGGGCAGCCTGATCGTGGAACTGGCCGCCTGGTGGGCCTACTACACCGCCTGGTACCTGGGCGCCGTCCCGGAAGCTGCGGCCGTGTGTGTCGAGCCCGATCCCGCCAACCTGGAATTGGGGCGGGCGAACCTGGCGCTCAACGGCCGCACGGCCGAGTTCATCAACGCGGCCCTGGGGGGCGAGTACCGGCCGCGGATCGAGTTCCCCCGGGCGGTTCACGGCGGCACGGTCGCCATCGAGAGCCTCGACATGCCGGCCTTGGCGTCGCGGCTGCGGGGCCGCCCGGTCGAGATGCTGCACATGGACATGCAGGGCTGTGAACTCGCCTTCCTGCGTTCCCTGCGCCGCTGC
>Ga0209985_10004801_pt1 | contig 10731 bp, 6 predicted proteins | sample NOAtaG_FD_187305 | JGI IMG/M metagenome (GOLD analysis project Ga0209985, IMG submission 187305) | Freshwater lake microbial communities from Lake Erie, under a cyanobacterial bloom - NOAA_Erie_Diel6S_1000h metaG (SPAdes) (version 2) | ecosystem: Environmental > Aquatic > Freshwater > Lake ... | reverse complement strand
CGAATCGCTACTGGCATTTGTACTCCAGAGGTAGGAAACGCCGCCGGTAGCGCGCAGATTAATTGCGGTGCGCGTACAGGTCAGGGCTCCCGGGCCAGAGAGGTTGATGATACCGGCCTGTGGGGGCGTCGTATCCCGGGTTATGAGGATAGATGCCGTATCCGAGCATCCATTCTGTGCGGTAAGGATTACGGAGTAAGTTCCCGGCGCAGTGACGATGGCGGAGTCTGTGCTGCCAAGGTTATTTGACCACCGGAAAGTACCCTGGCCAGTCGCTTTTAGTGTTATAGCGTTGACATTACAGGTCAGGACGGAATCTGTGCCGAAGCGGATTGTAGTAATCGGGGATGAGTTTAGCGATACACTAATTTTCTGGGCGAGGCTATTGTTGGTACAAGCGTTATTATTCGTTATTGAAGTAAGGGTGAAATCCGTATTGGTAGTGAAATCCTTGCCGGCGATGAGGGATGTAAAAACGGTTCCATTTGTTACATTAGTGTAAGTTATCCCGTTCACTACAATGTTGAATGGTCCATTGGCAGAATTGGAGGAAAAAGAAAGTCGCACGGAATCGCCATTACAAGCATTGGATATATTAGCGCTGATCATACCCGTTGGCGGAACCGAAGCGGAGTTATTGTCATTACAATCGCAGGAAGCACCAAATCCATCGGAATCCATATCCGTTTGCGGCAGGAAAGTCGGGTAGGTAATTTGTCCATAGCCGTTCCATGTGACATTTGCAGAACCAGTGGGATTATTCGTTGGATAAGTGGACCAGACGAAATTTCCGGCATTATTATTCGTCCATACTGCCAATCTTAGTTGACCACTACCGGAGCTTAGCGAACCGAGGAAACTTCTGGGAATCTTGATTTCGCTTGTTGAATTACCTGACCATCCGCCAAAATCTTCCCAGGAATTGCCGACTTGCTGGCAGGTATTTGGGTTTGTAAAAGGGAAGTAGCAGATATCATTTCCGTTATAGAAGGTAATTCGGTATGAATAGGGTGCATTGCTGAAATTCACTCCGCCGCCTGTACCCCCGGTATTTCCATCATCCGTCCTGAAAGCGATGTGGATATCGTCATTTGCGAGATTTACTCCGGTGACTCCTATGTAAAAGAAATTATTATCGGCTGAAAAATAATAGTTTACGCCATTTGTTCCATTCGCGAGTACTGGGCCAAAGTCGGAAATATTTCCATCAATGGTGATTGGCCGGATGGTCGCATTTGGAGTAGCGGGGCAGTTGTCGGAGCCATCGCAGATACCATCGGAATCTTTATCTGCGTCTTTTATCCCACATCCGCAGAGGCCGGGATTGATTTTGGCCGGATCATTTGGACACCTATCTACACAATCGGGCGATCCGTCTGAATCAGCATCAGCGGTACAGGGGGTACCCTGGACGAAAACGGCATAGGAATAAGCCGGCAGGTCGAGGTAAATTGAATTTGGAATCCCGTTGGAGCTATTTTCGACAGAAGGAGTGGAGAAGTTGGCATTTCCTGCAACAAGGTTGAACTGCGTGCCGAGTGGGGTATTTGTTGAATTGATCTGGTGGTTGACCCGTAAAGTTTGCCCCTCGAAATTGATTGCTACGATAACGTCCTTGCCTGCTTTACCACCTCTTATTTGATAGAGCAGCAGGTCATGGGGACCTGACTGAAGATAAGCACTTGCGTAAGGTGTGTTGAATCGGTTCAGATAATCTACGACTGGTGCACCTGAGATATAAGTTTTATGTACTTGCATCAGGTTGTTTATCGCTGTGCTGTTTTCTTCGAGGGGGGTCGTATTGCCGTAGATATCAACTCCGTAATAGTCCGGGTGAAAAATTGAAGGGAGGCCCACTTTATTGTTCGTAAGGATGTATGCGTAAGCGAGCATTTGGCGATTGATGATATGTTCGCCAGCGGTGCGGTAGTCGTGGTTATTGATAAAAGTGACAACATTCTTGCCATTCATTCCGGCGCGATCCACCATACCACGGGAAAAGATATTTCTGACATCGAAAAGGCCATTGTCACAAGCGTCCTTAAGATTTTGACGAAGTTCAAAATCGAAAGCCCTGACGGCAATTTTATTTGTTGCAGCAGGGGTCATGTTAGCATAGACTGCATCTACCCAGTTTTTGAGGACACCGGCATCTGTGGTAAAGTGTTCGCCGACAACCAAAGGGGGGATTTTGCCTGTACTGTCAAGGGCATTGAGGAGTTTTCCCACAAAGCTGGCGGGGAAATGTTTTACGGCATCCATTCTGAAGCCCCTTATGCCTACTGAATCCCAGAGCCACTGATTCCAATCATTATAGACATTGAAGGTGGATTGTCCGCCGGCGCTGCCATTATAAGCCTGCTCTACATCGAAGAAAAAGAAGGGGAATTCTTCATCGCCGGCCAGACAGGTTGGATTCGTGCCATTTGGTTTGAAGTTGCGATAGCTCATGGCGCCTCTGCCGCTGGGCAGCGCGCCAAAGTTGGTGCGCGTCTGGATGCGGAGGTCTGAAAAAATATTCATACTTCGGGCAGCCGACCAAATCCCGTAAATCCGCTGATCAATACCTGTTCCATCACCACCAGGTTGTTCGATGTAGATTTCGAGTGCATCTCCGGCAGGGTCAAAATCGCTGGTCGAGATGCGGAGGAAGAACTCATCTACATTGCATCCGGATCCTACCTCCTGAGTAGCAGTTACATCGCGCCCTAAAAATACCTGGTTGTTAACTTGACTACAATCCCCACCGCCGTTGGGCTCCGATTCGGCAATCGGCATGTTGATGAAAGGGGTGTTTTTAGTCCTGAAAAATAGTTTATAAGGCCTTCCATTGAAGCCTGGGTTTAATGAAGCAGAAGAAAATTTGAAATAATAATCGCCTGCCCCATTTCCGCTTGTACCCCCCAACGGCAGGTAATATCGTACCTTCCCGTTCACCGGGTATGGTGTTGCGGAGCCTGCGGTGCAGCCTGCCCCATTCGGGTAATTCAGGATATAGTCCCTGACGGCAGGGTTGTCTTCCCATTCCCCGCCATCGCGGTGGTTATACACGACATCCGCGACGGGGTGTATATTGTTTGCGACCAGGGCGTTGATCCAATTTCGCACCTCGTTACCTGTGCCCAGCCCGGTCCGCCCGGTAATCTGACCATAATCGTACAAGTCTTTTGGATCATAACCGTTGCTGCAATCGCCAAAGCTTGCCTTGGACAACGGGGGCATCCACATCATAGTGAAACCAGCAGCTTTTTGCGCCGCAGCTTTTGATGCCATATCCGCCGCGATGGAAGCGCCGCCGTATCCGTTACAATTTAATTTTGGATAATCCCAATACCAACCCTGCATCATAAAGTCTTGTGCACCTGCTGTATAAAAAGTGCTCAAAAACATAACCAGGTAAAAAATTTGCAGCGGTTTGCCTGGGTTTCTAAAAAGGGAAAATCCAGATTTTTGGGGCGGGTAAAATCCTTTTTTCATGAGTATGGTATTGGAAAAAAACAATCTACAAAAATAGCAAATTGGGACGTACAGGGATATTTGATCCGCTTTTTTTTGTTAAGGGTGAAAAAGTTATATTTTCAACCTTCCGTAAGTGCTGCTATGGCTAAAAGGAAAAGAATTCAATTTTTTGGCAAAACAAAATACCGCTTATGCGTCCCCGGATTGTCTCTTTGATCGCTGCTATAATCAGTTTTTTCTGCGCAGTTATCCTGATGGACTGCCGGAACAGCGATAACGGCAAAAAATCTACCCGTCCGGTCCTGACGATTGCGGCAGCATCCAATGTACAGTATGCGATGGAGGCTTTAGTCCGGGATTTTGAGACGTCCAGTGGTATCGAAGTAGATTTGATTATTTCCTCCTCGGGGAAGCTGGCCGCTCAGATCGGGCAGGGGGCACCTTACCATGTATTTGTGTCGGCGGATGAAAAATATCCTGCCGAGCTTTTGCGAAAAGGGCTTGCCGACGGATCCCCGGAGATATATGCCTACGGGGCGCTTGTCCTGTGGACCGTTCGGAAGGAAGTTGATGTTTCTTCAGGTTTGGAAGTCCTGAATGATAGCGATATTGGGAAGATTGCGCTTGCCAATCCCGACCTGGCGCCTTACGGCGAACAAAGTATGCGCGTACTGGAGCATCTGGGGCTTGTAGAGCGATTGCGGCCAAAACTGGTTTTTGGAGAGAATATTGCACAAACAAGCCAGTACATCCTGTCGGGTGTCTGTGATTTGGGTTTTACAGCGAAGTCCATTGTACTGGCCCCCGAACTTAAAGGAAAAGGTGTCTGGGCGGATGTTCCCCGGGAGACTTACCGTCCGATTGCCCAGGCCGCTGTCATTACCCGTGAGGGGATCAGGCTCCTTCCGGAGGAAAGCCGGACTTTTTTCTCATATTTGCTTTCTGAACCTGCCCAGGCCGTTTTATCGCGGTTTGGCTATACTTTCATTAAGGCAGAGTAAAATCGTATGGACGGTACGTTTTGGGAAACCATGGGGCTGACTTTGCTGCTTGCTGCAACGACTACTGCACTACTTTTGCTGATCGGAGTCCCTTTGGCCTATTTTCTGGCTTTTACCAGGTGGAGGGTGAAGCCTGTCCTTGAAACGCTGGTCAGTATGCCGCTGGTGTTGCCGCCGACGGTTATTGGTTTTTATATGTTACTGGCCTTCAGCCAGGAAAGCCCGATTGGTGCATTTTTACTGGCGTACTTTGATATTCGTTTGGTTTTTACCTTTGGTGGCTTGGTTTTAGGGTCTATCCTATACAGTTTGCCTTTCATGGTACAGCCCCTTCAATCCGGGTTTGAGCATCTGCCACCTAACCTTGCCGAGGCGAGCTATACGCTTGGTAAGTCGCGCTGGGAGACGCTGCTGCGGGTATTATTGCCAAATATCAAGCCTGCCTTGCTGAGCGGTTTGGTACTCTCTTTCGCCCATACCGTTGGCGAGTTCGGGGTGGTGCTAATGATCGGGGGCAACATTCCCGGGGTCACACGGGTTGCTTCCATTGCGATTTACGACGAGGTGGAGGCGCTGCGTTACGATAATGCACGGGAATACGCGATTGCCCTGGTCGGTTTTTCTTTTCTGATCCTGCTGCTGGTGTACGTGCAGAACCGCAGGCAGCACCAACGGTTTGGCGTATGATCCAGGCGTTTTTCCACCATCCTCTCCATACAGCCAACGGAAAGGGCTACCTGGATCTTCGGATTGAAGTAGGTAAAGGCCGTTTGGTGGCGATCACCGGTCCGTCGGGGAGCGGTAAGACGACCCTGCTCCGGATGCTGGCCGGGGTACTGCACCCCCGTCAGGGTAAAATCATCCATGACGGACAAATCTGGCTCGACACTGCACAGGGTATTAGGCGCCGCCCGCAGGATCGTCAGGCTGGGATGGTTTTTCAGGACTATGCTTTGTTCCCCAATATGAGCGTCCACGAGAACCTATGCTTTGCCCTTTCTAAGGCAGACTCCCCTGAAATCATTGGGGAACTGATCGGGATGTTCGAGCTTAAGGAATTGCTGGGCCGTTTTCCCCGGCAGCTCAGCGGGGGGCAGCAACAACGCGTCGCCCTTGCGCGTGCGCTCGTGCGCAGGCCTTCGCTGCTGTTACTCGATGAACCCCTCTCCGCTCTCGACCCAATACTGAGATCCCGGCTACAGGACTATGTGCTGGAAGTCCACCGGCGTTACGGGCTTACAACCCTGCTGGTGAGCCATGATTACCAGGAAATCAGGAAGATGGCGGATTGGATGATCCGAATGGACAATGGCGCGATTGTGGAAGAAGGCAGTCCTTCGACTTTGCTCAAACTGAACGGCGATGGCCTGTCTGCGATATTCCATGGCCTGGACAAAGAGGGTATGGCGCTTTTCTCCCGGGATGGAAAATTTTTCACGCTGCCGGCCTCCCTGGTGGAAATACATCGCTGGCAGGTAGGCCAGGAAGTCCTGATCCGGATAGAGGGCTGAAAGGATGTTTTACCTTTAAAAAGTGAGGCAGTCCGAAAAGTCTTTTCCCACCCGCTAAGGCAAATAATGGAAAGGCTGTCTCAGATGCTGTCGTAAGTGGAAATATAAAAAGGCATCGCTTTGATCCGATCTATTTCAGCTGCCTGATAGCCTTTGAAATTGGCGACAAAAGCGGCATCTGCCTGCCTGACGAATTGGTTCAGCAATCCAAGTTTAGCATCTGCCAGGGCTTTGTAAACAGGGTCCCGGCTGTCCAGCCAGAACATTGCGGCGTGGTGCCGCAAATGGTGGAGCAGGCTTTCCAGGAATTGCGGTAGCAGGGCTTCTGCACCCTCCCGCACGTAGAACCCCTCCGGAGATAGAAAACGAAAAGATTCCGGCGACACGATCCGGTTCAGGAGGGGAAGATAAGGCATCCAGGGGAGTAATGCCCCCGCTGCGCCGGGCAGGCTATGGATGGCCCAATGGGCTAAGTGTACCTGCACGCCGAGCAGTACTTCGCCTTTTTGTTCATAAACGAAGTATCCCGGTGGCATTTGTACATTGTCTGTAGTCCAGAAGGCATATTTACTTTTCTGCCCTTCCAGCAGCGGGAGGAATTTTTCCCATTCCCGGGCATCCAGGGCACGGACGGGTAAAACCGGTTTAGGGAAAAAACGGCTGAAGCCCAACGTTTTGACTGTTGTGATGGGATCCATACCAATGTTGTTCACTACCTTTCGCACGGCAGGGTTGCGCGCTTCGATGGTGCCGTAAAAACAAGCTTTTTCTTCCTGCTCGCGGACATATTCAATGACGATTTTTGCCAGGTTTTTTACGATCCCGGCTCCTTTGATTTCCGGTGTCGCACAGAAAAAGCGGATATAATAGGCATCGCCTATCGGCAACTGACGGTGGACGAACACCGTGAAGGCCCGCAGGGCACCGTCTTCGCGTACCGTAAAAATTTTCGGGGAAGCGATGTGCAGGAAATGGTCCTTGCTGTTGAAATGCTGGTAAACCGTTTTACCCGTACCCCAGTTGGTTTCTTCCAACAGATCAAACATCTCTTCCGTTGGCTCGGATTCGAGCGCGATATAATAGGGCGCTTCCGTGTAAATGACCTTCATTGTCCGTCCAGGCTGTTTTTCCGGAGCTGCCGGGGCCTTTATGGCACAAGTTAATTCTTTGATCCTTGTTTTCAAAGCATTTTATCCTAAGTACTGCCCAAGGCCCCAAGAGGCGATAGTGGGGTAGCAAATACGCCTGGTTTTAAATCCTGTGATTTAAGGTGGTAGAAGACAGGTTTAAATACGAAATTTTTCGTAAAAAATTTGCAATACGAATAATTTCGTATATTTTTGCTACGAATCAATTCGTAATTCATGTGGCAGAACAATCAAAACACAGAAATGGAAACACCCAAATTACCCGCGCCCACAGAGTCGGAACTGGAAATCCTGCAGGTACTATGGCAAAAAGGGCCGAGCACGGTACGGCAGGTCAATGATATCCTGAATGGAAAGCGTGAAATTGGCTATACAACGACGCTAAAGTTGCTGCAGATCATGGCAGAGAAGCGCCTGGTGGTGCGGGATACTTCCGACCGCGTACACGTATATGCAGCAGCGGTTGAAGAGGCTTTGACCCAGCAGCACCTGCTCAAGCGCTTTGTAGATACTTTATTCCGGGGTTCAGCTTCCCGCCTGGTCATGCAGGCATTGGGCAACCACGAAGCCTCTGCCGAGGAGCTGGATGAGATTAAGTCGCTGATCGAAAAAATCGAACAACAACCGCCAAAGTAATCCATTATGGAAGCATTTACCGCAAATAGTCTGTTTATAAATGCCTGGGGGAACGGCTTTTTACGGCTGTTGCCGGATACGCTGGTGGAACCCCTGGGTTGGACCGTAGTACATGCCTTGTGGCAGGGTACGGCAGTTGCCGTGCTGCTGGCTATTGGTCTTTGGTTATTGCGCGGGCGTTCTGCCTTGCTGCGTTATGGAGTAGCTGTTGCTGCCCAGCTTTTGGTATTGATTGCCGCTGTGGTTACCTTTTCTATGAGTTATGAGGATGCAACTCCTGGAGTAGCAAACGGGGGAATACCCGATTTTTTTTCCAGGGAAATCGCCCTGCAAAATAGCCTGGAAGAGATAAATTTCTCCATTTGGCGGACAACGCTGCACAGCCTGCGGACATTCGTTGAGCACAACCTTGGGTGGATTGCCATACTTTGGATGTCAGGCGTGGTGTTTTTTTCCTTTCGTCTGATGCGGGACTGGGCTTTTTCCCGAAAGTTGGTCGTAACTGCTGTGCGCATAGTCGGGGGTGAATGGCAGGATCGTTTTGACCAGATCGCTGTCAAAATGTGCGTCAAGGGTAAAATACGCCTTTTGGAATCGGCTCGCATCCATACTCCAATGGTCATAGGCCACCTGAAGCCGGTCGTACTCCTGCCCATCGGATTGCTGTCTGGCTTGCCACCTGCCCAGGTGGAGGCTTTGCTAATCCATGAGCTGGCCCATATCCAGCGCCGCGATTACCTCGTGAATTTACTGCTTTCGGTTCTGGAAACGGTATTCTTTTTCCATCCTGCCATTTGGTGGATGGGCGCTGTCGTTCGCCGGGAGCGGGAATGCTGCTGCGATGCCACCACGGTGCGCTTCTCCGGAGATTCCCTTTCGTATGCCAAAGCCCTCGGTGCCCTGCCCCGTTGGCAAGCAGGCACACAAAGCCTGGCGATGGCCGCCACTGGCCGGCACAAAGAACTCCTTTTCCGTATTCGTCGAATTTTATTACCTCAATCAAATTACCAATACGACATCATGGAAAAAACATTTGCAACATGTCTGATTTTCGGAGCGTTTTTTCTGCTTTCCCTGCAAGCCAAACCGGCAAGAGTAGGGGAGGTAGTGATGGTGCCCAGCCCAGCAATAGCAATGCCCGATAGCTTGCCTATGGGTAGAATCATCATTAAACAGAAAAAGGATGGGAAATCCCTGGAAGCAAAATTGCAGGATGGCCAGATCGTCTCGCTGAATGTAGACGGGCGCGAGGTGCCGGAAGCAGAGTTTCAGCAGTATGAAAAGGAAGTAATGGAAATGCTGGAGAAGCTGCCTCTTCCCCCGCCGCCGGCACCACCGACACCACCAATCCCTCCACGACCCGGGATGCGTTTTTATTTTGGCGATGACGAGGAAACGCAGCGGGAAATTATCATCCAGCGGGAAGGGGAAGATAGCCTGTTTGTTGAAATTAACCCGGGCCCACGCAGGAAGTTCCGCGGTTGGAGGGATAACCAGGAAATATCCATTGAAATGAAAGATTTGGTACTCGATATGCAGGATCTGGAACTCGACATGAAACATCGTATGGGAGAAATGGCAAGACGCTTTGCCGAAGAGGGGGTACACTTTGGTATCGGAATGTCGGAATCTTTCGGGGATAGTCTGCGTCTGCGTATGGAAAACATTTTATCCGACTCTTTTATGATTGAGAATTTAAAAGACCTTCGTTTTGAAATGGATTTTAATACTGAAGATAACTGGCGCAATTCCCCTCCTGAAGATAGAGGGCCTCGTTACCGGGCTGATGAAGAACTGGGGATTTATCCTTACCGCCGTATGCGCGGAATGACGGCCGCACAGCAGATCGAACGTGCACTCCTGCGCGATGAATTAATCGAAAAAACCGGTATGTACAAATTTGAACTCACTGATCGTGTGCTGAAAATCAATGGAGATAAAATGCCCGATTCGCTGCGCAAGAAATATACCCGCCTGTACGAAGAAGCTTCCGGAATGCCCTGGGACCCACAGAACAAGGTGGTAATCCATACAGAGGTTGGGAATAAATAAAGAAGCTTTTTCTGGGGATGTCGCGTAATTAATATCCGAAAACACGGTGCAGGAGCTTCCTGGAATAGAATTTAGCTGTTAAAATCCAATTTTTTGGAACTTTCTGAATTCTGAAAATGGTTAAAGGTACTTTATGCACTAAATCAGGAAAACTATGCGCTCCATTAATGCCAATTTCTTGCCGGAAAACCACTACTGGCTACGCGACGTCCCTAAGGAAGACTTTTACCTCTACTTCGAAATTGAAGGTGCCCAGCCCCAGGTATCCACTAAGCGCGTCCCACTGAATATTGCCCTGGTCATTGACCGGAGCGGCTCTATGCATGGGGATAAAATTGATTATGCCAAAAAAGCGGTACAGTTTGTTGTCCGGAACCTCGGACAGGAAGATGTTATTTCACTGGTACAGTACGATGATGTGGTGGAGGTGCTCAGCCCTGCTGCCCAACTGAACGACAAGGAAGCGCTTTTCCGTAAAATCGAGGCTATTGCAGCACGAAACATGACCAATCTGAGCGGTGGTATCCTGGAAGGCTATCTGCAAGTTGGCAGTATCAAAAAAGAGGGGTTTGTCAACCGCATCCTTCTGCTTTCCGATGGCCTGGCGAATGTAGGAATTACCGACCCCGCGTCGTTACAAAAAATCGCACAGGAAAAATTTCGCAACGAAGGGCTCGCCTTGTCCACTTTCGGCGTAGGCGCTGATTTTGACGAACTGCTGATGACCTCCATGTCCGAATATGGTGGTGGCAACTACTACTTTATTGACAGCCCGGATAAAATCCCGTCCATCTTCGCCAAGGAACTGGACGGTCTCCTGGCAGTTGTCGCACAGGGCAGTACGCTTGACGTACATTTCCCGGAGGGCTTTACGTGTGAAAAGGTTTTTGGCTATCCGTCCGAGTCACTCCAACAGGGGGTACG
>Ga0209985_10004799_pt1 | contig 10735 bp, 6 predicted proteins | sample NOAtaG_FD_187305 | JGI IMG/M metagenome (GOLD analysis project Ga0209985, IMG submission 187305) | Freshwater lake microbial communities from Lake Erie, under a cyanobacterial bloom - NOAA_Erie_Diel6S_1000h metaG (SPAdes) (version 2) | ecosystem: Environmental > Aquatic > Freshwater > Lake ... | reverse complement strand
TCATTGCACAGGAAATCCTCGTCGACCACGCCAGCTATCCCACGCAGCGGATCGCCCGCAACAGCCATCTCTACCGGCCCCTGGGCCTCGGCTATTCGAATCTCGGCAGCCTGCTGATGGCCGACGGCCTGGCCTACGACAGCGATGCCGGCCGCGGCCTGTGCGGCGCCCTGACGGCGATCCTCCACGGGGCGGCCAACCGCACGAGCGCCGAACTGGCGGCGGCGGTCGGCCCGTTCGAGGGCTTCGCCGCCAACCGCGAGCCGATGCTCGGCGTGATGCGGATGCACCGCGACGCCGTGGAGAAGATCGACCCCTCGTGCCCCAAGACGCTGCACGACGCCGCCCGCAAGATCTGGGACGAGGTGCTCGCCGGCGGCCAGCGGCACGGCTACCGCAATGCCCAGGCGACGGTCCTCGCCCCCACCGGCACGATCTCCTTCCTCATGGACTGCGACACGACGGGCATCGAGCCCGACATCGCACTGGTGAAGTACAAGCAGCTCGCCGGCGGTGGCATGCTCAAGATCGTCAATCAGACGGTGCCGCTGGCCCTGCGGACGCTCGGCTATGACGAGCCGACGGTGGAGGGCGTGCTGGCCTACATCGACAAGAACGACACGATCGAGGGGGCGCCCGGTCTCAAGGACCAGCACCTGGCCGTCTTCGACTGTGCCTTCAAGCCGCGGCTCGGCAAGCGGAGCATCGCCTGGCAGGCCCACGTGAAGATGATGGCGGCTGCCCAGCCGTTCATCTCGGGGGCGATCTCGAAGACCGTGAACATGCCACGGGAGACCACACCCGCCGATATCGCCGGCGCCTACATGGAAGGCTGGCGGATGGGACTCAAGGCCCTGGCGATCTATCGCGACGGGTCAAAGGAGAGCCAGCCGCTCAACACCAGCACCGAGACCGACAAGGCGGCCGCCAAGGTGACCGCCGCCCCGCGGCGTGAGCGGCTGCCTGACACGCGGCGCAGCGTGACCCACAAGTTCAACGTGGGGGGCCACGAGGGCTACATCACCGTCGGCCTCTACGACGACGGGCGGCCGGGCGAACTGTTCATCACGATGGCGAAGGAAGGCAGCACGATCGGCGGCCTGATGGACGCCTTCGGCACCGCCGTGTCGATGAGCCTGCAATACGGCGTGCCGCTGGAGGTGTATGTCAAGAAGTTCTCGCACACGCGGTTCGAGCCGTGGGGCTATACGAAGAACCCCGACATCCCGGTGGCGAAGAGCCTCGTCGATTATCTCTTCCGTTGGATGGGCACCGAGTTCATTCCGGGCTATCGCGAGGCGAACCGACCCGGCGGGTATGGCGGCGGCGAGGAGGCCGCCGCGGGTGACGACACGGAAACGGAGCGCAAGCCCGCCGCCACGACGGCGAGCGGGCTGGCCGATGGTCAAGGAAAGGCCAAGAGCACCGGCGAGACGACCGTGAGCCGCGGGAAGCATCCGGCGGGCACCAACGGGCATGCCGCCACGGCACAAAAAACCGCGGCCAAGGCCTCGGCGGCGTTGCTGGAGCGGGCCGGCCTCAAGATGGCGGTCGATCCGGCCGCCAGCCCGGCCGACCGGCAGAGCCAGTTTGCCAAGTTCCAGATCGACGCGCCGGCCTGCGACAACTGCGGCTCGATCACGGTCCGCAACGGCAACTGTTATCTGTGCCACAACTGCGGCAACAGCATGGGGTGCTCGTGAACGCCCGTTGAACGGCCATGCCGATCGTAGGGCCGGCACGAAAAAACGGTGGAGGCGGCGGAGGTGACGGGTCGATGTTTGGTGCAGCGAAACTCGACCTGTCGCCGCATTCCGTCGGAGGTGCCAACCCCCTTGCGTTGATCCGGATCCCCTGACGCCCCGTGGCATTCGCCGCCGGGCACGATCCGCATCAGTCTCGCAGTGTTCTACCCCGTTCGCAGGCGGACGACAGGATCGATTCATGGGGCCGTGGCGGCCAAGGTCGCCACGGCCCTTTTTCGTGCGCCAGCCCAAAGTCCCCGGCGACGCAGCACGCCTGAAAAGGTGCGGTCGTGCCGGTCGTGCGGCGTGGGGCGGCGGCGTTTGCCGGGCGCCAAAACGGGAATTAGCATACATCTGTCCGGTGAGCGACGCGGCGGTGGCGGCCGCGTCCGATCGATGCCGGACGACTCTCCGGGAGGTGACTCGTGCGTCGGCCGCTCCACTGCCTGATTGTGGCGGTTTTGATCTTCTCGCTCTCGGTCGACACAGCCAGGGCCTGCTGGCATCTGCGTCGCGCCCACCGCGTCCATGCCATGCATGGCTGTCCCCCTGCGCCTGCCTGCCAGGGTGGATGGTCGATGGCCGTCGTGGTGTCCGACGTCGCCGTGGGATGTGGCTCGGCCGTCGATCCCTGCATGGGTCCTGTGTTTTCCGGCCACAGTCGCTTCAGCGCGGGGCACTTCGTGGAGGAGAGCGTCTGCGGCCCGGTCGTGGAATGCTGTGACGGACCGGTCGCCCGCGTGGCGACTCAAGTCGTCGCCGCCGAGCAGGCGTTCATGGCCGCGGAATCCGCTCCGGTCGTGGCGGCCCCCGCACCGCAGCCGGCCTTCCAGGCGCCGGCCGTGGTGGCGGAGAGCATTGCCCCGACGGCGCCGGCGGCCGCGGAACCGGTCCGCGCGCCCGGCCCCATCGAGCCCGTGCCGGCGGCGAAAGGCGAGCAGTCGGTCGTGTCCGTGGCCGAACCGCAGCCCGTCAATCCGCTCCCCCAGGCTGAGCGGACCGTGCAGCCGGCATCGGCCGACACGCCCGTCGAACCGCTGTTTCCCGAGCCCGTTGTGCCCGCTCCGGAAAAGCCGGCCGTGCGGGTGAAAGAATCCGCACCCGAGGATCAAGTTGCAGCCGAGCCGGTCATCCCGGAACTGCGTCCGGAGGCACCCGCGCCGCCGGTCGCCGAACCGGCGGCACAGCCTGCCGGCGACGTGACGAACACCCCGGCCGTCGCCCCGGAGCCGCCCACGCCCAAGGAGCCGGACGTGCGGGAAGAGGTGAAAGAGGAAGTCGCGCCGCCGGTCGCGCCCGAGGAGCCGGCCGAGCCCAACCTCTTCGAGGAGGTGGAGGCGACCCCGGTGCCTCCCGCCACCGCCTCCGAGGTTTTCGGTCCGATTCCTGTCGAGGCCCCCTCCGCCCCTGCCGACGAGCCCGCGACGGTCCCTGATCCGGCGGTCTCGGACCCAGCCGCCGACAACGCCGACACGGCCGCAGCCACCCCTGCCGAGCCCGTCCAGGGGGGGGCGGCCGCTGATGAGGCCACCGAGCCCGCGGCCGCTGCGGACGCACCCGCTGTGAACGACACGCCGCCGCCGGCTGCGGACGAACCTGCCGCGAACGAGGCGACCGATGAGCAGACTCCCGCGACGGAGCCCGTCACCGACCCGTTCTCGTCCACCGAGCCCGCCCGGCGGTGGATCGATGCCACCGGCCGCTATGCGGTCGTCGGCACGCTCCTGACGGTGCGGGAGTCGACGGCCGAAATCCTCAAAGCGGACGGACGGACGATCCGGGTACCGCTCGACCGGCTCAGCCCCCACGACCGCGCCTATGCCGAGCAGTCGGCGGATCGCCAGCTGGCGGGCCAGGCCACACCCCGGCCGACCGACACCGCCGGGTTGTGACGATCACTTGTCGTCGAGCACGGCTACCGTTTCGAAGGCCTTGCCTTCGAGCATCTCCAGCGACGCGCCGCCGCCGGTGGAGACGTGGCTCACCTTGTCGGCGTAGCCGAGCTGCTCGACCGCCGCGGCCGAGTCGCCGCCGCCGATGATCGTGATCGCGCCCTGTGCGGTGGCCGCCGCCACGGCATCGGCCACGGCCTTCGTGCCCGCGTCGAACGGCGGCATCTCAAACACGCCCATGGGCCCATTCCACACGACCGTCCCGGCGGTGCGGATGATGGCGGCATACTTCCGCGCCGTCTCCGGGCCGATGTCGAGCCCCTCGAAGCCGTCGGGAATCTCACCCGCCGGCACGATCCGCTTGTTCGCGGCCGCCGAGAAATCGTCGGCACAGTGCGTGTCGACCGGAAGGACGAGCTTCCCCTGCCCTTGGGCGAGCAGTTCACGGGCCAGCTCCAGCTTGTCGTGCTCGACGAGCGACGTGCCGGTCTTGCCCCCCTGGGCCAGCGAAAACGTGTAGGCCATGGCCCCGCCGATGAGCACGTGGTCGCAGATCGAGAGCAGGTTCCTGATCACGGCGATCTTGTCCGACACCTTCTTGCCGCCGAGGATCGCCACGAAGGGCCGCCGCGGCCGGGCGATGGCATCGGCGAGGTATTGGATCTCCTTCTCCACGAGGAACCCGGACACCGCCGGCTTCCCCTGCGCCTTCATCGCCACCGGCACGGCGTGCATGCTCGCCTCCGTGCGATGGCAGGTGCCGAAGGCGTCGTTGACGTAGGCGTCGGCGAGCGTCGCCAGGCCCTGCACGTAGGCGGCGTCGTCTCCCTTCTTCTCCCCCTTGTTGAACCGCACGTTCTCCAGCACGAGCACGCCGCCGGCCGCCAGGGCCCGCGCCTTGGCGTGGGAGTCGGACCCGCCGGTGTCACCCGCCAGGGCCACTGGCCGGCCGAGCAGCTCGCCGAGCCGCTTGGCCACCGGCGCCAGCGAGAACTCCGCCTCGAAGCCCTTGCCGGCCGGCCGGCCGAGGTGCGACATCAGCACAGCCTTGCCGCCCCGGTCGAGGATCGAGCGGATCGACGGCAGGGCCATGCGGATCCGCCGGTCGTCGGTGATGGCGCCGGAGTCGTCCTGCGGGACGTTGAAATCGACACGGACGAGGACGGTCTTGCCGGCGGGATCCAGATCGGCGACGGACTGCTTGGGCATGGCGGGCTCCTTCAGGGTGTGAATCGGCGGGCGAACGGTCAGACGTCGAGGTTCTTGACGTCCAGGGCGTGCTTTTCGATGAACTCGCGGCGCGGCTCCGACCTTCTCCCCATGAGCACGCGAAACAGGTCGTCGGCCGCCGCCGCATCGGACATGGTGACCCGCAGCAGGGTGCGGTTCTTGGGATCGAGCGTCGTGTCGCGGAGCTCCTCGGCGTTCATTTCCCCGAGACCCTTGAAGCGGGTGATCGAGAGGCCCTTCTCGCCGGCCCGACGCACCGCCGTGAGCAGGCCACGCAGGTCCTCCAGCCCGATCTCGTTCTCGCCGCGCCGGAGCGTGTACCGTGGCGCCTCGCTGCCGGTGCGGTCCTGCGGCATCAGGCTCTCGATGCCGAAGCCCATCGCCTCGAGCTCCTTGAGACCGGCATTGACGCTCCGCACCTCGTGCAGATCGATGACCACGAGCTGATCGTCCCCCGTGCCCGGCGCGGTGCCGGGCGTGGTGTCGCCGACCGCCTGGGACTCCTCGATCCGCCCGACCTGCAGTTCGCCGCCGGCCGCCTTCTCCTTGCCCGTGACGAACTTCTCGAGCTCGTCGCGGCTGGAAAACCAGCGCTCCTCGAGCCCGTAGTAGACGTGGTACATCGGCAGCCTGCCGGTCGGGGCATCGCGGCGGGCGGCGTGGTCACGCAGGCTGATGCCCCGCTTCTCCAGCGCCACCAGGGCGTCTTCGAGCCCGGCGAGCGTGCGGCATAGCTTCTGCATCTCCTCGCCGGCGATCTCGCGGCCGTCGCCCGGCAGAAACACCCCCTCGCCGAGGCCCTGATCGAGGAGCTGGTTCTTCATCTCCTCCTCGGTCTGCACGTAGTAGACGCTCTTCTTGGACCGCACGCGGAACAGCGGCGGCTGGGCCACGTAGACGTGCCCCTCAGCCACCAGACGATACATCTGCCGGTAGAAGAAGGTCAGCAACAGCGTGCGGATGTGGGAGCCGTCGACGTCGGCGTCGGTCATGATCACGACCTTGTCGTAGCGGCGTTTGCCGAGGTCGGCCTCATCTCCGATCCCGGCGCCGATGGCCGAAATCACACTGCGCACCTCCTCGTTGGCGAGCACCTTGTCGTCGCGGCTCTTGTAGGCGTTGATGATCTTGCCCCGCAGGGGCAGGATCGCCTGATACTCGCGGTGCCGGCCTCCCTCGGCCGAGCCACCGGCCGAATCACCCTCCACCAGATACAACTCGCACTTCTCGACGTCGCGGCTGGTGCAGTCACGAAGCTTCCCCGGAAGTCCGCCCCCCGACAGGGCCCCCTTCCGCTCGCGGAGCAGTTGCTTGGCCTTCTTGGCCGCCTCGCGGGCCTCGGCCGCAAGCACACCCTTCTGGACGATCGCCTTGGCGCTCTTGGGATTCTCCTCCAGGTACTTGCCCAGGAAGTCGCCCACCGCCGAATTGACGATTCCCTCCACCTCGCCGTTGCCGAGCTTGGTCTTCGTCTGGCCCTCGAACTGCGGGTGCGGCACGCGGACGCTGATCACGGCCGTCAGACCCTCGCGGACGTCCTCGCCGGTCGGAATCAGGTCCTTGTACAGGCCGGTCTTCTTACCGTAGGCGTTGAGGGCCCGGGTCAGGGCGGAGCGGAACCCGGAGACGTGCGTGCCCCCCTCGGTCGTGCAGATGTTGTTGACGTAACTGTGCAGGCTCTCGGTGTATTCCGTCGTGTACTGCATGGCGATGTCCCAGGAGACGCCGGAGGCCTCTCCCCGCATGCTGATCACGTCGGCATGCACGGCATCGCTGGCCTTGTTGAGGTGCTCGACGAACTCCTCGATGCCACGCTCGAAGTAGTACCCCTCGTCGTTGCCGCTGGCGGCGTCGTGGAACTTGATCCGGAGCCCGGAATTGAGGAACGCCAGCTCCCGCAGCCGCCGCGAGAGGACGTCCCAGGAGAACTTGGTCTGCGGGAAGATCTGCGGATCGGGCTTGAAGGTCGTCTTCGTGCCCGTGCGGGTGGTGGTGCCCATCTTCCGCACCGGACCGGTGGCCTCCCCCCGCTGGTACTCCTGCTGCCAGACGTGTCCCTCCCGGGAGACCTCCACCTCGCACCACTCCGAGAGGAAGTTCACCACCGTCACGCCCACGCCGTGCAGGCCGCCGGTCGTCTGGTAAGCCCCCTTCTCGAACTTGCCGCCGAACTTGAGGACGGTCATCACGCCCTCCAGCGTGGACACGTCGCGCTCCATCTCCTCGGAGAGCTGGGGATGGCGATCGACCGGGATCCCGCGGCCGTCATCCTCGACGGTCACGCTGCCATCCACGTTCACCGTCACGCTCACGTGCTTGGCGTGGCCCGCCATGCACTCGTCGATCGAGTTGTCCACCACTTCGTAGACCAGGTGGTGCAGGCCGCGGCTGGTGTTGTCGCCGATGTACATGCCGAACCGCTCGCGGACGTGATCGCGGTCGGAGAGGTGCTTGAGGTCGGCCGACGTGTAGGCCTGCTGTTGCGGTGCATCTGCCATGGTGGTCATCTCCGATCGAAGGGCGGTGAATGGGGGCGGCGTCAGGCCGAGCGGCCGGCGTCGGCCATGAGGCGGCAGCGGATGTCGGTGATGCCGGCGGCCGGAACGAGTGCCGCGAGTTTCGCGAGCACTTCCCGCTTCTGGAAGCCGAGTTCCTGGACCAGGGCCGAATGGCTCACGAACACCTCGAGCACGCCGCGGCGCACCAGGCCCGGCTGCGATGCCGCCTTGAGCGCGGCCGGGGCGGCCTCCCGCCAGGCGGCGGCCAGCCCGTCGGCGGTCCGCTCCCGGTCGTAGCCGGTGCGGGCCATCAGCCGAGACACGATCCTGCCGATCGAGATCGGGCCGGGATGTCCGGCGGCGGGGCGGTGATGTGGGACAGCCATGCGGGAAGAACGCGGGATGGTTTCAGTCGGCGGCCAGCGGCATGATCACGTAGCCGTAGCCGTCCTCGGTGCGACAGACGCAGGCGCTTTGGGCGTCGGTGATCTCGACCGTCACGTTCGTGCCACCGTCGAGGACACGGAGGAAATCGGCGACGAATCGCGGGTCGAGCTTGATCCGCACGGTGGGCCCGGCATGGTCGATCGGCAGCTCCACGCGGCTCTCGCCGCTCTCCGCCGACCGGCCGGCGAGCACCAGCTGCCCGGGCTCGAACGCGAAATCGACCCCCTTCGACTGCTCGCTGGTGACGATCGCCGCCTGTCGAACGGCGGCCAGCAGCGGGCCGGCGACCAGGTTCACCCGCGCAGCTTCAGGCCGCTCGGGAAAGACGTCGCGCCAGCGGGGAAAGCGGCCGTCCACGAGCCGGGCCGAGATCGTCGTCCCCGCCGTCTTGACGAGGATCTCGGCCGGGCGGGCGGCAACCAGCACTGGCGCGTCGGCCGCAGCGAGGCACCGCTCGATGAGTTGCATGGCCCGGGCGGGAACGATCGGCTGGGCGTCGGGAACGGCCCCCCCCTGCGACTTGGCCGGCCCTTCCATCTTGGCCAGCCGGCGCCCGTCGGTGCCGACGGCGATCACGCCGGTCGGCGTCAGTTCCACGAGCACGCCGCCGAGCGCATACCGGCTCGACTCGTTGTCGGTCGCAAACACCGTGCGGCGGACGAGCTCCCGCACCAGCGGTGTCGAGAGCTCGAAGCAGGCCTCGGTCGGGAACGTCGCGACCGCGGGAAACTCGAGCGGATCCTCGGCCGGCAGCCGGAACTCGCTGCGCGGCGCCTTGACCATGGCCGCGGTGCCGTCGGCATGGATTTCGAACACCGTGCCCGGAGGACTTTCGCGCACGATGGCCGTCAGTCGGCCGCTCGGCAGGAGCACGGCCCCCGGAGCGAGCACCTCGACGGCATCCAGGTCGATGCGGATGCCCACTTCCAGGTCGGTCGCCGACATGACGGTTCCCTCCCGCCCCGCCTCGAGCTTCACGTTGGTGAGGACAGGCTTCGGTGAGCGGGCGGGAACGACGGCAGCCGCGCTTTGCAGGGCCGCCAGCAAGGGCTCGCGTGGGCAACGAACTTTCATGAACGGCGGTGTCCTGACAATGCGATGTGGGCCGGAAAGAAGCCCCCGGCCACGCCGGACAGAAGCCCGGCGAGACCCTTTACTGTACCCGAAGAATCGCCTCCGAAAATGCCCTCTACAGCCGTCCCAAACCGCGTTTTTCGAGGTCAAACCCGCTGCCGTGCCTCGTGGTCTCCCTCTGCTTCTGGTCTTTATGGATATCGAAAGAAGAAGAAAGGTAAGAAAACAGCAAACACAAGAAGTAGGAAGACGACCCCAAGGCCAGCATGAACGCCGCCAGGCAAGGAACGAAAGAGGTTCGAAAGTGGAATTAGCCCCCCACTTTCGCGGCTTTCGGTCTCCAGTGCGAGAGCCGCGAGACTGTCAGAAACGTGTTGGCAACGTGTGCATGACAGTGGTGAGGACCCTGTCGGAAACGGGTGGGCTCCGTGGTGGAAAGCGGCACATGGGTTGCCGGTGAACGGCCGTTGCCCTGGAGGTTTGCAGTCGGCGGCGTGTGCGCTGCCACGTCGTCGGACATTCGCGAACCGACCTGTCGCGCAACCGACAGGTTATCGACATCTCGCTCCGTCCGCGGACCCGATCCGGGCGAGCACAGGCTCGAGCCGGCTCGTGGCGGCATCGACGTCCGCCGCGGTCGTCGTGCGTCCGAAACTGAACCGCACGGCGGCGGCGACAGATTCAGCAGACAGCCCCATCGCCACCAGGGCGGGGGCCGGCTCGCTCGATCCGCTCGCGCACGCCGTGCCGGTGCCGCAGCAGACACCTGCGAGGTCGGCGGCCATTACGAAGGCCTGTCGATCGATGCCCGGTAGGGCCAGGGTGAGAATATGCGGGCTCGAGAGGGGCGGAGCGGCGAGCCGCTCGACCCGCAAACCGTGGACTGCCGCTGCTGCGGCAAAGGTGCGGGCGAATTGCTCGCGGATATCGTCCAGCCGGGCGGCCTCGGCCGCGCGTTCCCCCACCGCCAGTTCCAGGGCCCGGGCGAAACCCACCGCCAGCACGACCGGTTCCGTGCCGCCCCGCAGACCGGCTTCCTGCGGGCCGGCCACGAGCGGCGCGAGCGCTACACCGCCTCGCACGACGACCGCTCCGATGCCCCGCGGCCCGGAGAACTTGTGCGGGGCGAGGGTGAGGGTGGCAGCGCCGAGGTCCCCCAGCACGATCGGCTGAGTGACGACGGCCTGCGTGGCATCGACATGGAGCAGCACGTCGGGCCGCGACCGGACCGCCGCCGCGATGCCTGGCACGTCTTCGACGGTGCCCGATTGGCCGCAGACGAGCGTCGTCACCCAGATGCCCCGGCCAGACGTGGGAAAGACCCATTCCGGCGCGATCCGGCCCGTTCCCGCCAGCGGCGGTTCGGCCACGAACCAGCCCCGGCCGGCGAGTTCGCCGTGGAGGTTCCGCACGCTCGTGTGGTCGCGGGCGGACGACGCAAACACGCCGGTTCCCCCGGCCGCGAGGCCGAGGATCGCCAGTCGGTTGGCCTCCGTGGCGCCGCTGGTGAAGACCAGCCGGTCGCGATCAATGCCCGCCGTCCGGCCGCCGAGGAGTGCCAGGATCTTTTCCCGGCACTCCTCCAGCACCCGCTTCGCTCGCCGTCCGGCCGCGTGGGGGCTCGACGGATTGCCCCACGCCTCGGCCTGCGCCGCGGCCATGGCTTCGGCCACCTCCGGACGCACCGGCGTGGTGGCGGCATGGTCGAGGTAGACGCAGGCGGGCGCCGCGGCGGTCACGACGCTGTGGCCTACTTCACCGCGTTGAGTTCCACCAGAAAGTGGAGCGTGGCATCGGGCGGGATGACCCCGCCTGCGCCCCGCTTCCCATAGCCGAGGTTGCTCGGGAT
>Ga0209985_10004797_pt1 | contig 10743 bp, 11 predicted proteins | sample NOAtaG_FD_187305 | JGI IMG/M metagenome (GOLD analysis project Ga0209985, IMG submission 187305) | Freshwater lake microbial communities from Lake Erie, under a cyanobacterial bloom - NOAA_Erie_Diel6S_1000h metaG (SPAdes) (version 2) | ecosystem: Environmental > Aquatic > Freshwater > Lake ... | reverse complement strand
TTTAACTGTTGGCGGTGAGGGTTTCGACTAATTTACCTCATTCAACCATTTCATATATTTACTTTTTCTTGACTTAGCACCCATATTAGTCAATTGGTCTGACATTTACTAGATATTGAACGGATATAGGTCAGATATGGGCGAGGCTTCTTGAATCACACAATTAAGACGACTTATTTGCAAACAAATCAGAACTATAGATAAATTTAAATTCCTATTTAGTGGTTTACTCTAGGCTTGCCTGGCACTTAATAAATCTATGACTTATTAACATTAATCTGGGGATCGATTAATCTAAATCCAACACTACGAATTACTGAAATCACTTCAGGTCCGCCATTTTCACGGATTTTATTTCTAATTCGAGAGGCATGTGTATCAACAATGTGATCTGTTCCAATTCCTTTCATTACACCTATTGCCTCCAAAATCTGATTGCGTGAGAATATACGTGCAGGATTTTCCATCAATAGCTGAAGAAATTGAAACTCCGTATTAGTCAACTGAACGAATTTTTCATCAATTTTGAAAGAGTGCTGTGATAAGTCCATCTCTAAATTATCCCAAGTCAACAAATTAGCTCTTGGGACTCTTTGACTCTCACCACGTCGAATTTGCTGATTAACTCTGGAGTTAAGAACCTTAAAATCTATTGGAATAGAAATGTAATCATCCGCACCGGCTGCCATGATCATCGGCTCATCTACTATCTCAGCACGCTTAGTGAGCATTAATATTGGAACAGTTGAAGCTGCTCTAATCAAACGAACAAATTCCAAACTAGCTAACTGTGCATGTCCAAGATGGACAATAACCAGATTAAATGAGTGTTGGCTGAAGATTTCACCACCCTCTTTACTTGAAGGCGTGTCATAAACAACAAATCCCATAACTTCTAAGTGAAGTCTTACCTGTTCACGAGTTTCGGCATCATCCTCGATAAAGAGCACATTATTTGGAATTTCAAGTACCCCATTAGCAGTCATCACATTAGATCCCCTAATCTCAAAGGTAATGACTGTTAAATACCAAACTGTAGAAATTTTTAAGTCAAGTTTTGTGTGGTTGAAGAGTACCAGAGTAATTCACGAGTTAGGCATTCAAAGTTATGAAAAGGGATTAATGAACGTCTAAAAAAGAGAAATTAGAGAGAATACATTGATCAAATTGAGAAAATCTCCTTCTACTCTTCTTTTACTCTCCTCTCAAAAATAATTTTGCAGAGAATTTCAATTTTGAGCGAAAGGCCAACTGATGAAAAAGTATAAAACTCTGTTCAAAATGAAAAAGCCAACTTTAAACGTGGTATTGATAATGGTCTTCTTCACTCCTGCGGTGGCAAGCTTTTATCTAGGAATACAGCCCCATGTTGTCTCAACTGGGAGCATGAAGCCAAATATTAATCCTGGAGATTTAATTTTTACGAAAATTTCGAAAGCTATTGAAATTAAAGAAGGGGATGTAATTCTCCTATTTGATAATAACAACAATAGTACAAAAGCTCATCGAGTTGTAAAAGTTTTGCATCAAAAGGGAGTATCGCAAATAACCACAAAGGGTGACTCCAATCCTTTACCAGATGTAGCTATTTCTGAACCAAGTAATAAACCTCTTCAAGAAGTTGAGTTAATCATTGGGAATGCCGGCTATGTTCTAGAGGCTACTCATTCAACAAAAGCAAAATTTCTTTTTGGTGGAGTAATTTTGTTTGTAATTTTAGTACGAGGAATAAGCGCTTCAAGGTCAGAAAAAGGAAAGTTAGACAAATCCATAACCCCAATAAACTAAGAAAGTTAGGAAAATAATGAATCTGATAGGAAAAACATTTTCGCAAACTACCCAAGAAATCTTAATTAAAACGATTTTAATTGGTTCTGTAGGTGTTTTAGGTTTTGGAGTTGTTACTGACTCTGTAATGGCAACGGTGAATGCAACAGCATTTAATACAACTGCCCAACCAATCAGTACTGGCGAGCTCACCGTTACCATGGCCGCTGGATCAGGCAGCACTGGATTTGGAAGCACATTCTCTGGCATGGTTCCAGGTGATTCTAGAACTGTTTATGTTGATATTGCACAGGGAACATCAGCATCAACAAACCCACAAATTCAAATTGTAGATACACCGACAGCCTCAGCAACATTATTAAGCTCTGATGCAACTCGTGGGCTTTCTGTAACTATCAATGGCTGTGCCACTGCGTGGAGTTCGGGAAGTTGTTCCGGAGGATCCTTTGTTGTTCTGGCTTCTACTCCCTTGTTAACACTTAAAACAATTACAAATTTAAGTACAAGTTACTTGCTTACTGCCTCTACAACAAACTTTTTACAATTCGTAGTCACATTACCCAACGGACTTAATGAAACTCGGGCTAATGGTGGTGCGGCTGTTGTTTCAGGAGGTTCGGGCACCATTCAAGGATTGAGCGCGAATATCATCTGGACTCTGAGCGTTCAACAACGAGCAGCAAATGGAGTGAATGCTTGATAACAATTAATTGATCACGAAGTAATTTAGATGAAAAAAAATCGAGCTGGACTGCTGCTGGCAATATCGATGGTGCCAGCAGTGGGCTCGATCCAAAGCTCGACTGCAATAGTCAACACTCAAGCTTTGAATAATTCGGCCCAAAGCTTTTCAACAGGAACCTGGTCAGCATTTGCCTCTTCAACATCGACACTTACTCCAACTGGAACTTCATTAGGCCCAATTACCATTTCGTCCGCAAGCACATGCACTTTTCTAACAAAGACCTCAACCTCTCTTATTGTTTCAAAAAGTTTAACTTTATCTGATGTAAACAGCCTAAGTGTTGGCATGATTGTTAACAGCATACCTACCGGTTTAAATGAGATTAACTCTATAAATGTTGCAGCTTCTAGTATCGGATTAAAGACTGGAAACCCCTCAGCTCCGATAGGCACTGTTTTTTCTTTTACGATAAGTGGCTGTTTTTCTGGCTATTTCTCAATAAATAACAATGGATCGGAAGATATTTCAAGGATCAATCTCACGCAGACAACTAACACAACTACTGGTAGGAGTGTGCAACTCCAATCATGTGATAGTTCAGGCGTGGGTAGTGCAGCCGCCATCTGGGATGAAGTAAACAACACCTGTCCTGGCACAATAAATACGATTATGACAACTGTTGGGTCTGGTGCTGGAGCAAACTCACCACAACTTATCTCCAACTACTCTCTTCCGATTACGACTCAAGCCTCGAGGCGTATTCGAGCAGTTACCACACAATCTGGTGCCACCTACACCTTATCGGTCAGTGTTGATAGGGGTTCGATTAGAAGCTCAAATTCATCGATTGGCTAGGCCAAAAAGTTCTAATTGAATCTTTCTATACACATCAAAATTATTTTTGTAAGTGATGATTTCTTTTATAGAGAGCATGATCCGTCTGAAAAGGCTACTCTTCATTTTATTTAGGTCAGATTCGGCCGGTAGTTCTTTTCATTAATCTGCTAACTTGCATTCAGATTGAATAAAGTAAATTGACAGTTACGCCTGATACGTGGGCGGTGAGGGTTTCGTCTAGTTTTCCTCATTCAACCATTTCCTATATTTACTTTTTCTTGACTTAGCACCCATATTAGTCAATTGGTCTGACATTTACTAGATATTAAACGGATATAGGTCAGATATGGACGTAAGCGTTTCTTTACAATCTTACCAGCCACTACTTGTCGGCTAAATCACGCTTTTTTTATTGAAAACTCATTATTTTCACAGAGTTACGTAATAACCTTTTCACATACCTAAGGAGATAACTTGCAAATCAACATCGATAAGAAAACTGGGATTCTTCTTTCAATCATAGGCGCCTTACTAATTTCAATAGTGATTGTTGCATCTGCTGGCATGGGAAATTCAGGCTCTGAAAAAGACGATATGGGGATGATGGGTGGACATGGCCATAATTCAAATTCCCAAATGGTTGGTAGTGATGCAATGTTTTTGCAGATGATGATCCCTCATCATGAGCAAGCAGTCGTTATGTCAGATCTTGCGTTATCTATCTCAAAAGATGCAGATGTTTTAAAATTAGCAAAGCAAATTAAAGATGCTCAAGCTCCAGAAATAATTAAAATGCAGGGCTGGTTAACAGATGCTGGCTTAAGCGAAGATCCTGGGCACTCAATGGGTGATGGAATGGGCGGAATGCTTTCAGATTCTGAACTATCCGCACTTAAAGTCTCTACAGGCAAAGCATTTGATAAATTATTTCTTGCAGGAATGATTGCTCATCATGAAGGTGCTATTCATATGGTTATGATGATTGAAAATTCACCAAATAGCGAAATTAAAAATCTTGGTCAAGCAATAGTTAAATCACAGTCTACTGAGATTAATTTAATGAAAGAGTTATTGAATAGAATATGAAATTAGCAGGATCTAGAAAGATGATGATAAGTCTACTTTCTTTACTATTCCTTTCATATTCTATTTTTGGAACATATGCCTATGCTCAAACACTCGATTCAGTCTCACATATCCATCACGTAAAGGCTGTAGAGAATAAAGTACTTGTTTTAACTCATGAGGGACTTTATGAACTAGTTGGTAAGAATAAAATGATTTTAGTTGGCAAAGATAAGTTTGATGTAATGGGCTTTACAACCTTAGGTAAGGCTTTGCTTGCTAGCGGACACCCCTCCCAAGGTTCTATGATGCCAAACCCAATTGGCCTTGTTATATCTAGTGATGGCGGATCAACTTGGAAAGCTGTCTCATTAGTTGGAAAAGTGGATTTTCACTTTTTAGAAGGGGCTGGCAGCGATTTGTATGGAGCCGATTCACAAAGTGGAAATTTAATGTACTCGAAAGACTCTGGAAATACATGGAGCTCTTTAGGGATCAACACTTTTACGGACATTGCAGTCTCCCCGGTTACATCAGGAATGGCTATAGCAATTAAGAATTCTGAATTACTACTCACCAAGAACGCATTCAAATCAACAACTAAAATCAAAAATACTCTTAAATTCACTCAGATCGAATGGCGCAATTCTGGGCTCTATGGTTTAAGTGGGACTTCCCTCTACAAATCTTCTGATTCTGGTAAAGCATGGAAAAAGCTAAACACATTTAAAGGATCACCAGAGATCCTTAGTACAAGTGACCAGCTAATGCTGGTAACTGTTGGATCAGATATATACACATCAACAGATGCTGGTAGAAAATTTAAAATAATTTCTTAATTCGGCCGAAATACAACTAAATAAACATAAGACGTGGGCGGTGAGGGGGCAGATATACCGCCCAATCAGGGGCTAGCTAGGTATTGAGTGCTACCCCTCGGCCAGCACTCGCTAGCGAGTGCCCCGGGCTACTTAATCAAACCGGGATGGGGCTGGTTCAAACCCCTAGATCATCGGGGTGAAGGTTTATGACTGCTAAGTAGGAGGAGAGCAGGTTCATATTTACGGGCTTGGCGCTCTCATTAAATTCATCAAATGGCCAGTTATAAAACTCTGAGACCGATTCAGATTTTAAAAAGTAGTGGTGCGGGGCAATACTGGCGGGACTGTTAATTATGTCCACCGCTCTTCTTTTATACCTATTAGCCAAATTCTCAACCTTTGGATTTATCTTTACATAATAAATGAATGAGGAATCAACACCAGCAAAATATTTCATACGCAAAAGTGGGATAAATCCCGCCTTTTCAGCTACCGCCCTACTGGCCTTATTCTCCGAATCTATTCTTAATTCAACGTAATTAAATCCCTTGCCCTCAAATGCCACATGGCAGGCAGTATTTAATCCCAACTCTCCTAATCCCTGCTTTTGATAGCCATTTCTAGTCCACCCAATTAATTCAGTTCCTAGTCGACTAAATCCAAATTGGAATCCAATAAAACCTAGAAATGTATTGCCGTGAAATAGCCCAAAGCTCTCATTTTCTTTATCTTTAACCAATTGAGCAAACTCATACATATACTCCAAAACAGAGATATTTTTGAATATATGGCCAAATGACAAATAAGCCTCATTTGTTGGAACACTCTCAATTGCTGCCTTTTTGAACTCCAAGAAATCAAGGTAGGAAAGCCTTCTAAATATCAGCTTTTTTAAATCAATTTCTTCCATATTCCTACCTCAAGTACTACTAATTTAAGACCAATTACTACTAAATAAATGTTTATTAAACTAAGGGTAACTAGCCATCAAATACCCAAATTCATAAAGAATTTGATTGATCTACTATTAATTTTACTATTTATAAATTCTAAGGCGATCTGTGCTCACTGTTGAGAATGTCTAATTAATTTAATATACATATGAAGCGAGTGCATTCTGCATTAACATTTTTCTAAAAACCATTGACTCTGTGCTTAAAAATAGTATAATTAAGGTATGGCAAAGAAAGCTTGCCAGTAAGAGATTACAACAGCATTTACAGCAAACTCATTTTGCATTACAGCTAGAATTTCTTATAACTGCCAGATTATTTTGTACCTATGGGTATTCTGAAAATGGTGTTTTTGGACTCCTTGACCAGTAGCAGTTGAAAATAGAAACAAGGATCATGCATACATTAGAAACAGCATGAATTACAGGTTTTAGCTCTGTCTCCACGAAAGCTAAGACTCAGGTAAGTGATAACAGTGATCTAAGTAGGTTATAGGTTGTCAGCGAACTCAGTGGGAAAAGATCTAGACAGTAACAAGGCCACTTATCTTCAAAGCCGAGATAAGAGAAAAGCCAAATTTATATGATCTTTTTAGGACGCAGGTAATGTCCTGCTATTCCTAAAAATAAATCATATGTCGTTTATTAAATTGTTTATATTTAAATAAGTTTTAAATATATAGAGTAAAGAGTAAAGAGGAAAGCTATGGGTCATGCCGCCTTTGAAAGAGCGCAAGAGGATATTGATGAGTACCATGAATGGTTGAAGGAAGAAGAGGCCCTTTGGGCAGCTATGGCCTCATGTGTTGAAGTTAGCTACAGACCTACAAACTGGAATGGTAGTCCTACTAAGAGTAGGCGTGGCTCAAGAGCGCTTGGAACTAACCCAAGGGCAATGGGAACAAGTCCAAGAGCAAAAGGAACTAATCAAAGGGCGGTACAGACAACCAAACTGCACTCGCAAGTGACTGTTTAACGTCAGTCGCTTTAAGTAGCATTTGTAGGTGCCCAAAAAATTAAATCCCAAAGTCGCTGAAAGGGCTATGTTGAGCGCAGGTCTAAAGCCCTTAGAGCCATATAAAAGCGCATTAAGTAAATGGAAGTGCAGATGTATTAAATGTAAATCCATAGTGAATCCAAAACTTAATTCAATCCAACAGGGACATGGAGGCTGTGTTAAGTGCGGTTATAAGGATCGGAAAATTCCGCACAAACTAAGTAAACAAGAAGCAATCAAAAGAATGAAGGCAGCAAATTTATTGCCTCTTGAACCATATAAAAACGCTTTGAGTGAATGGAAATGTCAATGCTTAATTTGTGGAGATATTGTCAAGCCTAAGTTAAACCATATTAGTTCTGGTCAAGGTGGGTGCAAAAAATGTGGTTATTTAAAAGCGGCTGAATCAAACCGAATTCCAAAAGCTGAAGCTGTAAAGATTTTAAAAGGCTATGGATATCAACCTTTAGTTAAATATGAGTCTGCACATACTAAATGGAAATCTAAGTGCCTAAGCTGCTCGAGAATTGTGTTTCCTAAACTTGCTTCGTTGAAATCTGGGCAAGGTGGTTGTGGGTACTGCTCAAATAGAATTGCAGATTTAGATGAAATTAAGTCTCTGTTTAAGAAAAACAAATTGCAGTCATTACAAAGTAAGCCACTTAGAATGAAGGATGGGTGGAGTTGTAGATGCCTAAGATGTAAAAGAAAAATTAAGGTGTATGTGACTAACTTATATAGAGGAAGTGATCCATGCAAATATTGCTCGGGTAAGGCGGTGGATCCAAAATCTGCTGCTTTATTAATGAAAAAATCTGGTTTAAGGGTTCTAGCTCCATTTAAGGACGTGAGAACCAAGTGGAAATCTCAATGTACTAAATGCAAAAATATCGTGTATCCAATGTATGCATCCATTAGGTCAGGACAAGGTGGCTGTATGTACTGCACTGAGAAGGGCATGGATATGAATGCTCCATCGTATCTTTATTTGATATCACATGATGGTTATGGTGCATACAAAGTCGGGATTGGAAACGTTCTAAAGAACAAAAATAGCGATCGATTACTTGCTCACAAACGCAATAATTGGGTATTGATTAAATCATGGAATTTTCTAACAGGCGCAGAAGCATATTTTGCTGAACAGGATGTTTTGTACATCCTGAGATCAGATATGGGGATTCCAGCATTTTTAAGCAAACAACAAATGCCCCAACGGGGAGAGACTGAAACTGTAGATGCTGAAATGATCACTCTTACAGACCTAAAAAAAATTATTGGTAAGGTTTTGAAATCTAGGGATTCCAGAAAGAGTTAGGAATTTCTAAATGGGTATCGTAGTACTACTAATTTTGTTTACGGTTGCTACTTTTCCAATCTTAATTATTCCTATTTTGATCTCTGGAGCAGTTTTCTTTATTTGGGTTGCTTCTCAAGACAAAAAAATAAAAGCGAGAAAGAAAGCTGAATACGAATTGAAATGGAACGCCGAAGCTGTTTTTGAACGTAGAATTAAACATGCTTCGATTTATGAAGGTAGTAAATGGACAAAAAATACCTCTGTTGAAGTTGGTGCCAAGAAATTTGTTGGTAACTCATATGTGGGGATAATTAAAACTGTTAACGGACTAGAGCTTTGGCGTTGTAATCATGCACATGAAAAAGCTTTTAGAAAATCAAGAAGATACTCCTTTCAATCAAATCCCTCAATCAATGCCGCAAGATCATGTGCTCAAAAAGAGCTAACCAAAAATTATGCTAAATATGTAGAGTTAGGTAAAACTAAGAAAACTGGAATTCGACACAAGCGTAGCAGGTTAGAAAATTCTTATGATGAGCCAATCTACGAAACTTTAAAGTCTTTTAACTATTGCTGTGCTTACTGTGGAATTTCTGGACTTACAAAAGACTCTACGCATAAAGATCATGTGGTTCCAATTCATGTTGGTGGTGAAAATTCAAGCGAAAACATGCTACCTACATGCTCAAATTGTAATATTGCTAAAGGTACAAAGAGTGTCTTTCAATTTCTTTTAGAATTAGAGTCAAAAAACGGAGTTCTTCCTCCATGGATTCTAAACTCGCCTACATGGCAGTCGTTCCGCTATAAGAAATTGGACTAGTGGACTGGATAATCATTAGCCTTATCATTTCACTAAGGTCAAGTTTTTTAAATTAGTTCTTTTTTCAGTTTGACACTTGCCTGGTCTATTTGGCAAGGAGGCCTCGATCTCCTCGGATCTCACTTGTGTATAGATTTTTAGCGTGACAGAAACATTTTTATGCCTCATCTGCCTCCTTACAACTTCTGGATTAACTCCCCTACGAATCATGTCTGTTGCATACCAATGGCGGAGCATGTGTGGATTAACCTTCTTTCCTCCTGTTCTTTGAATCCACTCCTTATTTTTGGAAAGTTTGAAACAAGAGTTAGTCACATCCTTAGTTGGCTTGCCTATCCGCCAATACTCCTCAGGTTTCATTTCTCTAACTTCATCAGCTAGCCAATCTGGGAGCAGAATTTTCCCGTAGGTTTTTGGGCTACCCAGATGAAGACCGTCTTGAGAAAAAGCTTGATTCACATCTAGGTAATTGTTCTGAAGTTTTTCAGGAGTTACTGCACAAGCTTCGCCGACCCTTAAACCACCATACATACAAAGTAGTAGCTGTAATCGATACTTAGATCTTGAAATAAGCCACTCTAAATCCTCTTGGCTTGGAATGTCGTAGATTTTCCCTTCACCTTCCAAATAAGGAAGATCTTGGCAAATACCTAGATCTTTAAACATTGATCGGGCGGTTATATAGAGCCGCTTCCTAGAATTCTGATTAGCAATCTTGTCGACACGTTCATGAATCAAGCCAGAGTGAATCTCTGAGGTATCCATATCCCAGATGCCTAAACGCTTCACATCGGCGACATTTGTTAACTTTGTTGAGTACTTATATGGTCTTTTTTCTATAACTTGCATTACATATTCTGAAACCAACATCTTGCACCTATTCCTATATCTGTCATATAGGTCAAGATCTGAACTAAATTGGTCAATCACCGAATGGGCGTTAAATCCGTTTTAATTCTAGTTAACTTACCGCCGATTTTCGGCGGATGTTTAACTAAATAAACATAATACGTGGGCGGTGAGGGTTTCGAACCCCCGACATCCTCGGTGTAAACGAGGCGCTCTACCACTGAGCTAACCACCCGGTGAGAGTGGGAATATTACTAGTAGATCAGTATTACTCCCAATCAACAGTCTTTTATAAGGCTGACAGCGCTGCTTTGTAATCAGGGATGCTTCTTGCTTCACCTAATCCATTAACAATTTGCCACTTTAAATTGCCATCTTTTCCAATAATAAATGTGCCGCGCTTGGCGCAACCTCGACTCTCCTCAAATGTGCCATAAGCCTTCGCTGCTGCGCCATGTGGCCAAAAGTCAGAGAGAACTTGGAATTTATAACCTTCTTGCTCAGCAAATACCTTGTTTGCATACATTGGATCACATGAGATTGCCATTAATTCAACATTGTCATTTTGAAAAGCTGATAAGTCATCGCGTAGCGCACACAACTCACCAGTGCAGGTGCCAGAAAAA
>Ga0209985_10004796_pt1 | contig 10744 bp, 10 predicted proteins | sample NOAtaG_FD_187305 | JGI IMG/M metagenome (GOLD analysis project Ga0209985, IMG submission 187305) | Freshwater lake microbial communities from Lake Erie, under a cyanobacterial bloom - NOAA_Erie_Diel6S_1000h metaG (SPAdes) (version 2) | ecosystem: Environmental > Aquatic > Freshwater > Lake ... | reverse complement strand
CACCGCCTCGCCCACGCACCGCGACGCCGCCAAGCTGCGCATCAAGCGCGCCACCTTCCGCTTCATCAACGAACCCGCCGCGCAGGTGGCGGCGCTGCTGGCCGGCGACGTGGACGCCATTCCGCGTTTCGGCGCCTTGCAGGCCCTCAAGCAGTTCCAGGCCGACAAGCGCTTCGAGGTCGTGCTGGGCAGCACCTCGGGCAAGGGCATCGTCGCCATCAACAACCGCAAGGCGCCGCTCGCCGACGTGCGCGTGCGCCGCGCCATCACCCACGCCATCGACCGCAAGGCCTTCATCGACGGCGCGCAAGAAGGCCTGGGCACGCCCATCGGCAGCCACTTCGCGCCCACCGACCTGGGCTATGTCGACCTGACGGGGATGTACCCGCACGATCCCGACAAGGCCCGCGCCCTGCTGCGCGAAGCCGGCGTCACGACGCCGCTGAACCTGACGCTGACGCTGCCGCCGCCGGCCTATGCGCGCAAGGGTGGCGAGATCATCGCGGCGCAGCTGGCCAAGGTGGGCATCAACGCCAAGATCGAGAACGTCGAGTGGGCGCAGTGGCTCAGCGGCCCGTTCAAGGGCAACTTCGACCTCACCATCATCAACCACGTCGAGCCGCTCGACTACGCCACGGCGTACGCCGACCCGGCCTACTACTTCGGCTACGACAGCGCGCGCTTCCGCGGCCTGGTGTCGACGATGGCCTCGACGACCAACCAGCGCGAGAAGGCCCGCCTGTGGCGCGACATCCAGCGCCAGCTGGCCGAGGACGCCGTCAACGCCTTCGTGTGGAACCCGGCGCAGGTGTCGGTGGGCAAGCGCGGGCTGCGCGGGCTGTGGACCTCGAGCCCGGTCTTCGCCAACGACATCGCGGCGCTGAACTGGGCGCCGCCGCCCACCAAGGGCTGAGCACCGCTGTCGTGAGGGCGCGTCCATGAGCGAAGCCACCATCCGCCGCTTCTACGAGGCCTTCGCGCGGCTCGATGGCGAGGCCATGCAGGCCTGCTACGCCAGCAACGCGCAGTTCGACGACGAGGCCTTCTCGCTGCGGGGGCCTGCGCAGATCGGCGGCATGTGGCGCATGCTGTGCGGCGCCACGCGCAGCAACGAGGCCGCGCGCGCCCACTGGCGGCTCGAGGTCAGCGACATCACCGCCAGCAGCGCGCACTGGGAGGCTCACTACCTCATGGGCGCCACCGGCCGCCAGGTGCACAACCGCATCGACGCCCGCTTCGAGTTCGACGCGCAGGGCCTCATCACGCGCCACCGCGACCGCTTCGACTTCTGGGCCTGGTCGCGCCAGGCGCTCGGCACGACAGGCTGGCTGCTGGGCTGGTCGCCCATGCTGCGCAACAAGGTGCGCAGCATGGCGGCGGAGAACCTGCGCCGCTACCTCGAACGCGGCTGAGGGCCCGGCATGGCGGCAGGGTTTCCGGTCGACGCCGACGCCGCCACGCTGGCCCAGGCCTACGCCAGCGGCGCGCACTCGCCGGTGCTGCACCTGCAGGCGGTGCTCGAGCACATCGCCCAATGGGAGCCGCACATCGCCGCCCTCTGGGCCGCCGACGCCGACGCCGCGATGGCGCAGGCGCGCGCCTCCGAGGCGCGCTGGCGCCGCGGCCAGCCGCTGTCGCCGCTGGACGGCGTGCCGGTCACGATCAAGGAGAACATCGCCACGCAGGGCACGCCGCTGCCGCTGGGCACCGCCGCCACCGAGCTGCTGCCGGCCGCGGCCGACGCGCCGCCCGCAGCCCGCCTGCGCGAAGCCGGCGCGGTGCTGCTGGGCAAGACGACGATGCCCGACTTCGGCATGCTGTCCTCGGGCCTGTCGAGCTTTCATGCGCTGACGCGCAACCCCTGGAACCGCGAGCGCAATCCCGGCGGCAGCAGCGCCGGCGCGGCAGCCGCAGCGGCCGCGGGCTACGGGCCGCTGCACATCGGCACCGACATCGGCGGCTCCATCCGCCTGCCGGCCGCGTGGTGCGGTGTCGTCGGCTTCAAGCCCAGCAACGGCCGCGTGCCGATCCAGCCGCCCTACCTGGGCCGCGTGGCCGGGCCGCTGGCGCGCAGCGTGGCCGACGTGGCCGCCGCCATGGCGGTGCTCGCGCGCCCCGACGCGCGCGACGCCACCCAGCTGCCCGCCGCCGAGCTGCCCTGGCACGAGGTGGCCCGCACCGACGCCGGCTTCGTGCGCGGCCTGCGCATCGGCGTGCTGCGCGATGCCGGCTGGGGCCTGGCGGTCGATGCCGCGGTGGCCCGGGCCGTGGACGACGCGGTCGAGCGCCTGCGCGAGGCCGGTGCGCGGGTCGAGCCGATGGCGCCCTTCCTGACGGCCGACATGGCCGAAGGCATCGAGCGCTTCTGGCAGCTGCGCTCGAGCCTCGACCTGGCCGCCTTGCCGGCCGAACGCCGCGAGCGCGTGCTGCCCTTCATCCGCGCCTGGGTGGCGCCGGCAGCGGGCTTCGATGCCGCCACGGCCTTTCATGGCTACAGCCAGTTCGGGCGGTTGCGCGATGCCGCCGTGGCCGCCATGACCGGGGCCAGCCGCTACGACTTCGTCATCTCGCCGGTGTCGCCCAACGCCGGCTTCCCGGCCGAGTGGCCGATGCCCAGCAACGACCCGGCCCGCGCGATGGCGCACATCGGCTTCACGCTGCCCTGCAACGCCAGCGAACAGCCCGCCGTGGCCGTGCCCACCGGCGCCCTGGCCGGTGGCGTGCCCACGGGGCTGCAGATCGCCGGCGCGCGGCACGACGACATCGGCGTGCTGAAGCTCGCGCGGGCCTTCGAGCAACTGCGCGGGCCGCTGCCGCCGTGGCCGCAGCCGCCGCGCTGAGTCGCGCTGAGCGGCGTTGCCTTTTTCGTTCGACACCCCCAACCCAGGAGACGAGCATGGGACGTTCCGTGAGCTTCACCCGCCCCGACGGGCACACGCTGTCGGGCTACCTCGCCGAGCCCGCGCAGCCCGCATCGGCGCCCGGCCTCGTGGTCATCCAGGAGTGGTGGGGCCTGAACGACCAGATCCGCGGCGTGGCCGACCGCATGGCCGCCGCCGGCTACCGCGCGCTGGTGCCCGACCTGTACCGCGGCAAGAGCACGGTCGAGGCCGAAGAAGCCCACCACCTGATGAGCAGCCTGAACTTCGGCGACGCCGCCACGCAGGACGTGCGCGGCGCGGTGATGTTCCTCAAGGGCAGCGGCTCGGCCAAGGTCGGCGTCACCGGCTTCTGCATGGGCGGCGCGCTCACCGTGCTGGCGGCCGTGCACGTGCGCGAGGTCGATGCCGGCGTGCCCTGGTACGGGCTGCCGCCGCTGGAGTACGTCGACGCCAGCCTGATCACGGCGCCGCTGCTGGGCCACTGGGCGGTGCGCGACGAGGTCTTCAAGATCGCCGATGTCGATGCGCTGGAAGCGAAGCTGCACGAAGCCGGCCGGCGCTTCGAGTTCCACCGCTACGACTGCAAGCACGCCTTCGCCAACGAGACGCAGACGCCAGGGCACGAGACGCTGCCCAGCCTGGGCTACGACGCGGCGGCTGCGGCGCTGGCCTGGCAGCGCACCGAGGCCTTCCTGGCGCGCGAGCTGCGCTGAAAGCCGCCCGGGCCGGTCAGGCCGAGACGCCCGCGGCAGGCGCCAGGCGCCGGCCGAGTTCGGTGGCGGCATCCAGGAAGGCTTCGTCGAGCACGCGGTTCATCACGTCGCTCAGGTGCTGGCCGGCCGGCGAGCGCAAGAAGACCACGTACGCTGCCAGCTGGGCCTCGTCGGCGCCGGCATAGGCCACGGCACTGACGGCGCGCACCAGTTGTTCGAAGGCCGGGCGCAGTCTCGGCAGCTGCTCGGCCAGCAGGGCGCGCGTGGCTTCGGGTGTGGGCCCGGCGCCGGGCGGCAGCACGCCCGACAAGCCCTGGCGCACCCCCGCCACCGTGTTGAGCGTCATCGCCACGGCCGTGTCGACACTGCCGCTGGCCTGCACCACGGCCTCGATCTGCTCGCGGCGCGCCGGGCTCATCGCCTGCAGCAGCGCCAGGCCTTCGGCCATCACGACATCGGACTCGCGCGCGTCGGCGGCCGAGCGCTCCTCCAGCCGCGTCATCAGCACGCCGGTGGGCGCGTCGTACCAGGCGAACAGGGCCCCCAGGTGCTGCGGCTGCAGTTCCTGCGTCACCAAACGCAGGGCCACGCCGCGCAAGCGCTGGGCCGCGTAGGCCGCACGGGCCGCCGCATCGAGGCGCTCGGACTCGGCTGGGCCGGGCGCCGGCCCGCCCTGGGACGCCGCCTCCTTCAGGCCCTGGCGCACCTGCTCGGCGATGCCCTCGAGCTGCGCCCACAGGCCGCTCTTGCGCAGCAGCCGCTCGGCCGAGCCGGGGTCGATCTGCGCCCGAGCCGGCAGCGTGGCCGCACCCAGCAAGAGCACCAGCATCAAGGCCCTGGCGCCAGCCACCCACCACCCCAGGCCCTGCGGGGTGGGCCCTGCGCACCGTTGCAGCGTCAGCATCTCGAAGAGTCTCCCGGGGCTCGGAGTCGTGGCACGGCGGTCTTGCCGCGCGCCGCCAGCATAGGCCGGCTGCCGTCACGGCGTCACGCTACATTCAGGGGTGATGGCCCACCCGGACGTCCGCGGCAACCCCTGCAGCAGCGCCAGCGCCACCGCGCGTGACGCGGCCGAGCGTGCACTGCGCCTGATGATGGTGTTCGACGCGCCGCCGCTGGCCGACCTCGATACCGCCATGGCCGCCGACCCCGGCTGGTGCCTGCCGCACGTCATGAAGGCCGGCTTCCTGCTGAGCCTGACCGAGCCCGCGCTGCTGACCGAGGCCGATGCGCACCTGTCGCACGCCCGCGCGCTGGCCGCCGAGGCCACGCCCCGCGAACGCACCCACCTCGAAGCGCAGCAGCGCGTGCTCGAAGGCCGCTGGCGCGAGGCGCTGCGCCTGTGGGACGGGTTGCTCGTCGAGCACCCCTGCGACGCGCTGGCGCTGCAGTGGGCGCAGCTCTGGGACTTCTACCGCGGCGACGCGCTGGCCCTGCGCCAGCGGCCGGCGCGCGCGCTGCCCGACTGGAGCGAAGCCGATCCGCTGTACGCCTGCGTGCTGGGCCTGTGGGCCTTCGGGCTGGAAGAGAGCAACCTCTACCCGCAGGCCGAGGAAGCCGGCCGCCGCGCCCTGGCGCTCGACCCCGGCGTGCCCTGGGCCGTGCACGCCGTGACCCACGTGATGGAGATGCAGGGCCGCTTCGAAGACGGCGCCGCCTGGCTGCGCCAGCACCAGCCGCACTGGGCCGAGGGCAACGGCCTGGCCTGCCACCTGTGGTGGCACAAGGCCCTGTTCCGGCTCGAGGGCATGGACCTCGTCGGCGCGCTGCGGCTGGTGGACACGCACTTCACCGGCACGGCCATGCAGATCACGCTGAACCGCGTCGACGCCGCCTCGCTGCTGTGGCGGCTGCACCTGTTGGGCGAAGACGTCGCGGCCCACGGCCAAGCCCTGGTGGACGGCTGGACGATGCCCGACGACGAGGCCGGCCACTACGCCTTCAACGACGTGCACCGCGTGCTGGCGCTGCTGCTGGCGCAGGAGCTGCCGCGCGCCGAGGCCTGGCTGGCACGCTGCGCCGAGCGCGCGCTGTCGGCCACCGACGCCGGCCGCGACAACCACGCGATGGCACGCGAGGTGGGCCTGCCGCTGATGCGCGGCCTGATCGCGCTGGCGCGGGGCGATGCCGACGGCGCAGCCGACCTCATCGCGCCGGTGCGGGGCCAGGCGGCACGTGTTGGCGGCAGCCACGCGCAGCGCGACCTGATCGATCTCACGCTGCTGGCGGCCGCCGCCGACGGCGGTCGCCGCAGCCTGGGCCGCGCGCTGCTGAACGAACGCACGATGGCCAAGCCGGCCTCGCCGCTGACGCGCCACTGGGCGGCGCGCCTGGCCCTGCCGGGCGAGGCGCGGGCCTGAACGAAGGAGCCCGTTCATGAACGCCGAAGAGAAACGCGAACAACGCCTGAAGCTGCTCGAAGACGACATCGGCCGCAAGCTCGCCGAGAGCGAGGCCAGCGGCGAGCTGCGCCAGGCGCGCAGCTGGGGCAAGCCGCTCGACCTGGGCGACGGCTACGACGACACGCCGACCGAGCTGCGCATGGGCATGAAGATCCTCAAGGACGCCGGGGTCGTGCCCCCCGAGGTGGAGCTGATGCGCGACATCGAGGCGCTGCGCGTGTCGCTCGAGGGCGCGGGCGACGACGCCGTCGCCAAGGCTGGGCGCCAGCGCTTGTCGGAAATGCAGCAGCAGTTGGCGCTGCGGCTCGAGAAGCTGCGCGGCAGCGGCACGCTGTAGCGTGATGGGCCGCTCTGTTCTGTGCCCCTCTCTCGCCCGTCGAGCGAAGAGAGGGCCTCTCCCCTCCGTTCGGGCTGAGCTTGTCGAAGCCTGGTGGCGCACCGCCGTTCTCACTCGACGCACCGCAGCGGCAAAGGGCTGTGCGGGCGCTATGTGGGGCGCCGAGCAGCGCAGTCTTGAGGGGGGCGCGCGCAGCGCGCATCGTGGACTGACTCACCGCAACTGTTTGAGCGGAGTTCGCGCCAGCGAACGCAGCGAGTTTTGCGGTGCCCCCTCAAGGCGAGCAGCGCAGGGGAGTCGGTGCGCAGCACCGACCGCCACACCTAGCGCCCGCACCGTGTACCGCCTGACGCGACGCGAGATGCTGAGGACAGGGCTTCGACAGGCTCAGCCCGAACGGAGGGGGGGGGAGTGAACGCCCGGAGAACGCCGGCGGCGGCGCTGATCAGGCGTGCGGCGCCTGCAGTCCTTCGGCCGCGATCGCCGCCTGCACCGCGGGCCGCGCCAGCATGCGCTGCTGATACGCCGCGATGTGCGCGAAGTCGCGCGCCGGGCGTTCGGTGAAGTTGCGCGTCCAGCGCGTCAGCATCCAGGCCAGCGGGTCGACGGCCGAGTAGCTCGGGCCCAGCAACCAGGGCTGGCCGTGGGACGCCAGTTGCGCGTCCATCTGCTCGAGCAGCAGGCCGACACGCGCCATCGCACGGGCCTTCACTTGTGCCGCGCCGTCGGTGTTGCCGTCGGCGACCATGCGCTCCGGATAGAAGTAAGGAATGAGCGCGGCCTGCAATGTGTTCGTGAGCCACACCATCCACTTGTAGTAATGCGCACGCTCAGCACTGCCCAGGGCCGGGCAGAGCCCGGCCTGCGGCCAGGTATCGGCCAGATGCAGCAGGATGGCCGCGGTTTCGTACAGGACGAGTTCGCCGCCGGCGCGCCTGTCCACCACAACGGGAATGAGCCCGTTGGGATTGAGTTTCAGGTACGCCGGCGCCTTGTGCGCCTGGAGACCGGGGTCGACCAATGCCAGTTCGAAAGGTGCGCCCGATTCGTGCAGCAGCACGTGCACCGCGAGGCTGGCCGAGCCGGGGTTGTAATGCAGGGTGATCATCGTCGCATCATGACACGGGCTCACGCGGCCCTCCCGCAATTGCAGGGGCTTGAAGCCAGCCCCGGTGCGCCCCACCTCGCTCGATGCCCACCGACGCCGAAGCGCCCTTGCGCCTGATGCTGCCGCTGATCCTGCTGCTCGTGCTGGTCAGTGCGGGGCTGTGGCTCGCCGGCCCGGCGCTGATGCAGCGCTGGCGGCGCGCCCGCGTGCGGCGCCAACCGTTTCCGCCGGGCTGGCGCGCTGTCCTGCGCGAGCGCATGCCGGCCTTCGCGCGGTTGCCGGCCGACGTGCAGGTGCGGCTGAAGAAGCACGCGCAAGTGCTGCTGGCCGAGGTGCCGTTCATCGGTTGCGGCGGCCTCGTCGTGAATGACGAGATGCGCGTGTTGGTGGCCGTGCAGGCCTCGCTGCTGCTGCTGGGCCGCGGCGACGGCGGCTTCGAAGGGCTCAGCCAGGTGCTGGTCTACCCCGGCGCCTTTGTCGTCGAGCGCACGCACACGCAGCCTGACGGCACGCTGCGCGATGAACGCCAGGTGCTGTCGGGCGAATCGTGGCAGCAAGGGCAGGTGGTGCTGTCCTGGGACGACGTGCTCGCTGGCGCCGCCGACCCGGAAGATGGCCGCAATGTCGTGATCCATGAATTCGCACACCGCCTCGATCAGGCCACCGGCACGGCCAATGGCGCACCGGGTTTTGCACCTGGCGCCGGCAGTGCCGCACAACGCCGGCAATGGGCGCGGGTGTTCAGTGCCGAATTCGAGGCATTGCAGCAGCGCCTGGCCCGCGGCGAAATCGGATTGATCGATTCCTATGCCGCCACCAACGCCGCTGAGTTCTTTGCCGTGACGACCGAACTGTTCTTCGAACGCCCCGAGGCACTGGCCGCGGCCCACCCGGCGCTGCACGAGCAACTGCGCGGCTTCCACGGGGTCGACCCGCGCCAGTGGCGTGCCGTGACACCCGACCTGCGGCCGCGCGCCGACACCTGAACCCGATTGCCGGTGAATGCAATGCATTACGAACTGCAATCGCCGGAAAAGTGCCTCTTGTGTTATGGTCCGCGCCGCGCCGAGGTGTCACCGGGATGAATAAGGAGCCGAACGCCGAGTTCGAACTCCCGAACGCATCCTGCGAAAGCCACCCGCCGTTGCCATGTTCATTCGTGGCATTCAGGGAGTTTCATTGCCACGAGTACCCATGACCAAGACCTACGCCCAGATCGTCAAGCAGATCAAGGCCCTGGAAGCCGAAGCCGACAAGGCACGCCGCGCCGAAATCGACGGCGTCGTGACGCGCATCCGCGAAGCCATTCAGTTCTACAACCTCTCGGCAGCCGATCTCGGTCTGTCGGTGAAGGCCAAGCCGGCCGCCGACAAGGAGGCCGCGCCGTTCAAGCGCAAGAAGCGCAAGGCCGCCGCCGCCCCCAAGGCGCCGGCCGCCGCCAAGTACACCGATGGCCAGGGCAACACCTGGGTCGGCCGCGGCAAGCGCCCGCAGTGGCTGCGTGACGCGCTGAATGCCGGCAAGCAGTTGTCGGACTTCCTGATCAAGTAATCAGGCTGGGCGGGCTCACGCCGTGGCCTGCGCCACGGCGTGGGTCCACGCCTGCATGCGCTCGGCCGCCCAGGCAGGTGGCTGCTGCGGATCGAATTGCCGCTCAGGCTGCCACAGCGCTGCCAGTTCGGCCGTGCCGGCCCACACGCCCGTGGCCAGGCCGGCCAGGAACGCAGCGCCCAGTGCTGTGGTCTCGGTGACCTGCGGCCGCAACACCGGCAGGCCCAGCAGATCGGCCTGGAATTGCATCAGCGCGTCGTTGCGGCATGCCCCGCCGTCCACGCGCAATTGGCGCACCGGCCAGGCCTGGCCGCCATCGGCCTGCATGGCCTGCAGCAGAGCCGCGCTCTGGAACGCAATGCTCTCGACCGCCGCGCGCGCGATATGCGCCACCGAACTGCCCCGCGAAAGGCCGGTGATGGTGCCGCGGGCCTGCGCGTTCCAGTAAGGCGCGCCCAGGCCGGTGAAGGCCGGCACGAAGACCACGCCGCCACTGTCGGGCACGCTGGCGGCCAGCGCCTCGACCTGCGAGCTGCTGTCGATGGCCTTGAGGCCGTCGCGCAGCCACTGCACCACCGCGCCGCCCACGAACACGCTGCCTTCCAAGGCATAGGCCCGTTCGGCCGCCGGCTGTGCCGCGGCGGTGGTGATCAGCCCGTGTGTCGATTGGCGCGCCTGCGCGCCGGTGTGCATGAGCATGAAGCAGCCGGTGCCGTAGGTGTTCTTGGCCAAGCCGGCTTCAAAACAACCCTGGCCGAACAGCGCCGCCTGCTGGTCGCCCGCCATGCCGGCAATGGGCAGCGGTGCGCCCAGCAATGCCGCATCGCAGTCGCCATAACGATGGCTGCTCGCGTGCAACGCCGGCAGCACGGCACTCGGAATGCGCAGCAGTGCCAGCAATTCGGCGCTCCATTGCCCGCGGTGAATGTCGAACAGCATCGTGCGCGATGCATTGCTCACGTCGGTGGCGTGCACGCGCCCACCGGTGAGCTGCCACAGCAGCCAGCTGTCGATGGTGCCGAAGGCCAGTTCGCCAGCCTCGGCACGGGCGCGCGCGCCGGGCACGTGATCGAGCAGCCAGGCCAGCTTGGTGGCCGAGAAGTACGCGTCCACCACCAGGCCCGTGAGCGCGCGGATGCGCTCGGCGTGGCCGGCCTCGCGCAGCTGTGCGCACAGCGGCTCGCTGCGCCGGCATTGCCAGACGATGGCACGGTGCAGCGGCCGGCCGGTGGCGCGGTCCCACAGCACGGTGGTCTCGCGCTGGTTGGTGATGCCGATGGCGGCCACCTCGTGCGCGTGCAGCCCGGCGCGGGCCAGCGCCTCCTGCGCAGTGGCGAGTTGCGTGCGCCAGATCTCGTCGGCGTCGTGCTCCACCCAGCCGGGCTGCGGGAAGTGCTGCGTGAACTCGCGCTGCGCCACCGCCACCGGGTGGCCGCGCTCGTCGAACACGATGCTGCGCGAGCTGCTGGTGCCCTGGTCGAGGGCAAGGACGTACGGCATCGTCAAGCCTTTCCTTGGGGTTCCGCGCTCAGGCCTTGGGCTGCGCCTCGATCCAGCCGTCGATCACACGCTCCAGCACCGGCAGCGACAGCGGCCCCTGGTCGATGACGGCGTTGTGGAAGGCGCGGATGTCGAAGCGGCTGCCCAGCCGCGCGCGGGCGCGGTCGCGCAGCTCGTCGATCTTCAGCTTGCCCAGCATGTAGGCCAGCGCCTGGCCGGGCATCGAGGTGTAGCGGTCGACCTCGCTCTCG
>Ga0209985_10004788_pt1 | contig 10758 bp, 9 predicted proteins | sample NOAtaG_FD_187305 | JGI IMG/M metagenome (GOLD analysis project Ga0209985, IMG submission 187305) | Freshwater lake microbial communities from Lake Erie, under a cyanobacterial bloom - NOAA_Erie_Diel6S_1000h metaG (SPAdes) (version 2) | ecosystem: Environmental > Aquatic > Freshwater > Lake ... | reverse complement strand
GCTCGGCGGCACCCTGACCAACTGGCGCACCGTGTCCGGCTCCATCAATCGCCTGCGTGAACTCGAGGGCGTCCTTGAGGGCGGAGAGGGCAGCCGCACCAAGAAGGAACTGCTGCAGCTCACCCGGGAGCGGGACAAGCTGGAACTGTCCCTGGGCGGTATCAAGGACATGGGCGGCATCCCCGACCTGATGTTCGTGATCGACACCAACAAGGAGGCCATCGCCATCCAGGAAGCCCGCAAGCTCGGGATCCCGGTGGTCGCCATCCTTGACACCAACTGCGATCCCGACGGCATCACCTACCCGATCCCGGGGAACGACGACGCGGCCCGCGCCATCCAGCTCTACTGTGACCTGATGGCCGATGCGATCCTCGACGGCCTGGCCGCCGGCGCTGCGGCGTCGGGTATCGACCTGGGCGCCTCGGCCGAGCCGGTGGAACCCGCCCTGGCCGCCGAAGCGCCCGCTGAGGTCCCGGCCGAGGCTGAGGCCGCGGCCGAGGCCTGATCGCCCTGAACTCCGCCGGGCCCGCCGGGCCCGGCGTATCCACTGACCGAAGGAGCTCCCGATGGCGGAGATCACTGCTGCCCTGGTGAAGGAACTGCGCGAGAAGTCCGGCGCAGGCATGATGGACTGCAAGAAGGCCTTGCAGGAGAACGACAGCGACATCGACCTGGCCATCGACTGGCTGCGCACCAAGGGTCTGTCCAAGGCCGCGAAGAAGTCCGACCGCGCCGCCGCCGAGGGCCTGGTGGGCGCAGCCGTGCGCAAGGATGGCGCCGGCATGACCGGCGTTGTGGTCGAGCTGAATGCCGAGACAGACTTCGTCGCCCGGAATGAGCTGTTTCAGAAGGCGGCCAAGGAGATCGCCGGCATCGCCCTGGACCAGGACGGCGTCGAGGCCATCTCGGCTGCCAAGACCGCGGGTGGCGAGACCGTCGCCGACATGGTGACCAACCTGATCGCCACCATCGGCGAGAACATGAACCTGCGCCGGGCGCACCGCTTCGTGGTGCCCGAGGGCGTTGTGGCGTCCTACGTCCATTCGGCCATCGTGCCGGACCTCGGCAAGATCGGCGTCCTGGTGGCCGTGGAAGGCAAGGGCGACCAGGCTCAACTGGCGGAGATGGGCCGGAAGATCGCCATGCACGTGGCGGCGACCAACCCCCTGTCCCTGTCCACGGACGATCTGGACCCGGCCGCGGTCGAGCGCGAGAAGGCCATCTTCACCGAGCAGGCCCTGGCCTCCGGCAAGCCCGCCGGCGTCGTTGAGAAGATGGTCGAGGGCCGCATCCGCAAGTTCTTCGAGGAAGTCGTGCTGCTGAAGCAGGCCTTCGTGATGAATCCCGACCAGACGATCGAGCAGCTGGTCGCCGAGACCGCCAAGGCCACGGGGGCGCCGGTGTCCGTGAAGGGCTTTGTGCGCTTCGCCCTCGGCGAGGGAGTGGAGAAGAAGGTGGACGACTTCGCCGCGGAGGTGGCCTCCATGAGCGGCCAGGGCTGATCGGCCCCTTCCCGGTGCGTCTTTCGGGGGCGTGGTGCGTTCGACGCGCGCCACGCCCTCGTTTTATGTAAACTCCAGCAAGATTCCCGGCCCGACCCCTGACGGGGCGCCCATCTGACGGATCGGCCCATGACCGCGCCCAAGCCCCGCTACCGCAAGATCCTCTTGAAGATGTCCGGGGAGGTGCTCATGGGCGACGCCCTGTTCGGCATCGACACCGAAACCCTCGACAGGGTGGCCAAGGACATCAAGGAGGTGGTCGACGCCGGGGTGGAGCTCTGCCTGGTCGTGGGCGGCGGCAACATCTTCCGAGGCGTCTCGCTGGCGGGACGAGGCATGGAGCGGGCCAGCGCCGACTACATGGGCATGCTGGCAACCGTCATGAACGCCCTGGCCCTCCAGGGCGCCCTCGAAAAGGCCGGGGTCGACACCCGGGTCCAGTCGGCCATCCCGATGGATGCGGTCTGCGAGCCTTACATCCGCCGCCGGGCCCTGCGGCACCTCGAGAAGGGCCGGGTGGTGATCTTCGCCGCCGGCCTCGGGGCGCCCTTCTTCACCACCGACACCCCCGCCGCCCTTCGATCCGCAGAGATGGGCTGCGACGCGCTCTTCAAGGGTACGAGCGTCGACGGCGTCTACACGGCCGACCCCAAGAAGGACGCCTCGGCCCGGCGCTATGAGTCCCTCAGCTACCAGGACGTCCTGGCGCAGGACCTGAAGGTGATGGACGCCTCGGCTATCGCCCTGATGCGCGACAACCAGATCCCCATCGTGGTCTTCTCGATCCGCGAGCCGGGGAATTTCATGAAGGTCCTGACCGGTCAGGGCGTCTTCACCACCATCAACTGACCGCAATCCGGGAGCCCGACATGCCTGCCGAGAAGCCTCAACTGTCCCGCTATCGCGACCGCATGGACAAGGCGGTCTCCGCCCTGAAGGAGGAGTTCGCCAGCCTGCGCACGGGCCGGGCGTCGGCCAACCTCCTCGACCAGATCATGGTCGAGGCCTACGGCGCGACGACCCCCCTGAACCAGGTGGCCGCCATCACCGTGCCCGAGCCCCGCTCGATCAGCGTCAACGTCTGGGACCGCGGCGTGGTGGTTTCGGTGGAGAAGGCCATCCGGTCGTCGGATCTGGGCCTGAATCCGGTGGTCGAGGGCCAGACCCTGCGGATCCCCATCCCGCCGCTCACCGAGGAGCGCCGCCGGGACCTGGCCAAAATCGCCGCCAAATACGCCGAGCAGCAGCGGGTGGCGATCCGCAATGTCCGGCGGGACGCCAATGACGACCTGAAGAAGGCCGAGAAGGACTCGGTGATCAGCCAGGACGAGCAGAAGCGCATGGAGTCCGAGGTCCAGAAGATGACCGACGAGGCCGTGAAGCGGGTCGACGAGGCCTTGAAAACCAAGGAACAAGAGATCATGCAGGTCTAGCCCGCAGGCGGGCGGAGGCGACATGGCCGGAAGGTCCAAGACATCCCCCGAGGCGTCGGGACCGGCGTCCGCAGCCTCCGCGGCTGGGGGCCCGCTCCATGTGGCCATCGTCATGGATGGCAATGGTCGCTGGGCCCAGAAGCGGGGCCTGCCGCGGACCCTGGGGCACAGGGCGGGCGTTGAGGCTCTCCGCCGGACCGTGGCGGCGGCGCCGGACCTGGGCGTCCGCTGGCTGACTGTCTATGGCTTTTCCACAGAAAACTGGAGCCGTCCCGCCGCCGAGGTGAGGGAGCTCATGGCCCTGCCGAAGCGCTATTTTGACTCCGACCTGAAGCGGCTGGAGCGGGAAGGCGTCCGGGTGCGCGCCGTCGGTCGGCGGGAGGGCCTGGCGCCGGATCTGGTCGCCCTGCTCGACGAGGCCGAACAGCGGACCGCGCACAATGACCGGTTCTTCCTGCAGATCGCCTTCAACTACGGCGGTCAGGCCGACATTGCGGACGCCGCCCGCAGGCTGGCCGAAGCCGCGGCGGCGGGACGCCTGGATCCGGCGACCATTACCGAGTCCGTGTTCGCCGGCAGCCTCTCGACGGCTGGCCTGCCGCTCCCGGACCTGATCATCCGGCCGTCCGGCGAGCAGAGGCTGTCCAACTTCCTCCTTTGGGAGGCGGCCTACGCCGAACTGGTGTTCCAGGACGTCCTCTGGCCTGACTACGACGCGGCCAGCCTTGCTGACGCCATCACCGCCTTCCGGTCCCGGGACCGCCGTTTCGGGGGAGCTGTCTCCGATGACGTCCTTGTCGCCGGCTAGAGGCTTGGACTGGGGGAACCTGGGCGTCCGGGCGGCGTCTGCGGCGATCCTCCTGCCTGCGGCGCTGGCCGCCGTCTGGATCGAGATGGGCCCGGGCCAGCCGGCCTGGCCCTTCCTGCTCATGGTCGTTGTCGCGGTCGCCCGGCTCTGCGTGGAATGGGGCGGCATGACGGCGCCCACCGCCCGCACGCGAGTTTCCACCGCTGTCTGCGCGGCGGTCCTGACCGCCGTCTTCTTCGCCCAAAGGGACAACATGTTCATCGCCTGGGGCGTCCTGGCGGTGGGCGGGGCCCTTGCGGCGGTGGTGGCGCGGGGCGTTTCCGAGCGGCCCGGCAATGCGGCCCTCGGAGTCCTCTACATCGGCGCCGCCGCGGTCTGCTTCATCTGGCTTCGCTCTATGCCCGAGGGCCGGTGGTGGATCTTCATGACCTTTGCCGTCGCCTGGACAGCCGATATCGCCGCCTACCTCGTCGGCAGCCTTGTGGGCGGCCCCAAGCTCTGGCCGCGATTCTCGCCCAACAAGACCTGGTCGGGCTTTCTGGGGGGGCTGGCCGGGGCTGTTCTTGCGGCGGTGGCCCTGGCCGCCCTGCCGGTCTTCAACCTCAATCCCTGGGCCGCGGCCCTCGCCGGGCTGTGCGGCGGCCTCGCGGGCATGGCGGGGGATCTCTGGGAATCCATGCTCAAACGCCGGTTCGGCGTGAAGGACGCCAGCGACCTCATTCCCGGGCATGGCGGCCTCTTGGACCGGGTGGACGGCCTGATGTTCGTGGTGGTCATGCTCTCGGCCTTCCGGCTGGTGAACCACCTGGGGTGGGGGCATTGAGCGCTCCGCGGACGGTGTCCATTCTGGGGTCCACGGGTTCCGTCGGGGTTTCCACTCTGGAGCTCTTCGAGGCCCTGGGACGGCCGGTCCGCCTGCGGGCCCTGACCGGCGGGCGGAACGTCGCCCTGCTGGCCAAGCAGGCTCTGGAGTGGCGCCCGGAGGTGGCCGTCATCGCCGATCCCCGCGGGGTGGATGAACTCGCCCGGCGCCTCCGGGGCTCCGGCGTCGCCGTGGAGGCCGGGGAAGGGGCGGTGAAGGCCGCCGCCGCCCTGCCGGCGGACTGGGTGATGTCGGCCATCGTCGGGATCGCCGGACTGGCGCCGACCCTGGCCGCCATCGACGCCGGCGCCATTGTCGCCCTCGCCAACAAGGAGAGCCTGGTCTGCGCCGGCCCGGCTCTTCTGCGCCGCGCCCGGTTGTCAGGCGGGGCGGTGATCCCGGTAGACTCCGAACACTCCGCCATCTTCCAGGCGCTGGACCCGCGTCAGGCTGCGCAGGTTTCCCGGCTGATCCTGACGGCCTCAGGTGGTCCTTTCCGGACCTGGAGCGCAGAGCGGATGGCCGCCGCGACCCCGGAGGAGGCCCTCGCCCATCCCAACTGGGACATGGGCCGGAAGATCTCTGTCGACTCCGCCACCATGATGAACAAGGGCCTCGAGATGATCGAGGCGGCCTACCTGTTCGGGGTGGATGCGGACCGGATCGATGTCGTTGTGCATCCGGAATCGATCATTCACAGCCTGGTGGAGTACGCCGACGGCTCCAGCCTGGCGCAGCTGGGCCCGCCGGACATGCGCACGCCGATCGCCGTGGCCTTCGCCTGGCCGGACCGGGTCGCCTGGCCGGCGCCCCGGCTCGACCTCGGGCGGCTGGGCCGACTCACCTTCGAAGCGCCGGACACGGTGCGGTTTCCCGCCCTGGACCTGGCGCGGCAGGCCCTCAGGGCCGGCGGCCCGGCGCCGGGGCTGCTGAACGCGGCCAATGAGGTGGCCGTCGAGGCCTTTCTTGACCGGCGTATCGGCTATCTCGATATTGCCGCAATCGTGTCGGAAACCCTGGATAAAGCAGGCGCGGAGCACCTGGGAGACGACATGGCCGACCCTCTGGCTGACGACATCCTCGAACAGGCCCGGCGCGTGGACAGCGCCGGTCGCCGCCTGGCGGTCGCCGCCGTCGAAGCCCGGCGGGCGAGGGGAGCGGCCTGACCATGGAGGTGATCGCCAACTTCATCTGGCACCTTGCGCCTTTCATCCTTGTCCTGTCGCTGGTGGTGACCATCCACGAGCTGGGCCACTTCCTGGCCGCGCGGGCCTGCGGGGTGGCTGTGGAGCGTTTCTCGATCGGCTTCGGTCGCGCCCTGTTCTCGCGGCGGGACCGCTCCGGAGTGGAATGGCGGGTGGGTTGGATCCCCTTGGGCGGATACGTGATGTTTGCCGGTGACCCCAATGTCGCCAGCGTGCCCGATGCGGCGGGCCTGCAGGCCATGAAGGCCGAAATCCTGGCCAGAAGCGGGCCGGAGGCCCTGGCGCGGCACTACCATTTCAAGCCCGTGTGGCAGCGCGCCCTGGTCACGGCGGCCGGTCCTGCGGCGAACTTCCTGTTGGCCATCGTCCTTTTCGCCGCCCTGTTCATGGCCTTTGGCGAACGCACCCTGTCGCCGAGGATCGGCATGGTGGAGCCCGGCGGCGTCGCCGAGGCGGCGGGCTTTCGGAAGGGTGACCTGGTGGTCGAGGCGGCGGGTCGCAGAATCGGGTCCTTCCAGGACCTGGTGGAGGTGGTTCAGGTCCGGGGCGGGGCTTCCACTGACTTTGTCGTCAACCGGGATGGCCGGGAGATCCGGCTGACCGCCACTCCGGAGTGGCGGCGGAGCGAGACCGAGCCCGGCGCGCCGCGGGTCGGCCGGATCGGACTGGGCCCTACCGAAGAGGTTGTGCGACAAACCTTCGGCCCCGTCGAGGCGGTGGCCAAAGGTGTCGATCGCACCTGGCGCGTCCTGACCACCAGCGTCTACGCCCTGGGGCGGATGATTACCGGCCAGATGTCGGCCGAGCAGCTCAACGGACCCCTCGGCATCGCCCAGATGTCGGGCCAGATCGCCAAGGCGGGCGCCGAGGCCGCCCCCGACCTGGGGCGTAAGGTGCTTTATGCCGGCGCCAACCTGATCGCCCTGGCGGCGGTTCTCTCGGTGGGCATCGGGTTCATGAATCTGCTTCCCATCCCCGTCCTCGACGGAGGTCACCTGCTGTTCTACGCCTACGAGGCGGTGGCGCGCAGGCCCCTTGCGGCCAGCGTCCAGGCCGCCGGATACAGGGTGGGCCTTGCGCTGGTGCTGGCTTTGATGTTGTTCGCCACCTGGAATGATTTGCAGAGGCTGCAGGTCTTCCAGTTCTTCGGCGGATTGTTCTCCTGATCACGCGCTTCTTTCTGGTGATAGCCCTGACCATGCAAACCCGACGCGCCCGCAGCGCCGCCCTCGTCTCCGGACTGGCCATCCTCCTGGGCGGCAGCGCGCTTGTCGCGCCCGGCGTCGCCCGGGCGCAGGCCGCCGCCGCCCAGCAGGGCGCGGTGCAACGTATCATTGTCGTCGGTAACGAGCGGATCGAGCAGTCGACCATCCTGTCCTACCTGCCGATCGGCGTGGGCGACACTGTCGACCCCGCCCGGATCGACCTGGCGCTCAAGGCCCTGTTCCGGACGGATCTGTTCTCTGACGTCAAGGTCGGCCTGTCGGATGGTGACCTGACCATCCAGGTGGTGGAAAACCCGATCATCAACCGGGTGGTCTTTGAAGGAAACTCCGGTCTCAAGGAGGACAAGCTTCGCGACGAGATCACGGTCCGGCCCCGGGGTATCTTCACCCGGGCCAAGGTCCAGTCGGACGTTCAGCGGATCATCGAGCTTTACCGCCGCTCCGGCCGAATCTCCGCCGCCGTCACCCCCAAGATCGTCGAACTGCCGCAGAAGCGTGTGGACCTGATCTTCGAGATCAGCGAGGGCGAGAAGAGCGGCGTGCTGGGCGTGAACTTCCTCGGCAATGTCGAGTTCTCGGACAACGACCTGCGCGACGTCGTGGTGACGGAGGAATCGGCCTGGTACAGGTTCTTCTCCAACAATGCGAACTACGACCCGGACCGCCTGGAGTACGACAAGGAACAGCTGCGCAAGCATTACCGGAATCGGGGCTTCTATGACTTCCGGGTCATTTCGGCCGTCGCCGAACTGTCCTCCGCGCGGAACGGCTTCGCCGTGACCTACACCCTCGAAGAGGGTCCGAGATATCGGTTCGGAAAGATCTCCGTGGAGACCGAGCTCAAGAAGCTCGACACTGCGGTCCTGACCCAGCTCGTACCCATCCGCTCAGGCGACCTCTACGAGGATGAACGGATCGAGACCGCGACCGACGCCCTGACCTTCGCCGCCGGGGCCGCCGGCTTCGCCTCTGTGGACGTCCGGCCCCGCTATGTGGCGGATCCGGCCACCCGGACCGTGAACGTGGTGTTCCAGGTGAACGAGGGACCGCGGGTCTACGTCAACCGCATCGACATCATCGGCAATACCCAGACTCTGGATCACGTGGTCCGTCGGGAGCTGAACCTCGTGGAGGGCGACGCCTACAACCGCGCTCTGGTCGACCGGTCGGAGAACAACCTCAAGGCCCTCGGGTTCTTCAAGGAAGTGACCATCGAGGAAACGCCCACCGCCAACGCCGACCGGACCGACCTGCTTGTGACGGTTGAAGAGCAGGCCACAGGCGAGTTGACCTTCAGCGCCGGCTATTCATCGGTGGACCAGCTGATGATCGACCTCGGCATCACCCAGCGAAACTTCCGGGGTCGCGGCCAGGATGCCCGGGCCCGGGTGTCCTGGGGATCCTATCGCCAGCAGCTCGACTTCTCGTTCACGGAACCGCGGTTCCTGGACCGCAACCTGAGGGCTGGCGTGGACCTCTACTATTTTGTCTACGACCTTTCCGACTACTCCTCCTACAGAACGACGTCTCTTGGCACGAACCTGCGGATCGGCTTCCCCCTGACGGCGGACGCCTTCATGACCATGCGCTATGTTCTGCGTGAGGACGACGTCGATGTGCCGAGTATCTTCTGCGATCCAACCCAGCAGCAGGTCTCTCAGACCCTCTGCGATCAGCGGGGACGCTATACGACCTCTCTCCTGGGATACCAGGTGACCCTTGACCGACGGAACGATCCGGTCCGGCCCACCCGGGGCTTCTTTGTCAGTCTGGCCCAGGACCTTGCTGGCCTGGGCGGGGATGTGAACTACCTGCGCTCCGAGCTGGAGGGCGGCTGGTACTACGGCTTCAACAAGGACTTTGTGCTGAGTCTGTCCGGCAGCGCCGGTTACATCGGCGCCTGGGGCGACGACGTCATCCGGATCAACGACCGCTTCTACAAGGGCGGAAACAGCTTCCGGGGCTTCCGGGTCGCCGGCATTGGCCCCCGCGACATCAGCTTTGGCCGGTCTGACGCCCTGGGCGGCGAGGCCTTCGCCATCGGGTCGGCTGAGCTCACCATCCCCACCTTCATCCCCCAGCAGTACGGAATCCGGGCCTCTGTCTTCACCGATGTCGGTACGCTCGGCATCCTGGATGACAAGATCAAGACCGGCGCTGACGGCCAGCCCATTCCCGGCATTTATGACGACCTGTCCCTGCGCGCCTCCGCAGGTCTGTCCGTGTTCTGGCGCTCACCCATGGGACCGATCCGCTTCGACTTCAGCCAGATCCTCCAGCGCGAGGATTATGACCGGGTCGAAACCTTCCGCTTCTCGCAAACCACAAAGTTCTGAAATCATGCACATGAACACGTCTGTCATCCTCGCCGCCGTGGCCGCTGTCCTGGCCTCCGTGGCCTCGGCCCAGGCCCAGACGGCTCCCGCCGCCCCGCCGGTCAACCATGGTCCGGCCATCGCCGGCGTCTGTATCGTGTCCATCGACGGAGCCATCGGCTCTTCGACGGTGGGCAAGTACGTCCAGACGCGCCTGCAGCAGATCGCCCAGCAGGTGCAGACGGAACTGAGCGCCGAGCAGACGGCCATCCAGAATGAGGCCAAGACCCTCGACGCCCAGAAGGCGACCCTGGACCAGGGCGCCTTCGACCAGAAGAACGCCACCCTCCAGGTCCGCGCTGCGGCCCTGCAGCGCAAGGCCCAGCTGCGTGAGCGCGAGCTGCAGGCGACCCAGCAGAAGGCCCTGGGCCGGGTCGGCCAGGAACTCGAGCCGGTGATCCGCTCTTCCTACCAGCAGGCCAAGTGCACCGTTCTCATTCAACGGGATGCGGTCGTCCTGGCCAATCCCGCCATGGACATCACCACCTCGGTGATTACCGGCCTGAACGCCAAGATCACCCAGTTCGCCTTTGATCGCGAGCGTCTTGACCAGGCGGCGCCGGCTCCGGCGGCTGCGGCTCCCGCTCCAGCCCAGCCGGCCCGGAGGCCGTAAGGGCTGGCGTCCTCGTCGCGGGTCGGCGAGGATACCGGGCCATGCCTGATCCACGCTTCTTTGAGTCGACCGGCCCGCTCTCTCTTGAGGCCATTTGCCAGCTGACCGGCGCCCGCGCGACGGAAAGTCTGGCCGACCTTGCCGTTGATCGCGTCGCCATCGCTTCCCGGGGCGGGACGGGGGCGGTGGTCTTCGTGACCGGTCGCGGCTTCCTGGAGGATCTCCGTCGCCAGCCGCCCAGCGCCTGCTTTGTCCCGGAGGTCCTGGCTGCGGACCTGCCCGCAGGCTGCGTACCCCTGGTTCACCGTAACCCCCACGGGGCCTTCGCCCTGGTGGCGGCAGCGTTGCACGCGCCCCGACGTCATCTGGGCGTCGATTCGATTTCTCCTGAAGCCCGACTGGAGGCGGGGGTCAGTCTCGGTCCCGGCGTGGTGGTGGGTCCCGGCGCGGCCATCGGGGCGGGAACCGTGATCGGACCCAATACGGTGATCGGTCCCGGCGTCGCCATCGGGCGCAACTGCCGGATCGGGGCGAACGTCTCCATCAGCTTCACCCTCGTCGGCGACCGGGTGAAGATCCTGTCTGGCGCCGTGATTGGCGAGGCAGGTTTCGGCGCCACCGCGGGGGCGACCGGCCTGATCGACATCCCCCAGCTGGGGCGGGTGATCCTGCAGGACGGCGTGACCATCGGGGCCGGCTGCACCATCGACCGGGGCGCCTATGAGGACACG
>Ga0209985_10004787_pt1 | contig 10761 bp, 5 predicted proteins | sample NOAtaG_FD_187305 | JGI IMG/M metagenome (GOLD analysis project Ga0209985, IMG submission 187305) | Freshwater lake microbial communities from Lake Erie, under a cyanobacterial bloom - NOAA_Erie_Diel6S_1000h metaG (SPAdes) (version 2) | ecosystem: Environmental > Aquatic > Freshwater > Lake ... | reverse complement strand
CGACGCGCGGCCATCTCGCCGCGCTCGAACTCGTCTGGCAGAACGCACATAAGCGCGATCTCGACGCGCCCACGCTCGACGAGTGGCTCGAAGGCCTGCGCGCCAACGGAACGGTCGTCCTCACCGGCGGCAACGCGGCCACGGTCGAGGCGGTGGTCTCGGGCGAATGCGCGTACGGGCTCACCGACACCGACGATGTGTTCGCCGCGCAGGCGCGCGGACTCGCCGTCGAGATGACGCTGCCGCGTTCGCTCGACGCGAGCGTGCCGGGCGGCGGCACCATGCTCGTCCCCAACACCGTGTCGCTGGTCGCCGGACGCGAGGGTTCGCGCACCGACGCCGAGCGCGTCGCGGCGTGGCTCGTGTCGCCCGAGTGCGAGGCGATCGTGTGCCGTTCCCCGTCGCGCAATCTGCCGCTCGGGCCGTCGGCGTCGTGCGATCCGGGCTTCAAGGTCGACGATCCGCTTGCGTTCGATGTCACCGACATCGCAGCGACCGCCGACGCGACCGCGGTGCGCGCGCTTGAACTCCTCGGGAGAGCGCGTTGAACGACGCACGGGGCGGATGGCTCTTCGCGACGGTGGTCGCGGCGCTGCTCGCCATGCTCGTGGGTGCGATCGTGCTGTGGCCGTCGCTCGCGCTCGCGCGCGAGGCGATCGCGGGCGCGGATTCGCCTGGCGGGCGCGCCGCGTCCGTCCAGCTCGTCAGCGGCGCGGTCGAGAGCGGCGGTCTCCTCGCGATCCTCGGCCGCAGCCTCGCGTGGAGTTTCGGCGCCGCGACGATCGGAGCGCTGGTCGGCTGGCTCGCGGCGCGCGCGATGCCGCGCATCTCGCCCGCAGCGCTGCGGGTCGCGCTCACGCTCGCCGTCCTCCTGCCGCTCGCGCTTCCGCCGTGGCTCCTCTACGCGGGGCTCTGGCTCTCCGCAGGTCCCGGCACGCTGGTCGGCGACGCCGCAGAACGCGCGGACATCGTTCCGTGGCTGCGAAGCGCGATCCTCGCGCTCGCGCTCGTCGCGTGGAGCGCGGCGCCCGCGTTCGCGGTGCTGTCGGCGCGCGGCGTGGCCGTAGCGCGCGGCGTGGCCGCAGCGCTCGGTGACACGCGCCTCGCCGCGATCGACGGCCTCGGCTGGCGCGCGCGCCTCCGCGCGGCGTGGGCCCGCGACTGGCGGCTTCTCGCTGCGAGCATCGTGGCGTCGACGGCGTTCCTCCTTGGCGAGACCACGGCCTTCGACCTCGCGCTCATCCCGACCTTCGGCTTCGAACTCCGCAGCATGGACGCGCTCGGCGCACCCGCGGGCCGCGTGCTTGCGACGGCGCTGCCCGCCATCCTCCTCGTCGTCGTCGCGATCGCCCTCGTCGTGTGGATGACGCGGTCGGACGCCGTCCGCGGGCTCCGCGAGCGCAGCGGCGCCGCGCGCCCCGCGCCCGCCGGTCTCGGCGCGATCCTCGCGGCGGCGCTTCCCGCCGCGATCGTGCTCGTCCCCGTCACGCTCTTCGCCCGCGCGCTGCTCGACGCGCCGCGGCTCGGCGACTTCCTCGTCCTCCACGGGCGCGCGCTCGTCTCGGCGCTCGTGGTCGCGGCGGTGGCCGCGCTCGTGGTGGCGCTCGTCGCTGCGGCGCTGCGCGCGGCGCTCGCCTCCGATCGCCGCTCGGCTCTCCGGCGGCTCGGGCTCTGCGCCGCGACGCTCTGCGCGCTTGCGTCGCTCGTGCCGGGCACCGTCGTCGCGATCGCGCTCGAGGCCGGCTACAACCACCACGCGACGGCGTTCGTCTACGACACGCCCGTCGTCGTCGTCTGCACGCTCGCCGCCCGTGCGCTTGCGATCGCGGCGCTCGTCGCGCTCGCGCTCGACGGCCGCGAGGCCCGCTCGGCCCGCGACCTCCGCGCGCTCGACGGCGCGTCGTTCGTCGCGCGCCTGCGCGGCCTGCGCGCCGAACTCCTCCTCGCGGGCGTCGCTGCGTTTCCGATCGCGCTGGCGTGGAGCCTCGGCGAACTCACCGCAAGCGGCCGCGTGATCCCGCCCGGATTCCAGTGGATCGCGACCGACATCCTGAACGCGATCCACTACCAGCGGCCCGAGACGGTGCTCTACGGCGCCGCCGCGCTGCTCGCGGCGTCGGCCGTCGCGATCATCGGCGTGCGCGCGGTCCTCGCGTCCGTGGCGCGGCGCGCGCCCGGCATGACGGCGTTCGCGCTCGCGGCCACGCTCGCGGTGGGTCTGACCGCCTGCGACCGGTCCGACCGCGGCCTCGCGGGGGTCGACGACGCCGACGCACCAACCCTCGCGGGCCGCGAGGGCGGCGCCCCGGGTGAGTTCGACGCGCCCATCGTCGGCCGGCCGGTCGCGGTCGAGCGCCTGATCGGGGGCACCGGCCGCGGCAAGGGGCAGTTCAACGGGCCGAGGGTGATGGCGATCTCGCCGACTTCGGGCGAGACCTTCGTGATCGACAAGGACGCGCGGGTCCAGCGGTTCTCGCCGACCGGCGAGGTGCTCGCCGAGTGGTCGATGCCGACCGCGAAGCGCGGCAAACCGGTCGGCGCGTCGATCGCACCCGACGGGTCGCTCGTCGTCGCCGACACGCACGAACACCGCATCGTGGCCTTCTCGCCGACCGGCGAACTCCTCTGGACGCTCGGCGAGTACGGGATGGCGACGGGGCAGTTCATCTACCCGACCGACATCGCGTTCGCCCCCGACGGACGGATGTTCGTGGCCGAGTACGGGTCGAACGACCGAGTGCAGGTCTTCGACCGCGAGCGCCGCTTCCTCTACAGCTTCGGGTCGTTCGGGATCGAACCCGGCCAGTTCATGCGGCCGCAGGTGATCGTGTACGACGCCGAGCGCGACGAGCTGTATGTGGCCGATGTCGGCAACCACCGCATCCAGGTCTTCACGGGTGACGGCGAGTTCCGCCGCATGTTCGGGCGCGCGGGAAAGGATCCCGGGCAACTTGCGTATCCCTTCGGCCTGGTGCTCGAGATCGACGGCAAGGCGGTGGTCGCGGCCACGGGCGAACCGCTCGGGCGACCGGACGGCGCCGACTCGAAGGGCCCCGGCCGCCGCACCGTGGTCGTCGCCGAGCACGGCAACCATCGGCTGCAGCGGCTCGACGCGACCACTGGCGAATCGCTTGCCGTCATCGGCGGACTGGGAACGGCGGGGGGCCGACTGAAGTATCCTTGGGCCTTGGAGCCGGCGGGGCTCGGTGGCGACGGCGCCCAGCGCTACGCGGTGTGCGACCATGCCAACGCGCGAATCCTCTACTTCGGTTTCCCAATCGCTGATTGAAGTGATCCATGCAGTTTGAACGCCCGCTCTTCCTGCTCCTTCTCGCGCTGCTCGTCCCGGTGCTGGTGCTCGCGTGGCGCAGCCGCAGCAGCGAGGAGCGCTGGAAGTGGTGGTCGAGCCTCGTCCTCCGTTCGCTCGTCGTCCTCGCGCTGGTCGCGGCGCTCGCACAGCCGTCGTTCGTGCGCCGCGGCGAGGCGCTCACCACGGCGTTCGTCCTCGACCGCAGCCGTTCGATTCCGGTCCCGCTCCTCGCGTCGTCGCGCGACTTCGCGCAGAAGCTCGTCGAGGGCAAGGAGAAGCAGGAGGACCGCGTCGCGGCGATCACCATCGGGCGCGAGGCCGAGATCATCTCGCAGCCCGACGCGCGGTCGATCATTCCCGACGCCGAGCACGCCGGCGACCGCGACGCGAGCAACATCGCAGCGGGCATCCGCCAGGCGCTCTCGATCCTCCCGCCCGACACCGCGAACCGCATCGTGCTCGTCTCCGACGGCAACGAGAATGTCGGCAACGCGCTCGCCGAAGCCGAGGTCGCGCGCGCGAACGGCATCCCCATCGATGTGATTCCGATCGAGTACGAGGCCGCGAACGAGGTCGTCTTCGAGACGCTCCGCGCGCCGACCCGCGCGCGACCGGGCCAGACCGCCGACCTGCGCCTCCTGCTTCGTAGCCAAGGCCCCGCGAAGGGCACCGTCTACCTGCGCGACGGCGGCCGCCCCGTCGACCTCGACCCGAGCACGCCCGGCGAGGGCCTGGCGGTCGATCTCGAGGCGGGCCCGCGCACCATCACGGTGCCGTTCCCGCTCGAAGGCGCAGGCACGCGGCGCTTCGAGGCCGTGTTCGAGCCCGCCGATGCGTCGCAGGACAGCATGCTCGAGAACAACCGCGCCACCGCGGTGACCTTCGTCGACGGCAGCGGACAGGTGCTCGTCGTCGACGGCTCGGGCGGCGTCGAGAGCGCGCCGCTTGCGAACGCGCTGTCGAGCAGCCAGATGGATGTCACGGTGATCGGGCCCGAGGCGCTCGGCGAGCAGGGCGCGCTCCTCTCCGGCTACGACGCGGTCCTCCTCGTGAATGTGCCGCGCTGGTCGATCGACGGCGAGACCGACCGCCTGCTGCGCTCGTATGTCCACGACCTCGGCGGCGGGCTGATGATGCTCGGCGGCGACAAGAGTTTCGGCGCGGGCGGCTGGATCAACTCCGAAGTCTCGAATGTCCTGCCCGTCAAGCTCGATCCGCCCGCCACGCGGCAGATGGTGCGCGGTGGACTGGTGCTGATCGTGCACTCGTGCGAGATGCCGCAGGGCAACTACTGGGCGCAGCAGGTCGCGATCGCCGCGATCGAGGCCCTCACGCGCCTCGACCTGATCGGCATCATCACCTTGGTCAACGGCCCGACCTGGTCGCATCCGCTGCAGGAGGCCGGCGACAAGTCGGCGGCGCTCGCCGCGGCGCGCTCGATGATCGTCGGCGACATGTTCGACTTCGAGGGCTCGGTGCAGATGTCGGTGAAGGCGCTCACCGAATCGAAGGCGGGCCAGCGCCACATCATCATCATCTCCGACGGCGACCCCGCGCCGCCGTCGGCGCCCACGCTCGCGTCCGCGATCGCATCGAAGATCACCATCACCACCATCATGGTGAGCGGCCACGGCACGCAGCAGGACTATGTGAACATGAAGTACATGGCCGAGCACACGGGCGGCCGCTTCTACGAAGTCACCAACCCGAAGAACCTGCCGAAGATCTTCACCAAGGAAGCGTCGGTCGTCTCGCGGTCGCTGCTCGTCGAGGGCGACTTCCAGCCGGGCGTGTCGCCGTCGATCGGCGGCCCGATCCGCGGCCTCCAGGGCGTGCCGAGGCTGTCGGGCTATGTGCTCACCGTGCCGCGCGAGGGCCTCTCGCAGATCGAGATCTCGAACACGACCGAGGACGGGCAGGACCCGATCTACGCGTACTGGAACCACGGCCTCGGCCGCGCGATCGCGTTCACTTCCGACGCCGGCACGCGCTGGACGACGGGCTGGACGAGCTGGGGCGAGTACCGAGCGTTCTGGGAGCAGTCGGTGCGCTGGCTGCTGCGCCCCGCGGTGCCCGCGAACGCGCAGATCCGCTCGCGCGTCGAGGGCGAGGTCGCGATCGTCGATCTCGAGGTGTTCAACGCGGCAGGCGGCTTCGCGACCGACCTGAACCCGGATGCCGCGCTCGTCGGTCCGAGCGGCCGCGGCGAGCCGCTCACCGTGGTGCAGACCGGCCCCGGACGCTGGCGCACCGAGTTCCCGGCGAGCGAGGCGGGGTCGTATCTCGTCAACTTCGGCCTCGGCGCGGGCGAAGATGGCCGGCGCGCCACCATGCAGGCGTCGGTGAGCGTTCCGTATCCGAAGGAGTTCCGCACGGTGCGCGACAACCGAGCGCTGCTCGAGCAGATCGCAGACAAGACCGGCGGCCGCGTCCTTGCGATGACGACCGCCGCCGAGTCGATCGACGCGTTCCTGCGCGACAACCTGCCGATTCCCGAGAGCGCGCGGCGCATGTGGGACCTGATGGCGATCCTCGCCGCGGTGTTCTTCCTGCTCGATGTCGCGGTGCGCCGCGTCGCGATCGACTGGGCGGGCGCGCGCAGCGGCGTCGCGGGCGCGGTCGCCGTGCGCAAGGTCGGCGACGGCACGGTCGAGGCGTGGAAGAAGGCGCGATCGAAGAGCGGTGCGCGCGGTGGCACGGGCGAGGGCGCGGGTGGCGGCGCGGGCGCGGGCACGAGCGACGCGATGCGCGACACGCTCGAGCGCGGCCCCGGACTCGATGTCCGCAACGCGGTCAAGGAAGGCGGCACCGCGCCTGCGCCGGACGCGCCGCGCAAGCCGAAGGCCGATGAACCCGCCGCCGGCGCCGGTGGCGATGAAGAGACGACCTCGCGGCTCCTGCGCGCCAAGCGGCGCGCGACGGGCGGCGAAGGCGACGGAGCGGACGGAAAGGGCGGTGGCGGTGGCTGAGCAGCCCGGCACCGCGCCGAACTTCGCGCAGGACGAGCGCGATCTCGACTCCTTCGGTCTCGAAGGCGTCGAGGAAGCGCGTCGCCGTTGCGAGGCGTTCCGCAAGATCTTCGCGCGGCTGCGCGCCGAGGTCGGCAAGACGCTCGTCGGTCAGCGCGAGGTGGTCGACCTCGCGCTCGTGTCGCTCTTCGCCGACGGGCACCTCCTGCTCGAAGGCGTGCCTGGGCTCGGCAAGACGCTCCTCGTCCGTTCGCTCGCGGCCGCCACGGGGCTCGGCTTCAGCCGTATCCAATTCACGCCCGATGTCATGCCCGCCGACATCACGGGCACCTCGATCCTCATGGAAGACGAGGCGACGGGGCGCCGCGAGATCCGCTTCCGGCCTGGGCCGCTCTTCGCGCAGCTGGTGCTTGCCGACGAAGTGAACCGCGCGAGCCCGAAGACGCAGTCGGCGCTCCTCGAAGCGATGCAGGAGCGCTCGGTCACCGTCGGCGGCGAGACGCGCCAGCTCGGCCGGCCGTTCTTCGTGATGGCCACGCAGAACCCGATCGAGCAGGAGGGCACCTTCCCGCTGCCCGAGGCGCAGCTCGACCGGTTCCTCCTCAAGATCGAGGTGCCGCCGCCCGACCGCGAGACGCTGCGCGAGGTGCTCGAGCGTACGACGAAGGTCGACACGCAGATGCCGTCGCAGGTGCTCGACGCGCGCACGATCGTGGCCGCGCAGAAACTCGCGCGGCGCATTCCGATGGCGCCCGAGGTCCAGGACTGGATCGTGCGGCTCGTGCTCGCCACGCATCCGGATGGCGAGTTCTGCGCCGAAGAGAACCGCCGCTACATCCGGATCGGCGCAAGCCCGCGCGCCGCGCAGGCGATCGCGACCTGCGCGCGCGTCGTCGCGCTCATGGCGGGGCGCTACGCGGTCAGCTTCAACGATGTGCGCACCATCGCGCGCTCGGCGCTGCGCCACCGCATCCACCGCTCGTTCGAGGCCGAGGCCGCGGGCCTCTCGAACGACGAGATCGCGCGGCGCGTGGTGATGTCGACGCCGACCTATGAAGGCAAGACCGATGCTGGCGCGAAGGCCGACGCAGGCGCGAAGGCGGGTGGCCGATGAGCACCCCGAAGCCGCTCCGCAAGCTCGACGACCTCCTCGACTCGCGCCTGATGGCGAAGCTCGACTCGGTCGATGTCGTGAGCCGCAAGATCTTCTCCGGCAAGATGCAGGGCGAACGCCGCTCGAAGCGGCGCGGTCAATCCGTCGAGTTCGCCGACTTCCGTCCGTATGTCCACGGCGACGACCTCCGCTTCGTCGACTGGAACATCTTCGGGCGGCTCGACCGCCTGTTCCTCAAGATGTTCCTCGAGGAAGAGGACCTGTCTCTCATCATCGCGGTGGACACCAGCGCGTCGATGCGCGTCGGTTCGCCCGACACCTTCGACTACGCGCGCCGCGTGGCGATGGCGCTTGCGTACATCGGGCTCGTGAACCAGCACCGCGTGTCGCTCGTCGGCTTCGCGGCCGACAAGATCGAGCGCGCGAGCAACATGCGCGGGCGTCGCAAGGCGGCCGAGATCGCGCAGTGGCTGCTGAAGCTCGAGCCCGAGGGCGGGTCGGGGTTCGAGCCCGCGATGCGTCTCGTCGGCACCAGCCGGCAGGGGAAGGGCGTGATGGTCGTCCTCTCCGACTTCCTCTTCCCCGAGGGTTTCGAGAAGGGCCTCAGCATGGTCGCGGGCCGCGGCTTCGACCTCTTCGCGCTGCAGGTGCTCGCGCCGCAGGTCGTCGACCCGTCGCGCGAGGGCGGCATCTCGGGTGATCTCCTGCTCGTCGACAGCGAGACGGGCGTCGAGACCGAGGTCACGGTCACGCCCGAACTCCTCAAGATCTACAAGGAACGGCTCGACCGCCTGTGCGGTGGGCTGCGCGCGTACTGCGCGCGGCGCGACATCGTGCACATGGTGGTCGAGAGCTCGACGCCGGTCGAGACGCTCATGCTCGAGTACCTCCGTCGCAGGGGGCTCCTGCGATGACGCTCGCGTCGCACCCTGCCGCGATCCTCGCAGTCACGCAGCTGATCGCCGTCGCCTGGATCACGCCCGTCGCGGGCGCGATCCTCGGCGCGTCGATCCTCGCGCCGCTCATCGCGCTCTGGTTCCTCAAGCTGCGCCGCAAGCGCCGAGTGGTGTCGAGCACGCTCCTTTGGACACGGTCGCTCGCCGACCTCCGCGCGAACGCGCCGTTCCAGCGGATCCGCTTCAGCTGGCTGCTTCTGCTGCAGATCCTCGCGGTGCTTGCGATCGCCTTCGCGGTGGCGCAGCCCGAGGCCGAGGGTCTCGGCAGCGCGGGCGGGCGGCATGTCCTCATGATCGACCGCTCGGCGAGCATGAACACGGTCGAGAAGACCGACGACGCCGGCAAGGCGCTCGACGAACCGCGCACGCGCCTCGCACTTGCGAAGGACGCCGCGAAAGCGCGCGTGCGCGAGCTGCTCGGCGGCGGATGGTTCTCGAGCCGCGCAAGCGATGTGATGATCGTCGCGTTCGGCCTGCGCGCCGAGATCCGCGCGCCGTTCACCGACTCGATCGCGTCGCTCGAGGCCGCGATCGACGCGATCGAGCCGACCGACGAAGTCACGAAGCTCGGCGAGGCGATCGAACTCGCGCGCGCGTTCACCACGAACCTCAACCTGAACGACGCGCGCGGCGAGGAGAACAACACGACCTCGGGCCCGCTGCCGACGCTCGAGCTCTACTCCGACGGGCGCATCGCCGACCTCGGGCAGTTCGCGCTGCGCGAGGGCGAGGGCATCGTCTACCACAGGGTCGGGCGCACGGCGACGAATGTCGCGATCGTCGGGATCTCCGCCGACCGCCCGCCCGAGCAGCCCGACCGCATCCAGGTGTTCGCGGCGCTCGTGAACCCGGAGCCGGTCGAGAAGAAGGTCACGCTGCAGCTCGCGGTGAACAGCGCGGTGCGCGTGATCACGCCCGAGCCGATCACGATTCCTGCCGCGAAGGACGAGCGCGGCAGCTTCACGCCCGGCCGCGCGCAGGCCGTGTTCCGTCCGATCGAGCAGCGCGAGAACGCTGCGATCGAGGTCGCGATCGTCGAGGACGACGCGCTGCGCGACGACGACGCGGCGATCGCGGTGGTGCCGCCGGCGCGCAGACTGTCGGTGCTCTTGGTGTCGGGCGGGTCGTTCCTCCTGCGCACGCTGCTCGAGGGGCTTCCCTCGGAGCGCTTCACCACGGTGTCGCTCGGCGAGTACGAGGCGATGGTCGAGGGGGGCACCGCTGCGAGCTGGGATGTGGTGGTGTTCGACGGAGTGGCGCCCAAGGCGTTGCCGAGCGGGCGCTACCTCTCGTTCGGCCCGCCGCCGCCGGTCGAGGGCCTCACGGCGTTCGGCTCGCACGAGGGCGTGTACCCGCGCGTGGTGCGCGACGAGCATCCCTTGTTCCGTTCGGCGTCGCTCGACGAACTGTCGATCTCGAAGATGGTCGCGGTGCAGCCCGACAAGCGCTTCATGGTGCTCGCGGAAGCGCCCGAGGGACCGCTCATCGTCACGCTCGACCGCAGCGACATGCACCTCGTGTATGTGGCGTTCGACCCGCTCGACTCGAGCTGGCCGTTCCGAAGGTCGTTCGTCAACTTCGTCGCGAACGCGATCGACCACCTCGGCCGCGCGGGCGACTCGGTGATCGGCCGCACGCTGGTGCCCGGCGAGGCGATCGCGATGCGCCTGCCCGCGGGAAGCCGCGACGCCGAGATCACGCTGCCCGACCAGTCGACGAAGAAGGTCGTGGTCGACAACGACGGCAACCTCTCGTGGGGCCCGGTGGCGCTGGTCGGGCTCTATCGGATCGGATTCCTCGAGCCAGGCAGCACCGAACGCCAGGAGCGGCTGGTCGCCGTCAACATCGGCGACGCCAATGAAGCCCGCATCGCGCCGCGCGACTCGCTCGACCTCGGCACCACGACCGTGCAAGGCGTCAGCGTCGGCGAAAGCCGCAGAGGCGCGCTGTGGCCGTGGATCCTCGGCCTCGGCCTTCTCATCGTGCTATCCGAGTGGTGGTACTACCAGCGCCAGATCCGCGCGTAATGGAGCGGTCGCGGCTGCGGCCGCTCCCTTTGGCGATTCCATTGCGCACGGGTGCCCTTGGACAAAGTCCAAGGAACGGATGACGCCAGCCGTCGAGTTTTTCTCACAGAGCCACAGAGAACACAGAGCATCCCAGCCGAAGGCGGAGCGCAGCGAAGCCTGAGCGCCCGACGCCGGAAGGATCTCGCCAGAGGCGGCTGCCGCAAGCAGCCGCCGCTCAAACTCGTGTGGCATCACTTTGAGTGATGGCGGCCTCGAACGCAGCCAGCGCCGCTCGATCACCACCTCGACAAGCACCAGCCCCGCAGCCGCCAAGCCTTCCGCGCGTCCTCAATCGCCATCACTCAAAGTGATGCCACACGACACGTTTGGCGAAGTCCTCACC
>Ga0209985_10004785_pt1 | contig 10764 bp, 6 predicted proteins | sample NOAtaG_FD_187305 | JGI IMG/M metagenome (GOLD analysis project Ga0209985, IMG submission 187305) | Freshwater lake microbial communities from Lake Erie, under a cyanobacterial bloom - NOAA_Erie_Diel6S_1000h metaG (SPAdes) (version 2) | ecosystem: Environmental > Aquatic > Freshwater > Lake ... | reverse complement strand
CGCGTCGGCCCTCCGGGGCCTCCGCTCACTGCATGTCCGCTGCGCTCCGGCATCCATGCCTCCGCTTGCTTCCATAGCCCGGCGACATGGCAGGGGCACCCCTTCCGGAAATCACGGCTTGATTGAGTTTCGCTGGCCACCTACGCCGGCTCGAGGGCACGGGCAGCCCCGAGCGGGTCACTCTGCCCGGACACCGTGGGCCCCATAATCAAGATTCGAGGCTGTCGAGCATCTGGCGGACGAGTTCCAGGGGCAGGCCGACCACGTTCGATTCGCTGCCCGCGACGACGCGCAGCGGCAGCCGCTCGTCCTGGTAGCCGCAGGCGCCAGCCTTGCCCTCCCACAGACCGCTCGCCAGGTACGATTCGAGAAACTCCTCGGTGAGCGGACCCATCGCCAGAAGGCTTTCGCAGTGGGCGAAGATCGGCTCGCCGTCGGGACGCTGCCACAGGCACACGCCCGTGATGACGCGGTGCTCGCGTCCCGAAAGGGTCAGCAGCATGCGGCGGGCGTCGAGGCGGTCGGTCGGCTTGCCGAGCGCGACCCCGTCGACCTCGGAGAGCGTGTCGCAGGCCAGGATCGTGCCCGAGATCCCGGTGGCCGCGACGGCGGCGGCCTTGGCGGCGGCCAGCCGCCGGACGTAGGCGGCCAGTGACTCGGTCGGGCTCCGCGGCGGGGCGTCAGCTTCGGCAGCCTCGGGCGGCTCGACGACGGTGACCTGCCAGCCTTCCCGGCGGGCGAGTTCCAGCCGGCGAGGCGATCGGCTTGCAAGCATGATCGGCCGAGGCGAGGCTGCATGCATGAGCGACATGTCCGACGGTATCGAGGTGATCTTCGAGGACGATCAGGTGATCGGGCTGGTGAAGCCGGCCGGGCTGCCCACGGCCAATGCCCCCAAGGGGGCCGCGAGCGTCTACGAGTGGCTCCGCCGCCGGCTGGGGCCGGCGGCCTTCGTGGGAATTGTAAGCCGACTCGACGCTCCGGTTTCGGGAGTGCTGGTCGTGGCCAAGACGCCGTCTGCGGCGGCGGATCTGGCCGGCCAATTCCGGGATCGGGCCGTGCTCAAGGAATACGTGGCGGTGGTCGCGGGGAGATTTCCGGCCCCGCTCGGGCAATGGGTGGACTGGCACGATGTGATCGCCCGCCGGGCGAACGAGCAGCGTTCGACCATCCGGCTTGCGGCTGCCGGCGACGGCGGGGCGGATGCCGCGGATGACGACGAGAGCGATCCGGCCGGGTTCGTCGCCCGGCCGGCCCACGTTCGGGCCCGCGTCGTCCGCCGCGCCGGCGAGGTGTCGCTTATCGAACTCGAGCCATCGACCGGGAGGCGGCACCAGCTGCGGCTGCAATTGGCCGCGCGCGGATGCCCGATCGTCGGGGACCGGCTGTACGGCGCCCGCCTGCCGCACCCCCAGGGGATCGCCCTGCACGCCCGCAGCCTGCGGCTCGATCATCCCGTGAGCGGTGCCCCGGTGCTGTTGGCGGCCGACTGGCCGGCGATTTGGAAGACGCGATTCCCGTCGCTGTGTCGGCCGGCCCGCTGACCGCCGCCCGTGCCGATGCGGTTGGTACACTCGACATCTTCCGTTTCGACGCTGCCCACCGGCGTTTCCATGTCGTCATCCGCTCCGGATCCTTCGACCGCCCCGCCCACGGCCCGCTTCCGCGAGACGGCGCTGGCCAGCAGCCTGGTGCATCCGGGGCAGGTGGAAGCGGCCGAGCGCGAGGTTCGGCTCGTGATCGACGAGGCCGCGGCGGAGCCAGGCGCATGGGATCAGGCGGTGGCCGACAAACTGGTCGCCCAGGGCCTGCTGACAAAGTTCCAAGCCCGCGAGATGCTCGCGGGCCGGCGCCGGTTCCGGCTCGGGCAGTACACCGTGCTCGACGAGCTCGGTCGTGGTGGCATGGGGCAGGTGTTCCGGGCCGAGCATGCGATGATGGGCCGCGAGGTGGCCCTCAAGGTGCTGCCCCGCGCGAAGTCGACCCCGGAATATGAGGCCGCCTTCCAACGCGAAATCCGCGTGCTCGCCCGGCTGGATCACGAACATCTCGTCCGGGCGCTCGACGCGGGGCACGACGCCAAGGTGTATTACCTCGTCACCGAGCTCGTGCCGGGGCTCGACCTGCGGCAGCAGGTGCTCAAGTATGGTCCGCTCGACGAGATCGCGGCCGCGTCGGTGATCACCCAGGCGGCCCAGGGTCTCGCCTATGCCCATGAGCAGGGCCTGGTGCACCGCGACGTGAAGCCGGGCAACCTGCTGGTGACGCAGGACGGTCGTGTGAAGGTGCTCGACCTGGGGCTCGCCGGCTCGATGCTGGACGCCGAGAGCACGAGCACGGGGCGGGTTGTCGGCACCATGGACTACATGGCGCCCGAGCAGATTCGTTCCCCCGACACGGTCGGGCCCGCGGCCGATGTCTACGGCCTCGGCTGCACGCTCTACTTCGCGCTCACCGGGCAGGTTCCGTTTCCCGGCGGCACCCGCAAGGAAAAGGCGCAGCGGCAGCTCACGGAACCCCCGACCCCACTGGCGCAACTCGCCCCCAACATCGACGTCGAATTGCGGCGGGTGGTCGAGGGCATGATGAAGAAATCACCTGCCGAGCGGATCGGCACGGCCCAGGAGGTGGTGCAACGCCTGCGGCCGTGGACACCGCGATCGACCGTGCCGATGCCCCGCACTCCCGTTCCGGCCGGCGATCGCCGGCCCGCGGTGGGCCGCCCGCTGCCTCCCCCGCTGCCCGCCGTATCACCCTCGCGCGGCGATGCCTCGGCCGCCGACTCATTTTCGGGGTCGTCCGTCCAGGCCGGCGCGGTGCCGGTGGGGGGCGGCTGGCCGACCGTGGTCGAGTTGCACGGCAACGATTTTCAATCACTGGCCGGTGCCGCGAGCGGCCCCGGTTGGCTGCCGGCGGTGCTCGCCACGGCCGCCAGTCGCCGCAAGGTCATGGGCTGGGCAAGCGTCACAGGGATCGCCGCTGCCGGCGGCATCGCGGTTGGGTGGCTGCTGCGGATGCTCCAAGCCATCGACGGGGAGCGGTTTGCCTCGGTGTTGGGCGGCCTGTCGCCTGGGGCGGTGGGCTGGCTCGCATTTTTCATCCTCGTGGGCGTCCAGGCGGCGGCGCTCGGCGCGGGCGGTGCGCGGCGGTGACCTGCGTCGGCCCCGCACATGGCGCCCGCGCGTTGACAGCGAACCGGCCGCATCCTACGAAAGAGGCTGTCGCAGGCCCTTTTTTGCCGGGCGTGTGGCTCCGGACGGGTAGCTCAGTTGGTAGAGCAACGGACTGAAAATCCGTGTGTCGCCGGTTCGATTCCGGCCCCGTCCACTTTCTATCAGGCGCCGCAGCGGCGGTTGCGTTCGCGGCGGTTGCATTCATGAAAAAAGGCGGGCGGCGTCTGATGACACCGCCCGCCTGATGCTTTCCAGGATCGGGGCAGCCGGTCGGCCGATCAGCCCGAAACCATGGCCTTGAGGTTCTTGAGGGCCCGGACGCGGACCTTCACGCTCGCCGGCTTGGCCGGGCGATCCTGCAGCTCGCCGGTGAAGGGATTCTTCACGCCCTTCTGAGCCGGACGGGCCGGAACCTTGCGACGCTCGATCTTCACCAGGCCGGGGATCGAGAACACGCCGATGCCCGAACCCTTGAGGGCCTTGTTGATCTCGTGGGTCAGGGCCTCCATCACGGCCACGACGTCCTTCTTCTGCAGGCCGGTCGTCTCGGAAATGCTGCGCATGATCTCGGTCTTCGTCATGGGCTTGCTACCCGACTTCTTCGCCATCGCCGACTCCTCCAAAAAACGGAAAGGAAAATTGTGTGCGGCAGGACCCCCACCGCGCCTCGAAAACTCGGCTGAAAACGCCGAACGCGAGGGTGATTAGACTTTCGGAAAAAGAAAATGCAAGGCAAAAAGTTTGGTTTGGAGGCCGGAAACAGGGCTTTTTGTGGGCGAAGTCGGTGGTTTTGGGCTCCCGCGCCCGGTTTGTCGGCAGGCCAAGAGCCGCCGTAAGATGGCACGGATGGCACATTTCCGCAGCGGAAACGGGGCACGAATCGCCCGGCCAGCGACGCGGGCGGGCCGCGTCGCGGTCGTCCGCCGAGTCCGGAAGTACTCCATGTCCGAACGACTTGCCGGGACAGTTTCGCGCTGGGCAAGGCCGGTCTGCAGTCGTTCGTGGGCATGGCTGGCGGCCAAGATCGGCATGTTCGCGCTCGTCCTCGCGGTGGTCGGTCAGCCCGCCGCCCGTGGCGCAGAGGACGGCGAGCCCGCCGCTGCGCCGGCCGATGACGCGGAGCTCGACAGAGGCGTCGATCTCCCGACCGATCGCCAGCAGGAGCGATTGCTCGACCGAGCCCGCCGCCTCGTGGCTGACGGTGGTTGGAGCGACGCCGCGACGTTGCTCGATGAGATTCTCGGCGCGGACCAGGATTTTTTCGTCAGGTCGCGCGAGCCGCGTGCCGGCGGAAACTGGAGCAGCGTCAAGGCGGAGGCGGCGCGGCTGATCAGGTCGCTGCCGCCGGCCGGCCGGAAGGCATATGAGCTTCAGTTCCGGGCCCGCGCGGAGCGGCTGCTCACGGAGGCGATCGCGGCTGACGACTCCGCGGCGCTCGTGGCCGTCGCCCGCCGGTGGTTCGCCACGCCGGCCGGGCAGCGGGCGGCGCTGCTGGCAGCGGTCGAAGCGCTGGAATCCGGTCAGTCACTCGCGGCCACCGCCTGGCTCGATCGACTGGCCGACGGAGATGCCGCGATCGCGGCGTCCGTCGCCTTCATGCGGGCCTACGCGCGGGATCGCGCCGGCGATGCGACCGCCGCGGCGGCCATTCTGGAACGTGCGCGTGCCGGCGGACGCGGCCTCGCGCGGATCGCCGGCCGCGAGGTCGCGATGTCATTTCCTCAGGGGCGTGGCCTCGAGTGGCTGCGGGAGCTCGGCGGCATCGTCGGCCGGCCGGCCGACGATGCCGAATGGCGGCAGCCCCGCGGCGACGCCGGCCGCAATGCATTGGCGGTCGCCTCGCGGCCGTTGCTCGTGCCGCGGTATCGCGTGCCGCTGACCCGACATCCCGAGGAGAGCCGGCGGCTCGACCGGCTCCGTCGCGAATTGGTCGACCAGGGGATCGCGCAGTGGCCTGCGGCCACCCCGCTGGCAGTGGGCGGGACGATCATCGCCCACGCCCCACTCGGCCTGCTGGCCGTCGATTTCCTGACCGGCAAGCGAATCTGGCTCCAGGCTGGCCCGCGGGGCGGAGCCGACGTGACGGCGGACGAGGGCCGCGAATCCCTCGGCCGCACCTTCGACGACTTCACCAGCGGAGGCATCTCCAGTGATGGCCGGCTGGTGTTCGCCGTCGAGGCGTATCCGGCGACGTTCTCCGGCCGACCGTTGCCCGGTGATCCGTTCATGGCCGCGCCGCGGGATCCGTCCTGGCGGGGAGGCAACACGCTGTCCGCTTACGAGATCGGCGCCGGCGGCAGGCTCGCCTGGCGGCTGCCCGCCCGCGATGGCGATGGCGTTGGCCGCGCCGGTGGCCTGGCTGCCGGGGCGATCGATTCAGCGTCATGGTTCGCCGGGGCGCCGCTCGTGGCCGGCGATCGACTGTATGTGCTCGTCGAGCAGAATGCGGAACTGCGGCTCGACGTGCTCCAGGCGTTGGACGGCCGCTTGATCTGGTCGCAGCCGCTGGCGGCATTGGACGAGGAGCAGGCGATCACGGGACGCGAAGCTGTCGGCCGTCGACTCGGCGGGGCGACGCCGGCGCTCGGCGACGGCGTGCTCGTCTGTCCGCTCGGTGCGGGTGTGGTGGTCGCCGTCGACGTATCGAACCGAACCCTGCTCTGGGCATACGATTACACCCGCAGTGCGGGAGAGGGCGATCAAGTGGCGGTGCTCAACGGCCGTCTGCGGGGATTTCCCGGAGGTCTACGGGGGGCGGCGCTGGCCGATGGTCAGCCCCGCCGGCATCGCGCCGGATGGGGCGACGAAGCGCCCATCATCGTGGCCGGTCGTGTGCTGCTCACGCCGCGCGACTCCGACGAACTGCACTGTCTGAACCTCCAGGATGGCGGGCTGCTGTGGAAGGCGCCGCGGGCGAGCCGGCTTCACGTGGCGGGGATCGTCGATGGCCGGGTGGTCATCGTGGCCCGCGACGGCGTCGAGGCCCTGGCCCTGGATGGGGGCCGGCCGGTGTGGCGGCGGGCATTCGATCCGGGTGTCGCGCCCAGTGGCCGGGGCATCATGACGGCTGGTCGCCTGTTCCTGCCGCTCGACGTGCCGGAGGTCGTGGAAATCGACTTGGCCGACGGCACCATCCAGGGGCGGTCGCCGGCCCGCGGCGGCGCCGTGCCGGGCAATCTCGTCGCCTATCGGGGTGAAGTGGTCTCGCTGGGCGTGGATGCGATCGACGTCTTTCATCAGGCCGCGGCGCTCGAGGCCCGGATCGAGACCGCCACCCGGGAGGCGACCCCATCGGCCGCACAGGCTTTTTGGCAGGCACAGCTCCTGCTGGAGGGCGGCCAGGTGCGGGCGGGCCTCGAGCGGCTGCGCGACATGGCGCGGAGTGGCGGGCAGCGGCCGCCACCCGATGCCTTGGCCGCGGCGCTCGCCTTCGCGCTGGGCCGCGATTTCGCGGCGGCGGCGCCCCTGTGGCGCGACTATCTGCCGGCGGAAGCCTGGACGCCCGCGGCGCACGCCGCCATGCGCGCCGTGGTCGACGGCTGCCTCGACGCCGGCAATCTTCCCGAAGCGTGGGCCGCCTGGCGGGAGCTTTTTCGGCGCGGCCGCGACGCCGCGCCCGGCCCCGCCGCCGACGGCGGTGATGCGCGGTGCGTCGTGACAGAGGCACGTTGGCTGCGGGGCAGGTTGGACCGCATGTGGCGCCGCGTCGACGCCCCGCTCCGCGCCGAGATCGACGCCGCGTTGACTGCCGAACTGGCCGTCGCGACGGCACCGGAGCGGACGCTCGAGAGGCTCGTCACGGTGGCCGGATCGATGCCCGCCGGGATGGCGGCCCGCGAACGGCTCGTGGCCGCGCTGTCCGCGACGCTCGATGCGGCGGTCGAGAACGACGATGCTTTGCGGACGATCGCGGTGCGGCGCGATTTCCTCCTCATCGACCTCGCCCGGTGGGGCGATGAACGGCAGCGGGCCGCCGCCCACGAGTCGATCGCCGTCCTGCGTCGCGGTCTCGAGCCCGACGACGACGCACGATCGACCGTCGCAGCCACCGCGTGGCCGCTCGGGCGCGTCGCGGTGCGGCGTTCGACCGCGGAGCGAACCCTGGCCGATGAAACCCGAGCGCGGCTGGTGCCGATCCGGCTCGATGACGTGACGGACTCGTTCGTGCCCGGGCTCGCGGCGGCGTGCGATGCCCAGCAGGGCCGGCTGCTGTTCGTCGACCGGTTCGGCAGGCGGCTCGGCGATCCGATGGCCGTGAACGACGACGGCCGGTTCGGCGTCCCGATCTTCGACCAGGCGGGAGTCGGGGCGACGGCGCTGGGCCGTGTGGTCTTCGTCCGCTCAGGCGGCGGCATCGCGGCGCTGGATCTCGCGGGACGTGGAAACCGCCGGCTGTGGACGACGACCGATACCGGCCGCCTGGGCGTGCGGTTTCGGGGGCCGGGGCCCGCCATCCCGCGGAACGCCGCCGTGCCTTTGGGAATGCGGATCGTGGAGCCCGACGTCGCGGTGTCGACGGCGGCGGTCTGGGGCCGGCCGGTCACCGGAGGCCTGCCGGTGTTCGCGGGGCGTTCGCTCGCCGTGCTCGATCCGGCCACCGGGGACGTGCTCTGGGAGCGGCACGGCCTGCCGCCCGCGACGGATCTGTTGAACGACGACGAAGTGGTCTGTCTGGGCACGGTCGACGGCCGCCGCTCCCCCGTGCTGTCGCTCGTCGACGGCCGCATCCTCCATCACGTCGATCTGCCCGACCGGCGGCGTCGGTTGCTCGATTTCGGCAGCCGCGTGCTCACCATCGCCGCGAGCGACGATCCGGCCGCAGGGGACGTCAGCGAGACGGTGCGGCTGGAAGTGCTCGACGTGGTGGACCGATCCACCGTGGCGGTCGGCGAGTTCGCCGGTGCGGCGCGGGCCTGCCCGTGCGGACCGGGGCTGGTGGCCGTCGTCGATCCGAGCGGCGGACTGGCGGTGATCGACGTGTCCGCGCGGCGGATCGCATTCCGGTCCCAGCTGCCGGCCATGCCGCCGAGCATCGATCTCGTGGAGGTGCGGCCCTGGGAAGACCGGCTGCTGGTGTGCGTTGGCCGCCGCGCTGACCCTGCCGCCGAAGAGAACGATCGGCACGCGATCGCGCCGCTTCAGCAGATGCTGATCGCCGGCGTCGCGAACCAGCCGATGGACTTCAGCGTGTGGGCGATCGACGGCGGGTCGGGCGCCGCGCTGTGGGCGGTGCCGGCGACGGTGGCGCGGCATTGCCTCCTGGCGGGGCAGCCGGCGGGCCTGCCGGTGCTCGTCTTCGCCCGGCAGATCCAGCGGCATCACGACCGGGAGAACACGTTCTTGAGCGTCCTCTGCCTCGACAAGCGGACCGGCCATGCGGTGCTCGAGGACGATCGGATTCCCGCGCAGCCGCATCTCCTCTTCGGCTGTGACGTGGTCGGCGACCCCGGCCGGCACAGGATCACGGTGCGCGAGCACGGGGGCGATCCGCAGCGGGTGCTACTGGAGTTCACCGGCGGTCCGCTGCCACCGCGACCGCCGCATCAGGGCATCGGGCGGCCGGTCAAGGCCCGCGGCCTGTTCGAAGACTGGGGCCGCTGGATCGAGCCCTGGCTGCCTGGGCGGGGAACCTGACGCCGTGCTCATCCCGTCTGCTTCGTCGTGCCCGCTTGTCCGCCACGCCGCCCGCCGTCGCTGGCGCGTGGCCGGCTGTGTGGCCCTCGTGTGGTGGCTGCCCTGCGTTGGGCCCGCCGTCGCAGCCGAGCCACGGGTCGAGCAGACGGTCGCCAAGGGGCTCGATTGGCTGGCGGGCCGGCAGTCGCGGCGCGGGAACTGGGCGGCCAACGAGGGCCGCTATCCCACGGCAATGACGGCCCTGGCCGGCACCGCGCTGCTCATGGAAGGCTCGACGACGACCCAGGGGAGGTATGCCGAGCCGGTGCGGAACGCGGTGGACTACCTCGTGGCCCGGGCCCGGCCCAACGGCCTGATCGGCGACCCGAAGAACGACGATCGCTACACCTACGGCCATGGCTTCGCGATGCTCTTTCTCTCGCAGGTGCTGGGGGAGGAGGAGGACGAGCGGCGCCGCGAGGAATTGGTCCAGGTGCTGACCAAGGCGGTGGAGTTCTCGGGGCGGGCGCAGACGAAGGACGGGGGCTGGGGATACGTGAGCGCCAAGGATGGCCACGATTTCGACGAGGGCTCGACGACGATCACGCAGGTGCAGGGGCTGCGCGGCTGCCGCAACGCCGGGATCCCCGTGCCGCGGGAGATCATCGCCAAGGCGATCGCCTACATCCACGCCTGCACGCTGCCCGACGGCGGCGTGCAGTACAGCTCCAAGGGGGGCGGCGGGCGGCCGGCGATCTCGGCGGCCGCGATCGCCTGCCTGTTCAACGCGGGAGAGGAGGACGACACGCACGTGCCGCGGATGCTCGCGTACGCCGACAAGCACCTGGGCAACATCGCCAACAACAGTTTCGGGCACTGGCACTATGCCCACTTCTATTACGCGCAGGTCATGTATCGAGCGGGCGGGAGGAAGTGGGAGGCGTATCGCAGCCAGATGGAGAAGCGGCTCCTCGCCGAGGCCCAGGCGGACCGCGGGGGGGTGTGCTGGCCGCAGGGCTACATCGGCCCCGTCTACACGACGGCCACGAACCTCACGATTCTCCAGCTCGACAAGGCCGCGCTTCCGATCTACCAACGTTGATGCGACGATGACCCGCCGGGGCCGGTCCCTCGGCGCCCCCTGAACAACCGTCTCCGGAGCCCCGCATGACGCATCCCGCCGCCCCGGCCGTCGAACGCCTGCCCGCCGCCCGCGACCGCATCCTCGAGCAGCTCTCGCGGGTGATCGTCGGCCAGGGGGCGGTGATCGAGGAGCTGCTGATCAGTCTGTTCAGCCGGGGGCACTGCCTGCTGGAGGGCGTGCCGGGGCTGGCCAAGACGCTCCTCATCAGCACGCTCGCCCGCAGCCTCGACCTGTCGTTCAGCCGCATCCAGTTCACGCCCGACCTGATGCCCGCGGACATCACGGGCACGGACGTGCTCGAGGAGGACAAGGCGACGGGGGTGCGGCAGGTGCGGTTCCTGGAGGGGCCGCTGTTCGCCAACGTCGTGCTCGCCGACGAGATCAACCGCACGCCCCCCAAGACCCAGGCGGCGTTGCTGGAGGCGATGCAGGAGCGGCAGGTGAGCGTGGGCCGCATGCGGCACCGGCTCGCCGACCCGTTCTTCGTGCTGGCCACGCAGAATCCCATCGAGCAGGAAGGCACGTACCCGCTGCCCGAGGCGCAGCAGGATCGTTTCATGTTCAAGGTGTTCGTCCGCTATCCGACCTTCGAAGAGGAGTTCGAGATCGCGCGGCGAACCACGGGGCTGCCGCCCGCGGACGCCGAGCCGGTGCTTGCCGCCGCCGACATCCTGGCGCTGCAGCGCAGCGTGCGCGAGGTGCCCGTGAGCGACCATCTCGTCCGCTACGCGCTGGCCCTCGTGCGGCAGACCCGGGCCGGGGAGCGGGGCGTGCCCGAGTTCGTGTCGGACCAGCTCACCTGGGGCGCCGGGCCGCGGGCCGTGCAGTTCCTCG
>Ga0209985_10004782_pt1 | contig 10766 bp, 6 predicted proteins | sample NOAtaG_FD_187305 | JGI IMG/M metagenome (GOLD analysis project Ga0209985, IMG submission 187305) | Freshwater lake microbial communities from Lake Erie, under a cyanobacterial bloom - NOAA_Erie_Diel6S_1000h metaG (SPAdes) (version 2) | ecosystem: Environmental > Aquatic > Freshwater > Lake ... | reverse complement strand
ACGCGATCCGCGACCTGCCGCACTCGGTGCTGGTCTATCGCGGTGTGTGGGACCAGAGCGGGCCGGGGTTCCTCACACGCGTGGTCCGCGACCACGGGCACTTCCGCGACGTGGTGCCGTTCCACTGGGCGCTCTTCGAGCAGGGCGAAGAGGCCGCCAAGGCTCACGGCGGGGCGTTCGGGTTCGTGACCGGCAAGACGGCGGAGGCTGCGGCTTGAGGACCACCGCAACCGCCACCCCGATCCCGCGGGTCCTGCACCAGATCTGGCTGGGCAAGGGCGAGATGCCCCTGCACCAGCGGCGCTGGCGTCGCCGCTTCGCCGAGATGAACCCGCACTGGGAGATGCGGCTGTGGACCGACGACAACCTGCCGCCGATCCTCAACCGAAACGCATGGGCGGCCTGCGGCAACGTCGGCGGCACGCCCGGCTGCGTGATGCGCTCGGACATCCTGCGGCTGGAACTCCTGGCCCGCTTGGGCGGCGTCTACCTCGACACCGACGTGAAGCCCATCCGTCCGCTCGATGAGATGTGCCCGCCCGAAGTTCGCGCCTGGGCCGCGTGCGAGCAACTCGACATCGTCTCCAACGCGGCGATCGGCTTTCCGGCCAACCACCCAGCGATGTGGCACGCGGTGGCGATGATCGAAGAGTCGTTCTTCGAGCGCCGGTATGTCGGCGATCAAGCCGGGCCTGGGCTACTCGCTCGGGTGGTCACCCAGTACGACGACATCGCGCTCTATCCGCCTGCGTACTTCCACCCGACGGTCGGAGAGTCGAAGTCCAATCCCGACGCAAAGCAGTTCCTCCTGGGCGCACACCTCTTCGCCGGAACCTGGGTCGAGGCTAACCGGGAGCGGTACGAGACAATGTGGAACGCCAACGGCCAAAGGTAACACAGTTGCTCCTTGAGGCGGCACAATGGAATCGTTTCAGACTGACGTCAGTTCCGTCATGACCATCCTCCCACTTCATCCCATAGTGCCGCTGCTTCAGTATTGACCCAGTCAGGAAATCGCTCCTCGGCCTCGTCGCCAACATCGCGGCCTACCTGTTCCTGCAGATCCATTAGCTCCTTCGCGCGTCGAGCGTTCGAGAACTGCGTGGACTCGATTGCTCCAAAGCACCGTCCAGACAAATCGCGGATTACTGATTGAAGCGAGCGACAGGCCCAAGGTGCGAGCAAGCGCACGGCGTCTTCGTCCGCTTCCGTGACTGCCGACGAGATCCCGCGTGCAACCATCTCGTAGACCAACGGGACGGCAAGCCGTCCAGGCTCGATCACAGTGATGCCCCATTGAGCGGCAAACACGCGGCACTCGTCTCGAATGTTCCCGCCGCACAGTAAGAACCGAAACAGAGGTGTAGAAGCAAAAAGTGATCGGGCATCGATTAGGTAGTCGAGTGTTTTGCTGTTGAAGATCAGCAACTCGTTCTTCTCCAGCGGCCCAGAAAGGTGCTTCAGCTCCCAGCAAGTCGTCGCAGCAGCTCCACGGCTTGCGGCATCGATCTCGTGCGCGAACCCTGACGCACTGCGCTGTGTCGCGATCGAACGAGCTCCCGCCCGCTCGGTCAGATGTACGCCACGCCTTTCGCACAGTTTGTAGAACAACTGCTCGAAGTCGCGGCCGCGCTGCGGACCAGTGGCGGTGAGCCCGCCGACCTCAACGATGGCGGTTGCCGCAACGAGCGTCTCGACGACCTGCCTCGGCAAGAGCGAGTCGAACCCAGGCTTGTTTGGGAGATTCCACCACATCCGAACTCCCTAGCTGAGGCGATCGTCACCAGGTCCCGTGCCGTCTGGTTCCACCGTTCGGGCCTGCGCGCTGAGGCTCTCGACCTTTGGCTCGACGAATGCTTCGTCAATCACGGTCGCTTTCTCGTCTTTCGCAAGGTCGAGTAGGTTGTGAAGGACTCTCAGGAACCAACGTGGCCGGGGCTTGGTTACTTCCCAAACACGCCGAAGGGCACCATCCGTGAACGGCTCGATCCCACCCTTGCGGGAATCGTCCACGACCGACGGGTGATTTAGGCACTTCTCTGCCAAGAGCTTGGCCGACTCGGGTGTCTCAAGCCCCTTGAGAACGACGACATACGGGGCGTTGAGTGGATCGTCCCAGCTGAGCGAACGGAGATCCTCGTGAAGCCACGCATCACGGAGGCGCTCGTACGCATCTGGATGGAATTGGAAGACGAATGACACGCGAGAGGCGAACGGCTCGGTTTCAATCAGGGCGTCGCGGATGATCTTGACGTTCTTCTGCAGCTTCGCCGCGCCGGCGCTGGACGTGAAGTCCTCGACCTGGTCGACAAAGAACGTCAAGTGTTCGATGCCCGCGAGCTCGGCAAAAGCCACGAACAGTTGCAGGTACTTGAGGCCGTTTCGATCATGGTGCCACGTTCCCACATCATCAGCAAGGAATCGCTGGAGAGCGTCTGTGTCGGGAGATGCCAAATGCAAGAGGAAATCTTCGAGCAGATTGCGAATGTCAATCGTGGTGGCCAGTTTTCTGAATCGCTCCCGAACCGCTTGAACGATGGCGTCCCCTTCGGCACCCGGCTGAACCTTCCCTTGCTCTTGCAACCTCGCTACCGCTCGCTCGCGAAGCGCCCGATGAATGCTGGTGCCCGATTCATGGTCCTGCCGGAGAATGAACCTAGCAAGATGAAACGCCGCGGCATCAATGCTCGCAATTCCTCCCTGGGCTTTCGTGTTGAACGACACATAGCTACAGAGAATCGGATTCGCTCTGGCCTCATCTTCCGCTACGCCCAAAACCATCAGCGTAGTTCTGCCGAAGTCCCGATTGATCAGCTTTGCCTCCTCACCCATGAGTGTCGATTTCCCAAAGCCTCGCGCTTCGGGATCGCCGGGCACAACAGACCAGACGGCCCCGATCAGAGGCTGTCCGTTCTCCAGGGGAGCGAGGATGAACTTCCGCAGGAAGTCTTTTCTCTGAGTGCCGAACATCTCGGGCACGTAGATGACCTGGGTATCCTCGCCGTAGGTCGCGTTGCCGGGAAAAGGGTTCTTGCGAAGGCCGAACGCTCGCTCAAGATGTGACTTGATTGCCATGCAGGTCTCCAGTAATCAGATGATCTTCAGCTTGCCTACGCGGCGTCTGTTCAGCTCGATGTATTCTTCACCCGGTGGTGGCGGCTCAAACGGAAGCTCTGTGTAGACCGTAATGCCGGAGGCTGGTCCCGCCGATACGACCGACTCAAGGCATCTGGCAAACACCACCGCAGGCAAGCGCAGTTCGGAACAAACGACGGCGCGGACGGAATGGGCGTTCGCGTAGCCCGACGCTGGCCCGGCAACCATCGAGTATGCGGTACGAAGTGCGGTTGGGAACGCCTCACCAGCGAAGCTCACGCCGTGATGAACCACCTCTTGCACAACCGCGTTCGGGTCAGTCGCGAGGTCGGGCTTGAAGTCGCACGTCGAGAACACAACCCGACCAGTAAAGAGCGGGTGAGAGGCGGCCCAGCCAAGACAGAAGAATTCAGATCCGCACTTCAGCATCTGGTAGAAGGTCACCGGATCGAACGGCAACGACTCTGCCTCCAGCAGCGAAGGGATGATGGCGGAGTCTTGCACAAGGTCGATTAGACGCTTGGCATCTCCGCCCGCAAGCACAAGCTGATCGTGTCGCTCGCGCAATTCTGCCTCTAGGCGATCCTTGAAAGTCGCCAGGATCTCCGCCTGCCCGCCGGCCCGTTCGAGCCGGCCGAGGCAGTTCTCAACAACATTTGCGCACGATTCCTTGGTCCAGGACTCGCCCGCTCGAAGTCCAAGCTGGCCGAGATTCGTGACGTCGGGAACGTAGAGTGAGCCACGGAGAAGTCGCCGCACCAACGCTCTGAAGTATGAGTGATCCGAAACCCATCGAAGCAGCAGCGAATCGAACGCTCTGCCAACCTTCTCGCTCGCGAGTACGGCCAACGAGGTGCCGTCTGCGGTGATCTCGCAGGGTGTTCCACGGAGCCGGTCCACGTCTGACAACCGCCTGGGTAGTACACCGACCTTGGCGAGCTGCAGCTTCTCCAACTCTGTCAGCACATCTCTCGCGACGGTCCAGAGTGCGGTCGCATTCGCTGGGGCGCGCCGCTTCGAACTCTTGAGGAGGTGCAGCCGAACGCCGTCAAAAGTGGACACTCCGCCTGAGACACTCAGGTGTGACAGCCCGTCGAGCACCTGCTCGATTGACGCGCGGGGAATCGTGTCGGTAATGCGGGGAGATGAAGCCATTGGTCGGATGAGTATACGCAGATGGGATCGTTTGTCCAGATCGTTTATCGTCGCTGTGGACCCGTACGAATACCGTTTGCCTACCGATTTGCTTGTTGGGCGCTGTCAGCTCAGCACCCGTGCATCCACGAATGGCTAACAACGGATACACTGACCGCATGGCTCGAAACCCCCGAGCGCCCGGTCGTGCTGCGCCTCCCCCCGAGGTCATGACCATATCTGACCTCGCGGAGTACCTCCAGGTGTCCAAGTCATCCCTTTACAAGCTGGTGCAGAGCGGCAAGGTGCCTGGCCAGAAGGTCGGAAAGCACTGGCGGTTTCACAAGGAGTCGGTAGACGAGTGGCTGAAGCGGAGCAGCAGGCAAGACCCCGGGCACACGATGTGATCGCCAGAAAGCACTTCCGATATGGGAATGACCCCGAACTCACGTTGGAAAGCCATCACCGAATCCCAGTTTGCCTGGGAGCGGGATGCCTTGGAGTTCATCCGGGAGCATCTGCCCGATCACGATCCGTGGCGGGCATGGAGTAACTTCGAGTTCATCGCGGATGACGGCAGCGTCAACGAGGTTGACCTCTTGGTGTTGGCCCCGCGTGGTTTCTTCCTCGTAGAGATCAAAAGCCGCAGCGGGGCCCTTTCGGGAGATGCCGCAGCCTGGACATGGACAGACGGGGGCAGTCGGTTCACCGACGACAATCCTCTGCTGCTGGCAAACCGCAAGGCCAAGAAGCTCGCGTCCCTGCTGCGGAGGCAAAAGGCCATTCAGCGGATCCAGTGCCCATTCATCGAGGCGCTCGTCTTCTGCTCGAATGTCACCGAGGTTCAGCTCTCGGACACCGCCCGGATCAGGCTGTGCCTGAAAGATCGGCCTGAGCGCGAAGGCAAGCCCGAGCGCCCCGGAATCATCAAGGCGCTGACGGAACGGGTCGCGGCCGGACTTGACCCATACCGCGGCGGTGTCACGGACAACGCCATCGCTCGTGCAGTCGCTCAAGCGATGGAGCAGGCAGGCATTCGCCCTTCTCGGCGCTCGCAGCAGATCGGCGGCTTCGCACTGCAGCAGGTTCTCGGCGAATCACATCTGTTTCAGGATCGCCTCGGTGTGCACGAACGATTCCCGGCGGACAAGCGACGAATCCGCGTTTTCTACTCGGCCCGCGGGGCGGCTGCGGACATCCGGCAGATGATCGGTCGGGCAGCGGAGCGCGAGTACCAACTGCTGAGCGGCCTGAATCACTCCGGAGTGCTTCGGCCACAGACGTTCGTCGACAGCGAGCACGGCCCCGCGATCGTCTTTGAGTATGACCCTACCGCGATCAGGCTCGACCACTTCATGCGCGAGTGGCACGATCGGCTCGACGTTGGGCAACGGCTCACGCTGCTGCGACAGATTGCGGAAGTGATCCGATACTCGCATCAGCGCCACGTCGTGCACCGCGCGTTGAGCCCGCAGAGCATTCTCGTGCTCAATCCCGATTCGCCGGAATCGCGACGTATCCAGCTCTTCAACTGGACCGTCGGCTCACGCGAGGGTCTTGGGACGACGACGGCTGCCGGCCGAACGGTGGTGCCGACAATTAGCGCCACCTCACACATCGAGCAGTTGGTCGAAGACACCGCCAGTGTGTTCATGGCACCAGAATCTCTTCGTGGTGAGGAGCAGGGCAGCGGCGAGCACCTCGACATCTTCTCGCTGGGTGCACTGGCCTTCTACCTGTTCAGCGGTCGGGTGCCGGCGGAAACTGCCTTCGATCTCTCGACTCGTGTTCGCGAGGACAATGGGCTGCTCCTTAGCTCCGTCCTCGATGGTGCCAACGAGCATCTGCAGATGCTCATCCAGTTTGCGACCGCTCCGCTCGTGTCAGACCGCCCCGAGAGTGTGGACGAGTTCCTTGAGCTGTTGACCCGTTTCGAGGAAGACATCACCGCTCCCAGCTCGGAGGACGCCGAGGACCCATGCGACGCGAAACCGGGTGCCAAGCTCGACCACGGCCTTCAGGTGGTAAAGCGCATCGGGAGTGGATCCACATCCGTTGCGCTCCTCGTCCGCCGCGAGTCCGACGGCACCGAGCATGTGCTGAAGGTGGCCCGAGACTTTGATCAGAACGAGCGGCTCCGCGCCGAGGGAGAAACGCTCAAGAAGCTCCGGCACGCCCATGTTGTGGAGTGCCACGCCGTCTACGAGTTTGGCGAGCGCGTCGGCCTCCTTCTCCAAAAGGCGGGAGAGTTGACCCTTGGTCAGAAGATCCGCGCGGAAGGCCGCCTGCAACTCGAACTGCTCGAGCGATTCGGCGAGGACCTTCTGGACACGATGCGGTACCTCGACGACCACGGCGTCTGGCATCGCGACATCAAGCCGGACAACATCGGGGTCTCGAAGCTCGGGCGAGGCGACAAGCTCCATCTGATCCTCTTCGATTTCTCGCTTGCGAATGCTCCGGTTGAGAACATCAACGCGGGCACCCGCCCGTACCTTGATCCATTCCTGGCCGACCCCGCCCGCAAGAAGCGATGGGACTCCCACGCCGAGCGATTCGCGGCGGCCATGACGCTCTACGAGATGGCGACCGGCACGCTTCCAAAATGGGGCACGGACGGCAGTGATCCGCTCATGTCCGCACAAGAGGTCGCGATCGACTCCGACCTCATGGACTCTTCGTCGCGAGAGTTGCTGACGGCGTTCTTCCGTCGAGCGCTGGCTCGCGATGTGGCCAAGCGATTCGAGAACCCCGAGTCCATGCTCAAGGCGTGGCGGGAGATCTTTTCGTCCGCGGGCCGCCCGGTTGTCGGCGCGACCGAGCACGGCGATGACGACGCTGGTGAGTCGGTCGGGCTCCGAAACCTTGAGACCGCCCGGGCAGACACGCCGCTCGTCGAGCTTGGCCTGAGCACCCGAGCGCTCAACGCCCTGGATCGCCTCGACGTCCATCTTGTGAAGGAGTTCCTTGGCCTGCGGTTCAATCGCTGGACGAAGCTCCCCGGCGTCGGCACGAAGACCCGCAACGAACTTCACCGCGCGTATACGGAGCTGCAGGCCCGCTTCCCCGACATCCAGCCCAAGTCCGATGGCCAAGGCAAGGCTCGATCCTCCGACGACGCGCCAGCGCCGACAACGGATCTGGCCGAAGAGCCCGTCCCCGCGGTGATCAGCGTCGATTGGCTCGCGCGGCGGGTGCAGGGAAAGAAGTCCGCATCGCCCACGAGCGAGGATCGGGCGATCCCGCTGTTGCTGGGCGTCGCGCCCACCAGTGAGCGGGAACTCGGCTCGTGGCCAAGCCAGACTGAAGTTGCCGATGCCCTCGACCTCACGCGGGCACGCATCGGCCAGATCGTGGCCAAGCGGCGTGTGAACTGGGGCAAAGACTCGCATCTCTCCACGGTTCGCCAGGAGGTGTTCGACCTTCTCAACGCCGGCGGTGGCGTGATGACGAGCCGCGAACTCGCCGCGGCGCTGCTCTCGGCGCACGGGTCCGCGAGCATGGAACCGCGGCGCACCGCCGAGGCGGTGGCCGTCCTCCGGGCAGCCGTCGAGACCGAGCAGGGGGCCAGCGAGGTTCGCTTCATCATCCAGCGTCACGGTCCCCACGTGCTCGTTGCCCGGGACACCGAGCTTGCGGACTACGCGATCAAGCTTGCGGACAAGGCCGACGCCCTCGCCCTGGCCGATCCGCTCCCATCCCCGCAGCGCATCGTTGAGGAACTTGGCCGGATCAAGGCTCCGATCCTCGAGCCGGACATGCCCATGCCCAGCGAGGTGCGCCGGGTGCAGCTCGCGGCTGCCGCGTCAGAGAATGCCGCAGTCAACGGCAAGCTGGAGATCTATCCCCGCAAACTCCCGGCCCGCCGCGCTCTGCGGCTGGCGATGGGCGCGATTTTCGGCTACGGCGAGACCCTCTCGGTCCAGCAGATCCAAGAGCGTGTCCGCAGCCGCTATCCCGAGGCGGAGCGGCTGCCCGATCGCCCCGAGCTAGACGCCTTCATCAAGGACCTCTTCGAGCAGGCCAGGGTCAAGGTCGAGTGGGACCAGGCCGCCGACAACGGCCGCGGCGCGTACCGGGTGCAGCGTGAGGCGACCCACACCATCACGGGCAGCGCCTCCACGCTGGAGCGGCAGAACACCTACCAGCACACGGGCATGGGCTCCACGCAGCTCCCCGCCGCGCTGCCCGACGAGATCGTCGACGCCCGCGACTTTGAATCGCGCATCCAACGGTCGCTCACCGAGGGCTCTTTCCTGGTGCTCTCGACCGAGCCCAAGCACCTGGTCGTCGCCGAAGCCGAACTCATCCGTCGTTTCCCGGCGCTCAAGCCCCTGAGTCTCGAAGCCCTGCTCATCGAGCACATGAAGCACCAGGCCCAGACCCTCAAGGTCAACTGGAACACGGTCCTCGCCGCCGACGGCGCGGAGAAGTCCAGCCAGGATTGGCAGCGGCTGCTCCAACTCGTCAATCTTGCCATGCCCGGCATCGAGCATTCCATCCGCGCCGCGGCCGCCAAGCACACGGTGCTCCTGACCTATACCGGCCCGCTGGCGTCATACCAGCAGATGACCCTGCTCGAACGCCTCCGTGATTCGGTCGGACGGACCGACGGCATCCACGGCGTCTGGCTGCTGATCCCGTCCGACCGCCAGAACCCCCTGCCGGCCATCGATGGCGTGGCCATCCCCGTGCTCGGCTCCGGGCAGCATCGCTGGATCCCCTCGTCGTGGCTTGAGAACCTCCACCGCACGCGGGCCAAGGCGGCGATGGCCGCGATCTCCTCACGCCCGCCCCCATCGGCCAAGTAACCCCATCACTCCACCGTCCCGCAAGCCCATCACTCGCTCTCTAGACCTCCCAAGAAACCCCGCCCCGTCATGATCGACCAAGCCCGCCTCACCGAAGACCTCCGCAGACTCCTGGACAAGGAGCTCCTGCCGGCGCTGCGCAAGCGGGCCGAGCGGGAGAAGGCCCTCGATGCGGCCCTGCGCGAGGAGCACTCGGCGGCCAAGGCGGCCCGCCGCACGGGTCAGGCGTTCGAGATGTGGCGGGAGGACACGCTCACACAGGTCGGCGTGGCGTGGGTGCTCGGCTGCGTCTTCGTGCGCTTCATGGAGGACAACGGGCTGGTGGACGCCAAGGACCACTTCCCGCGCATCGCAGGGAGCGGCCCCAGCAAGAAGTACGCCGAGGACCAGCGGACGGCGTATTTCAGCCGCATCCGCGAGGCATCAGACCGCGACTACCTGCTCTGGGCCTTCACCGACCTCGCCGCGCTGCCCGCCTGCAAGGAGCTCTTCAGCAAGGACCACAACCCCCTGTGGGCGCAGGGCGGGAAGTTGATGGATGCCGACGCCGCGACGCGGCTCATCGAGTTCTTCCAGCAGGTCGATGGCAAGGCCGAGGGCAGACTGCTCTACGACTTCCGGGATGATGGTCTCTCCACCCGTTTCCTTGGCGACCTCTACCAGAACCTCTCCGAGGCCGCCCGCAAGAAGTACGCCCTGCTCCAGACGCCCGTCTTCGTCGAGGAGTTCATCCTCGACCGCACGCTCGAACCGGCCATCAAGGAGTTCGGCCTGTGCGACCAGAAGGGGCGCGACCTCTCGGCCCAGAAGAAGCCCATCCCGAGCGATCACCTGCTTCGGATGATCGATCCGACGGTGGGTTCCGGGCACTTCCTGCTCGGGGGGTTCGAGCGGCTGTTCGCACACTGGCAGAAGCAGGAGCCAATGACCGAGCCCGCGGTGCTCGCCGAGCGGTGCCTGAGCTCGCTCTTTGGTGTGGACCTAAACCCCTACGCGGCCAACATCGCCCGGTTCCGGCTGCTGGTGGCGGCGCTCAAGGCGTGCGGGATCAAGCGACTGCGTGAGGCCCGGGACTGGAAGATCAACATCGCTGTGGGCGATTCGCTTCTGCACGGGTCATTCGCCGGAGACCTCGGTCTGATCGTCGACCGCGACGCTCCGCACACGTACGGCGCGGAGGACTTGGCGCTGCTCCGCGCGTTCCTCCAGCCCGGACGCTACCACGTCGTCGTCGGCAATCCGCCCTACATCACCGTCAAGGATGCCGCGCAGAGCGAGCAGTACCGCGAACGCTACCGCTCGTGCCACCGCAAGTACGCGCTTTCCGTCCCGTTCTTTGAGCGTTTCTTCGATCTCGCCGTGCATCCCGTCAAGTCGGAGGAAACCTCTCCATCAGGCTTCGTCGGAAAGATCACATCCAACTCGTTCATGAAGCGGGAGTTCGGCAAGAAGTTGATCGAGACGTTTCTGCCGCGCTGGGACCTCACACACGTCATCGACACCAGCGGCGCGTACATCCCAGGTCATGGCACGCCGACGGTGATCCTCTTCGGGCGGCACCGCGCTCCGGTCGCCAAGACCATCCGCGCGGTGCTGGGAATCAGCGGCGAGCCGAGCACGCCCGAGGACCCTGCGACGGCCAAGGTCTGGTCGGCGATCCTGAGCCAGATCGACCGGCCCGGGAGCGAGAGCGAGTTCATGAGCGTGAGCGATTCGCTCCGCGAG
>Ga0209985_10004780_pt1 | contig 10769 bp, 6 predicted proteins | sample NOAtaG_FD_187305 | JGI IMG/M metagenome (GOLD analysis project Ga0209985, IMG submission 187305) | Freshwater lake microbial communities from Lake Erie, under a cyanobacterial bloom - NOAA_Erie_Diel6S_1000h metaG (SPAdes) (version 2) | ecosystem: Environmental > Aquatic > Freshwater > Lake ... | reverse complement strand
TTGTCGGAGAGGTTCTTCCGGGGGAGGTATTCATCGTCACAGAGTGCCATGGCGGCCCGCGCCGCGGCCGGCAGCTGACGCACCATCTCCATCGGCCCCTGCCGCAGCCGGTCCAGCAACCGATCGACGTCAGGCCAGCGGGCCGCGTCCGGGGAGGTACGCCACGCCTCGATCAGCTCCTGCAGCACGGCATCGCGCCGTGCGCTCCAGAAGGCGGCGGTCCGGGGCACCCACGGGACCATCTCCGGCTCGGCCTCTGCCCCGGTTCCCGATGACGGGACCGTTGGCCTGAGCACGGGGATGGACTGCGTGCCAAAGCCCACGGAGGCCCATTCGGTGCTGGGCTTGGGCACCGGGGGCTCCTGGCGCCGCGCGCGCATGGGCTCCTGGAGGAAGTCCTGAGCCGGTCCACTTGTGCCTGAAAACAGTCGTCGAAGCCAGGAAAACATGCGAGAACCTTGATCGTGAAGCCGTCCGCCGTCCAGCAGCGAAAGTGGAATAGTCGTATTGTAGCTGATGCGTTCCTTGTCCTCGCCCACACCCCTGCAGCCATGCCCCTGATTCTGCTCCTGGCTGCCCAGCTGCAGGCCACCGCGCCGCCTCCGCTGTACGACGGACGCGCCGGACGGATCGAGGTCACGGTCCCGCGTGCAGACGCCCCCCACCAGGTGGACGGCCGTCTCGACGAGCCCGCCTGGCGCACCGCGGCGCAGCTGGCCGGGTTCTCGCAGTATTTCCCGACCGATGGGCTCCCCGCCCAGGATTCCACGCAGGTGCTGGTCTGGTACAGCGGCACCCACCTCCACGTGGGGCTTCGCGCCTTTGCCCCTCCGGGGAGCGTGCGGGCCACGCTGGCCGACCGGGACAAGATCCGGCAGGATGACCACATCGAGCTGCTCCTCGGGACCTACAACGACAGCCGGCAGGCGCTGGTCTTCGCCGTCAACCCGTTCGGCATCCAGAGCGATGGCGTGATGATCGAAACGGGGAGTTCCGGGCAGGGCGGGTTCCTGAGCGGCGCAAGCCGCCCTCGCGAAGCGCCGGATCTGGCCCCGGACTACGTGTGGCAGTCCAAGGGGCAGCTGACCGAGTGGGGGTATCAGGTCGAGTTGGCGATCCCGTTCAAGAGCCTGCGCTACCGGGCCGGGGACGCCCAGACGTGGCAGCTGCACGTGGTGCGGACGGTGCAGGCCACGGGACATGAGCTCACCTGGGCGCCGGCCCGTCGAGCGGGGGCCAGCTTTCTGGCGCAGGCGGGGCGCCTGGTGGGGCTCCGGGACCTCCAGCGCGGTCTCACGGTCGACCTCATCCCGACCATCACGTCGAGCGCCACCGGAGCCGTACCGGCCGGCCGGGTGGGGACGTGGGCGTACCAGCGGGAGCGCCCGGATCTCGGCGGGAGCGCTCGATGGGGCGTCACCAGCAATCTCACGTTGGCGGCGACCGCCAACCCGGATTTTTCGCAGGTGGAGGCCGACGCCACCCAGTATTCGCTCGACCCGCGCGTCGCGGTGTTCTTCCCCGAGCGGCGCCCGTTCTTTCTCGAGAGTCAGGAACAGTTCACCGCCCCCAATCGCCTGATCTACACGCGGCGCATCACGCAACCGCTGCTCGCGACCAAGCTCACCGGGAAGCATCAGGGATTCGACATCGGCGTCCTCTCGGCGATCGACAGCAAGCCGGGCTCCCGATCCGGAACCGAGCTCCCGTTCTACTCCATCGTCCGCCTCCAGCGTGATCTGGGACGGCAGAGCCGGATCGGCCTCGTGTACACCGACAAGGTCGACGGGCGGGACTGGAACCGCGTGCTTGGCGTCGACAGTCGCCTGGTCCAGGGAGTCTGGAGCCTGCAGGGGCAGGTGGCCTCCAGCTTCACCGGGGGCCGGGGCACGACGGCGCGGGCCCCCCTTTGGGATGCCTCCCTGGTCCGCAACGGGCGGGCCTTCTTCGCCCGCTATGCCATCAACGGGATCGACGAGCGCTTCGATGCGCAGGCCGGATTCATCGCGCGCCCGGGGGTGGCCAACTTCTCCACGACGCACCGGTGGAACCGGTTCGGCCGCGCCGGTGCGCTGGTCGAAGTCCTGAGCCCCGAGGTGTTCACGCTGCTGCGCTATCGGTACGCCGACCTCGTGCGCCGCCGGCCCGCGCAGGACATCCAGCTGCACCTGCGGCAGAATACGCGCCTTCGCGGTGGATGGCAGATCGGCACCCAGCTGCTGCTTGAGGAGTTCGGCTTCGATCCAGCCCTGTATGCCAACTACGCGCTCCTGATTCCCCGTGGCGGTGGTCGCGTGGACACGACGGCGTATTCGGGCGGGCGGTTGCCCAATGTCGACTGGGTGTTTTCCGTGGCATCGCCCGAGTTCCGGCGCTTCAGCCTGTCGAGTGTGGCCATCGTCGGCCAGGACGAGAACTTCCAGGAATGGAGCTCGGCCCGCATCGGCAATTTCCAACAGGCACTCACCCTCCGCCCCACGGAGCAGCTCCGCATTCAGGGGACCTCCGTCTACGAAATCTTCTCGCGCAAGTCCGACGGCACGCGGGTCCTCACGCGCAACACCACCCGTCTCCGGGTGGAGTATCAGGTCACTCGGCAGTTCTTCGTGCGGACGATCGGTGAACTGGCCACGTTCGTGCAGGATTCGCTGCGCGACGATTCCCGGACGAACCGCCCCATCTACCTGCGGCAGGCCAACGGGGCCCTCGTCCGGGCCGCCGGATTCGAGCGCGACCGGGCGCGCCTGGACGTGCTGCTGCAGTACCTCCCGTCTCCTGGAACGGTCTTCTACGTGGGATACGGGGACCAGCTGCGCGCCGATCGGCCGGCGGGGCCCCTCACGCTGGAGCGGAGCCGGGATGTATTCTTCGCCAAGCTGAGTTACCTGTTCCGTCTGCAGTGATGCCCGGCACCGACCGGGACCCTTGAGGGTATCTGATGCGCTCGTCGAGTCCTGATCGATTGCCGCTCACGTGGCGTAGATCCCGTACCGTTGCCGGTCCCCTGCTCCTCGCGGTGCTCTCGGCGTGTGCCGGCGGGGATTCAGGGACTTCCGGCGCCCCGCAGGCCCCAGCCGCCCCGGAGGCCACGTTCGCCCGCATCCAGCGGGAGATCCTGGACAAACAGTGTGCCAGCTGCCACCGGAGTGGCATGAACGATGCCCGGCAGTCGCGGCTGGTGCTCACGGCCGACTCGGCCTACCAGCAGCTGGTGGGCGTCCCGTCAACGCAGCTGGTGGCCAAGGCCGACGGGCTCCTGCGCGTGAAGGCGTTCCGGGCCGACAGCTCCCTGCTCTACCACAAGGTGGCGTGGGTGCCGGGGCATCACAGCCGGGACTACGGCCTGCTGATGCCGATGACCACCCAGGGGCTCACGTCGGGGCAGCTCGAGTACCTGCGCCGCTGGATTGAGGCCGGGGCGCCGAGGACCGGCGTGGTGGTCGACACCCAGGTGCTGGCAGATGCCCGCCCGCAGTTCGCCACGTTTTCGCCGCTCGCGGCGCCCGCCGCCGGGACCGGGGTGCAGCTGGTGGTCGACAGCTTCGCCGTAGCGCCGCAGATGGAGCGCGAGTTCTTCGTGTATCGCTCGCTCAGGAACCCGACCGAGCTGTTCGTGAACCGGTTCCAGTCGCGCATGCGCCCGGGGAGCCATCACCTGCTGCTCTATGTCTTCGACGAGGCGCGCACCACCGGCCCCTGCGCGGCGCGCCCCCCGCTCGATCTGGTGCGCGATATCCGCAACCGGGACGGTTCGCTCAATCTGGTCAACATGCTCCCCATGGCCTGCCACGTGTATTTCGCGGGCGCCATGAACACGGAGGTCGACTACCGCTTTCCCCCCGGCGTGGCTTTACGCCTGCCCCCGAACGCGGCGCTCGACTTCAATCTGCACTACGTGAATCGGGCGCCGATCGACCTGCCAGGGCAGGCCTTCGCGAACCTGTACACGGTGCCGAAGAGTGAGGTGCGTCAGGTGGCGCAGCCGCTCAACCTGGCCAACACGAGCTTCTCGCTGCCGCCGCAGCGGCGGACGACCGTCCGCACCGCGTTCCCGGTGAGCCGGCGGACAACCGTGCTCGGGCTGACCTCGCACATGCATGCGCTGGGTGAGCGCTTCGAGATCCTGATCCGTCGGGCCAATGGCACCGAAACCAGCGTCTACCTGAACACCGACTGGGAGCATCCGGCGTTCGTGAACTATGCCACGCCGCTCATCCTCGAGCCCGGGGACGCGCTGGTGTCGGTGGTCACGTGGAACAATGTGACGGACAAAACGGTCGGCTTCGGGTTGCTGTCATCCGACGAAATGGACATCATCTTCGGCTACGCCTACTGATCGCGTGCGCCGTCCGCGTCGACTGAGAGTGCGATCTCACGCCCGATACACGAAGCGGACGTCGCCAAGCCGGACATGATCGCCGCCACTCAAGCGGGCCTGCTCGCCGGGACCCAGCAGGCGGCCATTGACCTCGGACGGGTTATCGGTCGCCAGATTCATCAGGACCCACGCGTCTCCGTCGTGTGATACGCGCGCGTGGCTGCGGTTGGCGGTCGGGTCCCGAAGCTCCACGTGATGCAGGGGGATTCCAGCGCGTCGACCGATCGTCATGACGCGGTCCGGGGCGTGCGGAAGACGGACAAACGGGATGTGTCGGCCAACGTCGGGCCCGGAGAGCACCTGCAAGGCGCCCGGCAGCTGATGCTGGCGACCATCCGCGGGCACGCCGAAGCGAACCGAGTCGCCAACCACATGATGAGGCCACGGGCCAACGGCCCGATGCGGTGTGTGGCGGAGGGGGAGCAGGCCGACTGCCTGCGGGTTGGAAACCCCGAACAATGGCACCGTCCCGTTCGCCGTGCGCTGCACGCGGGGGGGATGGCAGACCCGCCAGGTCACGGCACCGAGCACGACGACCAGCACCATCCCCAGAAAAATCAGCACCACAACCGGAGTCGACATGCCCTCCAACTCCGCAGGGGGCATTCCCATCGAGCGTGGTCATGCGGGCGCCGTCACAGCGCGAATCCGCTCGAGACGATGCCGGCAGCTCGGAACGCCATCGCCCCCCGACCACGAGTGTGACCGGGGGGCGACGGAATCATCGGGCACAACCGTTCAGGGATTCCGGTCCGTGCACCCGGTGAAGTTGGGGTTGTTCCGCTCAGCCTGAACCACGGGGAGGTTCACGTCCTTGCCGTAGCTGCCCCCCTTGTAGTGCACGCCCTGCGGGAAGACGGTGGCTTCCGTTCGCCCATACTGGCGGATGAGGCGGCGCATGTCCCCCAACCGCTGGCCGCGGCTGAAGGTCCAGAACGCCTTTTCACGGAAGTGCACATCGATCCGACGATCCTGCGTGCCGGGATCGGTGAGCGGCGGCATGGCCGCCGGCTGGATCTCGCCCAGCTTGGGCGGGGCGGCACGCAGGGCATTGTGGATCGCCAGCCACTGCGCCGTGTTGTTGTTCCGCAGCGCCACCTCGGCCTCGATCATGCGCGCATCGATGCCGTTGGCCACGTCCACCGCGGTGAGCTGCCCCCACATGGTGGTGGTCCGCGTGTAGGTCTGCCCGTCCTGGCCGTTGATGGCGCCGGAGGTCGGGATGGTGACCGGCAGGCGCGGATCGCGGGCCGAGGCGAAGGGAATAGCGTTCCGGACGAGAATGTTGCGACTATTCCCTTCGACACTGTCACCGACACTGTAGCGCCGGGACGACAGCCCCTGTACCCAGATCGTGTTGGAGCTGGTGGTGAGGGAGAAGGTGTGCTGGTAGGCCCACGCCGTGGGAAGACCGGCCACAATGGTACCGGCCCCGGCGAAATCACCGAGGGCCAGCGCCACGCGCCCGCGCGCCACACGCGAGGCCCGATTGATCAACACACTGGCCGCATCGGTCCCGTTGGCCGATGCGATGGCGGAATCGAGCGAGGCCGCCGCCAGCTGGAACACCTGCTGGGTCGTCTGCGGCTTGCCATTCTCCGGCGGGACCACGTTGCCGTTGCCGATGGGAATCCCATTGCAGAAATCGGAGGCCAGCTGGAGCTCCGCGAACCCGCGGGCGAAGTACATCTCGCCAATGAGCGAGCGGGAGGTGGGGCTGAACTTCTTGAGCGACGCAATGGCTTCGTCTGAGCGGGTGCGGACGCGATACAGATCCCGCATCATGCCGGTGATCGAGGAGTTGAACTCCGGAATCAGGCGCTGATCCGTCTCGTCATTCTGGATGAATGTCGAGCTGGTTGACCATTCGTCGGCCAGCAGGCCGCCGAAGAGCCAGGTGCTTTCGCCCCCGCCGGTGATGCTCCGGAAGGTCCCGATGGCACCGTTCGCCAGCGCGGCGGCGCCATCGGCATTGACGATGTCGCCGGGGTTGATGATGTCGGGATCTACGACCCCGAGCAGCCGGTCGTTGGCCGTCTGGCAGGCGGCGAGCGTAAGCGCCAGCGATGCCACGCCGAGGGAACGCCGGCCCGAGATACGCAGTGTGGTCATGGGTCGGATCCTCAGAAGCCGATGTTGAAGCGGACGATGAGGTAGCTTGGCGGCCCGACCGTCTGGAACTCGCTCGGCGCCTCCGTACCACCCGTGGTATTGAAGCCGGACTCCGGGTCGGTCCCGCGATAGTTCGTCCACAGCTTCAGGTTGCGGCCGCTCACCACCATCGAGAGCGACCGGCCACGGACGAGCCGCTTGGCCCAGTCACCCGTGAAGGTGTACTGCGCCGACGCCTCGCGGAGGCGGACGAAGGCACCCGTCTGCAGGAAGCCATCGAGCGTACGCGCCGCATGCTCGTTGGCCGCGATATTCATGGCCTGATCGATGAAGCTGGCGTTCAGGTTGTTGCGCCCGCTGCAGTTGGGGCGGGTGCAGCGGATCCGCTCGGTGTTGTTGTACCAGAGACCGCCGCTCCGCCAATCCCACATGGTGCTCACGCGCAGCTTCTTCGAGAAGAAGTCGAAGCCGTTGACGAGCGTGGTGGTGTAGCGCGGCGTGGCGTAGCCGCGGAAGATCACCGAGTCGCCAACGAACACTTCGTTCCTCGTCGCATCCGCCCAGTAGGTGAGGAGGCCATCCTTGTTCTTGTCCTCCCACCCCGTAATCGGCTGCGCCCAGTAGCCGCCGATCGGATAGCCGGCGATGGTGCGGTTGGTGGTGCCGATCTGCGGCGGCGTGTTGCCGAGCGACACGACCTTGTTGTCGTTGGCGGCCGTGGCGATGTTCACATCCCAGCCGAACGCATCGCGCTGGATGAGCTGGGCGTTGATGGCGATTTCGACGCCGGCGTTCTTCACTGAGCCCAGGTTGCGCAGCTGCGAGGCCACCGACCCGAAGGACGGGGGGAGCACGGCACTGATCAGTGCGTCCTGCGTGATCTTGCTGTAGTACGTGAAGTCGAAGCTCAGCCGCTGGTCAAACATCTGCGTCTCGAAGCCCATCTCGTGCTCCGCGGAGCGCTCGGGCTTGAGGTCGTCGTTCCCGAGGGCCGACTGCACGATGATCGGCTGGTCGCTGTTCTGGATGCTCGTGATGCCGGCCCCGTAGAAGCGGAGCGCGTCATTCGGGCCCGGCTGCACGCCGGACTGGCCATAGGCGTAGCGCAGCCGCATGGAGTTCACCCACGACGGCGCCTTCCACCAGTCCTCCTGGGAGATCAGATAGGACATGGAGGCCTTCGGATACACGATGCTCTGGAAGTTCGTGCCGAAGGCGGAGTTCTGGTCGGAACGGACCGCGGCGGTGAGGAACAGGCGGTCGCGCCAGGCCAGCGCCTGCTCGATGAACACGCCGAAGGTCTTCTGGACCGTGGTCCCCTCGCCCACCGAGAGCTGCGTGCCGGAGCCCACGTTCTGGGAGCCCGGTGCCAGCTGGTTCGATCCCGTCTGGGCGCTGGTGAACTTGTAGCCGATGTACTGCGCCCCCACCGTGGTCTTCAGCTGGAAGCCCGCGAAGTCGTAGGTCGCGGTAGCGCCCAGGTCGGTGGTGAAATTGTTGAGGAAGACGCGGTTGAGGCCGCGCGAGCCGAGGCGGGTGGTGGCGGTGAGCGGCGGCCCCTCGCCACGGAGGAGCAGGTTCTCGTCGTTGCGCACCGTGTAGTCGTTCCCGACCGTGGCGCGCGTGGAGAGCCAGCTGGCCGGCCGGTAGTTGGCCTGCGTGGACCAGAGGAAGCGGTTCACCTCCTGGGCCGTCTTTTCCTGCCACATGAGCCCCGGCGTCCACGCGCGGTACCCGCCCAAGTTGACTCCCGGCAGGCCGCTGACGGTCCCGTTATTGCGCGTCCCCGGGCCGCCAAAGACGTGCGACCCCAGCCCGGCGGTGGCGTTCGACTCCAGCGAATAGCGCTGGTTGATGTTGATGAAGTTGCTCGTCACCCCGACATCCAGTTTGGGGGTGATGGCCGAGTTCACGTTGAGGCGAAGCGACTTGCGGGCCATCGTGTTCGGACGGTCCGTCCACGCGCGGATCGGCGTCCCCTCCGACTCCATGCGCGCCCGCTCGAACTGCGGCAGCTGCAGCACACCCACCTCGCGCTCATCCTCCACGCCCACGAAGTAGCGGGCGAGGTCGGTGCCGCCGGAGACCTGTACACCCACCTGCTGCCGATTGCCGGTACCGAGCGGCGTGAGGTCGGGCTCCTCGAAGATGTTGAGCGCCGAGCTGGAGTCGGCCGTGCACTGGCCGATGCCGACCCGCTGCAGGTTGCAGAAGGCCCGGCTGGAGGCGGTTTCACCCGGGCGCTTGCCCCAGGTGGAGTAGGCCGTAGGGTAGAAATTCCGGTCGTAGACCGACCCGCCCTCGGCGTAGGTGTTCCACTTGGCGCTGCCGGCACGCCCCTTCTTCGTGGTCACGAGGATCACGCCGTTGGCCGCGTCCGTACCGTACAGCGTAGCCGCCGACGGCCCCTTCACGATCTCGATGTTCTCGATCTCTTCCGGGTTGAGGTCACCGACGCGGCTCGGATTGTTGCCCCCCGTGTTGCCGCTGGCGCCGTTGCCCGTGGCGGTGGAGAAGCTGCTCCCGTTGCTGGTCATGCGGATGCCGTCAATGATCCAGATCGGATCATTGTTGAGGCTCACCGAGTTCATGCCGCGCACGCGGATGCGGGCGCCGGTGCCCGTCTGCGTGCCACTCGTGACCATCACGCCCGGCGCGCGCGAGTTGAGGAGATCATTCAGGTTGGCCACCGGGGCCGACTCCACCACCTTGGCGGCATCAATGTTGGCGGTGGCGTTCCCGATCTCCACACGGCGCTGCTCACCGGTGGCGGTCGTGACAACGGCCGCGAGATTGACGGCAGCCGCCGTGAGGGCCACATCGAGCGTGGCGGCCTGACCGGCCGTGACGGTGAGCGGTTTGGTCTGCTCGGTATAGCCGACGCGCAGGATGCGCACCGTGTACTGGCCGGGGGCAATGGGGCGCAGCGTGACCCGCCCCTCCGCCGTGGTCTGGCCGGCGATCGTGGTGCCGACGAGGAAGACGCGGGCGGCTTCGACCGGTCGCTGATTCGCCGCGTCAGTCACGCGGACAGCCAGCGATCCGGACGTGCCCTGCTGGGCGGCGGCCGCACCGGCCGACACAACGAGCAGGCCCGCCAGCGCCGAAAGGCGGCGCCAGTGGTGAGACATGTGGAGGCTCCTGATCTGTGGAGGTGGAGGCGCTGCAGGATCGGCTGCAGCACCTATACTCAACATCAGACCCCGGGAATCCGTCAACGCTGAAGGAATACTCATGCAGCCGCCTGTTTCAGGAAACGCCGCCCGATGAGGCCACCCGATCAGTCCGGACCGGGGCGATTGGATTCGCCATCGCTCATCGCGCTGGGCACCGCGGCCGTCGTCGCCGTCTACTCAGCCGGGTGGCTGCGGACCCGTGACCTCTCCGCCGGGGCCGACGCTGGACGCCCGGGACGGCAGGGGCCCAGGCGGGTTGAAACACCGCCGGTGCCGGCGACGAGTGCGCCGGAGCGTGCGTTGACCGTGACGACGAGTGTACCGACCGTGGCGGTTTCTCAGGTGCCTCCTCCAGCGCCCGACGCGCCCCCGGTACAGAACCCCGAGCGGCACACCGTGGCCATCGCGGCGGAGGGTACAATCGCTGCCGCCGCACCGGCAGCCGCACCGGCAGCCGCGCCACCGGTCGCTCCGCCTCCGGGATCGCCATCCATGTCGCCCGCCTCCCCGACGGTGCCAGCCGCAGCCCCGACCGCCAGCGCCACGGCCGATACGGCGGCCACGCGGGCTGCGGCCGGATGGCGCGACGGCACCTATGCCGGCTGGGGGACGTCGCGCCATGGCGACATCGAGGCCACGGTGGTCATCGAGCAGGGGCGGATCGTGGCCGCCTCCATCAGCCGGTGCCTCACGCGCTACTCCTGCTCGTGGATCGCCCACCTCCAGCCGCAGGTGGCCACGCGCCAATCCCCCGATGTGGACAACGTCTCCGGGGCCACCGAAAGCGCAGATGCGTTCTATTACGCCGTCGTGGACGCCCTCAAGAAGGCAAAGTGAGCGGGCATCACATCGAAGTGGCGACGGCCGGCATGGGGACGGTGATCAGCGTCCAGCTCGCGCAGGTGTCCGACCCTGAGGCCGCCACGGCCGCCGCGCACGAAGCCCTCGCCTGGATCCCCCTCGTCGAGCAGGCCTGCTCCAGATTCCGTGAGGACAGCGAGGTGCTGGCCATCGCGCGCTCATCGCCGGGGAGCATTGCGGTGAGCCCACTCCTGTCGGAAGTCCTGGCGCTGGCCCTCGTGCTTGCCGAACGGACGGGAGGC
>Ga0209985_10004779_pt1 | contig 10771 bp, 10 predicted proteins | sample NOAtaG_FD_187305 | JGI IMG/M metagenome (GOLD analysis project Ga0209985, IMG submission 187305) | Freshwater lake microbial communities from Lake Erie, under a cyanobacterial bloom - NOAA_Erie_Diel6S_1000h metaG (SPAdes) (version 2) | ecosystem: Environmental > Aquatic > Freshwater > Lake ... | reverse complement strand
GTCGGTCCCCCACGCCAGCCAGCAACTGTCCCTCAGCGGTCTGTCCAAGGAGTTGGCCACGCCCTAGCCCTGCCGCCTGTTCGCCCGTCGGCGCCTTGTGTTTGCTTGCGGGTCGTCAATCCCGTTAACCCTGCCAACGTCCTCGTCAACCCTGACAACCTCGCCAACCGCCGGGCGGGCCTGGCCCAAGGGGTGGTGGGGTGAAGGGCCGTGATGGGTGGTTTGGCCGGTTGGTTTGGAAATTATGACAACTTCCCGGGGGCGTGAGCCTTTGAAGCCTTGCTCACACACCACGACAGGCTAGAGGGAGTATGAAGCTTTGATTGCCTTTGCTTGGAGGTCCCCTGAGTTGGTAAGCCCCCGTCCTGGACTCAACCCCATTGATCTGCTGGCCTCGCATTTGGAATGCGAGCACATCACCCTTCCCACCGGCTCCCGCGTGTTTAGCCGAGGCACCGCCGCCACGGCGATTTACGCCGTGAAACGGGGCATCGTGGAGCTGGTGGGACAGAACGGGGAGAAGACGTGCTACCGCCCCGGGGAACTCTTCAGCTTTCAAGACATTGTTTGGCGGGAGAGCGCTCACCACAGCGACGCCCTGGCCCGCACGCCGGTGGAGGTGCTGCGGCTGGAGCGGCTGAGCTTCCTCAACCTCCTCCATCACCACCCCACCTTGGCCCTGCTGTTGATCGGCCAACAGCACAACCGCCTGCGGGAGCAGCGGGCCAGCGGCACCTGCGTGTACTAGCTGGGCCGGAGCAGCAGCAGCAGGCTACGCGCCACCTTGGCGGCGAGCACCGCGCTCACCCCCGAGGGATCGAGCTGGGGCGCCAGCTCCACCACATCGGCGGCCACGAGCCGGTGGTGTCGGAGTTCGTCCACCAGGGCGGCGAAGTCGCCCCAGAGGAAGCCGCCCGGCTCCGGGGTGCCCGTGCCGGGGAGCACCGCGGGATCAAACCAGTCGAGATCCACCGTGAGATAGAGGGGCCGGCCGCGGTGGGGTCGCAGGGCCTCGGCCATCCCCTGGCGGGGCACCAGCCGTCCGCTCTGGCGCAGCTCCGCGAATTCCCCCCGCGTGCCACTGCGGATGGCCATCTGCAGCAACGCGCCACTGGGCAGCACCTCCAGGCAGCGACGCATGGCGCAGGCGTGGCTGTGGTGGGTGCCCAGCCACTCCTGGCGCAGATCGGCGTGGGCATCCAGCTGCACCAGCACCAGATCCGGATGGCGCTCCGCCACGGCGGCCACCGCGCCGCTGCTGATGGAATGCTCGCCGCCGAGCATCAGGGGGGCCAGGCCCCGATCCACCACCACCCGGGTGGCTTCCCGCACGGCGGCCACCACCGGCTCCGGGGCGCCGAAGGGGATGGCCACGGCCCCCAGATCGACGAAGGCCAGATCGTCGAGATCCCGATCGAGTTGGGGGCAGTAGGTTTCCAAGCCACCGCTCACTTCCCGAATCGCCGCCGGGCCAAATCGGGTGCCCGGCCGAAAGGAGGTGGTGCCGTCGTAGGGCACGCCGAACAGGGCCACCGCGCAGCCCGCGGGATCGCGCCGGCTGCCCATGAAAATGGCTCCCTCCCGATCGAACCGATCCTCGGGGAGGGGGCTGGTGGCCGTGTCGGCGGGGGCTTGGGGGGGCATGGCGTCAGAGGGGGGGAGGGGCGGCGAGCTCCCGCTCGATGAAGGCCGGCATGGCTCCGAAAGCCCCCTCCTGCCAGCGGGGACTCCAGATCTGGCACCCTTCCGCCACGGCTGCGGCCCGCTCCGGCCTGGGCTGGCGGTAGCGGGGGGCGTCGGTGGCGGCGAAAGTCCAGCTCCACCAGCCGCTGGGATACATCGGCACCCAGCCGTAGAGCGGATCGGCATGGGGAAACACCTGGCGCAGGAGCCGCACGGTGTCGAGGTGCACCTGGCGGAAGGCTTCGGGGGATTCGCTTTGGGTGGCGAACACCCCCCCGGGCTTGAGCAGGCGCCGGCACCGCTCAAAGAAGGCCCGGTTGAAGAGTCCCTCCGCCGGCCCGGCCGGATCAGACCCATCCACGATCACCACGTCGTAGCTGGCGTCCTCCGCCTGTTGGGTCCAGGCGATGCCATCGCCCACGGTGAGCCGCAGCCGGGGATCGCTCCAGCAGCCCCCGCCGATGGAGGCCAGGTGGCGCTGGCTCCACTCCACCACCAGGCCGTCGATCTCCACCAGATCGAGGTGGCGCACCTCCGGATGGCGCAGGCACTCGCGGGCGGTGCCACCATCGCCGCCGCCGATCACCAGCACCCGCTCAATCCGTTCGGCGCCGCAGAGGGCCGGATGCACCAAGGGCTCGTGGTAGTGGCGCTCCTGGCGCTCGGCCGTCATCCAGCAGCCATCGAGGAGGAGGCCCTTGCCGTAGCGCTCGCTCTCGATGATCGTCACCCGCTGGAAGGGGCCGCGCTCCTCAAGCAGCACGCGCCCGGCGAGGCCGTAGCGCACCCCCTGGTGGATCTCGTCAATCCAGCCGGTCCGCTCCGGGGTGTCGACCGGCGGACGGGGTTCGGGACTCTCGGTGGGGGCCATCAGCTGCCGCGGTTCCGCCTCCAGAGCTAGTCGGTCGTCCCGCCCCTGTCATCCTCCCGTGCCCCAGGCTGGGGCGATGGTGGAAGATCTCCCCCTCACGCCCCGCCCCGGGATCGACCTGCTGATCCCGGCCGACGAGCTGCGCTGGCGGTTTTCGAGGAGCGGGGGTCCCGGCGGCCAGGCGGTGAACACCACCGATAGTCGGGTGGAGTTGGTGTTTGATCTGGAGAGCTCCCGGGCGTTGCCTCCAGCGCTCAAGGCGCGGGCCCGGGCCCGCTTGGCGGATCGTTTGGTGGAGGGTGCCCTGGTGGTGGTGGCCAGCGAACACCGGGGCCAGTGGCGCAACCGCCAGGCGGCTCGGCGGCGGCTGCGGGAGCTTCTGGAGGAGGCGCTGCGACCACCCCCGCCCCCCCGGCGGCCCACCCGGCCTGGAAGGGGCGCGGTGGAGCGGCGCCTGGAGGCCAAGCGGCGCCGGGCCTCGATCAAGAGCCAGCGGCGCGATCGCCCTCAGCTTTGATCTGGGCCTTGGCTTGGCGCCAATGGCCCTCCAACTCGGCGATGGAGCGGCCCCCCAGGTCGCCCCCCAGGGCGGCTTCCACCCGGGAGAAGCGATCGAGAAAGCGCCGGTTGGTGCCGGCCAAACCCTCCTCCGGATCGATGCCGCACCAGCGGGCCACGTTCACCAGGGTGAACAGCACATCTCCAAGTTCGGCTTGGGCGTGGGCCCGATCGCCGCTGGCCACGGCTTCCTTGAGCTCATCGAGCTCCTCGTGCACTTTCCCCCAGACGCCTGCCATGTCGTCCCATTCGAAGCCCGCGGCGGCGGCCCTCTTGGAGATCGTCATGGCTCCAGCCAGGGGCGGCTGGCCCCGCACCTTGCCGGCGAGCTGGTCGCTCAGGGGGCTGGGGGACTCCGCCGCCCCCGCCCGCTCCCCGGCCTTGATCGCCTCCCAGCTCCGTTTCACGGCGGCGCTGTCGCCCCCCGCCCCCTGGTTGCCGCCGGACGCCTCCTCCCCGAAGACATGGGGATGGCGCCGCACCAGCTTGGCGGCGATGCCTTGGGCCACGGCGGCGAGATCAAAGCCGCCCCGCTCGCTGGCGATGCGGGCATGGAGCAGCACCTGCAGGAGCAGATCCCCCAGCTCCTCCTCCAGGTGGCGGTCGTCGCCATGGCGAATGGCGTCGGCCACCTCATGGGCCTCCTCCAGCACAAAGGGGATCAGGGAGGCGTGGGTTTGCTCCAGGTCCCAGGGGCAGCCGCGGTCGGGATCGCGCAGGTGATCCACCACGCGGATCAGCTCCCCAAGGGCCGCCAGGCGTGGATCCGCGGTCGCCGTTGGTCCGCCGGGCGAGGTGGGGCCATCGGAGCCGGCCGCGGCGGGGATGGAGAACGACGGGGGGGCCATGTCGGCAGACGACGGGGCTGGGCCAGGCCATCCTCGGCCAGGGCCAGGGCTTCAGCCTCCTTTTGAGCCGGGAGAGCGCCGCTGGCCGCGGCCTTTGGGCCTCCGGCCCCGCCGCCGAGCCAGCCGGCGCGGCAGCCGCGGCCAGCGGGGCAGGGGATCGCCATCCTGCAGCAGGTGGAGCCAGCCGCTGGCCTCCACCCCCGCCAGGGCGCAGAGCACCAGCTGGGGGTGGGCCCGCCAGAGGGAGTGGGCCAGCGCCGGCCAGGCGGCCAGGGGGGGCAGGGCGAGGGCGGGCCAGGCCAGGGGCCAGGCGCCAGCGAGCCACCGCAGCACTGCCAGGGCGGTGAGCAGGTAGGCCAGGCGGCCGGCGGTGCCGATCAGGGGGCTGTGGGAGAGGAGGGAGCGGTGGCGCAGCAGGCGCCGGTAGGGCCACCACAACCCCCGCAGGGGCCCCCAGCGGGCCGTGACGCGAGACGGGGTGTCGAGATCGGGGGAGAGCCAGAGGCCCCCCAGCAAAAAGGCAAGGCTGGCCACGGCGATGCCCTCCAGCCCCAGCCCCGGCCCCCAGAGCAGCCCGAAGGGCAGGGCGAGGAGGCTGGTGGCGCGGTCGTGGGCGCGGCCGGAGGCCACAGGAGCTCAAACTCCGATGAGATCGGCGCTGGCGAGAGTGGTCACCCCCTGGAGCACGGCGATGAGTTCATCCTGGTTTTTGCCGCTGGTGTTGAGACCGCCATTGTTGTTGCGATCCCAGTAGAGGGACAGATTGCCGCTGGCGACCGTGTACAGGTAGGAGGTGCCGGCTCGCACCTGAAGTTTGTCGATCCCGGAGGCGAAATCTTTGATCAGGGCGTAGTCGCCGCCGCCCACGGTTTTGGCCACCCGGTCGTCGTAGAACACCCCGCGGCTGTCCCCCAGCAGGAACACATCCGCACCGCTCAGTCCGGTCAGAACGTCGATCTGTCCAGCCCCCAGATCCGCCGCGGTGGTGCCGGTGGCCCGAACTCCCGCCAGACGGTCGGGGCCGCCACCGCCGGTGATCGTGTCACTCGCCGTCGTCCCTCACAGGGTCAGCCCGCTGGCCTGGGAGGTGTCGTTGAGGAGCACGGACACTCCTGTCACCCGGGTGGTGAGCCCGGCATCGCTGAACACGTCGTAGCTGAGGGTTTCGTTTCCTTCGCTGGTGAGGTCGGCGGCCACGGTGGTCTGCCACACGGCGGAGCCGCTGGCATCCACCGCGAGGGAGCCCTGGAGGGAACTCAGTCCAACAAAATCCGTGGTGCTGATCCCATTGCCAGAGATCTTCCAGTACAGCGGTGTGCCCGCCGCCACATTGGTGGTGCTCACGGTGAGGGTGAGGCCCGACCCCTCATTCACCGAGGATGGCCCTGAGGCGGCGTAGGTGGGCGCGTTTGGATCGGGGGCGATCAGCTGGCTGAGGCGAGTGAGAGCGCCGTTCACATCGAGCCGCCCCCCGGTGACGGTTTTGCCCGCCAACGAAGGGGTCAGCACCACACTCTCCAGGAGCGCCTGTTTCAGTTGGGCCATTGTGGCCGTTGGCTGGGCGGAACGCATCAGCGCCAGGGCCCCGGTGACGTGGGGCGTGGCCATGGAGGTGCCGCTGTAGGTGCCGTACGTGTTGTCCGGCAGGGTGGAGTACACGCCTCCTCCGGGAGCGGCGAGATCCACCCAGGTGGAGCTGAAGTTGGAGAAGCTGGAGAGGCCGCCGTTGCTGTCCAGCGACGCCACGGAGATCACATTCGGCAGGTCGTAGGCGGCCGGATAGGACGTGGTGCTGGTGGAGCTGTTGCCGGCCGCGGCCACGAAAAAGATGCCGGCGGTGTTGGCCCTGGCGATCGCGTCATAGAGGCCCTGCGAATAGCCACCGCCGCCCCAGGAGTTGTTGGTGGCCACAAGATTGAGCCGATGGCGGGTCTTGAGATCGGTGAAGTAATCCACCGCCTTGATCGCGTTGGCGGTGGTGCCGCCGGTGGAGCCGAGAAACTTGCCGGAGAGAAGCGACACATTCCAGTTCACCCCCGCGACACCGATCCCGTTGCCCCCCTGGCCTCCGATGGTGCCGGCCACGTGGGTGCCATGGTCATCCCCCGTGCCGTCATAGACGCTCTTGTCGTTGGCGTTGAAATCCCAGCCATAGACATCATCCACATAGCCGTTGCCGTCATCGTCCACGCCATTTCCGGAGATTTCACCCGGATTTGTGGCCGCGTTGCCCGCCAGATCGGAGTGGGTGTATTGATAGCCCTCATCAATGATTCCCACCACCACAGAGTCGGATCCCGTGAAGCCCCGGCTCCAGGCCTCAGCGGCCTGGGAGCCATAGGCGTTGGCTGGGCTGGAGCTCTCCCCGTACATACCCCAGAGGTTGCCGTTGGTGACGCCGGGGTCGTTGCTGGTGGCCTGGGTTTGCAGCACCCAGTTTTTCTCCGCGAACGACACGCCAGGGCGATGGGCCAACTGTCGCAGCACCTCTTCGGCGCTTCGGCCCGGCGCCAGAGACAACCACTCCAGGGGGCCGGCGCCATTGGCCCGCATCGCTTCGGTGTGGATCTCCTCCCGCAGGGAGAGGCCAAAGGCGGCTCGGGCGTTCGCCCGTTCCTCCGCGTTCGCCTGGGGATTCCAGCTCACCAGCAGGCCGTCAAACGCTGGTTCGCCCGCCATGAGGCCCAGATTGGTCTCGGGCGGGATGGGGGAATCTCCGGTGGCATCCGCCACCTGGACCGCGGGGCTGGTGCTTGCCCCTGAGGAAGAGCTATTGGGTTGAACGCTGTTGGCGGTGCTGGGGAGGGCGGGGCCGCTGGCGGCGCTTCCGCTGGCCGCGGAAGTGCTGGCGCCATTGGTGGCGGGAGCGCTTTGGGGGCTGGTGCCCGCCTGGATGGGCTCAGCCTGGCCAGGGGCGGGCGAAGAGGCCGCGCCGGATCCCTGGACGCCGCTAAGCACGTCGTCGGTGTTCTTGGACGTGGGGCGAGCCCCGAGCGGATCTGGAAAAAGGGAAAGGAGGTCGACCATGGCTACCGTTATTGGGAGAATTATTCAAGTTAACGCCCTCGCCAATCCCCCCACCCGTGATCGCGGGACCCCATCCCGTCGCGCGAGGCCCCTGGGCAAGCGCCAGGGCAGAATGGACCGAACGCCCGGTTAGCTCAGTGGTAGAGCGCCTGCCTTACAAGCAGGATGTCGCTGGTTCGAAACCGGCACCGGGCATTGGAGTGGAGGCGATGGTCGCCTGTGGATTGAGGTTGGCGAGAGCTGGTTCTCAGCTCACTCTCGTCGAACTGGCTGTTCCTGAAGTGGAGGCCTGAAAACGTTTTCCATCTTTCCGCTACGACGGGTGGGCCAAGCCCTCCCCCAGTGGCTGGTGACTCCGATGTCGTTTCCGCCGCGATTTGACCAGCGTCTTGGAAGGGGCCGCGGGCGATGGCTTACACGGACCGCTCGGACGCGTTTCAGCGGCTGGTGGGGATGCCTTGCTCGAGGCGTGGGGCTGGCGCGTCAGCGTGGCACCCACCGAAGGCCGCGATGGCGCCATTGACGCCTGTGTTATGGAGGAAGGGGGAGGCTCACTGGCGCTTTCAATAAGCTGCTGGACCGAAACGGTTTAGGGGGCCATGCTCCCCAGGCGATCCACCTCGCTCTCACTTGGCTGCAATCCTTCCAGGGCAAGAAGAAGGCATCTTTCGTGATTCTGAGATCGGTGAAGCAATGGTCGTCAGAAATGAAAGCAGGAACCCTGTATATATTTGAAACAACAATGGGCAAAAGCAAGGCGTTCTTTGTCTGCGCAAGAACACGACCCGATCCAATCTCGCTCGATACGTAGGGCTTCCTGAAAAAGCGAGCCCCGGGGAAAAAGCAGCAAAACTGGATGAACCGGGTAGACGCTAAAAGATCCTTATGCTCCAGTCAGTTGATAGCTAAGGCCCTCCTCATGCGCCCTCTGGAGGCCAAGAGAGGCATCTAATAACCCCCATAGGAAAATAAAAAAGATAAAAAGAAGCTCCAGCAGCTTCTGGAGGTTCATGACCAGGATATTCATCGCAATTGATGAACCCTGTGTCACCGGGATCTTCTCGAGGATCAGGGCTAATCCGTAGCGGCGTTTGCCTTGGCCGATCTTGCCTTCAACGGCGTTCCGTTGTTTTTGGTCATCGATGAACTGCTGCTTCTCTGCGGCCACCATCTCTGGATCCTTCTTGGGGCGACCAAGGCGTGGTCCACTCAAACGAATACCGTGACGCTGACAGAAAGCCCGATTTGATCTTGTGCGGTAGATCTGATCAGCACATATTACCTTCGGATAGTAGCCATGTCGGCGGCGATAAGCTCGAGCCTGGGCTTTCAGATCTTCCCCTTCATTGTAGGGATCAAAACTCAACCGATCAAGAAAGGTGAATCCTTCTCCAGTGACGGAGATCGAGATCTTGGCGCCAAACTCAACGTTGCACCTCGCCTTGCCGCGAACAATAGGCCTGATGTGGGCTTGGCAGAGGCTGACAATACGGTCAGGGATACTTCGAGTTTCACTGTGATAAAGAATATTCTGCTGGCGGAATAGTTCGCTGACAACCATCAGCTTCTGATAGGCATGTCTCCCAGCCGCCAGAAGGCTTGCCCCACAAGCGGTCAGGGCGTCAATGCTGGCCAGATTACGTTTGAGATGACCAAGCTGATGCTTAATCGCTTTGCGGATCATGTTGATTCGAGGTCGCTTCTTCTTTGCCACGGCCAGGAACTGTTTCCTGGCTTGCTTGCGGTGTGTGCGTGGCTTATGGCCAAAGGATTCTCTGACCTGCGGATGCATTGCATCGATCAATGTCTCTGTCAACTCTCGGGCTTCATTGAGAAGCGAGAGATCGGTTGGGTAACGAATATCGGCAGGGACACACGTTGCATCAATCAGCAATGAGCCTTGATTGGGCCTTGTCGTTTCCGATTCAATCTGCTGATCAGATGCGGCGGCGATTTCATTTCCATGGCTGCTGTCATCATCGTCATGATGATCCGCAGCAGAAGAACGGATCACGCTCAGCCCGTGAAGCACGATTCGCTCGTTGCAGTCATTCACGACTGATTCCGGTAGCCGTTTCCGGAAGTACACCATCATCGATGGGTCAAACGGAGCCGAGTATTGAAAAGCCTCCAGGCCGATGAAGAACTGGAGGTATGGATTCTCTTTGATCTGTTCAACGAGTTCTTCATCCGTGAGCCCCATACGGGCCTTGATGATCAATGCTCCCAGCGCCATGCGGAAGGGTTTTGCTGGAGCACCAAAGCCATTACAGAACTGTGCTGCATAGTCATCTTCCAGATCATCCCATGGGATCAACTCGGCCAGCTTGATCCAGCGGTTATCGCCAGCGAGTTTTCCTCCAAACGGCAGGAAGAAGTCTTCAAACGAGAGCTGGTCACGATGTCCACGTCGGTACATGTGGAAAACTCTGAGCGGCTATTGGGCGCATTTGGGCCCATACGTGTACATTCTACCCCCGAAAACTGCTCAAATCCATTGTGCCGCAGGCGGTCTAGCCTATTTCAGGAGACCCTAATTAATGGTGTTTTGCCTGTGCCGAGAGATTTCAATCATATTCAATTCACGCTGAAAAGTTGCCCGATAGAATCCAAACTTCTTTCATCCCCGTGCTGAAAGCATTCGATCTGGTTCAAGCATTGCTCAAGAGTTGGCCGCCCGTAGAGGTTCATCGTCACGATGTAATCAGCCGTGCCAAGGATCCCGCCCAATGCTCCCTCCGCCCCACCAGTGCTCCGCGCCGGCCTCCTCCAGGATCGCCCCTGGTCAAGGGCTTCGCAAGGCAACGGCTTGGGACGTTGGCGCGATCGCCCCTACGGGGCTCACCGCGCATCAGTCAAGGTCTTGCCCCTTGACTGGCGGGGCGCTCCTTGCGGTGTCCCGTCGCTCCGCCGTTTGGCGGCTGCTCTCATGGTTTGCGTGGCTCCGGTCCGGGTGCAGGAGGATCCGTTTGCGGTGATGGAGTCCTGCCAGAAGGCAATTGAGTGGGTATTGAAGCGGTCAGTGGCTGAGGGGAGGTTGATCCCTCGGGGGTGGATTGATGTGCCCTATGGGGAAGAGGAGATCACGCTGCTGGAGGAGGAGGTGTTGCCGGTGTTGGATGGGGTGCTCCAGAGGGTGGAGGAGATCAATGAGAGGGTGGAGAGGCATCAGCGGCTGATTCAGGCCGAGGGTTGAGGGGTTGCTGAAGGTTGGGGCTGGCCGAGGGTCGGCCCCTTTCTGCTGTTTCCGGTCCTGCTCTGCCGGTGGCGCCAATCGTCAGTAGTCGTCAGGAAAAAGCACCGTCGTCAGTGGTCCATCCCCTTCTCCCCGGATGTCATCCGTGATGATCCAGATGGTGCCGTGCTCGGGAGTGTCGTAGCTGGAGAAGAGGCGTCCATCACCCGTGCGGGCTGCTTCGTCGTTGGCGGCCTTGTCCTCAGCGTCCAGGTCGCCCCAATCCCCCCGGGCATGGCGATCGAGCAGGGCTGTGATCTGGTTGTCGGGAACGGCGGTGGCGAGGGCGGCGGTGGCGACAACGCGGCCAAGGTTGTGGAGCATGGGGGTTCAAGCCTCGCCAGCGTGGAGAAGGTTGCTGTCGGTGGGATGGGGCTGGCGATCCAGGCGTTCCGCCAGCCACATTTTGATGATGGATTGGCGGGTGACGCCCATGCGGGAGGCCTCACGGTCCAGCTGCTCGACCATCCAGACGGGGAAGTCGACGTTGACGCGCTTGAGCTCCAGTCGCTGACGGCGGGCCTGGCTCAGGTCGAGGGCGTCGAGGAT
>Ga0209985_10004777_pt1 | contig 10772 bp, 8 predicted proteins | sample NOAtaG_FD_187305 | JGI IMG/M metagenome (GOLD analysis project Ga0209985, IMG submission 187305) | Freshwater lake microbial communities from Lake Erie, under a cyanobacterial bloom - NOAA_Erie_Diel6S_1000h metaG (SPAdes) (version 2) | ecosystem: Environmental > Aquatic > Freshwater > Lake ... | reverse complement strand
CGTTCCCCATACCGGAGGTTTCGATGGCTGGTCCGCTCTCCCACATCCGCGTGCTCGACCTCACGCGCGTGCTCGCCGGCCCCTGGTGCGGGCAGAACCTGGCCGACCTCGGCGCCGAGGTGATCAAGGTCGAGCGTCCGGGCAAGGGTGACGACTCGCGCGCCTTCGGCCCGCCGTGGATCCGCGATGCACAGGGACGCGACACCGCCGAGGCGGCGTATTTCGTCTGCGCGAACCGAGGCAAGCAGTCGATCACCCTCGACCTCTCGCGCCCGGAAGCGCAGCAGATCGTGCGCGACCTCGCCGCCCGCTGCGACGTGCTGCTGGAGAACTACAAGGTCGGCGACCTCGCCCGCTACGGCCTGGGCTACGACGATCTCTCGAAGCTCAACCCCGGACTCGTCTACTGTTCCATCACCGGCTTCGGACAGACCGGCCCCTACCGCGACCGCCCGGGCTACGACTTCATGGCGCAGGGCATGGGCGGCCTGATGAGCGTGACCGGCGAGCGCGACGACCTTCTGGGCGGCGGTCCGCAGCGGGTCGGCGTGCCGATCGTGGACATCATGACCGGCATGTACGCGACGATCGCCGTGTGCGCCGCGCTCGCGCATCGCGCGCAGACCGGCGCCGGCCAGTACATCGACATGGCGCTGCTGGACACGCAGGTGGCCTTCCTGTCCAACCAGGCGATGAACTACCTCGCCACCGGCGAGGCCCCGAAGCGGCTGGGCAACACCCACCCGAACATCGTGCCCTACCAGACCTTCCGCACCGCGGACGGCGCGATCATCCTCGCCTGCGGCAACGACAACCTGTTCCGCAAGTTCTGCGACGTCGCGGGCCGCGCCGACCTCGCCACCGATCCGCGCTACGCGACCAACGGCAAGCGGGTGGAGAACCGTGCGGACCTCACCTCGGTGCTCGATGCGGTGTTCGCGACCCGGACCACCCGCGAGTGGGTCGATGCGCTGGAGGCGGCCGGCGTGCCCAATGGCCCGATCAACGACCTGGCGCAGGTGTTCGAGGAGCCGCAGGTGATCGCGCGCGGCATGCGCATCGACGTGCCCCATCCCACCGCGGGCAGCGTCCCGATGGTGGGCAGCCCGATGCGCTTCTCCGGCACGCCGATCGAATACCGGATGCCCCCGCCCACGCTCGGGCAGCACACCGCCGAGGTCCTGTCGCGCCATCTCGGCCTGAGCGAGGCGCAGATCGTGAAGCTGCGCGAGGACGGGATCACCTGACACGAGTCGCCGCGCCCGCAGGCGGCGACGGCCGGCCGCCGCTGCGATCACGGCGGTGGCGACCCCGGACTCCGGATCGCGGGCATCGGAACGCAGGGGCACGTCGACGCTCGCGTCGTGCGTTCATCCGCGGGTGCCGGCGGCGGTCGAGCCCGCGGCGTCACGCACTCGGGTGCCCGCGGCCGCGCGCTACCGTCGGGCGGGCGCGCCCGCACAGGCTTCGGTCACGCCTGCGCTGCAGGCCTGCCGCCGGCTCTCCTGCGCGTCGTTGGTGCGCCCCAGTCCTTCGAGCAGCCGCACTCGAAGGCTCCACAGCCCGCCTTCGGCGGGCGCGCGCTTGAGTGCCGCTTCGACATCGGCCAGCGCCTCGGGCAGTCGTCCGGTCCGCGCGAGGGCCTGGGCCCGCAGCCCGAGGGCACGCGGATTACCCGGGTCCAGCGCGACCAGCCGATCGAAGTCGGCCATCGCTTCGCGGACGCGATCGGTCATCAGGTAGGCGGTCGCCCGGTTGGCCAGCGCGTCGCGCGCGGACGGGTCGAGCGCGATCGCCTCGGTCCAGTCGGCGATGGCGGCCTCCAGCCGACCCGATTGCGCGGCGAGCGTGCCGCGGTTGTAGCGGGCCTGCGACGAGCGTGGGTTGGCGCTGACCGCCCGGTCGAGGTCGGCGGTGGCACGCTCGACATCCTTGCGGGCGAGCCAGACCACTGCCCGCAGCGCCAGCCCGTCCACGTCGTCGGGGCGTAGTGCGAGCACGCGATCGAGGCTGGCCATCGCGGCGTCGGGCTGGCCGAGGCGTACCTGGGCCTGGGCGAGGTTGGTCCACGCCATCGGGTTCTTCGGCTCCAGCGTCGTGGCGAGCGTGGCGGTGCGCTCCGCGGTCGCGGCATCGCCCGCGCCGAGGTGGATCGCCGCCGCGTTGACCAGGGGCTCGGCGCTGTTCGGCCTGACGGCGGCGGCCTTCCCGTAGTAGGCGAGTGCCTCGCCCGCTTGCCCGAGTTGCAGCAGCGCGACCCCGCTGTTGAGCAGTGCGCTGAACTCGGACGGTGCGATCTCCAGCGCCTTGCGGAAGTCGGCCAGCGCATCCTCCGCGCGCTGGCCGCGCAGGTGCTCGAGTCCGCGGACGATGAAGGGCCGCTCCGAACCGATGCGCCAGGGCTGCTCCAGCTTGCGTACCGCGTCGTCCCACAGGGCGAGCGGGCTTTCGAACGTGGCCAGTCGGTTGGCCGCGGGCAGGCAGAGCAGCGCGGCGAGCGCGAGCAGGGCGGGGACCGCGTGGCGCGCGCGCACCGCGAAGCCCAGCAGGGGCAGCGCGGCGGGCAGCGCGAACATCCACAGGTAGCTGCGATACAGCACGAACGGCTCCTGGATGCGCGCGGTGGACAGCTCGACGCTGAACATCAGCCACGGCGCGAGCATCGCGAAGCCGGCGAGGCGCGCTCGCCGCGAGACCATCAGCAGCCACGCGCCGAGCGCGCCCCAGGCGAGCCAGGCCACGGCGCCGATCACCTGCGGGAAGGCCCAAAGGCTGCCCGCGATCTCCGGGCGCAGGTCGATCGACATCCAGGCCGGATTGGGCAGCAGCCAGAGACCCAGGTAGCCGAAGAAGAGCCCCATCTGGGTGAGCACCGACAGCGGATAGGCGTTCTCCAGCGACACCTGGGGGCGCTCGGCCTGCACCGTGCCCAGCAGTTCGGCGATGAACGGCTCGTAGGGAGACCCGAGCACCCCGCGCATGCGGGCGACGATGTAGGCGCCCACCAGCGCGTAGAGCACGATCGGCAGCCACAGCGCACGCAGCCGACGCGCGAGGCGGGCGGCTGCATCACGCAGGGTACCGGCGCTGCCCGGCTGGACTGCAAGCGCGAGCGCGATGGCCACCGCGGGTAGCGCAACCGCGTGCTCCTTCGACACCACCGCGAGCAGGTAGGCCAGCGCCGAGGCCCCGTACCACGCGGTGGCCGGCAGGCGCGGATTCGCGTGTTCTTCGGGCCGCGCGACCGTCGCGGCCGCCGGCGTGCTCGCGGCAACGCCGGCATCGTCGCCGGCCGCGCGCAGCCCGCGCAGCAGCAGCCATAGCGACAGCACGGAGAACAGCGTGGCCATCACGATGCTGCGCTGGACGAGATAGGCCGCGCCGTACACCGCGACCGGATGCAGCGCGAACAGCATCGCGCCGGCGAACGCATGGACCGCGGCGGTGTCGTCCGACCAGTGCGTCATGCCGGGCAGGCGTCCCGGCTCGGGCAGCACCGGCAGGTCCACGGCCTCGAACAGCGCACGCAGGAAGACGAAGAGCACGATGCAGGTGGCCGCGTGCAGCAGCAGGTTGGTCACGCGGTAGGCCGTCATCGAGTCGCCGGCGAGCGCGTGCGTCCAGCCCAGCGTGGCATAGGACAGCCCGCGAACGTCGAGCAGCGAGCCCGGCGCACCGAGCGCGGCCAGGACATCGGGCTTGATCAGCGCGCGGTCGTCGAACACCGGCGGATTGTCGAGCGTGCCCCAGTAGAGCAGCGCGACGGAGGCGACCAGCGTCGCGATCAGCGCCGCCACGGCACCTGCGCCGAGACGACCGCGATCGATCGGGGCGGACGACATCATCAGGCCTTCCCGATCAGCGTGAGGATGAAATCCCATTCATCGGCCTCGACCGGGGTGATCGACAGCCGGTTGCCGCGCTGCAGGATGCGCAGCCCGGCGAGTTCGGGGTGGGCGCGCAGTTCGGCCAGCGGCACCAGCGGCACCCGACGCACCAGCTTGACGTCGACGTTGAGCCAGCGCGGGTTCTCGCGCGTCGATTTCGAGTCGAAGTACTTGCCCTTCGGGTCGAACTGCGTCTCGTCCGGATAGGCGAGGCGCGAGACCTCCACGAGGCCGGCGATGCCCGGTTCGGGGCAGCTCGAGTGGTAGAAGAACGCACGGTCGCCCAGCCGCATGCCGTCGCGCATGAAGTTGCGTGCCTGGTAGTTGCGCACGCCCCACCAGGCGGTGGTGCGCGTGGGTTCGGCGGCGAGGTGGTCGATCCCGTAGACATCGGGCTCGGACTTCATCAGCCAGTAGGACATGGGATCGACCTGTCGGTGGCGGGCAATCGCGTAGAAATACAACAAAACCGGCATCCGGAGCGGCGCAGGCGGCACGGACGGCCGCCGGCCGACCGGATGTCGGGCGAGCAGGGCATTCGACCGAGGGTATCCGATCGAGGGTGTCGTGCCATCGCCGCGTCCGGACCGATCGTCGGTGTCGCGGGATCGCTCGATTGCCGCGCACGCGGGCCGGGGATACAGTCGCGCCAGCCATGAATCGCCTGCCCTACCCTTCCCCTGCCGGATGCCGTGTGCGGAGCCCTGCGCTCGCCGAAGCCCGCGCGCGCGATCCACGCGCCGGTGGGAACCCGTTGCGGCGCGGGCGTCACCACGGGCGTGTGCGGGCGGCGGCCGTCCACCTTGCCGCGTCGACCCATGGCCGTTGAGGTCGTCGAACCCACGCTGGTGAGCGATGCGGGCCATTGCGCGGCCATCTTCGGCAGCCTGTTTCGCGCGGCCCCCGACCTGCCCTACCGGCTGTGGATCGATCGCCGGGCGCACGCGCCGAGCGTGATCGCCACCGGTGTCGAGACGGTGCGGCATTTCGTGCGACCGCTGCGTCGATTACAGGCGCTGCTGCTCTACCGCCGCCTGCTGCGCGGTCCCGGGCCGCTGTACGTGCCGACGGCGACCTGGTCCGACCTGCGTTCGATCGACCTGCTGGCGCGAACCCCGTTGCCGCCGGACCGCGTGTTCCTGTACTTCCACAAGCTGCGCCTGTCCGCGGGTCGGCGCGAGGCCCTGCGGGCGCTGGCCCGCCGCCAGCCCCATCTGCACCTGCTGGGTGCGTCCGCCGAGATCGCCGATCGGCTGCGCGACGCCGGCTTCCGGCAGGTCGATGCGGTGATTCCGGTCAACGCAGAGGTCGGCGCCGTGCAGCCGTGCGAGGTCTTCCGCCATGTGCTGTTTGCCGGTGCCGCGCGCGCGGACAAGGGGTTCACCCAGGTGGTCGACTGGGTGGAACATGTCTCCGGATGCGGCGATGCGCTGCCCGTGCTCGTGCAGACGACAGGCGATCACTACGGGCGCCACGACGACCGTACCGCCGCCGATCTCGTCCGCCTGCGCGCGTTGGGCGCCCCCACGTTGAAGACCCTGGACCAGACCCCCGACCGGCTGGCCTACGCGAACCTCTTTCCCGGATCGATCTGCCTGCAGCCCTACGATCGCCATGAGTATGCGGACAAGACCAGCTCGGTCACCTTCGATGCGCTGATGGCCGGCGCGCCGATCGTCACCCTCTCCGGCACGCCGATGGCGCGTATCGTCGAGGAATCCGGTGCCGGACGGGTGGTGGAGGATGCCCGGCCGCAGACGCTGCAGGGCGCGATCGAGGCCATCCACGCCGATTACGCAGGCTACGCCCGGCGGGCGGTGACCGCGGGCCGGCGCTTCGATCCACGGCAGGCCTGGCAGCCCCTGGTCGACGGGTTGCGGCGGGCATTGGCCTCGGGCGGGCGCGATGCCGCGCGTTGAGTCGGTCCGCGGTTGCGGGTCGCTGGCCGGGTGCCGGCCTGCCGAAGGGCGCGGGGGGCTTTCGGGTTACCCGTGCGCAGGGAGGCGCGGCCGCCGATGCGCGAGTGCAAAGGTCGGGGACCCCCGCGGATGCCGCTCGAACCTGATCCTTGAACCGAAGGTTCAAGAGGGGCCGCCGTCCGAGCGCTTCAGGTACGTCCGACGTGGGACGCGCACACCGCGCTCATCGGGTTGGCAGCCGGATCTGCTGCATTGGTTCAAGAGTTTCCGGCCCGCGCGAACACCGCAGGGGATTGAAGACTAGCCTCAGAACAGGGGTTCCTGCTCGGAGAGGGCCTCGTCGAGCGAGGCGTTCAGCGAACCGACCCTGCGCCGCAGTTCGGACACATCGACCGCGCCCGCCACGCGCGTGGTGAGGTGTTCGTGCGCGATGTTGAGCGCGGCCATGATCGCGACCCGCTCGGTGCCCATCACCTTGGCGCCGTCGCGGATCTCGCGCATCTTGCCGTCGAGGAAGGCGACGGCCTCGAGCAGGGCCTCCTCCTGGTCGGGTGGGCAGGCGACGCGGAACCCGCGGCCCATGATCGTGACTTCGAGTGCCTTCGCTTCGGAGGGCATGACGTGACTCCGTCCGGTGCAGGTCCGGGTCAGGGACCCGTGGCGGTGGACGCGTCGCCCTGGGCCTCGGCCAGCAGCGATTCGACGCGCGCGCGCGCAGCCGCGACCTTCTCCGCGAGCTGCTTGTTCTCGTTCTGGGCGGCAACCAGTTGCTGGCGCAGGCGGTTGTTGTCCTCGCGCAGCCGACGACTGAGCGTGACGAGCCGGCCGACCCTGTCCTCGAGGCCCTTGAGATCCAGATCCATCGCGCGACTATAGAAGAATCGCCCGTCAAGCGTCAAAAAGCCGATGCCTCCGGGGGCGAGGATCGACCGCCCGCGGTGCCCATCCGCCGCCCGACGTATACTGCCCGGGCGACCCGGGTGCGCGGCTGGACGGTCCGGCGGCGTTAAACGGGAAACCGGTGGAGGACGCGTCCCGGTCGGGACGGGGTTCAGGCCGGTGCTGCCCCCGCAACGGTAGGCGAGAGCGGGTGCGCCCTGAAGCCACTGTGGGATGACCATGGGAAGGCGGCGCATCAAGTCTCGCGAGCCCGGAGACCGGCCCGAGTCGCAGACCGGAACGCCACGCGGCCGTCGAAGGCCGCGGCGAACCGGTCGGCGACGGCGGACAGGCGTTGGTTTGCGGTCGCGCGCGTACCGGGCAGAGGAGTCCCGGTCGGGCGTGCCGCAGCGGGTTGCCGCTCCGTCGGCGTCGGCACCACGGCGTGCGGAGGGCGCGCCCAGCCCGGAGAACCCCACCATGACGCCCCTCGTCCCGCCCGAGCGAGTCGACGCGCGCTCGCGCGCGTGCAAACGCTTCCCTGCGTGTGCGACACCTGAAGGTCCGTGCAGCGCGGATCGGTCCCGTTCGCCGCACCGACCGCCCCTGCACCCCCTGCAGCGGCACGCGCAGCATCATCCGCAACATCCGCCACGACACCCGCCGCAGCAGCAACCGCAACAACACGCGCATCCGCGACAGCAACCTCCAGTTCCACCGCTAGAGCGACCGCAAGCGCAAGCGCAACTGCAATCGCAATCGCAATCGCAGTCGCACGCGCAAGCGCAAGCGCAGTGCCGTCTGCGCACGCGACCGTCGCAACCCGTCCCGGCTGCGGCGATACGCGCACTCGCAAGGCACCGGGTGCTCGTGTTCCTGCTGTCGGTACTGGTCGCGCTGGCCCCGGCGCTGGCACGGGCACAAGCCGGCCCGGGCGCAACGCTCGCGCAGGCGGCCTCGGGCGATTCCGCATCGGCGAGTACGGGCGCTTCGCGTCCACGCTCGGTCGCGCTGCCCGAGGTGGTGGTGACCGCCGCCCGCGATCCGCAGCCGCTCGACTCCAGCGTGCGTCCGGTGCAGGTGATCGGACCCGCGGAGATCGAGCGCGCGGGCGCGCAGAGCCTCGTCGAGCTGCTCGGATCGCAGGGACTTGCCGATGTCACGGCCAACGGCGGGCGCGGTCAACCGGCCGCGGTGCGCCTCCGCGGCGCGGAGAGCCGGCACACGCTGCTGCTGATCGACGGGGTCCGCGTGGACTCGGCGACGGCCGGCCTGGCCGCGTTCGAGCACCTGCCGCTGGAGCAGATCGATCGCATCGAGGTGCTGCGCGGTCCGGCGAGCGGCCTGTACGGCTCGGATGCGATCGGCGGCGTGGTGCAGGTCTTCACCCGCGGTGGCCAGGGCAGCGGTGGTGCACGTGCCGCGGCGGGCTACGGCAGCTACGGCACCCGCACGCTCTCGGCGAGTCTCGGAGGCGATGACGGCCAGACCGATGCGCGGCTCGCGGTCGGCCACACCGCGACCCGAGGTTTTTCGGCGACGCGTCCGAGCATCCCGTTCGGGCAGTACAACGCCGATGCCGACGGCGGACGCAATCTCAACGCGAGCGGCCGGCTGGTGCGCCGGTGGGCACCCGGCCACGAACTGGGGTTGAGCTTCTTCGCCGTCGACGCGGCGACCCGCTTCGATGCGGGGCCTGCGACCGACGATCGCAACCGGCAGTCGATCCTTGCGTTCGCCGCCCACAGCCGCAACCGGATCGGCGAGGGGTGGGAGAGCCTGCTTCGTGCCGGGCGCAGCAGCGACGACATCGACACCACCGGGGCGTTTCCGTCCGCATTCCGCACCACGCAGGACCAGCTCACCTGGCAGAACACCGTGCAGGTGCCGCTGGGACGGCTGATCGCCGGGGTCGATCATCTCGAGCAGCGCGTCTCGGCCACCGTCCCCTACGAGGTCGGCTCGCGGCGGACGCTGGGCGCCTTCGCAGGCCTGGCGGGCGAGGTGGGTGCCCACGCCTGGCAGATCAACCTGCGCCACGACGACAACAGCCAGTTCGGTGGACAGCCGACCGGGTCGCTCGCCTGGGCCTGGGCACCCGCGGCGTCGCTGCGCCTGCGCGCGGGTGCGGGCACCGCGTTCAAGGCGCCCACCTTCAACGATCTGTACTACCGGAGCGCGTTCTTCAACGGCAACCCGACCCTGCGACCGGAACGCTCGCGCAGTCGGGAGGTCGGCGCCGACTTGCGGATCGGTGCCCAGCGCATCTCGCTGACGGCGTTCGACAACGAGATCCGCGACCTGATCGTGATCGACCCGGTCACCTTCGCCACGGTCATCAACCTGCAGCGCACGCGCACGCGTGGCGTGGAACTGGGCTGGCGCGCAACGCTGGGCCCGGTGAGGCTGCGTGCCGAGGCGACGCTGCAGGATCCCCAGGACGCGGATACCGGCCGCCAGTTGCCGCGCCGGGCCCGTCAGTTCGGCGCGCTGGGTGCCAGCCTGCCTGCGGGACGGTGGCTGGCGGGGGTGGAGATCAGCGGCGCGGATGCCCGCTTCGACCGGGCGGGCGAGCCTCCGGCGAACCGCATGGGCGGATTCGGCGTGGTCAACGCGACGCTGCGCTATGCGATCGATCGCAACTGGGCGGTGGACCTGCGCTGGGACAACCTGTTCGATCGCGACTACGAGCAGGTGCAGCACTACACCGTGCCGCGCAGCCAGCTGTTCGTCGCGCTGCGATGGCAGGCGCGATGATCCGGGCGGCACTGATCAGCGGCGGGTGAGGCGCCCGCCGCCGGTCGGCGGCCGGGCCGGCGGGGGCCGGCGCGGACGGGCCCCTCGGGCATAATCGCGGGGTCGCGCCCCGCCGGGCGCCAACGGGGGGTGGTTCCGCTGCCCCCGCACCGTGTCCCGCCTGCCGGAAACCCCGCCTGTCGACAGCGTCGCCCTCTACCGTCGCCTGCTCGGCTTCGTGCGCCCCTACGCCGGCGTCTTCGCGTTCGCCGTGCTGGCGATGGTGGTCGTGGCCGCCACCGAGGCCGCGCTGCCGGCGATCATGAAGCCGATCCTCGACGGCACCTTCGTCGAGCGCGACCCGAAGTGGATCACGCTGATCCCGCTGCTGCTGATCGGGCTGTTCACGGTCCGCGGACTGGCGACCTTCGCCGGCACCTACTGCACGCAGTACGTGGGCAGTCGCGTCGTGCTCGACCTGCGCCAGCGGATGTTCGACAACCTGGTTCGCCTGCCGGCCAGCTACTACGAGCGGCACGCCAGCGGCAACCTGATCTCGCGCGTGACCTACGATGCCGCCCAGGTCACGACCGCGGCAACCGATGCGGTGACCATCATCGTCAAGGATGGCGTGAGCATCATCGCGCTGCTCGCAGTGCTGCTCTGGCTCGACTGGATGCTCACGCTGGTCGTGCTGGCCATGGCACCGCTGATTGCGTGGATCGTCAAGGCGGTCAGCCGCCGGTTGCGCGCGGCAAGCCTGTCGGCGCAGCGCACGATGGGCGACATCACCCACGTGCTGCAGGAGTCGATCGACAACCACAAGGTGGTGAAGGTCTTCGGAGGGCAGCAGGCCGAGCGGTCGCGTTTCTTCGAGGTGGCCAACCGGATGCGCCGGTTCACGATGAAGCAGGTGGTCGCGGCGGCGGCCAACGTGCCGGTGGTGCAGCTGATCGCCGCGCTGGCCGTGTCCTTCGTGGTCTACATCGCGGCCGAGCGGGCGATGCAGGACCGGACCACGGTCGGGGCGTTCGTCTCCTTCGTCACCGCGATGCTGCTGCTGACCTCGCCGCTCAAGCGGCTCACCAGCATCAACGAATACCTGCAGAAGGGGCTCGCCGCCGCGCAGACGGTCTTCGAGGTGATCGACACGCAGCCCGAGCCGGACGAGGGGCGCGAGGACGCGGGTCGGCTGACCGGTGCGCTGGCCTTCGACGCGGTGTCCTTCCGCTACCCGGGCGCCGAGGAGGATCGGCCGCCCGCGCTGCAGTCGATCACCTTCGCGATGTCCCCCGGGGAGACCGTGGCGCTGGTGGGCTTGTCGGGGAGCGGCAAGACCACGCTCGCGAAT
>Ga0209985_10004776_pt1 | contig 10775 bp, 9 predicted proteins | sample NOAtaG_FD_187305 | JGI IMG/M metagenome (GOLD analysis project Ga0209985, IMG submission 187305) | Freshwater lake microbial communities from Lake Erie, under a cyanobacterial bloom - NOAA_Erie_Diel6S_1000h metaG (SPAdes) (version 2) | ecosystem: Environmental > Aquatic > Freshwater > Lake ... | reverse complement strand
GCTTGCCCGTGCTCTTGTTGGCATGAGTGATGAGAATTTTGCACCTCTTCGAGATGATGGATTCTTGACACGAGATTCCAGAATGAAGGAACGCAAGAAATACGGTCTCCGCGGTGCTCGCCGTGGCGTCCAGTTCTCGAAGCGTTAATTCTCTAATGGTTCACTTGAGCCACTTCTCGCAGAACAGTCTTCACGAAAGCCTGGGGTATCCTCCTCAGGCTTTTTTTGTTGTTCTCATCTATCGCTGAGCGAGTACGATATCTGGTAATTCTCCCTACCTCCTACGGCCCTGCATATTTTCGCATGCCAAACATCGACTCACCCTTTATCAACCGCGAGCTTAGTTGGCTCGAGTTCAATCAGCGAGTTTTGGATCAAGCCATCTATGCCAAGGTGCCCGTGCTCGAACGATTGAAGTTCTTGGCGATTACCGCAAGTAACCTGGATGAGTTCTTCATGGTGCGTGTCGGGGGACTTCAGATACAGCACTCGCGCGGAATCGACACGCGAGACCCAAGTGGATTGACTGTGAGTCAACAACTGGAGCAGATCTTTGATCGGGTTGGAAAGATCGTTCGAGATCAATACGGTTGTTTCATGGAGCAAATCGAGCCTATCTTGAATGCAGAGGGTCTGGAGCATGTGGTTGCAAAATCGGCATCCGCCCGCCACCGCGAAGCCATGGCTCGTTTCTTCCGTGAAGAGATTTACCCGGTGGTCTCACCGATGGATATCGATAGCGAGAACCCGTTTCCGATCCTCGCCAATCTAGGACTGCATCTCTGCGTTCGAATGGCGAGTGGCGATTCGGAGAACCCCTTTCGATTCGCCATTGTGCCGCTAGGCAAGGCTCTGTCGAGGTTCATCACTCTCCCTAGTGATCGTGGCTATAGCTATGCGTTGCTCGAGGATATCGCATCCGAGTTTATCGACGAGTATTACCCGGGTAAACGGATCGACGAATGCGTCGCCTTTCGTGTTACTCGCAATGCGGACGTTTCCGTGCGTGAAGATAGCGCTGCTGATTTGATGCTCGGCATGGAAGAGGTATTGCACTCTCGTCGCTCGGCGGGCTTCGTGCGTCTGGAGATCGCTCAGGGGGCTTCCGAGAGCACGATTGAGTTTTTGTCTACCTGTCTTCAATTGCAGCCTAGAGACGTGTTTCGTATTCCGGGTCCTCTCGATCTTGCGAATATGATGCACATCGCAGACATCGAGGGTTTCCCTGCATTGAGAGATACGGTGTGGCTTGCTCAAAAATCGCCTGCGATCGATCCTACCAAAAGCATGTTCGCCACGATTGCGGAGAATGAACTGCTGCTGTGCCACCCATTTGAGAGCTTTGAGCCAGTCGTTCGGTTCATTGAAGAGTCCGCGAAAGACCCTGACGTTCTCGCGATCAAACAAGTGTTGTACCGAACCAGCCGCAAGAGCCCCATTGTTGCTGCATTAAAGGCAGCGGCTGAACGGGGCAAATATGTCACCGCCATCGTAGAGCTGAAAGCCAGATTCGATGAGCAACGAAATATCGAGTGGGCTCGCGAACTTGAGAAGTCCGGTGTCCAAGTCATCTACGGTGTTCGAGGATTAAAGACCCATGCGAAAGTCTGTGTGGTGGTTCGGCGCGAAGCATCGGGTGTCGTTCGCTACGTCCATTTTGGAACAGGCAATTACAATGAAGTCACCTCAAGAATGTATAGCGACATCAGCTATATGACCTGCAATGAATCGCTTGGACGCGATGCGAGCTCGTTCATCAATGCAATCACAGGCTATAGCCAACCGCAGCCTTATGAGAAGCTGGATTCCGCACCTCTTGGGCTGCGAAAGAAACTGTTATCATTAATCCAAGCGGAAACACAGAATCGTCGTAATGGCCAGAAGGCGTACATCGCTGCCAAAATGAATGCGTTGGTCGATCCTGATATTATCAAGGCACTCTACGAAGCGAGCCAAGCGGGCGTTGTTGTACGATTGAATGTGAGAGGGATCTGCTGCTTGCGACCAGGAGTCCCTGGCTTGAGCGAAAACATCTCGGTCGTAAGCATTGTCGACCGATTCCTGGAACACGCGAGGATTTTATATTTCTACCATGGAGGCGACGACTCAGTCTTTATTAGTAGCGCGGACTGGATGACTCGCTCTTTCGATCGGCGTGTAGAGTTGTTGGTGCCCATCGAAGACACCGCGTCTCGCAATCGGTTAATGGAAATTTTAGATACGTATTTCCGAGACAATCAAAATGCATGGCGGCTCGGGCCCGATGGCAAATACACTCGTGTGCAAGCGGACGGTCCACAACCCAAGTTTCGCGCCCAGCGTTTCCTCTACGAATCCGCAGTCGAGGCGATCAAGAAAGCAGAGCATGCGGCCAGGACAACCTTTGAGCCGCACAAAGCTTCTGGTCAAATGAGCTAAGAGCAATCACCAAAGAGTCTGGTGCTGAAATAGCGTTCCGCGCGATCACACAATATAGTCACAACCCTCGCGTCGGAAGGAAAGTCCCTCGCGACACGAAGCGCAGCAGTTACGTTGGCCCCAGACGATGATCCCACGAGAAGCCCGAATTCTCGGTTGAGCCGTAACGTCATTTCCATCGCTTCTCGACTCGATACCTTGACGACCCCGCTCAGCTCCACCCCTTGAAGCAACGGAGGTACAAAACCGCCTGCAATTCCCTCAATCCAATGACAACAGGCCTCTTCGCCAGTTAGCAATGCCGCTTCTGCGGGCTCCATCGCAAAGATCTGCGTCTTTGCATTCCCCTTTTTCAAAGCTTTGGAACAACCTGCCAACGTTCCTCCCGTGCCATAGCCAGAAACAAAGCAATCGACCTGCCCCTCCGATTGCTCCAGCATCTCAACACCCGTTTCCGATTCGTGGTCCAAGGCATTGAGCGGATTCTCAAACTGGCGCGGCAAAAAGTACCGTGGATCCGCTTCCGCCATTTCTCGAGTCATCTCGATCCCTCGCTTGTATCCCGCATCCGCAAAAAGAATCAGCTCCGCACCAAAATGCTGAATGATCTTTCGTCGTTCTCCACTCGCCCGCTCGGACATCACGATTGCGACTCGATAGCCGCGAGCGGCTCCAACCATAGCGAACGCAATGCCGGTATTGCCACTCGTACATTCGAGAATGATCGACTCGCGATGCAGCAGTCCATGCGATTCTGCATCGAGGACGATCGTTCTGGCCAATCGATCCTTAATGCTACCGCTCGGATTAAGAAACTCACACTTCGCCCACAAGGTTCGATTCTCTTCGGGAAAATGAAGCGGGATCATCGGCGTGTTGCCGATCATTGCCAGCAGAGCATCGCCTCGCAATGACGATGTGGTTGTGACTGAGTTTGTATTCGTTTTCATCGTGGATCGCGATCGTTAGAATTGGGCAACATTAGCCTACGGCCTGCAACAGTTCCAACCGTCGAGCGTATACGATACCCCTTGCTTCGCGAAGTATCCATTGGCAAGCTTCGGGAATTGGTTCGAGCGTCACACGTTGGAGGATACCATTCATCCGGTGCATCAGCCCGTCATCGGTCAAGTAATCAAAGAGAAATCTCGAAGACAAGTACTTGTCCATGAACCTCGCCAAATCATCAATCGGTCTTGATGCAATCGCATTCACCGTCGACTCCAGCAACGGCGCAGGAACTAACTCGATCGCTTGACAGGCAGTTCATCAGTGCTTTCTTGCCATCTGCTGAAACAACTCGTACCGAGCCTTCATCTCGACGAGACTATCCCCACCGAATTTGTCGACCAAGGCTGCCGCGATTTCGAATGCGACTACATGCTCGACGATAATGGCAGCTGCCGATATTGCACATACATCACTGCGTTCGTAGCTCGCGCGATGCGACTGCTTGTCTTCCATGCGAATCGAATCGAGTGGCTTGCGAAGAGTGCTGATCGGTTTCTTGGCAGCACGCAAGATGAGAGACTGACCGTTAGTCATTCCGCCTTCTAGGCCACCGGCATTGTTGGTGGGTCGTACGTAACCTAGATTCGCAGTCTCTGCTTGCAAAGGGTCGTAATGAATCGGGTCATGCACTTGCGACCCAGGACGGCGTGCGGCTTCAAAGCCCATGCCTATTTCGACTCCTTTGATCGCTTGGACCGCCATCACGGCTTGGGCCAGTTTGCCATCCAGCTTGCGGTCCCATTGTGCGTGAGTACCCAATCCGAAAGGCAATCCATCCACCCGAACCTCGATAATGCCACCGAGCGTATCACCTTCATCGGCCATGCGATCGATATATTGTTCTGCCTCTTTATCACGAGATGGATCCACCGCATAGATGCTGCTCGAATCTCGCAGTTCGCGAGCAGCGGCAATGGTTCCCCCAAAAGTCTCGCCGCGACCGATAGGCATCGCTCCCAATTCCAAAACATAGCCGATTGTTTCGATCCCAAAGTGGCTGAGCAATTGTCGGGCCAGCGCTCCAGCCGCCACGCGTACGGCAGTCTCTCTGGCACTAGAGCGCTCCAGTACGCCTCGGATGGATCCGAGATACTTGATTGCACCCGTTAAATCGGCATGACCTGGACGAGGGCGTTCCAGTTCTTTCAGTCGTTCCAGTTTGTAATCATTATTGATCACTTGGAGTGTGATCGGAGAGCCTAAGGACGTACCCTGCCAAACACCTGTCAGGATATCGACATGATCCTGCTCTAGTTTCTGACGCCCTCCGCGACCGTAGCCTCCCTGCCTGAGTTGCAGTTCTCGATCGATCATCGCGGTATCGATGGGCATTCCAGCAGGAAATCCGTCCACCAACGCCAATAGTGCTTTCCCGTGTGATTCGCCAGCAGTCCAGTATCGAAGCATAAATGGTGGTTTCTTAATGACAGTAATTTGGTAGTTTTACCTTTGCAAAACACAGGGAACCTTAGTTTAGTCCCTTCGAACCGATAGCCAAGCCGCGATTCTCCACGGCTGGCATTCTCCAACCGATCCCTCCTCATGAACCCTTCGAATCCGATGATCCTTCAAACAGGGTATTGCACCAATGTTCATGCCGGACGCGATTTTGCTGCAGTGATCGACAATTTGCATCTATTCAGCCACCGAATCTGGAGTTGCATGCATGAGTCTGATTCAGATAAGACCCTCGGTGTTGGGCTCTGGTTCTCGGAATTGTCCGCAATCCAAGCACTCGAACCTGCCAATCTGGAAAAGCTTCGAAGTACCCTAGCTAATCTGAAGTTGGCACCATTTACGCTAAATGGTTTCCCGCAGGGTGACTTTCATCAGAAACGGGTGAAGCATCAAGTCTACTTGCCGACATGGTGGGAGGCTTCGCGTGCAAACTACACTTCGCAACTGATTCGACTGCTGGGTGCGATTTTGCCCGAAGGTATGGCGGGCAGTATTTCAACACTTCCGATCGCGTGGGGAACACCTGAGCTATCCAGCGAACAACAGACACTCGTCGTAAAGCACTGGACGGAGATCGCTCAACAACTAGATCGATTGAAACAAAACACAGGGCGACATATCGTATTGGCAGTCGAGCCAGAACCAGGATGCATGCTGACCGATAGTGCATCATTTCGTTCCTTTTACTTGGACCGTTTCTTAGCCGCCATTCCTTCGAGTGAGGATCGACGGATCGCTCAAGATCACATAACACTCTGCCATGACGTTTGCCATGCAGCGGTCATGTACGAAGATCAATCCAAAGAGATCCAGCAATCCATCGAGGCAGGGATACGAATTGGGAAAGTCCAGGTCTCATCGGCTGTCGCTATCGACTGGAAAAAACTCGATGAGGAGCAGCGCGAAGCAAGCTGGAGTCAGCTCGCTGGGTTCGTAGAAGAAAGGTACCTACATCAAACCCATATCGAAACATCGAATGGGCAACGTTTGCTGGTCGAAGACTTACCAGATGCGATCGCTTCTTGTAACGGTACGCCACCGAGCGATGGCAAGTGGAGGATTCATTTCCACGTTCCGATCTATCTGCCGTCCCTGGGAGCACTCGATTCCACACAATCGGAAATCTATCGCTGCTGGCAAGTGCTCGCTCCTCACGTGGGAAAGGAGTCATTCCCGACAGGTCACTTTGAGGTAGAGACCTATGCATGGACTGTACTGCCGAAAGAACTGCAGGTGGCCGAGTTGAGCAAAGGCATCGCCAAAGAGATGCAGTGGTTCGAGTCCATGATCTCTCAGCCGCTCGTGTCCCAGAATTAGTGTCCCAAGGGGAGCGGCGGATGAAATCTCAGCATCCCAACCTGAAGCGTAACGGCTTGTTGCTCTCATGGATTTGCCGCTGACGAAGGATTTATCCCAACTCGAGGATCCGCCCCAACCCAAAGCGTGAGAGCGTGAGCGAGGGAGAGGGAAGCCCGCAGATCCTTCGAGCACGCTTAGGGTTCGGGTAATTCCAACAACCGTTCGCTTATGCTTCTTGAATGACTGGGTTGCGCAAAACGCCAAGCGATTCGATCTCAATTTCTACGACATCACCATCCTTGAGAAATCGAGGTGGAGTTCGAGCCATACCCACCCCTGGCGGCGTTCCGGTATAGATCACATCGCCGGGCTCCAGCGTCATGACTTGTGAGATGTAGGCAACTATCTGCACAGGCGTAAAGATGAGTTCTTTGGTGGTTGAATCCTGAAGGGTTTCGCCGTTAATTCGACATTGAACGCGAAGATTCGAGGTGTCTGAAACTTCGTCGGTCGTAACGATCGACGGCCCGAGCGGTGCAAAGGTATCAAAGGATTTCCCAAGGAACCATTGTTTGCCTGGTTTTCCCTTTTGCCAATCGCGCGCAGATACGTCATGACCGACCGAGTATCCGAAGATCCCTTGGCTGGCTTCGTGCTCTGTTACGTTCTTCATTTTCGTGCCGATGACAACCACAAGCTCCGCTTCGTAATCAACCTCGCTGCTGACTTTAGGTAATCGGATTGAGTCATCCGGTCCGATCATGGAAGTTGCCATTTTGCAGAAGACGATCGGCTCGTCCGGAATGGGTGCTTTGGTTTCGATGGCGTGATCTCGATAATTCAGGCCGATGCACAAGATCTTGTTGGGGCGATCGATTGGGCAAAGTACTTTCAACACTTGGTCGCTCGTACCGAGTTTCTTAGCCAAGCTTTGAATGCGAGGTAAAAGGGATTTCCATTTATGAATCAGTTCGGACGTTGAGGTTGGCAAGCTAGGGTCAGCAAGCGTTAAGTCTTGGATACCATAATTGCTTTGCAATCCCCATCCGAGCGATTCATCTGGGCGTGCAAATCGAACGATCCTCATTCGTTAACCATCCGAGCATTGAAGAGAGTTGAAATAGACAACGCCAATCTCCCAAATGAGATTGGCCACAAATTCAGATTGGCTAGTAGATCGCGAGACGGAGATCAGGCGATCGAAATCAAAGGCTCAGTTGATTACTTTGGCGCGACCATCGCAATCATTTTTTTACCTTGTTGCAATGGCGGCTGTTCCACTTTGGAATACTCCGCGAGAACTTGGAGGACGTTCTCCATGACGCGTCGACCTTCATCCACGTGGGCCATTTCTCGTCCACGGAAGATAACAGAGACCTGTACCTTATCTTTATTCTTCAAGAAGCCGATGGCTTGGCGAACTTTGGTATCGATGTCATGTTCTCCGGTCTTAGGTCGGAGTCGAATTTCTTTTGTCTTGGTTTGGTGAGTCTTTTGGCCAGACTTCTTGCTCTTCTCGTACTTGTACTTGCCGAAATCCATAATGCGGCAGACAGGTGGTTTTTCCGTGGGTGCCACTTCCACCAAATCTAAACCAGCATCGCGAGCTCGGTTAAGAGCCTCATCGGTAGGGATGACCCCATATTGCGTTCCATCGGGACCAATCACTCGCACAGGAGAAATGCGGATTTGATTGTTCACTCGTGTCTGAATGCGTTCTCGTTCGATTGCAAAAACCCTCTTGATAGTTTTGAACAAACCTTACGCAAGGCGGATCCTGAACATACAGGAAGCCATGTTGCGGCAAAATCCTTTGCCGTAAGGTCGCAGATTGCCTAAAGTATCTTCAAAAGCAAGGGGTTCGGTCAACAGAGCTTTCGAGAAAAATCGAATATGAGGTCAATCTCCTGGCAATTTTCCCAGAAAAGTTGCTCTTGCAAGGGAGCCATTGGAGGCTACGATACCACACTCTGAAAGGGGATTTCGGTCATCTTTTGGACGCAATGCGGATTCTTTGGAATCGCTACGCACAAATGTGCCCTCGTAGCTCAGTTGGTAGAGCAGGTGACTCTTAATCACCGGGTCCAAGGTTCGAGTCCTTGCGGGGGTACTAATATCCACCACGCCACGTTGTGTTTTTGCAAGAACCTCTGTTTTCGCTGGGTTTTCGGGAAGCGACTTACCTTGCTTGGGAGTGCTTTCCGCTAAAGAGTGCCCCACCTGCTGCCCCACCCCTTGAGTAGCATTTAACAAGTGGGTGTGGGTGACTTTCAAGTAGTGGTCGTTTGCTACTCGCTCGCTATTACCTAGCCATTCGGTGACAACGTGCGAGGGGAATCTGTCTGCCAAGTCCGTCTGCAGCGAGCCTCTCAAGTTGTGAAATAACCTTGGCCATGGTTTGAGCTCGGCTTTGGCGAGTATCTCAAGAAAGACTTTCCTAAGATTAAGATTGCTCGTCTGATAGCGAGAAATGCAGCGTTCGCTCTCTGGGTCGAAAGCATCTTCTAAGTGGGGCCTGAGCTCGGGTAGAATTGGTACAACTCGTTTCGTTTTGCCGTGCTTGGCTGTCTTCGTGGCGAAAACCGTTAGCGTGCCTGCAGTGAAGTCAACATCAGCCCAGCGTAGGGCGAGCACTTCGCTCGGCGAGCGTAAGCCAGCGTAGCGAGAGAGTGCGATAATCAAACGCCACTGAGCATCGGGGGCCATTGCGATGGCCTTTTCGATATCGGATGCAGGAACGTAAAAAGAGCGTTCTGCGTTTACCATAGTGCCTGCTAGCACTTTGGCAAAAGGGCTCTTGTCAATGACGCCAGCCTCAACAGCAGCAAGAAAAAATTGCTTGGCTTTCTTGATATGCTGAGCAACTGTCGCTTGAGCGTATCCCTTGCTACCTGCAAGCCATACCCGATAGGCTTGGGCGTCTTCGCTGCTAATCGCCCTTAGCGATTGCCCAGCCTTGAAGTATTCCAGCAGATAACCTTTGCCGAGCTCAAGATTCCGCCTGCAGTATTCGCCAACTCTCGGCGAGTGCTCTGCCATGTAGCGAGTAAGCCACTGCTCAAGTGTGAAGTTGCTTCGAGGCTTGCAAAGCTCTTGCTCGGCTGGTTTGTTGTGCAAGTCGTCGCCAATCTTTGCGAGCCACTCAGCAAGTGCGGGCGAGGGGCCACTACCAGAGATGGCAGCAGAAACTAAGTCATCGACTTTGCAAGCGATAGCCTGAGCGTCTTTCTTGGCGATTGCCCCCAAGCGTATCTTTCGCCTGCGTTTGTCGGCGTCTCGATATTCAACTCGATAGAGCGTTCTACCATTAGCACTTCCGAAAAAGGGCTCTTGTCAACAACGCCAACCTTGAGAGCAGCAAGAAAGAATTGCTTGGTCTTTTTGACATGCTGGGCAATTGTTGCTTGAGCGAAGCCTTTGCTGTCTGCAAGCCATAAGCGATAAGCCTGAGCGTCGTCGCTACTGATGCCCTTGAGCGATTCCTCAGCGGTGAAGTATTCGAGCAGGCAGCTTTTGCTATTCTCAAGATTCCGCCTGCAGTATTCGCCAACTCTCGGCGAGTGCTCTGGCATGTAGCGAGTAAGCCACTGCTCAAGTGTGAAATTATTGCGAGGCTTGCAAAGCTCTTGCTCGGCTAACAGGTTGTTGGGAGAGCGTATTAGAACAGCTTTACAGATTGCGTTGGTATCAGCAAAGCTAACTGATCAGAGGAGGCAGCAAGGAAAATCAAATGCTTGAACAGGCTTTGTTTTTGACGCGGAATTTATGTCAATTGGAATTTTTGAATGCCGCCGCACATCATTGTTTCTCCATAGTTTTGATCGTTAGGTTTGGAAGTGCGGCAGCGAGCAGACGGCAATAGCGGAAATTGATTCATTGCGTAGCGAGCAATATTAACTATATTAAGGCCCGCTGAAGATACACCCCGATCGAGAATTGCCATGCCCCAAGCTCAGAGTCGACTGACAATACGTGCCCGTATCACATGTCCACATTGCTGGAACGAATTTGCTCCCGAAGAATCGCTTTGGTTAGCCGAGCATCCGGACCTAATTGGGGATACTCGCCTCGGGCCAGATCATGCGATCCGCTTTCTTCCGTCACGATTCACTGCTGAAGGCGATGCAATAGATCCTGAAGGCCAACGCACGACGCGCCTTGCTTGTCCAGCATGTCATTTAGAGGTTGCACGGCCCCTCTATCAAATTGCACCTGTCTTCTATTCGATTCTAGGAGCACCCGCCAGCGGCAAGAGTTACTTCTTGGCATCCATGACGTGGCGATTGCGACAAGTTCTCCCCACAGATTTTAAGATCGCAATGACGGATACCGATCCCATTGCGAATGCGAGACTTCACGAATATGAAGAACAACAATTCCTCAACCCAAATCCAGATTCCTTAGTCGCAATCGAAAAGACACAAGTCCAGGGGGATCTCTACGATTCAGTAAGCATGGGTTCGCATACGGTGCAGTATCCGCGTCCATTTCTTTTCAATCTTCAGCCGATGGCTCAGCATCCCAACCATGCTCGAAGCAACGACATCGCTCGAGTCATGTGCATGTATGATAACGCTGGCGAGAGCTTT
>Ga0209985_10004775_pt1 | contig 10775 bp, 14 predicted proteins | sample NOAtaG_FD_187305 | JGI IMG/M metagenome (GOLD analysis project Ga0209985, IMG submission 187305) | Freshwater lake microbial communities from Lake Erie, under a cyanobacterial bloom - NOAA_Erie_Diel6S_1000h metaG (SPAdes) (version 2) | ecosystem: Environmental > Aquatic > Freshwater > Lake ... | reverse complement strand
CGCCAGCGGCGCGAAGATGAGGCTCGGAATGGCATTCGTGGACGGCGGCGCGTATGCGGAGGAGGTGTATCGCTTTTTCCAGCGCATCGCGCGCGAGCCGGTGCAACACGTCACAGGCCACGTCCGCGCGAGCAAGGGCGTCGGCAGATTCGGCGCACCGATTATCACGCGCAAGATGAGCGCGGTGGCAAAGAATTTGAAGGGCCATGAGATCGGGACATGGGAGGCAAAGGATCGCATCTACGAACGCCTGCGTGTGACGGAACCGGGCGCGACGGCGATGCATTTCAACCAGCGTTTTTCCGAAGAATACTTTCAGCAACTCACGGTGGAAAAAGTCGTCATCACGTTTGACGGCGGGCAGGAGATCCGAAAATACGAGAACGAAAAGAACGCGCGCAACGAAGCCCTCGACATCGAGGTTGGCTGCCTCGCGGCGCTACGGCTGCACCCGCGCAACTGGGACGCGTTGGAGCAGGCCATTGCTGACGACGCCGAAGCCCTGCGCACGCCTAACGCGAAACCGAAGCCGGAAATTGACTACGCCATTTTTCAGGCTACGCAGACGCGGGGAAGCTGGCTGTGAAAAGAAATTAAAAATAATCCTTGCGTGCGGAAACGCTTTAGAGAATACTGCCAGCACATGAGCACTCAATTTCAAACGGTGCCGCCCTCAGTTTTGCGCTTGCAACCACGGCGCGGTGCGACTATACGCAGCGGCACCAATGGCGCTCCCGCTTCTCACTATATTCCCGCAGTCAATCACGTCGGGAGACACGACGCGCCTGCAACTCAGCCTGCCGGAATGCCCGGCCTCGACCTACACGGCGACGCTCATCCTGAACCAGCCGGGGCAGGCGGCGGTGACGTGTGCTGGCACGGCGAGCGGAGACAACTTCCTTTTCACAATCACCGCCGCGCAATCCAGCGCGATGGCGGTCGGCGCTTGGACGTGGCAGGCTCGCGCAACTCAGACATCCAGTGGCGACGTGACAACCGCCGCCGCTGGCGACTTCATCGTGCTGGCAAATCCCGCCAGCACGCTCACCAAGTCAAACGCACAGCAGCAACTCGACGCGGCAAACGCGGCGCTCCTGTTGCTGGCAGGCAACCCCGACGCGGCGACGAACTTCAATGGGCAGAGCATCACCAGCGTTGACATCCCGAAGATGATTGCCGTCGTGCGCAACCTCAAGGCGCTTGTCGCAGAGGAAAAAAACGAAGCATCAGGTCTGCGCGGCGACGCAAAAACTCGAAGCATTAGACCGTATTTTGTATGAAAAAGTTTGTATTTATCGGCCCGGACAGGAGCGAAAAACTAGCCCGTCTGCGCGCCAAATTTCCTTGCGCTAAAATCGAAGTCAGTGAAGGGCATGGAATTATTTTTGCGGAGGTATCGGCATGAACTGGAAATTCTGGCAATCCACAAAAAGCGCAGCGCCGGAAACGGCGACGGTGCGGAATGACTACACGCAACTGATTACTCAGTTGAAAAAGCTGTCACCTGACTGGCAGGTGAACCGCATCGGAGTTGACGCGGAGATTTACAGGAACCATTGGGAACTGAGGGCATACAGCCGCAACCTCGCGCGCGAAAATCCCTACGTCATCGGCTACTTCCAAGACCTCTGCGCGAACGTCATCGGGCCGAACGGCTACACGATCCGCATGATGATTAAGGAGGAGGAGGATCGCGTGATTCACACGCCGATGGAAAAGGCAATCCTGCGCGCGGAGACGGAACGGCGAGCGCAGATTGCAGCTTACATCGAGCGGACGACCGGCAAAAAACCAGCCGCGAAAAAACTGTTTCGCGAAGTCAAAGGCAAGGCCACGATACAGGTCGGAGAAATGGACGTGTTCGCCTGCCAGCTCATCGAGCGGAAATTTCGCGAATGGCAGTTGCGCGAAAATTGCACCGTTACTGGACGACTCAGCTACAACGAAAGCCGTCAGCTTCGCCTGAAATCCGCCGCGCGCGACGGCGAGCATTTCATCCGGCTCGTCCGCGATGCGCGCTATCAGCCATTCGGCTTCAAGATTCAGCACATCAACGCCGAGTGGTGCAGCTACTACTTCACCGGCAAATGCGCGGCGACTGGCAACCCGGTGCGGTTCGGCATCGAGTATGACGACAGCGGCGCGGCACCCGTGCCAGTGGCGTATCACTTCGTCAAGGCGACCGCGAGCCAATGGGGAGGCTACGCGCCCATGCCGTTCATGCAGGGCGGCGAGGAAAACTGCACGCGCATTCCAGCCGAGGACATCATTCACTACGCCAAGTTTGACGACGACGCGGACGTGACGCGGCCCGTGCCGTGGACGACGCCGATCATGAGCAACGCGCGCCAGCTTGCGAAATGGATGGAAGCGGCGGTTGTCGCCGCTCGCGTAGGCGCGTGCTCCAATGTCTTTTTCGAGACGGATTTGATCGGGCCGGATGGAACTACGGCAGCGGGAGCAGATCCCGATATCATGAAAAAGCTCTCGATGGAAATGAATCCCGGAGGAATGCACGGCCTGCCTCCCGGTGTGCGCGCGAAAGAGTTCAACCCGAACAATCCGAATCCGGCGACGGGCAGCTTCCGCAATGAGAGCTTGCGCGAAATGTGCGCGGGACTTCCAGCAGCGCAATTCTCGACGCTCGGCCAGAACTATTCCGAGATCAATTTCAGCGCGGGCCGACTTGAAAGACTGAGCATCACCGCGCAATGGATGATGCTGCAAGAATGGGACATCTCCACAGCGGAGCGGCGCATATTTTCCGAGTGGCTAAAAATGGCGCTTATCATGGGCGCGGTGCCGCTGCCTGTTGCGAAGTTCCGCAAGTTCAACGCGGTCAAGTTCACCGGCAGACGATGGGCAGGTGTGGACGCTGTAAAAGAAGGCGTCGCAAAAGCGCAAGACCTCGCCAACAAATTCACCAGCCTGCAAGCCATCCACGATGAGCAAGGCACCGACCTCGAGCAGACGTTGACCGAGATCGCAGAGAGCAACATGCTGATGGAGAAATTCGGCATCGAGACGGCGACCACCAAGGGGCCGATGACTCCACCGGACAAAGACGAGCCGGATGACGACGACGACGACGAACCACCCAAGAAAAAAGAAGCATGAAAAAGAACTGGTATTCCATCACCGCTAAATCTGACTCCGAATGCGTAGTTGATATTTTCGACGAGATCGGAATGTGGGGAATTTCCGCAAAGGAATTTGCCGAGCAACTGCGCGCCGTTGGCAAAGTGAAAAACCTCACGCTTAACCTCGACAGTCCCGGCGGAGACTGCAATGACGGCCTCACGATTTACGATGCAATTAAAGCCAGCGGCGCGAGCGTCACGGTGAACATCATCGGCCTCGCGGCAAGCATGGCCAGCGTCATCATGCTCGCAGCCGACGCGGGCAAGATTCGCATTTACGAAAATGCGCGCGTGATGATTCACCGCGTCACTGGCGGAGCGCACGGCAACACCGACGACCTCGCCGCCGCAGCGCAACTCACAAAGCAATTCGAGGATCGCATCGTATCGCTTTACGTCGCGCGCACCGGCAAGGACGAAGCCGAGATACGCGACATGATGAAGGCTCAGCTTGGCACTTGGTTTTTCGGGCAAGAGGCAGTTGACGCAGGCTTCGCGGATAGCGTTATCAGCGGCGTCAAAGCCAAGGCATTCAAAGCGCAATGGGCGGGACTGTTCACAATGCTCCCGGCTGCTCTTTTCAAAGACGGCGAAAAAGCTATTGACACCGCCGCGCAATCTGTTATAACCGCGCAAATGGAACCTTCCACGCCCACACCCGTTGTTGCCGAGCCAGTCGCGCCGGTAGTCACCCCGCCCGCAACTCCGACTCCCGCGACCGTGGAAGTGCCGCCAGATGTTCCGGCTATCTCCGCGAAAGCCGCAGCCGACGCAATCACCGCCGAGCGCGCACGCATCGCGGAAATCAAAGCGTGGTCAAAGTCGGTGGAGGCTGTGCAGAAAGTCAGCTTGACCGACGCCGTGGATACTTTCATCGCAAATGGCAAGAACCTCGCCGAGTTCAAGGAGCACGTCATCCTGAATACGTTCAAAGCCGCGACCGTCGCGACATCCACGGACGCGCAGGGAGCCGCAGGCAACACGATGAAGCGCGCCGACTTCGACAAGCTCTCGCCGTTCAACAAAGCCGACTTTTGTAAAAAGGGCGGGAAGATCACCGACTAACCAACCGCAGAAACCTCACTTCGTAACCGCACAAATATATGGCCGCACCCACCAACAACAACACACTCACCGACCTGATTCCCGATGCCTACGCCGCACTTGACGTGGTGAGCCGGGAGTTGACCGGTTTCATCCCGACCGTTGCCCGCGATTCCCGCGCAGACATGGTTGCAGTCGGGCAAACGCTCCGCTCCATCGTCGCACCTGTGAACGCCTCCGGCGCTGACATCGTTCCTGCGATGGCGGTTCCGTCCGCGCTCAATCAGACCATCGGCAACAAGTCGCTCACGATCACAAAAGCCCGCTCGTTCGGCTTTAGCTGGAGCGGCGAGGACATCATGGCGGTGGACAAGGGGCCGGGCTACCTGACCATCCAGCAGGATCAGATCGCGCAGGCTATCCGCGCTGCGGTCAATGAAGTCGAGGCCGACATCGCTGCCGCCGCTTCCGCTGGCGCGAGCCGCGCTTACGGCGCGACCGCCGACACCGCTCCGGTCATTGGCGACTTCAGCAACGCCAAGAAAATCCTCGACGACAACGGCGCTCCCGGCTCTGACCGTCACTGCGTGCTCAATACTGCGTCCGGCGTGGCCGTGCGCGGATTCTCGAATCTCTACAAGGTCAACGAAGGCGGAGACACCACGCTGCTTCGCCAGGGTCTCCTTGGCGACCTCTACGGGTTCAGCCTCCGCGAATCCGCGCAGGTCGTTCGCCCCACCAAGGGAACCGGCGCGAGCTACCTCGTCAACAACGGCGCGGGCTACGCGATCGGAGATACCGCCATCACGCTGGACACAGGCAGCGGCACCATCCTCGCGGGCGACATCGTTACCTTCGCGGGCGACACCAACAAGTATGTTGTCGCGTCCGCGCTTGCCGCAAATGTCGTCACCCTCGCAGCCCCAGGCCTGCGGCAGACGCTCGCGGACAATACAGCCGTCACTGTATTCGGCACGAGCGCACGCAACTGCGCATTCAGCCGCAACGCCATCGTGCTTGCCACACGCCTTCCGGCTATCCCGGCGCAAGGTGACATGGCGCTCGATCGCCAAGTCATCACTGACCCGCGCACTGGACTCAGCTTCGAGATTGCGATGTATCCCGGCTATCGCATGAACACCTACCACGTCTCGATCGCATGGGGCGTCACGGTGTTCAAGCCGGAGCACCTCGCGATTATCATCGGCGGAGTCTAAGCAGATTGCTTGTTCATCTTAGCGCCCGGTCTGTTCACTCGGGCCGGGCGCTTTGCTTTCTAAAATGTCACGCACCACAGACGCACACGACCGGCTAGTGACATCGCAGGCGCGATGGACGGGATTATCGTGCGTCGCGACCATTGGAACGATGAGCGCGATCCCGTGCGTCGTCGGCATGAACGCATTCGGCGACGTGCTTTTGCCGGGTGGAGGCGGCGAATCGGGATCGCAGTTGCTCGCCATCAAAAAGAGCCTGCTCACGGACTACGCCGACACGGTGAAATTCCCGAATGGCGAGCCGCCGAAATTCACGCCAGTCACGGTGCGCGGGCAAGATCACGTCATCCTCGACGTGGACGAGCGCGACGGCATTTTCTACATCACGGTTGGCGATCCGACCACCTCTGAATAATGCAACAGACCATCGGCAACAAGATCGAAGCGTGGGCAATTCAGGCACTGCGCGCGGCTGCAACGCTGCCGTTCGACCTGCAAATTGAGGCGTTCAACAGCAGCGCGGAGGCAGCAATGGAGCGGATCGTGGTGAAGGCCGAGGTGGGCGAGAAAATGCTGGAAGGGCAGAAGCCATACGCTGCGCAACTCGACGTGTCATTCCACACCGTCAACCGCGACGCAGAAGAGGCCAACGACGTGTTTGCCAAGGTGGAGGCTTCGCTTGTCTCGCCAACGGGGAGTGCATACGTCACGGCCAACTTCACATGGCTGCTTGTAATGACCGAGGCCGCGAGGACGGCGCTGGAAACGCGCGGCAATTTTCGAGTGTTCACCCGCACAATTCCCTTGCAAGTCGCAACCGTTTGACGTAGAAGCAAACCACTATGGCGCTATCTTCACAGCAGGAAAACCAACTCCGCGAAATGGCCGCAGGATTGCGCACTTCCATCGCCGCGCTGGAGGCGCTGAAAGACAACGTGGATCGCAGCGCGACAATCGCCACCGAGAAACAGCAGCTTGCCTCGCTGGAAAAACAACTTCCGAAACCCGCACCCGCAACACCCACCAAATCCTAATCATGGCCGTTCAACTCGTATCCTTCACCAACGGAGTCTGGGGCATCGCAAGCGAAGAGCTTGGCATCAACTGCTCGAAGTTTTCCGTCACCGTCTCGCCGGAAATTAACGAGTGGATTCCCGGCATCAACGGGCAGGCGCGCGGCAAAGTTGTCGGCGACCCGCAGGGCGAACTCGACATTGAAGGCGAGACCTTGGACATCACCACGGCATCCTCGCTTTTCGTCCACAACTTCTACACGGCGTTCGTGCCGGTCAATTCGACCACCTACTTTGGCCGCTCGGCTGGCGGATTCTATCGCGACACCGCGACCGTTGACAACGAGCGCAACGGCCTCAAGAAAGTCACGGCCAAGTATTCCAGCCGCTTCGGAGTCGCCTAAGCTATGGCAACTGACACGGCAGTTTTTCCGAATGTGCAGATTCAGGGCAACCTTGCCGTTGCCGGAAACCTGCCGTCGTATCCGCGCTCATCGCTCGCCACGGACACGAACCAAATCCTCCCGCTGCCATTCGACATCTGGCGCGTGTGGGATTCAGTCGGCACCGTGCTGCCAGCGACAAGCGCGACGGACGACCTCGGATATTACACCGGCACGCACGGCACGGCTGGCAGCTACATCGGCACCAGCGACCTAAAGACGGCGGGCGCGACCACGCGCTACGCTCGCTGCCTCAAAGTGCTTCCGCCTTCCTACGTCGCAGCCGCGACCGTGACGGTGCGTTTTTCCGCAGGCTGCATCACGACCATTGCCGACACCGCTGCGACGCTCATCGTGGACGTGCGCAAGGTTAGCCGAGACCGCACGGTTGGCGCGAACCTCTACGCCGGAGCCGCCGTCAGCATTCGCAGCTTGACGTTTGCCGAGACTTCATTCGCGCTCACGTCCTCGGGCCTGTTGCCCGGCGACATGCTCGACATCAAAGCCGCCATTGCCGTGACCGATGCCGCTACCGGCACCGCCGTCATCGGCGCGTGGGCTGCGGCAGAGCTTTACACGTCCATTCAAGGCTAACCATTCACACCGCCGAAAGGCCGGGAGACGGAACCCGCAAACGTCAATCAAACCACATGGAAATTTTCGAGACAACAGACGAGGAATTGGCGCTGGCGCTCATCACGGCGGGCGCGAAGCTAGCAGGCAGCGACACCGGAAACGTGCCGCCGTGCATCAACCACTACACGCCCGACCTTTGCCGCTCGCGCAGGCTGCTCCCGCAATCGCCCGTATCGCCGCAGGTATTCGAGAAGGCAGTCATCGAAGCGCGCGAGCGGAAGATTCCCGGCATCGTGACATGGCGCATCGTGAAGGACTCGGAATTTGCCAAGGCAATCAAAGCGTGGGACGCAATGGTTGAGGAAATGCACAAGGCCAAGGCGGAGAATTGCGAGCCGAACCTTCCTGATATTTCGACGGAAACCGTGATGCAGGCGCTCTATATGCGCAGGCTGAACCACAAGCCGATGAAAGACCACATCTGGGTTGTCTGCCCTTCGCTATCGCTCGGCAAGGCCAGCGTGAAGGTGAAGCCGATTGAAGGCGTGCCGGATGAAGTGTCCGCGCCGCTGAGTTACACCGCCGAGGGCAGCGCGGTGATCTGGAATCTGAACACCACAGCGGAGAACCGCGAAAAAATAGGAGCACCGAAAAAACCATGAGCGCGATCACTAAGAAATCGCGTGTCTGGTTCGGTGTTTGTCCGAAGAAAAAGAAGCTCCGTGCTGGATGGGAATACATCGAAAGCGCAAATGACTGGCTGAAAGCTCGCGCACCGGACGGAACGCTTTTCTATATTTCGCCAACTCGAAAAACACTAATGAGACTACACCAACCATGAGCGAAGAAATCACACCCGAAGAATCATCCTTCATCAACGCCAAGCGAGGCTTCGAGCTATTCGGCACGCCGCTTGCGCCATACAGCGCCAGCCGCAAGGTGGCAGCGCAGACGATGGGGATGCAATGGCCGTTCATCGGCGAGGCCGCGCTTGCGCAGTTGCAGGCGACTAACATGTATCCCGGCGCGATCCGCGACACCGCAATCCTGCTTTGGCTATGCACGCTGCCCGACGCAAGCACGGCGCTCGCGCGGGGCGTGTGGACGCCTTCGCGGGCGTTATCCAAACCTGACGAGGCGCGCGACGCCGCGCTGGAATGGGCAGACAAATGTGGCATCACCGATTCGAGCGGGCCGAAGTTTGGCGAGGCGTTCCAAGTATTCTTCGGAATCGTGACCGGAGTGGATGCCGCGCAGTTCCGAATCGAGGTTGAAAAAACTGGCGGCGGAGAATCAGGGGACGAGCCGGGAAAAGTCTAGCCTCGCAGTCGCAATGGGCGCATCTCATCGCGCATGTTCACGCGGTCTGCGGGGCTTCACCGGACGAAATCTGGCACCGGATGCCACTGGCCGAGGCGCTGCAATACGATGCGATATGGTGGCAGGACTTCGACCGGCAACGGCAGATGCACGCCTTCGACCGCGTGGCGCGCATTTACGTGCTTTCCGTGTTTGCCAAGGACGGCGGCGAGGTGTTAGTGTAAAAGCGAATGAAAGAGGAATTAGAGGCACAAATCTCAACGGAATGGCGCAAATCAGAAGGCACAGGAGAACTATGCGAGATGTGCGGAGAAGCCGCATGGTTGCAAGAGTTTCGCTTAATCGCAAAAATCCACATTGGAAAAGTTACGCGCGAGACGAGAACGAGATTTGTGGTTTGCGTAGCTTGCGGAGACGTGCTAGTCTAGCCGCCATGATCACGCTCGACACTCGCGACTTTGAAAGGGCGCTGCTCAATTACGAGGCCGCGACCGGGAAAGATTTGCCGGAAGTGTTGAATCGCGCCGGAAAAAATATCGCGTATCGCACAGCATCATTCACCAAGCCCGCCCTCGCTGGTCAAATTGAGCGCGACTTAACGCGAGGCGCGGACGAGCACTTTCTAGCGGCGCTCACTTCAATACGGCTTCGCAAGAAAGGCATCGGGCGCGTAGCTGCACCGCAGTTCAGGAAGGAAATGACGAAAACTTTAATGGGGCGCATCGGCTCGAAAGGCTACATGCGTTACGCATGGGCGGAGGCGATTGAAAAGTTTGGCGGAAACTTTCGTGGAAAAAGGCTGGCAGGAGCAAGCGCGGAAGTGATCAAGGCAACAGTGAACAGCCTTCTTACGGCAATCACCGCGAGCGTGAATCAGCCCACGGAAGCCAAAGCCGCTAGCGCGGAAGAAAAGATGATGCCAGCGTTACAGGAGGCGGTTGATTTTGTCGCCGCCGACATGCTCGAATACGCCGCGAAGAAAATGCAGGCCAACGCAAAGAAAGCAGGATTCTGACATGGCAAAGACCGCACAGCTAAAGGCAGTTCTCACGATGGATCAAAGCCAGTTCGTGCGCGGCGCGGCGCGTGCGCTGGCGACCGGCAAAGCCCTCGCCGCGCAGTTCGCGCGCAACCCCGTCAAGATGATCGCGACGGGTGCGTTTCTCGGCGCAGAGAAAGCCATCGGCGCGATTGGCAGCGGCATCGGCAAGCTGCCCGGCATGGCCGCGAAAGCCTTCGGCACGCTCGCCAAGGCTGGCGCAGTTGTCGGCGGAGTGTTTGCGGCTGGCGTTGTCCATGCCTACAATTTCGGCGGGGAAATGCAGGACATGGCAGACCGAACCGGGATGCCGATTGGCAAGCTGCTCGTTCTCACTCAGGCGCTCAAAGATTGCGGCGTTGAGTTTGAGGGGCTAGTGCCAGCGGTGAAGAAAATGAATACCGCGCTCGTTGCTGCGGCTGGAAAAAACGGCAACGCGAAGCCATTCGAGCAAATCGGCCTAAGCGTGAAAGAGCTACTCGCGCTGGAGCCAGCGGATCAGTTCGAGGCCGTCTCAAAGGCTATCAGCAAGCTCGGCAGCACGGCCGCTCGCACTAAGGCGGCAGTGGACATTTTTGGAAAAGCCGGGGTGAACATGCTGTCATTTTTCGCGGACGGCGAAGCGATGCAGACCGCTCGCGACAGCCTTGGTAAACAAGCGGGCATCCTCGAAAAGAACGCAGCGGCATTCGACCGAATCAGCGACCGACTCGGCAGGGTGGGCGCGAAGATTCGCGGGTTCTTCATCGGCGCTGGCGCGGGATTGGCAGGCATCGCCGACAAAATCACGGCGCAGTTTGACAAGGTTGACCTCGCGCCATTCGGCGAAAAGGTTGCCGAGAAGCTAAAGCAAGCGATGAAATGGGGCTTCGCGATCTGGGAAGATCCGATGGGAACGATGGGCTTTTTCTGGGCAATGGCAAAAGTGAAGGCGATTGAATTGGCGAACTGGCTGCACGATGCCATCGAGCGCGCATTCCCGG
>Ga0209985_10004773_pt1 | contig 10778 bp, 7 predicted proteins | sample NOAtaG_FD_187305 | JGI IMG/M metagenome (GOLD analysis project Ga0209985, IMG submission 187305) | Freshwater lake microbial communities from Lake Erie, under a cyanobacterial bloom - NOAA_Erie_Diel6S_1000h metaG (SPAdes) (version 2) | ecosystem: Environmental > Aquatic > Freshwater > Lake ... | reverse complement strand
TGGATGACGTGCGCCTGCAGTTCAACGGCGACGGCGCCGTCTACGGGATGGTGTCCATCGGCTACCGGTACTGAGGCGGGGCTGGGGCCTCGCCGGGTTCATGGGGCTCGGTGCGGTCCGCCCCCGGTCCGCCCCCGTTGGCGGCACCCCCACCTCAGAGGGCGTTGAGGATCCGGTTCAGGTTCACGTTCTTGGAGATGATCTCCTGGATGAGCTGGATCTTCTGGCTGTCGTCGGGCCGCGTCTTGACGATGAGGTCGTGGACGATCGAGGCGGCGCGGTAGCTGTCCTTGCCGGTGACGAGCACCGGGCACGGCAGGTCGCGCAGCGCCTTGAGCATCGAGGCCGAGGGCTTGATGTCGTCGGACAGGATGAGCCCGGCGATGGGCGCCCGGGAGGCCTTCATCGTCGCCGCCGCGACCTCGAGCATGTCTTCCCGGTCGGCGGGGACGATCATCACCACGCCGGGCTTCAGCTGGTCGCGGGCGCGCTCGGCCCCCATCGCCCCGATGACCATGCGCTCGACGATTTGCGTCAGCGGCGGCTTCCCGACGAGGATCTCGGCCTCGAGCTCGTCGGCGATGGCGCCGACGGTGGGTCGGGAGAGGATCGGCTGGTAGGGCACCACGCCAAGCAGCTCGAGGCCCTTGCGCTTGAGGCCGCGCTGGGCGAACTCGGTGATGTAGTCGAGCTTCTCGGGCAGCACCTTGTTGATGATCACCCCGATGACCTGGACGCCCTCCTGCTTGAAGAGGGCGTGGTTCATGACGGTCTCGTCGATCGGTTGGCCGATGCCCCCGCGGGTCACGATGACCACCTTGGCGTTGAGCAGCTTGGCGACGTTGGCGTTGGACAGGTCGAAGACGCTGCCGACCCCGGCGTGGCCCGTGCCCTCGCAGAGCACGAAGTCCTTCTCCCAGGCCACGCGGTCGAAGGCCTTGTGGATGCGCTTGACCAGGGCCTCGAGGTTGGCCGACTGCAGGTACTTGCGGGTGAAGTCCGGCTCGACGGCGATGGGTGACATGTCCACCAGCGGGCAGTTCAGCCGGAAGACCCGGTCCATGATGACGGCGTCCTCGTCGATCTTCTGCTCGTCGATCTCCACGAAGCGCTGGCCCACCGGCTTGATGTAGCCCACCCGGCCGTAGCGCCGCTGCAGCGCCGCCAGCAGGCCGAGCGAGGTGGTGGTCTTGCCGTCGTTCTGGCGGGTGGCCGCGATGAAGACCCGGGGGGTGAGCTGGTTCTGGAGCATGGCGGGGAGGGCTCGGGATGGGAGGGCAGCCGGTCGGCTCAGAGGTCGCCGGGCAGGTTCTCGCCGGCGCCGGGGTAGAGCTGCTGGTAGTCGATGCTCTGGAGGCCCACGATGGCCGCCACGCCGAGGATGTCGTGCGAGCTGCTCCCGCGCGACAGGTCGGCCGCCGGGCGGTCCAGGCCCAGCAGGATCTGGCCGTAGGCGTTGGCCCGGGCCACGTGCTGGATGAGCTTGCTGGCGATGTTGCCCGAGTTGAGGTCGGGGAAGATGAGCACGTTGGCCTTCCCGGCCACCTTGCTGTCCGGGAGCTTGCGGACGGCGATCTCCGGGATGAGGGCGGCGTCGACCTGCAGCTCGCCGTCGAAGTCGGCCTCGAAGCCCAGGTCGTGGGCCTTCTGCTGGGCCAGGCCGGTCGCGGCCTTCACCTTCATGAGGCTGGGCTGGGTGGCGCTGCCCTTGGTGGAGTAGCTCAACAGGGCCACCCGGGGCCGCACCCCGGAAATCTGCCGGGCAAGCCGGGCCGTCGAGATGGCGATGTCGGCCAGCTGGTCCACGGTCGGGTCGGGGATGACGCCGCAGTCGCCCATGAACAGCACGCCGCGGTCGCCGAACCGGGTGTCCTCCACCTCCATGACCATGCAGGACGAGGCCGTGGTGGTCTTCGGGGCCACCTTGATGATCTGGAAGAGGGGGCGAAGGACGCTGCCCGACACCTCGTTGGCGCCGGAGACCAGGCCGTCGGCCTGCTTCATCGCCACCATCATGGCGCCGAAGTAGTTCGGCTTGGTCATCGCCTCGCGCGCCTCCCGCTCCTCGATGCCCTTGCCCCGGCGCAGCAGCAGGAAGCGCCGCACGAAGCTGTCGAGGTCCGGGCTCTCGGCCGGGTTGATCAGCCGGATGCCCTCGAGCGACACGTTCAGCGCGGCGGCCGCCTCCTTGATGGCCAACCGGTCGCCCAGGAGGATCGGGGCCCCGAGGCGCAGGGAGTAGAACTGACGGGCCGCCTGGATCACCCGCGGCTCGGTTCCCTCCGGGAAGACGATCCGCTTGGGGTGACGCTGGAGTTTCTCGATCACGCCGCCGATGAAACGCATGGCGGCACCATGGCGGACGCGCCCGGGACCGACAAGGATCGGCTCGGGGCGACGGCAGGCCCGCCGGAAACCGGTGGCAACGAAACACCCCGCGGCCCGGGGTCGCTGGCGCGGACCTTGGGGCGCGGGGTGGTGACGGGACTCGGCTCGGCTCTCAGGCCTTGGCCACGAGCTGGCGCAGGACGTAGGGCAGGATGCCCCCGTGCTGGTAGTATTCGATCTCGATCGGGGTATCGATGCGGCAGGCGACCGCCACGTTCTCCACCGTGCCACCCTTGCGGGTGATGCGGAGGGTGAGGTCCTGCTGCGGCTTCACCGACGGGCTCAGCCCGATGACGTCGAAGGTCTCGGTGCCGTCCAGCTTGAGGCTCTGGGCGCTGGCGCCATCCTTGAACTGCAGCGGCAGCACGCCCATGCCCACCAGGTTGGAACGGTGGATGCGCTCGAAGCTCTGGGCCACGACCACCTTCACGCCCAGCAGGTTGGTGCCCTTGGCGGCCCAGTCGCGGCTGGAACCCGTGCCGTATTCCTGGCCGGCGATGACGATGAGCGGGGTGCCGCTGGCCTGGTAGGCCACGGCCGCGTCGTAGATCGAGGTCTTCTGGCCGTCGGGGCCGAAGGTGTTTCCGCCTTCCTCGCCGCCGAGCATCAGGTTCTTGATGCGGACGTTGGCGAAGGTGCCGCGGGTCATGATGCGGTCGTTGCCGCGGCGGCTGCCGTAGCTGTTGAAGTCGGCGAACTCCACACCGTTGTCGACGAGGAACCGGCCCGCCGGGGAGCTCTTCTTGATGGCCCCGGCCGGGGAGATGTGGTCGGTGGTCACCGAGTCGCCGAAGATGCCCAGGGCGCGGGCGCCGCGGATCTCGGCGATGGTGCCGGGCTGCATGCCGAACTGCGTGAAGAACGGCGGCTCCTGGATGTAGGTGGACTGGCGGTCCCACTCGTACACGTTGCCCACGCTGGAGGAGATCTCGTTCCACTTCGGGTTCTGGGCCGCGAAGTCGGTGTAGAGCGCCCGGAAGACCTCGGGCTTGAGGGCCGCCTGCAGGGTGTCGCGCACCTCGGCGAGGCTGGGCCAGATGTCCTTCAGGAACACCGGGCCGTTCGTGCCCTGGCCGATGGGCTCGGTGGTCAGGTCCTTGTCGACCCGGCCGGCCAGCGCGAAGGCCACCACCAGCGGCGGCGACATCAGGAAGTTGGCCTTGATGTTCTGGTGGACGCGGGCCTCGAAGTTGCGGTTGCCCGACAGGACGGAGGCGGCCACCAGGTCGTTCTTCACCACGGCCTCCTCGATCTTGGCGTCGAGCGGGCCGGAGTTGCCGATGCAGGTGGTGCAGCCGTAGCCGACGGTCTGGAAGCCCAGCTGGTCGAGGTAGGTCTGGAGTCCGGTCTTGTTGAGGTAGTCGGTGACCACGCGGCTGCCCGGGGCCAGCGACGACTTCACCGACGGGTTGAGCTTGAGGCCCTTCTCAATGGCCTTCTTGGCCAGCAGGCCCGCGGCCAGCATGACCGTGGGGTTGGAGGTGTTGGTGCAGCTGGTGATGGCGGCGATGAGCACCGAGCCGTGGCCGATCTTCGAGCCGCCGACCTCGGCGCTGACGGCCGCGAAGTCCTCGGCCTTCTTGCCGAAGCCGTTCTCGGTCACCGGCTTGCTGAAGGAGCCCGTGAAGCTCGACTTGAGGTGCTGCAGCTCGATGCGGTCCTGCGGGCGCTTCGGGCCGGCCACGCTGGGCACCACGGTGGAGAGGTCGAGCTCGACGACCTGGGAGTAGTCGATCTGGCCCTTCTGAGGGATGCCCCAGAGGCCCTGGGCCTGGTAGTAGTTCTTGTAGAGGGCGACCTGGTCCTCGGTGCGGCCGGTGGCGCGCAGGTAGTTGGCGCATTCCTCGTCGACGGGGAAGAAGCCCATCGTGGCGCCGTACTCGGGGGCCATGTTGGCGATGGTGGCGCGGTCCACCAGCGGCAGCGCGGCGGCACCGGGGCCGAAGAACTCCACGAATTTGCCGACGACCTTGGCCTTGCGCAGCATCTGGGTGACGGTCAGGGCCACGTCGGTGGCGGTCACGCCCTCGCGGATGGCTCCGGTCAGGTGCACGCCGACCACGTCGGGGGTCAGGAAGTACACCGGCTGGCCCAGCATGCCCGCCTCGGCCTCGATGCCGCCCACGCCCCAGCCCACGATGCCCAGGCCGTTGATCATGGTGGTGTGCGAGTCGGTGCCCACCAGCGTGTCGGGGTAGTAGATGTCACCGGCGTTCAGCACGCCCTTGGCCAGGTACTCCAGGTTCACCTGGTGCACGATGCCGATTCCGGGGGGCACCACCTTGAAGGTGTCGAAGGCCTGCATGCCCCACTTGAGGAACTGGTAGCGCTCGCGGTTGCGGGTGAACTCGAGGTCGAGGTTCTTCTGGAGCGAGTCGCCGGAGCCGGCGAAGTCGACCTGCACGGAGTGGTCGACCACCAGGTCCACCGGCACCAGGGGCTCGATGATCTTGGGATTCTTGCCGAGCTTGGCCACGGCCGAGCGCATCGCGGCGAGGTCCACCAGCAGGGGCACGCCGGTGAAGTCCTGCAGGACGATGCGCGCCACCACGAAGGGGATCTCGGCCGTCCGGGATTCGTTGGCCTTCCAGTTGGCCAGCTCGCGGACGTTGGCCTCCTGCACCTTCAGGCCGTCGCAATTGCGCAGCACGCTCTCGAGCACGAGGCGGATGGAGACCGGGAGGCGGGAGATCGGGCCCACGCCGGCCTTCTCCAGCGCCGGGAGGCTGTAGAACCGGCCGGTGCGGCCATGGCCCAGGTCGAAGGACTGGAGGGTGTTGAACAGGGTGTGCGGGGTGCTCATCGTGCGCGGGATTGCTTGGGGAAACTCGGCGTTTTGGGTGTCAGAATTGGCTCTGGCGGCCGGAGCGTCAAGCGACCGGCTTTGGAAGCGGCCGCTGGCGGGGCCGCTCGCCCGCTCAGGCGGCCCGCCCGGGAACCTCGCCCCGGCAGAGCTTGCGGTGGGTCGCCAGGGCCAACAGCGGCCAGGCGTTCCGGTACATGTCGTACTTGAGGTAGAACACGCACGGGAAGCCCGTGCCGGTGATCTCCTCCTCGGTCCACGACCCGTCGGTGTTCTGGTTGCGGATGAGCCAGTCGATGCCCCGGGCGATGGCCGGGTCCGATGGATCGCCCATCGCGCACAGGCCCATCACCGCCCAGGCGGTCTGCGAGGCGGTGGCCGGCCCGGCGCCCTTGAAGATCGGGTCGTCGTAGGTGTTGCACCGTTCGCCCCAGCCGCCGTCGGGCAGCTGGACGCTGCGCAGCCACGCCGCGCCGCGCTGGAGCCAGGCCTCGCCCATGTCCCAGCCCATGGCCTGCATGCCCCGCAGCACCTGCCAGGTGCCGTAGATGTAGTTCACGCCCCATCGGCCGTACCACGAGCCGTCGCTCTCCTGCTGGCCCTTCAGGTAGGCGATGGCGCGCTGGACCTGGGGACAGTCGCGGTCCCAGCCCTCGTAGCCCAGCAGCTCGAGGATGCGCGCGGTGATGTCGGCGCACTCCGGGTCGAGCATGGCGTTGTGGTCGGCGAAGGGGACCTTCTCGAGGATGGACTTGGTGCAGTCCTTGTCGAAGGCGGCCCAGCCGCCGTCGCGGCACTGGAAGGTCATCATCCAGCGGATCGCGCGGGTGCGGCACTCGTCGCGTCGCCTCGGGTCGTCGGTCGGGATGAGCCGCAGCGCCAGGAGGACCATGGCCGTGTCGTCCACGTCGGGGTTCCACTGGTTGGCGTACTCGAAGACCCAGCCCGAGGCCTCCACGTCGGCGGGGTTCTTGTGGATCCAGTCGCCGCGGAAGCGGATCTCCTTGTCCATCAGCCACTCGGCCGCCCGCTTCATGCGGGGGTGGTGGGCCGGCACGCCCGACTCGCGCAGGCAGATCGCCACGATGGCGCTGTCCCAGACCGGCGAAAAGCAGGGCTCGATGCGCACGGAGTCGTCCGTGAAGTGCATGAGCTTCTCCAGCTCGTGGTGGGCGCGGACGACCTGGGGGTGGTCGTCGGGGTAGCCCAGCGCGATGAGCGCGATGAGCGCGTTGAGCATCGCCGGGAAGATCGCCGCCAGGCCGTCGCTGCCCTCGAAGCGCTCGAGCATCCAGGTCTCGGCCCGCCTGAGGGCCCGCCGGCGGAACGGGTGCAGTCCCTGACGGCTGACCCACTCGGCGAACTTGTGCAGCCGGTCGAGCCAGAGGAATCCGTTGCGCAGCGAGAAGTCGAAGTAGCGGGGGCGCAGCGTCTCGTCCAACTCCCACTTGCCGTTGGGATAGAGCTCGTCGAGGTCCACCGTCACCGGGCGCGTCGGCCGGAAATGGTTGATGATCGCCAGCGGGATGATCATCGCCCGCGACCAGTTGCTCATCTCCCAGAAGTTCACGTGGAACCACTTGCCGATGAGCAGCACCTCGCAGGGGATCGTCGGCACGTGGTTCCAGGTCACCAGGCCGAGCAATGCGAGGTAGAGCTTGGAGAAGGTGTTCATCCGCGGCACGCCGCCCAGCGAGCGGGCCATCTCGCGGGCGCGGAGCATCCGGGGATCGGTGGTGGGGATGCCGGCGAGCTTGAGGGCGAGGTACGCCTTGACCGTGGCGTTCACCTCCGCCGGGCCGTTCGGGTAGATGTTCCAGCCGCCGTCGGCCAGCTGCTTCCCGAAGATGTGGTGGACGGCCTTGCGCTGCCATCCGGCGTCGACCTTCCCCCACCAGTGGTAGAAGGCGACCATGTCCGCCACGAGCGTCACGTCGACCATCAGCTCGCCGACCCAGTACCCCTCGGGCCTCTGTTCGGACAGCAGGTAGCTCTGCGAGCGGGTGATCGCGCTGTCGAGGTCGGGATGGGCTGGGACGGAGGGCCGCCCCGGGGCACCGTCCGAGGTGCGGAGCGGCGCTGGGCTCACGGACATGGTCGAAAGGATGCGGACGGGGCTTCATCCCGCAAAGTGATTATTGAGGGGCCCGTCGTGCCGGTTTGGGACTTGGGCTCGATCGCCCCCGACCCTATCCTCGGCCCGTGTTCGGGAATCTTCGCAGCGTCCACTTCATCGGCATCGGCGGCACCGCCATGGCCAGCGCGGCGGCGGCCATGCACCAGCTGGGGTACCAGGTCAGCGGATCCGACCAGGATGTCATCTACCCGCCGATGTCCACCTTCCTGGCCGAGCGGGGCATCCGGGTGAACGCCGGCTACGCCGAGGCCAACCTCGCCCACCGGCCCGACCTCGTGGTGGTGGGCAATGCCATCTCGCGGGGCAATCCCGAGGCCGAGGCCGTGCTCGAGCGCCGCCTGCGCTACTGCTCGTTGCCCGAGCTGCTCAAGGAGTTCTTCATCCGGGGCCGCCGCTCGCTGGTGGTGGCCGGCACCCACGGCAAGACGACCACCGCCTCGCTGCTGGCCTGGGTGCTCGAGAGCGCCGGCCTGAACCCCTCCTTCCTCATCGGCGGCATCCCCCGCAACCTGGGCCAGGGGGCGCGTTTCACCGACTCGGAATGGTTCGTGATCGAGGGCGACGAGTACGACACGGCCTTCTTCGACAAGCGCTCGAAGTTCGTCCACTACCTGCCCGAGGTGGCCATCCTCAACAACCTGGAGTTCGACCATGCCGACATCTTCCCGACGCTGGCCGACATCCAGCTGAGTTTCCGGCGCTTCATCCACCTGGTCCCCCGCAACGGGTTGCTCCTGGCCAATGGCGACGAGCCGAACCTCGCGCCGCTGCTCGACGTGCGGCACTGCCCGGTCAAGCGCTTCGGGCTGGGCGCAGGCAACGAGTTGCGGGCAGGCGGGCTCGTCCTGAAGGACGATGGCTCGGAGTTCGAGCTGGGCGGCACGCGCTTCCGCATCCCCATGGTGGGGGAGCTCAACGTGCGCAACGCGCTGGCGGTCGCCTCGGCGGCCCGGCACTGCGGCATCCGCGACTCGGTCATCCAGGGCGCCTTCGATGCGTTCCTGAGCGTGAAGCGCCGGATGGAGGTCCGGGGCGAGGTGGGCGGCGTGGCCGTGATCGACGACTTCGGCCACCACCCGACGGCCATCCGAGAGACGGTGCGCGCGCTCCGCGTGAAGTACCCCGGGCGCCGGATCTGGGCGGTGTTCGAGCCGCGGTCCAACACCACCCGGCGCAATGTCTTCCAGCACGAGCTGGTCGATGCGCTGGAGCGGGCCGACGTGGTCGTGGTGGCGGAGGTGGCCCGCCTCGAGCAACTGCCCCTGGGCGAACGGCTCGACCCGGAGAAACTCATGCAGGACCTGCGCCTGACGGGCAAGCCGGCGGCCTACCTGCCGACCGTCGAGGCCATCGTCGACCACGTGGGCGCCGGGGCGCGGCGCGGTGACGTGGTCTGCGTCTTCAGCAATGGCGGCTTCGGGGACATCCACAACCGGCTGCTGGCCCGGTTGGGTCACCCCGGGTCCGGGTCCGCTGAATAAAGCCCGGGGCCTCCCGTCGGAAGAGCTTGTGGGGCGCCTCCGGGCTCCCACCGCATGAACAATCCCTTCCTCGCCGCGGCCGCACTCCTCGCGGGCACGTCGTTCCTCACCGCCACCCTCCACGCCGGACGTGTGTCCTGGGGCGTCAGCATCGGAAGCTGGGGAGGAGGTGTCGGGGTCGGGGTGTCCGCCGGGTCTTGGGGCGCGCCGCCGCCGCCGGTCGGGGCGGTCCCCGTCGCAGTCCCGGTCTCGGCACCGGTTCTTGTCCATCCCGTGCCGCCTCCGCCCCCTGCGGTGGTTTATGCCCCGGCACCCGTGGTTTACGCTCCCGCCCCCGTGGTCCATGTGCCGGCGCCGGTCGTCTACGCCCCGGCCCACGTCGTGACCTATGGGCCGCCGCCCATGGTGTATGCCCCGGCCCCGGTGATCTACGCGCCGGCTCCCATGCCCTGCGGTCCCCGGTTCGCCTTCCGCGCCCGCTGGTGATGGGTGGGCCGCGGCCAGGGTCGCAGGTTCGCGGGAGTCTGGTTGCGCTCCCTGGGATGATTTCGGGCGGGTCCGCCGGGGGACGCCCGCCCTGGCGGGAGACACCGGCATGAAAACGCCGCCCGATGGGCGGCGTCGTCATGGCGTCGGACGGGATGCCGTCGGAGCCGATTCGAGGGGATGCCGGAATCTGATCTCAGTTGTCCTTGGACTCGCCCTTCTTGGCGCGCTTGCCGCCGGCGGGACGCTCGCCCGGAGGACGATCGCCCCGGGCCGCCTGCTTCTCGAGCCGCTCCAGTTGCTGGGTCTCCTTGTCGGTGAGCGTTCCGGCGGCCTTCTTGGCCTTCAGGTCCTTGAGGCGGGCCTCCATCTTGGCCTTGCGCTCCTTGAGCTTCTCGGCCTTCTCGGCCTCGGTGAGCTTGTCCCAATCCTCGCGGGCTCCCTTGCCCTTCTTGTCGGCCTTCTCGGCCGAGGGGGCGGTGGGGGCGGTGGGCTTGGTGTCCTGGGCCGACAGCGGCGAGAGGCTCAGGCCGAGCAGGGTGGTCAACAGGGCGATCGTGCGGAGTTTCATGGGGTTTTCTCTGGGGGTGCCGGGGGTGACCGGCGTGTTGTTCGATCGAGCAGACCCCTGACGAGGCCCGCAGGTTACAGCGGACATCCGCCGGAAGAGGGCGCCGGGAGGTGGGCGGTGCGCCCGTCTGGCGGTTGTGCTACGCTGCGCCCATGAGCGATGTCCTCGCGGGGGCCTTGAGCCTGCTTCTGGCGACCAACAAGACGGCCCTCCTGAGCACCGCGCTGGTGGAGCGCGCGGGCATCGCCGCCCCGGCGGTGACCACCAACGATCCGGTCGAGGTGGAGTTCCAGGCGATCCTCCGGCTCGACGACCAGGTGGGTGACGAGGTGGAGCGCTGGCTGGATGCCCTTCCCGACGGCGCCGAGGTGGGCGCGGAGCTCAAGGCGAAGATCGACCGACGTCACGACGAGGTCCGCGGTCGGTACACCACCTTCCTGGAGAAGCACCCCGGACACGCCCGGGCGGTGATCGCCTACGGCAGTTTTCTCGGCGACATCGGCGACGAGTTCGCCATGGTCGACCAGTGGGAGAAGGCGCGGGCCATGGATCCGTCGAACCCGGCCGTCTGGAACAACCTGGCCGGTCATTACGCCCACCGGGGTCCGATCGAGAAGGCGTTCCCGTATTTCGAGAAGGCCATCGAATTGAAACCCACCGAGGCCCAGTACTGGCACTCCCTCGGCACGGTGACCTACCTCTTCCGCCGGGATGCCGAGAAGTACTACGGCCTCGACGAGCAGGGGGTCTTCCGGAAGGCCTTCGAGTTCTACGCCAAGGCCACCGCGCTGCGGCCGCTCGACTTCAAGCTGGCCTCCGACGTGGCCCAGACCTGGTATGGCGTCAAGCCCGCGCCGGCCACCAACGCGGTCGAACGGAAGGCGGCCGATCTGGCGGTCATCGAATCCGGGC
>Ga0209985_10004770_pt1 | contig 10783 bp, 7 predicted proteins | sample NOAtaG_FD_187305 | JGI IMG/M metagenome (GOLD analysis project Ga0209985, IMG submission 187305) | Freshwater lake microbial communities from Lake Erie, under a cyanobacterial bloom - NOAA_Erie_Diel6S_1000h metaG (SPAdes) (version 2) | ecosystem: Environmental > Aquatic > Freshwater > Lake ... | reverse complement strand
AATTTCCTCCTTCGACATCCCAATATCCAGCAGTAAACGAACCATTCTTTCTTCTCTATATTGATTTGCTTCTTTTTCACGCTGAATCTCCGCTTCCATACGCTGCAACTCGATCATATTACGTTGATTTTCAGCTTCTTTTTTGAGAGCAGCCTCTTCCTTTTGAAGGGCAGCCTCTTCCTTTTGAAGGGCAGCCTCTTCCTTTTGAAGGGCAGCCTCTTCCTTCTGAAGGGCAGCCTCTTCCTTCTGAAGGGCAGCTTCTTCCTTCTGAAGGGCAGCTTCCAGCCTGCGCTGCATATCCTCAAAGCGCTGCTCAAACCGCTCCATCTCTTCGAGGAAATCATCCTCGGCATCCATCTTATTGCGGACCGCCCTGTCTTGTGCTGCTGCCTTAAGACGACGCAAAATCGGCTGGTACTTTTCCATAAATTTCATCTCTTGGACACTCATAATCTGTGGGTTTATAGTCTGGTTTAAAGGGGAAAATATACTCAACAAAATTTCCAAATCATTTCGCCCTTCTCGACTAAGAAAGGGGACATGCACGATAATACCTTTGTGAAATAACGCTTCGACAAAGGAGTTAGTTCCATCAACGGGCTCCATCCCGTATTGATCTACTATCGAATGCCCAATCAGGATTACTGGAACATTACGGATGCCCTTGAGCCGTTCCCCGATAAAATATATGGACAGGATCGGTATGCCAATTTCATCTTCCCGGCCACCCGCTGTTAGTACTTTTTTAAAAAAGCCTCCGTTTTCGAATTGCTTGCCAAGGTACTTGCGGAAGCGCATTTGTTGCCCGTATAGCCTCTCCTGTTGGATCTCCACAATCACGATTAGTTCCCTTCCTTCACGATCACTTATCCTGGCCGTATAATCGAGCCGATAGAGGGATAGCCTTCGCTTGAAGGGCTTCATTGCCCGGTTCTTAACTTCCGGAGGATCAAGTACGAGTTCCTGAGGCAAGGGTGTCAGGGAAACAATATCCATTCCGGTGAGCGCAGAAAGAAAGGTAATTGCCGCTGCATTGTCTTCCATGAGGTATTTAAAAACGACATCATACATGGGGTTTGCTATCTCCATTGGGTTTATGTTTAGTTACCCTAAAGATAGCACCTTCCAGAAAAGGGAGATAGTTGACTATAAAATGTCTAATTGCCTAACACCTCGGAATAGCCCCTTGTTTGAAATTCAATTATTATTGAAATTCAATTATTTAAGATGAAAAATTTCTGTTTTTTTGCCTTTTGAACGGTGGAACAAACAAGGTATTTTTGGTGGAATGGTGGTAGCATTAGCTGCCAAATGAACTACCCCTGGGCTTTTTACACCCCAGTCAGGAGATAAGCTGGACAAGGCCAAGCCCAATCAGGAGCAGGCCGATGACCTGGTGAAGTGTGCTACCATTCAAAAAAGCACCAAACCTTCCGGAAACCCGTTTTCCCAATACCGCATAAGTTTGCAGGGCGGTGAGTTTTGCGGAACCAACCCCAATAAGGAAAACAAGGAGGATTATGGGAGCGGCATCAAAGGAAAGGCCGGGCACCTCCCAGGTGTTCCAGGAGGTCAGCACTAAAATCCAGAAAGCAACCGCCTGGGGGTTCATCACCCCGACCATCAACCCGTAGAAAAAAACGCGGTTTGCTCCCGGGTCGAGTTGCCTTTCCGCATTTTTTTTGCGGACCAGATAGAATACACCAAGTGCAAGGGCAAAAAGCGCCCCTACGACCTTCACCACCGGATTGGTTTCGAGCAGTTGCCCGGCCCACTGGCCAAACAGCAGGGCCACGGCAGATTGCCCTGTTTCGATAAGCGCGGCACCAAGGCTAAACGGGAGCGCGCTCCTGCGGAGCCCGATCTCTAGGGCACAGAGATTGATTGGGTTGACTGGCAGGGAGCCTATGAAACCGATGGCGAAGATGCCCAGGAATACCGATAGAAAAGATATATCCAATATCAAATAGAATTTACCATACAAATACAGCAGAGTGCCGTATAAAGTTTTCAGGTGAGTATGGGCATTCGGTTTTTTTGGAGCTGCGTATAATAGGAAGCGTAAAACTAAATAAGCGATCCCTGGAAATTAATCATTCTAAGTATCATCCCTTAAAGACAAAAAAATCCAGATTCAAGCTCCGCCTCCTGAAAATCGTGCAGCCCCATAGCCTAGTAATCTCTACTGAACAGCCTGTGCACCAATCCCTATTTTGATCCAGATACTCCTTCCCATACCGTCCACTCCGGAACCGTGTGTCCGGTATGCCTCGTTGAATATATTGTGGAATTCGGTAGCAAGGTAGGGTTTGCCCCAGCGGTACCACGCGCGGAGGTGGAAAGTTTTCCAGCCTGGAGTGCCATTGGGGTTGATCCGATTATCGGATTTGTCGGTAGTGGCAAGGCGGCGCTGAGCCGCGGCAAAATGACTTTCCACACTCAATGACAGATTTGCTTTTGGTTGAAACCTGACCAGGCCCCTGCCATGGAAAGGAGGGATGCGGCGCAGGGGCTCACCTGCCGTGCGGTTTTGCCCGTACGTATAGGTCCCATTGGCCAAAAATACCCAGTTAGGGGCAATCTGCCACTCCCAGGCGGTTTCTATACCCCGGATATACGCACGGGCGACATTTTCCTTCAGAAATACCGGATACCCCTGCAAGGTGTCGCCGCTGCGCACCCGCCCAATCAGTCCCTGCAATTCCAGGGAATAGGCAGCAAGGCTACCCTGAATGAGCTCGTTATGCCATTTCAAACCGAGCTCGGCACTACAGCTCTTTTCAGGTTCCAGTTGACTATTGGGTACTTCATAACGGAAATCCACGATACCGAGCGTACCGAGATCGTCCACGTTGGGGGCGCGGAAGGCAGTGGAGATATTGGCAAACACTCGTATATGTTTCCAAAATTCGAAAGAAAGGCCGGATTGACCGACTAAAGCCCGGGGGGTGATGCGGGAAGTACCGATGACCTCGTCGGGGACGGTGATGGAGAAGGCATTGTACCGGAGGCCAGCAGTAAGCGTCAACCGTTGCCAATTAAGGGTGTGAAGGTTGAACAAGGCCAGGCTCTGCATCCCGGCACCGTCCGGATATAGGCCCCGCTGCCGTATCCGCGTACCGCTAAGGGTGGCTACTTCAAACTTTTCGCTGCCTACGGCATCGGCATACCACTCGGCACCTGTATTCATATACCAGAAACGGGAAAAGTTGGAGCGGACACTGGCCTGTAGCCCGTAGGTCAACGTGCGGTCGGATTCTTCGACCCGCCGAGCCTGGCCATTGCGCTGGCTAATGCGCCCCTCCAGGTTATACTGCCGGGAGGCCGTCAGCTCAATTTCTTTCCGCCACGCTTGGTCGGTCTGAAGTGCCATTCGCACATAGCAAAGGTTTCGGCGCTGCGGCTGAAAGTGATAGAAGGCGAAGTTTTCGAGTTTCACCCGGTGGTAAAGTGGTACTTCCTCTTGTTCAAGGTCCTGCCAGAGCACGGTGACGCCCAAGCGCTCGTTAGGCTGCCAAAGCCCTTTGAAGGCATAGCTCCATTGTGCATAACCGGTAGGTGATTGCCGCCCGATACCTTCTCCGCCGATGAGGTCGCCAAAATTGCGGAAAGCACCGTCTATACGCAGGGCGAAATTTTTTCCCAATGCCGAAAGTGCCGCTTCGCTACCGGTCTCCTGTCCTCCACTGGTCCATTTGAAGGCGGCTTCCGGGCGCCAGACTGTCCGGTCGGTGGTTTTCAGCGCATGGGTCAGTACATTGACTACGCCGCCGATAGCATCGCTGCCGTACTCCACGGAGCCGCTATTCAGTACCACTTCCATTCTACCCACCCATCCTGGATCGAGGGTATTGAGATATTGGTTGGGGCCGGAACGGAAAGTAGCATTATTGATGCGGATACCGTCCAGCAAAAGAAGGGTTTGCTGCCCGGTAAGGCCCCGTAGGAACGGCGACCCGCCACCGTGATTGGTCTTTTGGACGAACACGCCGGGGATGCCCGTCAGAGCTTCCGGTACCGTGCGCGGCGCTACTTGCCGGAGTGTATTTGCGTTGATAGCCGCGGTTACCGCAGGTAATTTGAAGCTGCCGAGGCCTTGCCTCCGGGCAGTTACCACCACCTCGCCCTGAAAAATGACCGTATCGACACTAGTCCAGGTCGTATCGCCGGGTACGGCAGCGATGCATTGGATCGCAGAAAAAAGAATAAAAAGCAGGACGCAGATGATTTGCATCGTGAACGTGATTATGATATGTTGATTGCCGCTGTTCCCTTCCTTTCGTTTTTCCCGGATGAAATCCTCCACGCGGTCTGACTGGGGCGATCCGAGAAGGCTTTTCCAGTCGAAGCGCTCGTCGGAAGGTGTCAGCGCTTTCTGCGGGTCGAATACGCGGGGATCCACCGGACGGACCTTATAAGGCGAAAAATCGGGTCTGGAGGTAAAGAAATCGCTTAAATCGGCAGCAGCGGCATCGTACTGGTTTAAACAGGATATTACAGAACGTTTTGAAAATACTCCCGAAGCTGTAATGTCGGCGGGAAAGGAAAAAGTACTTGCCCGTGGAGGTCAAAGTATGCAGATAATGGGGTTTTTTCACAATCGGGTAGGAGGCGGCTCTCGCCGCCGTCCCCCCACACCACCGGGCATACTTATCGTACCACGGCGGTTTCCGTCAGTATCTTCGGCGGGTCATTTTGTAAATGTGCCGTGGAGGCAAATTGGCTCGTCAATCGCGAAAGTAGCTCGGCTAACCCCGTCCGTTCGCTGAAGGTTCCGCCTCCAGTTGCCCGGCTTGGTATATGCGTTCCACAGGCAAACAGGTCGCCCTGCAACGCCGTGTGTAGTGCTTTCTTCCTTTTGTTACTTTTACGCATCTTCAAGTTTTGTCTCCTTCTGACGAATTCAGGCCTTCTCCATTACCCCCCCAAAAGAAAGAATGGATACTATGCCCTCTGCTGACTCCTGCACTCACCTGTCTTTCTTTGGCACTCGCGTGCTTCCGATAGCTCAGACCTGTACAGGCCTCCCGGGGTAAGCCATCACTCATTCCACCAGTCCCGCCGGATTTACCCCCTTGAGTTCCGTGTGACTATTGGGCCTCCCGATTCGTAGCTCGGTTACCCACTCAAACAGGCCTTGTATCCGGTTTCTGTTCGTCAGAACTGGTTTTTGTCGCCGGCTTCCTTCAGATTCGCCCTCGCGGGTGACACCCTTGCCTTTGACTATGAGATTCCGGTCACATCGGCTCCCAAAGGACTAGAAAGGTTTTTTTTTACTTTCGCACCTCTGTGAGTGATCGCATGCCCGGCACACTACTTGTAGGCATCCTCCAGGATGCCGCGAAAATCCTGTAAGCCGAGTGGCAGTTTTTTGGGTATGAAAAACCAGGGTTGTTGCAAAGCTACGAAAAAAACGAGGTCTGAATGCGTGTTTAGGTGCGCTGGCAGGATCTGTTGTGTCCTCGCGAATGAAGTTTTTTAAAAAAAATTGCCCGGATAATATATTTATCGTAATATTGCGATAAAATTAATGGTCTTTTATGGGAGCCAGCAAATCAAGGGAATTTTCTGAACAGGACAATAAAATGGCGAATTATGCCAAAGCACTGGCCCATCCGGCCCGAATTGCCATTTTGAGGCTGTTGATCGAAAAACAGGCTTGTATCTGCGGCGATATTGTGGACGAGCTGCCGCTTTCGCAAAGCACGGTATCCCAGCATCTTAAAGAATTAAAAGAAGCGGGTTTGATCAAAGGGGATATTGAAGGGGCCAGGGTTTGTTATTGCATTGACAATAAGGAATGGGAGGCTGCAAAACGGGCTATGGTATCGCTTTTCGAAAGCAATCATATTTTCCCTTCCAATTGTTGCTAAAAAATTTACCCAGTCTTATCGGCATATTGCGATTTAAATTATAAAACAAGCATTCAAAAACTGAAAATCATGCAAACAGAGGAGCTTTTAAAAGAATTAGTACGACAGAAATACAGTGAAATCGCTTTACAGGATAAAGCGACCAATCAATCTTCCTGCTGCGGTGCCGGGGGCTGTTCTACTGAGATTTATAATATCATGAGCGATGATTACCATGATTTGACTGGTTATAACCCCGATGCTGATCTGGGACTAGGATGCGGTTTACCTACCGAATTTGCCAAAATCAAGCCAGGGCACACGGTGGTAGATCTGGGGAGTGGCGCCGGGAATGACTGCTTCGTCGCAAGGGCTGAAACCGGAGCGGAAGGCAAAGTGATTGGTATTGATTTCACTTCTGCTATGATCGAAAAGGCAAGACATAACGCAGAAAAACTAGGTTACAATAATGTGGAGTTCAGGGAAGGCGACATTGAAAATATGCCACTGGGCGCAGCAACTGCCGATGTGATCATCAGTAATTGCGTGTTAAACCTGGTTCCAAATAAGCCAAATGTATTCAAGGAAATATTCAGGGTGTTAAAGCCTGGGGGCCATTTCAGCATCTCTGACGTTGTTTTGGTCGGAGAATTGCCAGATGCGCTGCGAAAAGATGCTGAAATGTACGCAGGTTGTGTAGCCGGCGCGATTCAGAAAGATACCTATCTGGAGTTCATTGCAGGTTGTGGATTCGTAAATCTAACGCTGCAAAAAGAAAAAGCGATCCAAATTCCGGATGATATTCTGATCAAATACCTCAACGAGCAGGAATTATTGCATTTTAAATCCGGGAATTCAGGGATTTTCAGTGTGACGGTATATGCGGAAAAACCCGCTAAAGGCAATTGCTCTGAAAATACTGGTTGCTGCTAAAATCACAGATATATGTCAGCCAAACCTTGTGCCCCGGCGCACGAACGAAAAAAACTGGGTTTTCTGGACAGATACCTTACCCTCTGGATATTTTCGGCTATGGCTATTGGTATCTCAATTGGATATTTTATTCCTTCTTCTGCCAGTTTTATTGATTCTTTTTCTTCCGGGACTACCAATATCCCCTTAGCCATCGGGTTAATCCTGATGATGTATCCTCCTTTCACTAAAGTAAGGTACGAAAACCTAAAAGGCGTATTCAGGAATACTAAAATTTTAGGCGTATCCCTTTTGTTAAACTGGATCGTTGGTCCAATACTCATGTTCATGCTCGCGATTGTATTTCTGAAAGGCTATCCGGAATACATGGCAGGCCTGATTTTAATAGGCCTGGCACGCTGTATCGCCATGGTGATTGTATGGAACGAGCTGGCTGAGGGCAGCAGGGAGTATGCTGCGGGATTGGTAGCCCTCAACAGTATTTTTCAGGTATTATTATTCAGTGTTTATGCCTATCTGTTTATAACCGTCTTCCCTCCCCTTTTTGGCTTTGAAAGTGCGGTAGTTGATATTACGATTGGCCAAATCGCTGAAAGTGTTGCCCTGTATCTCGGCGTTCCGTTTGTTGCCGGTTTCCTCACGAGATATCTGCTCCTCGAAGTAAAAGGGGAAACCTGGTTTCAAAATCGTTTCATTCCGTTCGTATCTCCGATTACCTTGATTGCGCTGTTGTTCACCATCATCGTGATGTTTAGCTTGAAAGGAGGGCTGATTGTACAGATTCCTTTGGATGTGATCCGAATCGCTGTTCCTTTAGTCCTTTATTTTGCCATTATGTTTGTGGCGAGCTTTTTTATTGCCAAAAAAATGGGTGCGGATTATTCAACGAATGCATCCATCGCCTTCACAGCGGCCGGCAATAATTTTGAACTGGCCATTGCGGTAGCTATCGGCGTATTTGGCATCAACAGCGGACAGGCATTTGCCGGGGTTATTGGGCCGCTGGTGGAAGTCCCGGCATTGATTGCCCTGGTGAATGTTGCTTTTTGGCTCCGCAATAAATACTATACTCCGGCAAAACCAGCTTAATATTTAAGAAATATGAAAATTGCTTTATTTTCGGATATTCATGCCAACCTCCCGGCATTGGAAGCCTTTTTTGCAGATATAGAAGTTCGCAAACCAGATGCCGTGTATTGCCTGGGCGATTTGGTAGGTTACAATATTTGGCCCAATGAAGTCATAAACGAAATCAGAAAAAGGGGGATCCCTACCATAGCGGGAAATTACGATCAGGGTATCGGGCTTTTGAGCGATGATTGTGGCTGTGCTTACAAAACAGAAACAGAAAAGGATATGGGTAAAATTTCCATTTCCTACACCAACCAGCTTGTCAGACCTGAAGAAAGAAAGTACCTCAGGACGCTGCCTGCCCACATCAGACTGGAATTCCAACTGAATCGGGATACGCTCATCCTCCTGCTGGTCCATGGCAGTCCGAGGAAAATCAACGAGTACCTTTTTGAAGACAGGGACGAGAAAAGTCTGCTCCGCATCATGGAACAAGCCGGCGCGGATATCCTGTGCTTTGGCCATACCCATAAGCCGTACCATCGAATCCTGAATTCCGGAACAGAGGCTGAACCCTTATTCCGTCACGCGATCAACATCGGATCGGTAGGCAAACCCAAAGATGGGGACCCCCGGGGAGGTTACGTTATGCTTTCCATCCCTGAACATAGCAGCACAGCAAATAAAGATGGCATTATGGTGGAATTTATCCGGTTTGAATATGATGTGGAACAAGCCGCCCTGGCCATAGAGGATAGCCCTTTACCAAATGCTTATGCCGATATGCTGCGCAAAGCTTATTGAATTTTTTGAAGATACTGTCCACGCTGATTTCATTGATTTTGCTTCGCAAAATCAATGAAATCAGCATTTAAAAAAATTTAATTCCGACGCCGCAGGCGGCAAAATACTTTTCGAACAGCCGTCTCAAAAAAATATTCTTTAGCGGCGAATGCCCTCAAAGAAATTATAAATCTCCCGTCTCCCGTCTCCCGTCCCCCGTCTCCCGTCTCCCGTCTCCCGTCCCCCGTCTCCCGTCTCCCGTCCCCCGTCTCCCGTCTCCCGTCCCCCGTCCACCGTCAACCGTCCACCGTCCACCGTCTCCCGTCAACCGTCCCCCGCTTCCACCTCCCACTCCTCGATATTCTTCGTCTGACTGGAAAACTTCACCCCAACAGCGATTACTGGTTTGCCCAGGTGCCAGGCCGACTGATAATAGCGCTTGCGCCGGATCTGCTCGATGGCCTCGCGGGGGCTTTTGTCCAGTTTATATTCCAGGATATATACATGTGTGTCGGTCTCCACCATGCTGTCCACCCTACCCTCTGCGGTACAGGCTTCGCTGTGGATTCGGATACCCATATATGTGAACAGCAGGTGAATGGCGGCGTGGAAAAACTTTTCCGGGTATTTCTCGTGTAGAAAGTAGGGTATGTTGGCAAATACCCCCTGCAGGATTTCCATGGCCTTATCCACGTCATTTTCCCGAAAGGCATTGCGCAGACGGATTACCAGATAGGCTGAGCGCTCCACGTCCACGGCAAGGAAACCTTCTATGAGCACTTCGAGCATAGAGTCGCGCACTTCTTTATTGGGATAGGCGAGTTGGATCAGGCCGTCTTCGGTCACACCCTGGATAGTCAGGTAGCCCGTCTGGAAAAGGATGGCTTCCGGTTTGAGGCGGTCCAGCTCAAAAGTTTCGAAGCCCCCGGGGTTGATGGCTGGCAGGTTGAGGTCGAAAAGGCCTTCTTTTTTCAGCAGGTTGACCAGAAAGGAGGGCGTACCGGTAGCGAACCAGAAGTTTTCGAATTTATTCCGACTGAAAAAATTATTAACCGACACCGGATTATAGACCCTTGGGGCATACTCTTCGAAGCGATATCCATTGTACCATTCCCGCATTTTATCCAGCAACCCGGCACGGGAAAGTTGCAGTGCGGCCCCTGCCGCTTCGATTTCCTCCGGAAAATTGGCTTCCAGTTCTTCCTGGGTATAGCCCAGCATGGTGGCAAAGGCCGGGTGCATGGATAGGTCCACCAGGTTGTTGAGCCCGGAGAAAATCCCCGTTTTGGAGAATTTGCTCACCCCGGTAAGAAAGACCAGTTCCAAAAGGGCATCATTGGTTTTGAGCACGGTATAGAACTCTTTGAGGAGTTCGCGGTTGGCATAAGCTTTATCCAGGTCTTTGGCCAGATAATGGATGATGGGGGCATCATATTCATCTATGAGGACCACCACTTTCCCTTTTTGGGAAGTGCGCTGAATAATTTGCTCGAAGCGGCTGCTCACCCCTCCCTGTGCAGCGGGAAGGTTGTGCTCGCGCTCCAATTTGTCAAGCACATAGTGTAAGGCCGCTTCGAGACCTGTCTCGACAAAACCAATCCCAGCCAGGGTAATCCTCAGGGTAGGATGTTTTTTGTTCCAGTCCCATTTATCCGCTATCCAAAGCCCCTGGAACAGTTCGCGGCTGCCACTGTAGAGTTCATGCAGGGTTGAGACTGTAATGGATTTACCGAAGCGCCGGGGGCGGGAAAGAAAAAAATACTTGCCCGTGGAGGTCAAAGTGTGCAGATAACGGGTTTTATCCACATACTTGTAGCCATCCTCTATGATGCCGCGGAAATCCTGTAAGCCGAGTGGTAGTTTTTTGGGCATGAAAAACCAGGTTTTGTTGCAAAGGTACGAAAAAAGGATTTATATGAAAATCAGGCCTTTGCATAAGTCAATTGTACCACCCCTGTATCGAATGATTTTGTGCTGAGGAGGTTCCAATGCGTTTCCTTTGGGTGTTGGGCGAATAAAGGTATTCCATCGCCTATTATTTTGGGAATTATGGTTAAAATCATTTCATCGAGCAGTGCTTCATTGATAAAAGCGGTAGTTAACTGCCCACCGCCAAGAAGCCAAAGGTCTTTTTCAGATTGCTT
>Ga0209985_10004759_pt1 | contig 10798 bp, 11 predicted proteins | sample NOAtaG_FD_187305 | JGI IMG/M metagenome (GOLD analysis project Ga0209985, IMG submission 187305) | Freshwater lake microbial communities from Lake Erie, under a cyanobacterial bloom - NOAA_Erie_Diel6S_1000h metaG (SPAdes) (version 2) | ecosystem: Environmental > Aquatic > Freshwater > Lake ... | reverse complement strand
CCCCCGACGATCTGTGCTTTCTCCAGTTCACCTCGGGCAGCACGAACCAGCCCAAGGGCGTGATGATCCGCCACCGCAACCTGGTGGCGAACACGACCGCGTTCCTCGGGCCGGAAGGGTTGAACGCCGGGGCGCTGCACGGCCGGCCCGACGACGTCGGCGTGTCGTGGCTGCCGCTCTTCCACGACATGGGCCTCATCGGCTTCGTGCTCGGCACGCTGATCATGGACCTGCCGGTGGTGCTCTTTCCCACCACGACCTTCGCGCGCTCGCCGCTGCTCTGGCTCGAGCTCATCACCCGGCACAAGGGCACCATCACCTACGCGCCGAACTTCGCCTACCAGCTCGTCGCCAAGCGGGTGAAGGACAAGGACCTCGGCGCGCTCGATCTGAGCACGCTGCGGGTCGCCGGCTGCGGCGCCGAGCCGATCCGCGCCCGCACGCTGGTCGAGTTCGCCGAGAAGCTCGCGCCGGCGAAGTTCGCCCCGACCGCGCTGCTCCCCAGCTACGGGATGGCCGAGAGCTGCCTCGCCATCACCTTCCACCGCCGCGGCACGCCGATGCGGGTCGACCGGGTCGATCCGGCCGCGCTCCGCGAGGGCCGGGCGGTGCCGAGCGAGGCCGAGGGCGCCCTCGAGCTCGTCGGCTGCGGCGTGCCCTTCCCGGGCCACGAACTCGCGATCGTCGACGAGGCCGGCGCGCCGGTCGGCGAGCGGGTCGTGGGGCAGATCCTCAGCCGCGGGCCGAGCGTCAACGACGGCTACTACGAGAACCCCGGGGCGAGCGCCGAGTCCTTCCGGGACGGCTGGCTCTGGTCGGGCGACCTCGGCTACGTCGCGGACGGGGACATCTTCATCTGCGGCCGGGCCAAGGACCTGATCATCATCCACGGCGCCAACCACTACCCCTCGGACATCGAGTGGGTCGTGGGCGACATCGAGGGGGTGCGGCGGGGCAACGTCGTCGCCTTCTCGGTCATGAAGGACGGCGTCGAGCAGCTGGTGATCGCCGCCGAGGGCAACTCGGGCGATGCGGTGCGCCTCCGCGCCGAGATCACCCGCGTCGTGCAGGATGCCTTCGGGCTCGTCGCGGCGCACGTGGCGATCTGCCCGGTGGGCGCGCTGCCCAAGACCTCGAGCGGCAAGGCGCAGCGCAAGAAGAGCAAGGCGATGTGGGAGTCCAAGGAGCTCGAGGAGCACCCCTGAGACCGGCCCAGCAGGATGACCCGGGCCGCGCGGCGGCCGATTTCGACGGAGACACGAGATGAACCGAGGCGAGCTGATCAAGATCTTCCAGCGGATGGCGAGCGAGGTGGCGGAGAAGGACTTCAGCCACGTCACCGAGGACGTCGGCATCGCGCAGCTCGGCATCGACTCGCTGGGCATGCTCGAGCTGATCGCGGCGATGGAGCGCGAGCTCGGCATCTCGGTGCCCGACGAACAGCTCGTCGGCATCCAGACCGTCCGGCAGCTGCTCGACCTGGTCGAGCGGCGGATGACGAAGTGACCGCCATGGAAGGCGATCTCAAGGAGAAGCTCCGGGCGATCATCGCCGAGGTGAGCGAGGTCGACGAGATCCCCGACGCGGTCCCGTTCAAGGACCTGGGGATCGACTCCATGATGGCGATCGAGATCGTCGCGGAGATCGAGCGCACCTACAAGCTCTCGGTCCCCGAGTCGGAGCTCAAGCGCATCACGAACCTCGACTCGGTCTACGAGCTCGTCAAAGAGAAGCTCGCCGCCTGAGCGCGGCGCTTGCCGTCGTCGCGGGCCGCCCGTGAAGAGCCCCATCCCTGCGCCGCCCGCCGCGCCCGACCGCCACCGCGTCCGGGTCGGCTACGTCGACACCGATCAGGCCGGCGTCGTGCACCACGCTGCCTACCTCGGCTGGATGGAGGCGGCGCGCATCGAGCACCAGCGGGCGCGCGGGCTCGTGTACCGGGACTTCGAGCTCGAGACGGGTCTCGCGCTGCCAGTCGTCGAGGCCCACCTCCGCTACCGCACCCCGGCACGCTTCGACGACGAGCTCATCGTCGAGAGCTGGGTGATCGAGGCGGGCAGGGCGAAGGTCGTCTATGCGCAGCGCGTGGTGCGCGGCGAAGCGGTCCTCGTCGAGGGGCGCATCGTGCTCGCGTGCGTCGACATGAAGGAAGAGCGCATCGCGTCGATGCCCGAGCGCATCCTGACGGCCTGCGCCCGCTGAGCCTCAGCCGAAGTGCACCGCCGAGACGGGCAGGCCGAAGAGCCGCTCGGTGTAGGGGAGGCTCACCGCGTCTTCGCCGCCCGCGCCCGCGACGACCATGAGCGGCAGAAGGTGTTCTTCCCGGGGATGGCAGGCCCGCGCCGAGGGCGCGCTCGCCCAGCGGGTGAGGGCCTCGTCGCGCTGCGGCGCGGGCCGCTGCACGGCGTCGTGGAGCCATCCGTCGAACGCGGCCGCGGCCTGTGCGGCCGCTGCCGCCCCGGAGAAGAGGCCGCGCAGGTTGTGGTAGCTCATGCCGCTGCCGACGATGAGCACGCCCGCGTCGCGGAGCGGCCGCAGCGCCCGGCCGATCGCGAGGTGCTCGGCCGGATCGAGGCCGGCGACCAGGCTGAGCTGCACGGTGGGCACGTCCGCGGCGGGAAAGGCCAGCTTGAGCGGCACGAAGGTGCCGTGATCGAAGCCGCGCGCCGGGTCCTCGGCGCTCTCGAGGCCGGCGCGTTCGAGCAAGGCGCGCACCTCGGCGGCGAGCGCGGGATCGCCCGGCGCCGGCCAGGTGATGGCGTAGCTCTCCGGCGGAAAGCCGTGGTAGTCGTAGAGCATCGGCGGCCGCGGGGCGCTCGCGACGGTCGGCAGCGGCGCCTCCCAATGCGCGGAGATCGCCAGCACCGCGCGCGGCCGGACCGGCGCGAACGTGGGCAGCCGCTCGAGGTAGCGGCGCAGGCGCGCGTGCTCCTCGGGATCGCCGAAGCCGACGTCCACGAAGGGCCACGGGCCGCCTCCGTGGGGCAGGAAGATCGCGGGCATGCGCTCGGACACGGTGGGGGCTCCTTCGTCGCGCTCCCGCGCCGGCCGCGGCACGCAGCCGCCCGCCGTGACGGCGAGCGCGGCGAGCACGTCACGGCGGGACAGCCGGCTCATCGCGACAGGTGTGCCGCGCTGCCGCCGCTCTGGCCAGATGCCCCAGCGCAACGGTGCGGTGCCCGGCCGAGCGCTTCATGGCGAGGCGGCTCGCCGTCCCAGCCACGTCGCGATCTCGATGGCGAAGGCGTCGGCCGAACGGTGGGCACGCACCCGCTCGACCCGATCTGCCATCTCGGCGAGCCGCGCGGTGACGAGGTCAGCGCGGATCACCACCGGCTCCGGCGCGGAGGCGCGCGAGGTGGGCGTCGCGCATGCGCGCGTACCAAGGCCGATCGAGCTCCAGCGAGGCGAGGGTCCGCGAGCGCCAGAGCGCGTACGCGCCCGGGACGCACTCGACCACCGGGATGGCATCGCGCAGCAGCTCTTCGAGCATCGGGATGCTCGCCCCTTCGAGGCGCACCACGTCGAGCTCTCGATCGAGCTCGGCCGAGAGCGCGCCGGAGAGCGCCGCGACATCGAGCCCGGCTCCGGCGACCGCGAGATCCACGTCGGAGCCGCTCCCCGCCGTGCCCCGCGCCTCCGAGCCGAAGAGCAGCGCGAGGCGCAAGCCCGGCACCGCCGCGAGGCGGGGCGCGAGCCGATCGACGAGCGCACGGTCCATCTCGCGGGAGCTTGGCTTGCCCGCTCCGCGGCTCACCAGTGGTAGCGCTCGCGGTTGCGGAGGTAGTCGCCGACCCGCTCGCCGAAGGCCACGCCCGCGAGGTTCATCGCCTCCTCGCCCGACTCCGCCGGGACAGTCAGGTCGATGCGGAGCTGGCTCGAGACCGAGCCGTTGCGGTCGTGGATGTCGACCTCGCCGCGCACCCGCGTCACCTCCGTGTCCTGCACGACGTCGAGCAGGCGCACGTGGACGGTGTGACGAGGACGCTCGGAGGGGGCGACGAGCTGGAACTCGCTCGCCGAGGCCGCGAGGCTCGAGCGCAGCGAGGCATCGAAGCGCTCCTGCGCGTGCTCGACCGGACCCTCGGAGCTGGTGCGCAGGCCGATGGGACCGGGGCGGTACTCCACGTCCATGTTGCTGTGGGCCACCTCGTAGCCGTGGAGCTGGGCGAACGAGCAACCGGCCATCGGAAGCGCGAGCACGAAGACGAGCGCGGCGAGCGAGCGGGCCAAGGTCATCGGTTCCTCCTCGTCCGGACACGGTGCCGGACTCCCCTTGGATGCGGCCGGAACCCCTCGCGCCAAGCCAGATAGTTCGGCACCGACGGCTCGGAAAACACGAAGCCTCCGCCTCCTGCCCCGGCAGGACGTAGAGTGCGCTGGTGCGCTTCGTCCTGCCGGCGCCTCCACGGCGCGCTCGGTCCTCGCTGGTGCGTCTCGACGACCGCGCGCTCGGCGACTGGCTCGCACGGCACGCGCTCACCCTGCGGCCGGTGGCGCTGCGGCACGGGCCGGCGCTCGCGGCGCACCTCGGCGTGCCCGTGGCGGAGGTGGTGGCCTCGCCCTTCGGCCTGCGGATGTGCGCGCTCGGCGCGAGGACGGGCGCGAGCTTCGTGCCCCACGAGACCCGCCGCGTGCTCCCCTGGCACCGCGCGATCCGTCCCGCCACGCCCGAGACGAACGAGGGCCGCTGGCACGACGGCGTGCTCGAGGTGGGCAAGTACCAGCAGTTCGCCGCCGACGCGCCGCGCTCGGTCCACCACCCCGAGCAGCACGCGAAGTGGACGCCCCACGAGCTTTTGCACCGCGCCGCCGGGGCGTTCTTCCGCCCCGACGCGAGCCGCTTCGAGCTCTACCTCGGCGCGCGGCTCAACGAGCTCTTGCCGGTCGCGGCGTGGTACGGCCTCGAGCAGCACCTGCGCCTCGAGCAGCGCGGTCCCTTCGACCGCACCGTGCTCGACCGGAACGAGGCGCTCGACGCCGAGCTCTTCTGGCTGCGCGCCGCACCCGAGGCGCTCCGGGTCCGCGCCGTCGCGATGGCGCCGATCTTCCGCGCCGGTCTCGTGCACGCCGAGCGCGAGCTCGCCGCGTGCCGTCACGACCGGGCCGCGGGCGCGGTGAGCACGGTGCGCCACCCGGAGGACTTCCTCGACGCCGCGAGCGACGCCCTCGGCTACGTGGCGACCCACGCGGCCCGGCTGCGCGCGCCGGCCGTCGCGGCGGTGCATGCGGCGAGCGGCCGCACCACGGCGGAGCTCGGCCGCTACGAGCGGCGCATCGAGACGCTCTTCGAGACGCTGCTCGGTGGCGAGATCGCGCTCGACCTGCCGCGCCTGACCCCGAAGGTCGCGGCAGCACGTCGGCTCGATCGGGCCCTCCGGCAGGCGACGATCGCGCCCTCCCGCCCCGCGCTCGCCCTCGCGGTGCTGCAGGGCGCGCCGCCGCCGCGCGCGGTGGCGCTCGATGGTGAAGAGCCCGACGTCGCGCAGCTCCGCGAAGGTCTCCGCGCCACGCTGCCTGCCACGCTGGCCCGGGCGCCGGGGCTCGCGGTGCAGCTCCGCCGCCATCCCGCACTCGTCGCCCGCGCGGGCCTCGGCGAGCGCGCAGCGCGGGTCCTCGAAGCTTCGCACCCCCAGCTCGCCGAGCTCGCCCAGCTCGAGGGCGCGCTCGCCGAGCGCCGCCGCGCCGACGACCGGGTCGAGGTGCTCGAGGATCTCGAGGGCCCGCCCGAGCGCCGCGTGAGCAGCGTGGTGAGCCGCGCGTTCCGTGTCCTACGCTTCGTCGGCGATCCCCTCGCGCTGCTCGAAGGCCAGGTCCCGCGCGGGCCGAGCGCGCTCCTCGTCGGCCGCTTCCGCGGCGCGCCGGTGCTCGTGCCGCTCGCCCTGCCGCACGCCGACGCGCTCGAGGCGGGCCGGCTCGCGGCGCTGCCCGAGGCGGTGCAGCAGGCGCTCGCTGCGGCCGGCGTGCTGCTGCGCCTGTCCCGCTGACGCCGGCCAGCGGATCGTGCGGGTCACTCCGGGGCGCGGATCCGCTGCACGCGCCCGCCGTCGCGGCGCTCCCGGCGGTAGCCGAGGGCGAGGAAGAGCGCGCTCGGGTAGCGGGCGCAGGCCTCCTCGTCGAGCACCAGCGCGTCGCCCTCGCGGGCGCCGGCGTCACGCGCCACGCCGGGCAGGTGCCCGAGCGCGCGGTCCAGGCCGAGCCGGCGCAGCGCCGCGGTGGCCTTCCACGCCAGCGGCGAGACCGGCCGGCCCCAGAAGAATCCGTCCGAGCCCTGGCCCTGGTAGAGCGGCAGCAGCACGTAGCCGTCTTCCTCCGCGATCACCTCGCGGCCCTCGTGGTGCGCGAGCAGCGTGCCGCGCGCCGCCGGGCCGATGTTGGCGAAGCCCGGCTGCATCGCGAAGTCGCCGCCGCGTCCTACCGCGTGACGGCGCCGCACCTCGATCACCCGCGGCAGATGCGCGCGCCGCCGGTCGAGCAGGTGCTGGCTCGCCTGCACGTTCTCCCCGGCGCTGATCTTCGCCGCCCCGAGGCCGACCCAGAGGCAGGCCTCGAGCGCATCGACCGAGTGCGGGTCGTCGTGCTGGCCGCCCTCGACCGCGAGCGCGACCACGCCGCGGCGGGTCATGAGCTGGGTGAGCACGCCGTCGACCTGCTCCTCGAGGCCGAGCAGCACGGTGATGGGGAAGTGCGCGCCGAAGGCCCGCTGCCGCAGCGTGTCGCCGAAGAGCACGAAGGGGACGCCCGCCGCGCTGGTGGTGTGCAGATCGACGAGGAAGACCTCGCCGCGGGCCCGCGCGATCGCGTCGTCGATCGCCGCGAGCAGCTCGCGGTGCTCGCGATCCTCGGCGTCGTCGGCGCTCGGCGGCTGGCGTCTGACCTTTTCGAGGTGCGCGTCGCTCCAGGCGCGGTTCAGGTCGTGGACCTGGTAGCGGGCGCCGCGCTTCAGCGCCTCGACGTTGCCGGCGAGGGCGACGAACTCCCCTCGCAGCACCATCCCGCTCCGCGCGATCTCGGCGAGCACCCGCCGCGCCGCCTCGAGGCCGGCGGGCTCGTTTCCGTGCTGGCCGGCGACGGCGATGAGGGTCGGCCCGGGCTGAGCCCCGCGCACGCGCCCAAGCTCCCGCGAGAGGAGAGGGCGATCGGTGTTCGGCGGCGTGACGGGCAGGTCCATCCGGCGATGGATCCGGATCTCTCATGGACTCCCGCGCCCGGCAATCACGGCCTGTGAGCCGGCCCCGGCAGTCGACGCCGGCCCGCCTCGGCTGTATGGCCTCGGCATGGAAGGCGAAGCGGCCCAGAAGCCCAAGAAGCCCGACTGGCTGCGCGTCCGGCTCCCCGGTGGCGAGCGCTACAACGCACTCAAGCAGACGTTCCGTACCCTCGACCTGAACACGGTGTGCGAGGAGGCGCGCTGCCCCAACGTCGGCGAGTGCTGGGGCGAGGGCACCGCGACGATCATGATCCTCGGCGAGACGTGCACCCGCGGCTGCCGGTTCTGCGCCGTGAACACCGGCGATCCCGGCGGGGTCACCGATCCGCGCGAGCCGGAGAACACCGCGCTCGCGCTCGCGCGGCTCGACCTCGCCTACGTCGTGCTCACGATGGTCGACCGCGACGACCTCCTCGACGGCGGCGCCGCGCACGTCGCCCTCACGGTGCGCCGCATCAAGCACCACAGCCCGAAGCTGCTCGTCGAGACGCTCGTCGGCGACTTCGCCGGCCGCCGCCAGGACGTCGAGACGCTGGTCCGCGAGGGCCAGCCCGACGTCTTCGCCCACAACGTCGAGGTCGTCCCCGGCCTGCAGCGCAAGATGCGCGACGCGCGCTGCAGCTGGGAGCGCTCGGTCGAGGTCCTGCGCTGGGCCAAGGACGACGGCGCGCAGGTCACCAAGAGCTCGCTCATGGTCGGCTGCGGCGAGGGCCACGAGGAGGTGCTCGAGGCGATGGAGCGGCTCCGCGAGGCCGGCGTCGACGTGCTGACGATCGGGCAGTACCTCCGGCCCACGCCCAAGCACGCCGAGGTGGTGCGCTACGTCGAGCCGGCCGAGTTCGATCTCTTCCGCGAACGGGGCCTGTCGATGGGCTTCAAGTACGTCGCCTCGGGGCCGCTCGTGCGCTCGAGCTACCGCGCCGCGGAGGTCTTCCTGCGCGGCATCCTCGGCGGCGAGCCCGGCGCGGCGAGCCGCCTCGGCGGCGATCCCTTCGAGGATCGCTACGGCAAGAAGGCCCGGCTGCCGGTCCTCCGGTGAGCGCGCCCGTCTTCCGCCGCGCCGCCGAAGCCGACGTGCCGGCGATCGTCGCCCTCGTCGAGCGGGCCTACCGCGGCGAGGCGAGCCGCGCCGGCTGGACCACCGAGGCGGATCTGCTCGACGGCCAGCGCACCGACCCGCGCGAGGTGCTCGAGCTGGTGCAGGGCGCGCGCTCGGAGGTGCTGCTCGGCTTCGACGGCGCGCGGCTCGTCGCGAGCGCGGCCCTCACCGACGAAGAGGACGCGCTCTACTTCGGCATGTTCGCGGTCGAGCCGACGCTGCAGGGCGGCGGCTGGGGCGGCGCGATGCTCGCCGAGGCCGAGCGGCGCGCCCGGACCCTGGGCCTGCCCGCTGTGCGGATGACCGTCATCGCGCAGCGCGCCGAGCTCATCGCCTGGTACGCCCGCAAGGGCTTCGCCCCGACCGGTGAGATCGCCCCGTTCCCTTACGGCGACCCCCGCTTCGGCCTGCCCCGCCGCGACGACCTCTACTTCGTCGTTCTCGAGAAGCCGCTCACCTGATCACCGCGAGCGAGCCTCGGTCAGGGTTCCTCGAAGTGACCGGGCGGCCTTCGCTCGTGCGCGGGCCGCGGCGAGCGCGCCGGAGCGAGAAGTTCCGCTGAGGAACGCAGGAATGCAGGAACCTGAAGGGTGGAGGATTCGACTTCCTGAATTCCTCGCTTCCTGAATTCCTCGGCGGAGCTCTCGTCTCGCTCCCCTCTCTTCGGCTCGATGCGCGCCCGACGCCAGTGAGCCTCGGTCAGGGTTCCTCAAAGTGACCGGGCGGCCTTCGCTCGTGCGCGGGCCGCGGCGAACGCGTCAGAGCGAGAAGTTCCGCTGAGGAACACAGGAATGCAGGAACCTGAAGGGTGGAGGATTCGACTTCCTGCCTTCCTCGCTTCCTGAATTCCTCGGCGGAGCTCTCGTCTCGCTCTCCTCTCTTCGGCTCGATGCGCGCCCGACGCTCGACGCGGATCGCCTCGAGCCGCGCCTCCCTCTCCTTCGCGGTCGGCCTCCGCGGGGCCGTCCCGGCGCGGCCATCCTGCCCTCCTCGGCGGTCTTCCTCGTATCGCTCCGCCGCGTCCGTTCACGGGTCGACGAAGCTCGCCGCGCGCTTGCCCATCGCCGCCATCACCGCCTCGAGCTGGTTCGGCGAGCCGAGCAGCTGCAGCTGCTCGTCGGTCTCGAGCGCGAAGCTCGCGGCGACCGAGAGGTGCGGCGCGGCGCGGTAGAGGCGCTTGATCGCGCGGATCGCGTGGGGCGACTTCGTCGCGATCTCCGCGGCGAGCGCGGCGGCTTCGGCGACCGGATCGGCCACCACGCGGGTGCCGAGGCCCAGCGCGACGGCCTCCTCCGCCCCGACGACCCGCCCGGTGCAGGTGAGCTCGAGGGCCACGTCCGGCCGCACCAGGCGGAGCAGCGTCTGGGTCGCGCTCATGTCGGGCACGAGGCCGTACTTGATCTCCATCACCGAGAGCTGCGCCTCGGGGCCGACGAGGCGCAGGTCCGCGCCGAGCGCGATCTGCAGCCCGCCGCCGAAGGCCACGCCGTGCACCGCGCAGATGACCGGCACCGGCAGCTCCTGCCAGATCCAGCCGACCCGCTGGGCCACGTTCGCCGGGCTCGCGTCGCTGCGCGAGAGGAGGCGCTCCCGGCTCTCCGCGCCCGCCGCGAGGAACGCCTGCCAGTCGAGCCCGGCGCAGAACGCCTTGCCTTCGCCGCGCAGCACCACCGCCCGCACGCTCGGATCGGCCGCGAGCCGCTCGCCCGCCGCGACGATCGCCTCGAACATCGCGAGGTCGAGCCCGTTGCGCTTGTCCGGCCGGTTCAGGACGACGTGCGCGACGTGGGCTTCGACGGTGACGAGGACGCGATCGGTGGCGGTCATGCGGGCGAGAATGCACCGCCCGCGGGCCCGGCGCACCGACCGCGGAGCCCGGCCGGAGGGCGGCGCCGCCGCGCGCGATGCGCCGGGCGACCTCGCGGTGGTCGGCCAGCGAGCGGATCTCGGCGAGGCGATGAGGATCCACGCCCGAACGCCACGACGCCCCCCGGCGGTCTCGGCGGCCGTTGACCGAGGCCGCGACGATCGTGGATGCTCGCGCCGATGGGCGACGAGTACGCGCGCGATGCGATGCCGGGGATCGGGCAGGTGCTGTACCGGCACAAGGTGACGAGCCCCCGCTGGCTGATGGCCCTCCTCGCGCTGCTGCCGGCCGCGACGCTCGGCGGCCTCGGCGCCGCCTTGGGCCTCACCGGAGCCGTCGGTACGGGCGAGGCGCTCGGCCTGCTCGCCGGCGGCCTCGGCCTCGCGGCGCTCCTCGGCGGGCTCTCCGTCGTCTTCGCTTCGGGCCGGATCGCCGTCTCCGAGGGCGAGCTGCACGTGCAGATCGGCCTGGCCGGCCCGCGCATCCCGATCGCCGAGATCGAGTCCGTGTCGATCGGACCGAGCGGCGGCCACAAGCAGGGCATGGGCGCCTCGATCGACCTCGCCGGCAACCGCTACCTCCGCCTCTGGGGAAGCAACGAGCGCGCGGTGCGCGTCGTGCT
>Ga0209985_10004758_pt1 | contig 10801 bp, 16 predicted proteins | sample NOAtaG_FD_187305 | JGI IMG/M metagenome (GOLD analysis project Ga0209985, IMG submission 187305) | Freshwater lake microbial communities from Lake Erie, under a cyanobacterial bloom - NOAA_Erie_Diel6S_1000h metaG (SPAdes) (version 2) | ecosystem: Environmental > Aquatic > Freshwater > Lake ... | reverse complement strand
GCACACGAATGGCTGATGTGCAAGAACTACGCATCTCAGTTCGACAAGGCCGCTGATACGATCAAGAAGCTGGTGGCTGCGGATGTTCGATCCGCTGCTGGTCACGGCATCACGGTGACGCGCGACAAGCGTCGTGCGCTCCGCATCAAGGAGGGATGACATGGACGAGAACCTGGACAAGCAGGCCCTGCTCTACGCTGCTTTGGCGGCGGCTCAGGGCAAGATGAGCAACCCCGTGAAGAACCGGGAGGTCAGCGTGAAGTCGGATCGCGGGGCGTACAAGTTCGCCTACGCGACCTTGGATGCAATCCTCGACGGCATCCGTGGCCCGCTCGCAAGCAACGGGCTGGCCTTCACTCAGACGCTGGAGAGGCGCGAGGACGGCATGGTCATGTGCCTGCGACTCTTCCACAGCGGCGGAGGTCTGGTGTCCACCTGTATGCCGCTCGACAGCGCCCGCATCGTCAAAATGCAGGAGATGGGCAGCCTGATGACTTTCGCCCGGCGCTATCAGATCGCCAGCTTCTTTGGCCTCGCCGCCGAGGAGGATGACGACGCGAACTCGGCAGACGGCAATCAGGTCCAGAACATGACCACTCGGGCGTCCAAGCCCGACCCGCGCGCCGAATACAAGCGCATCCACGACGCCATGTCGTCGGCCCAGGATGCGACGGCTCTGGCCGAGATCATGCTGGCGAACAAGGAAGCCATCATGCTGGTGAAGAACGCCAGCGAGCAGGGCTATGCCGCCCTGATGGCTCTCAAGGACAAGCTGGTTGCCGGTTACAGCGGGGAGGGCGAGGCATGAGCGACGAGTACGCCAACGATGTCGTGCGGATGAATGCCATCAAGGACGGCACCCGCTTCGACATGGAGCCAATCCCGCAGGCAGAGAAGCTGGTCCTGCGCGCGTGTCACTCTGCCCTGATGGAGATCGACACCTGGATCACCGTGTTCAAGAAGCGGCGGGATGTCATCCAGCACGACATCACAGAGATGACGGCACAAGCGATCAACGAGCATTGCGGCGGCGACATCGAGCAGGAGGAGATCGCCGTCGCCCTGTTCGACTGGGAGAACGACGTTCTCGACATCATCACTAGCGACAAGGCATCCGAAATCATCAACGACATGAAGGAGAAGCGCAATGGAACGGCTTGACGCAATCTGCGGCACGAAGAGCAAGGATGGGCAGAAGACCTACTGGACGAAGGTAGGCTCTGCGTTTCCCAACAAAACGGGGGGCTACACCCTGTACCTCGACTACGTCCCCACGGGGCGCAGCGATGACGGCAAGACCGTGATCGTCCTCGCCCAGCCCAAGGAGCGCACGGACGCCCCGAGGGGCCAGGGTCAGCGGGCCATCGGCCAGCAGCAGTCGCGCCAGCGGGACATGGATGACGAGGTGCCGTTCTGATGCTCTCTTCGGATTACATCGAGGGGCATCTGAACGCACTCCAGAGGATCGGTGACCGGGCTGCCGAGGCGAGGGCTGACTACGAGTTCGCGTCCGACATGCTCCGCACGGTCTACGCTGCCGAGTACCTCAAGAGCGAGTTGCCCCGCGCCGCCGACAAGGAGGCAGAGGCACTCGCATCCGAGGCGTACCGCAAGGCTCTGGAGGACCGCCGGAATGCCTTCGTGGTTGCCGAGAAGCTGCGCCATGAGCGGGCCTGGCGAGAGCGAGTGATCGACGCTTGGCAGACCATGAGCGCCAATGCGCGAGGGAGAATCCTGTGATCGAGATCGAAGAGTCCGTACCCATCCCCCGCAATCAGGTCGGCAGTCCTAAGTACCCGTTCAGCAAGATGAAGCCGGGGGACAGCTTCCTCGCGCCCGGCGACCGGCGAGCCTGCGTCAATGTTCGCAACGCAGCCGTCAACTACGGCAAGCGGCACGGGTGGAAGTTCGCGACGAGGATGGTGCGGGGGACCGGCGTCAGGGTGTGGCGGGTCGAGTAGACATCTCGACTGCCTTCTTCCTGACCGCCTCCACCCTGCGGCCCCATCCCTTTCCGAATGTAGGCCAATGGTGGAGCGACTTGAGGTAGGCCAGTCTGGCGTCACAGATGTCGTTTATCAGGCCGCTGGCGTGGACAATGCTGGCGGCCTGTATCGTTCGGGGGCCGATCACTCCGTCCTGACTCACCCCGAGCGCCTGCTGCAAGATCATGCCCGCGCGCTTCTGCCCTGAGTTCACGGCGATGTCGAACACGGCAAGGTCAACGCCGGGGGGCAGGCTGTCTGCCTTGACCGCAGCCCAGTAGCGGTCACGGTAGAGGGGAGTGACATCGTCCACCGTCAGGGAGCGCATGGTGGATTCGTCCACCTCGCGGCCCTTGAATGCCTCCCAGGTTCGCTTGGTGACGCCGAGGTTGGTCATCCCGCCCGGATCTGCGGGGTGGTTGACGTACCCGCCTTCGTGCCGCAGCACCTCCTTCAGGCACTCAAGGAAATTGCCGATCACTTGGAGGCCACTCCCTTCAGCTTCTCGATGGTCCTGAGACCTCCGAGGCCCAGCATCGCGAACATCAGTTCCCAGAGGTTCGCATCCAGCACGGGAGGCTTGGGGATGGGCTTGCCAATGAGGAACCCGATCCACACGGCGAGAGGAACAAAGAGGTAGGTGTATGCCACGGCAGCCGCACAGACCCAGCCGATGCCCGGTCGCCAGCCGCCGATGAACAGGGACCCGGTCTCGGCCTCTGCCTTGTTTACCTCGATCTGCGCCCGGTCATGGGCCAGCAGGGCATCGCGCAGTTCCGCCTCTGCCTTGGCCCTGGCGGCAGGGTCGGGAATGAACTTGTCCAGCACCTTGATGCCAGCGGCGACCGCATCTCCGATTCCGAATGCCATCAGCGTCTCCTCTCGATCTCAGTTGCGACCAGATTCGTCAGGGTTGCGGCGAGACCGGCGGCGTGTTGGAGCGTGATCTGCGCGATGGTCAGCACCCCGTCCTTCTGCACGGCCACGGCTATCGGCGTCTCCCGGTTGTGGGAGGGGTAGATCATCGCCAGCGTCGGCCCTCTGTACGAGTCGGGACCACTTTCCATGATGTCGAGGTGCGGGGCCGAGATCGTGCCATCCGTCAGGGGCTGGGTCATTTCGCGGGATCCACCTTACGACGACGCTTCCGCCGATAGGCAGATGGGTCGATGCAGAAGCCCATTGGTCCCCTGACCGGCTCAAAAGGCTTGCCCGGCGGGTCGTTGGAGCGGAGTTCATGGATGCTGCCGGAGAACGCCTCCCCGAGGTGGCTCCCGACCTCCTTCCAGTCCGGGTCATCGTACTCGCCGCGACGCCTTGGCATGACGAGCCTCCCACTTCCCGCGCTTGTAGCGCATGATGTCGATGGCCTCCGCGAGATCCGTGTACGCCTGGATGCCGCCGTCCGGGTCCACGACGATCCCCACCGTCGAGCCGTGCCGCGACTCCTGCGCCTCGTACTGGTGCTGGTCGGCATAGCTGTCGATGTGCTTGTAGCCCCGCGCGCGCACCAGCCAGAAGGACTTGCTCCCCTTCGCCGCGTCCTGCCCTTGGTAGATCTCGGCATGGTGCTGGTGACCGGCAGCAAGGATGTCGGCAACCCCGTCCGAGAACTGACGGGCGCGCATCAGTCCGTGCAGGGGGTTGTAGATGGACGATCCCTTGAAGTCGTGGCGGGCGTCGATCTTGGTGACATGACCCGATGGCGTGGCGACCTCGAACTGTGCCGCCCAGTCCTGCTTGACCGCATGGCCCCGAGCCATCCAGTCCAACGGATCACCAGCCCCCGACCACATGTCATGGTTCCCGGCAATCAGGACGATCCACGGCACCGCCCCGAAGAACCACTCGGCCAGTTTCCAAGCCTGCGTCCGGGTCGTCTCCTGCTCCGCGTAGAGTCGAACCAGCTTCCCGGTCCAGTTGTTCGTCACATCCCCGAGGCAGACCGCATGGACATTAGGCGTCCTCATCAACTCCACATCGCGCTTGAGGAGGGGCCAGTTGCAGCCGGGATCGTCCAGATGGGGGTCGCCCACCACCGCGATGACGTAGGGACCATCCTCCTTCAGCCCGAACCGCATCCACTTCTTGGCGGCCCTATGCTCCGACCGGCGGGTGTATCCTTCCGCCAGACGGTCTATGAGCGCCTCTACGGGGATTTCGGGGTCTGGGATAGGGGGAGGGGTGTATCGCTGCTCTAAGGGCCTCCTAGCCCCGCTGGCGGCGTACTGGGACCAGTCGATCTCACGACCGGCGGTCTCCTCAAGCTGCTTGACGGTGCTGATCTTGCCGTTGATGCGCTTGCCGAGGCGGAACATGGCCTCCGCCCAGGCCCCGCGCATTCCGGTCTGCGGCGTCATGCCGGTGGGGACATGGCCTTCGCGGAGGCATTGCTCCACGGTCTCCACGCGCCGCAAGGCTTCCTCGCGGCTCAAACCCGGATTTGGCATTCAGGCACCCGTGCCGACGAGCTTCATGTCCCGCCCCATCGGGCCAACGCAGGCCATCCCGTTGGGAGCAATGACGACCGCTGTCCATGTGCCGTTTGGAGAGGTGTAGATCACCAGCATGTTGCCGCTGTCCACCCTGCCCGCGACCCAAGCCTTCTCCCGGTATCCGGCCAAGACCTCCTCGATCTGGTGGATAGGCATGCACAGGGGCTTGTCGTCCTGTGCAGCGAGAAGAAACCCCTCCAGCATCTCTCACCTCAATGGAATGAACGGTATCACCTTCACCAAAGCGGCTGCGATTGCGCCCGACAAGGCCCCTACCGCCACCAGCACCCTCCACCCACCGCCAGCGGCATCAAGGGCAGAGCGCACGGCCTTCAGGTCGGAGGACATCTCCTCCATCGACTTGGTGAGGCCCTTCACCTCTGCTTCGAGGCGGCCAAACTCTCGGGGGTCGATCTCGGTCATGGGGCAATCTCTGTGACCATGAATGTGGATTTTGGGGTCGTCCCAAAGACCCTAGTAGTTGTGTAGCTGTTGAAGTAGATAGTTGCGGCCGAAGAAGGTCCGGCCCTGAACTTGAAGGTAACGGGGCTTGTTCCTGGAGATTGGATCCTGCAATTTAAGTCAAAGCGCCCTGTCTCGTTCGCGCCCATGTAGAACATTCCGGCAGCCAAAGCATCGGCCACGGAATCTCTGAAGATTGCCCCCACAACGAAAATACCAGATGCAAAAACCTGAATGCTGGCTTCAATCAGCAGATAGTTAGCCGCCGTTGTAGGGGTGATTGTAACGGTCATCCACTCAGTCCCCTCCGTGTTCTGAGGGATGGTGTCGTCCGCAGGAATAATAGTGCTGCTTGCAGCCGATGCGCTGTATTCAGAATAAACCTGCTGAACAAACTTTCCAGAGGATCCAGCCGCAGGCTGGGATGACCAAGTGTTACCATCGCTCGTCAGCACGTTCCCGCTCGCGCCTGGAGCAACCAACTGCACGGCAGAGGCGCCGTTGCCAAGCAGCACATGGTTGGCGCTCAGGGACGCGACGCCCGTGCCGCCATTGGCGACCGAGACCGGAAGCGTCAGGCCGGAAAGGCCGATGACAGAGCGAGCCGATGCAGCCGTGCCGGAGCCAAGCAGATCCTGCCCCGTTGCGCCCACGGAAAGGAACTCCACCGTCGTCGTGGAGACGTACCGGGGAACGCCAACGGACCCCGCCGAAACCGCCTGCCCAAGCGCCTCAAGGCCGACCTTGTAGTCCGTCCAGGAGTCGATGAGGTTGCTGAAGTCTGCGCTGGTGGGCTGGAAGTAAGCCTTCCAGAGGGCCTTCAGGGCGGTCTTCGACAGGGCCGTCATGGCACCCTCAGTAGCTGCGGTTGCGGCGCGCCGGGTTCGTCTTCTGCGCCCCCATGCTTACCTTGGCCGAGGGGATGGTGCCAGTCGGGTACTGGCAATTGACCTTGCAGGAGGCCATCGACTTCTTGCCACCGTACTCGCGGGCCTTCTCGGCCTTCGACTCGGTCTTCTCATGGTTGTAGTGGCTGGGCATCACTTCCTCCGCTTCTTGGACATACCGGCTTCCGAGAGGGCGATGGCGATGGCCTGCCCCCGCTTCTTGACCACGGGGCCGCCCTTGCCGGAATGCAGGCTGCCTCGCTTGTATTCACCCATGACCTTCTCGACCTTCTTCTGGCCGCGCGACATCTTCATTCCTGATCTCCTTGCGTTATCAAGCTTTCAACACCCTGCCTGACCTTCGGCCCTCCGTAGACGAGCGGGACACCGATCCCAAACGCCTCCCTGAGCATACCGGGCTTGGTCCTCTGGCTCGCCTCCTGAAGGGCGAGGAAGTTCTGCGGAGACAGCAGGGCCTCTGCTGTGCGCTGCTTTATCCTGTCGCTCGCAAACTCAAGGAACCTGGTCGCAACACGGCTTTTGTGGTTCAGGGGGCCTAGCACGACGTTCCTGATCCTGCGCGCCTGCTCGACCGAAAGCAGAGCCGGGTCCGTGGTCTGCGTCAGGATCACCTTCGCTTGGTCTGGCTTCATCATCGCAAGAACTCCAGCCATCTTGTCCAGAGCCTTCGTGGCCGAATCGGTCCCTCCGAATACGGCTGCAAGCCAATCCTTGCGCTCCTTGTCCTCAAGGAACGACATGAGCTTGTTCTCATCAATTGCCTTGCCGGGCCTTGCCGTAATGTCTGGCTTGACGCCCACGGGCTGGCGGGAACTGATGTCCTTCCAGATGCGCTGGAGCGTCAGGTTGCGAACCTGCTCAGCAACGTCAGGAGGAAGCGTGTCCATGATCTGCTTCATCTGCGTTGCGTTCGCGTCGTTCCACCGCTCGTCAAACCACTTTGTCTCATTGCCGGAAGTGACGCCGAGCAGCTTACGTTTGGCCTCGTCGGCGGCCCTCAACCCATCCGCGACCTTCTTCTGCGCTTCAGCCTGGGCGTTGCTGGTCGTCACCTTGGCGCGCAGGGCCTTGATGCCAGAATCCAGATCACCGGCAAGCCTGAACAAGTCCTCCTGAAGCATCCTACCGCGAGCCGCGAACTCGGGACCGAGGACCTTATTGTAGAACTGAACCCGGTCTGGGTTGTCCATCATGTCCTTGAAGAACTTCCCGGAGTCGAACTGAAGCCGACCAACCTCGTCCCTGCTTGTGTACGTCGAGCGAACCTTGTTGAGCGTCCAAGACCGAAGCGTGTCAATCGTTGCCTGGGAACTGTCGGAACCCGTGCGAGGAAGCGTGCGGTTGATGCTCGACAAGATCGTGTCAATCTGGTCGGCACTTGCGTTCCAGAACTTTTCGTCAAACCACTTGCCCATGTCCGTGTCGCCACGAACGCCCATAGAGCGGCGAACCTTGGCGATCTCAGCCGCGCGTGTCCTCAGTCCAGCTATATCCCTCTCGGAGAACCACGGGCGAAGAACCTCTGCATTGGTACGCAGGAAGTTCTCAAGCGCATCCTGGTTGACATCAAGTCCTCGACCGGGTGCAGCCTTGCCGACGATCTCCCACTCAAGCGTCTGTCGGACGCGATTGATGGCCGCATCCCTCTCGGCTTCCGGCAAGAAGTCAAAGGCTTTGCGAACGGCGTTGCTATTATCAACGCTGCCAAAGATCGTTCCAGCAACCCGCTCGTCCGCGACAACCTGGCGACCGCCGGAACGAAGAGCAGTCACATCCCCAAGGCGACCAGACCTCTCAAAGAGATCCATCGTCTCCTTGAACGCGCGGTTGTTGGCAACGAGGCTGTCGGCAATGTCTTCCCGGCCAGCGTTACGCAAGATGTTGTCGATGTCCTTGTCAACCGCATTGATGAGGTCGCGGAGCATCCTTACATCAGGCGTCGCCTTGCCGAGATTCTCGTCACGAAGCGCCGTCTTCAGGTTCGCAGACTCATCCCTGAGTTCCGCGACCGTGCTTGGCCGGATAGGCCCAAGATCGACAATTTTCCCGGACTTGTCCCTGACGGCATTTGGGTAAGCTCGATCAAGGAAGCTATTGACTAGCCTTGCGTCCTCCTCGGAAAGCGAAGGGAATAGTCTGCGGTCAAGTATGTCCTTGTATCGGTCAACTACATCTGCGGTGGCCGTAGCCTCTCCAGACTGGGTTCCAACTTGCCCCGCAATGCGCTGGTATTCCTCCGAAAGGGGCTTGGTAGCATTTGCGCGAGCATTGGCGATGTCAGCCCGTACTGCGCGGTTAAGTTCTGGGGCTTCCGGGTTTATGGTCGGACCGGTCAACTGAGTACCGCGAGGGGCCGTAGCCGCGACTCTCTCACCAATCTCCTGCTTGCCGGAAGCAAGAGGGGATGCCGAGCCAGTAGTCATCTCCTCAAAACGCCTGCGGGCAAGATCGGCAAGCGACCGCTTCCCCTGCCTCTCAAGCTGGTCAATCTCATCGGCAGTCATGCCACCAGCCGCGCCAGCCGCACGACCACCCTCTTGAGGGGCCATGCCGTAGATTTGACGCCCGACGACTGTTGGACTGACCTCGTCAGCCGGGACGCCCAAAAGCTTCTTGGAAAGCTCGCTCAGATACCTTTCAAGTTCCGCGCTCTGGGCCTGAAGGTCCTGACCAAAGGCACCCCTTCTCTGGCGCTCCGTCTGCGCCTCAAGAATGCCGCCCGCCCTGGATGCGGCAGCGACATCAGCGGCTGTCAACTTGCTGACGGCAATCTTTGCCTCTTCCGGTCCAAGGACGCTAGCAAGCGCGTCCTCCAGTTTCTTGAGCGCCTCGCGATACTGGGCGGTGTTGAACTCAGGCAGAGCGCCAGATCCCTTGAACGCACGGCGGACATCTCCGATCCACACCCCAAGGATTGGAGGGAGAGCGCCAAATGTAACTTCCCTCGCCACATCAAGCGCACGACCGCGACCCGGCTCCTGAAGACCAAACACGCCCTGCCCGATGCCTTGGCGGCCAATTTCACCAAGAAAGGCACCGCCGCCGCCACCGGCAGCCATGCCGGGAACTCCTCCCGGAGCGCCAATAGCAATTCCAGCCGTTCCGCCAGCAAAGGGCAACGCACCACCCGCAATTTCTGCTCCAACAGACCGGAAGGTCATGCCAGTCGGGTCCTCAAGCGTCGTCCACTTGTCTCTTGAGCCTTTGCGGCGAAAAAGCTGAGAACCCTTGAGGGGACCCTCAGACTCAACCGTCTTGAACTCGTACTCGTCCGTCTCCGGTCGAAACAGATATCCCGGCCTTGGCGTCATCATCTGTCGGACTGGTTCGCTGCCGGGGTCGAACAATCCCTTCTGCGTACCGAATGCGCCGCCAAGCTGATACTTGAACGGAGCCTCGCCAATGACAGCGCCTTCCGCCTCAAGTTGGCCGCTAAGGGCCGCCTCAAATGCCCGTCTCGGAGTGCCGGGCGGGAACTCTGCGGGGGTCCTTGGGGCTACATATGCTTCCGAGCCGGGAACCTGGACATCCGTGATTGAGGGGACCTCGACAGGTGTCGGCTCGCGTCTTGCGGGCACAAGGTTCCTGCGGCGCGCCTCTTCAAGGAGAGCAGCGTCTGCGGGATCAACCTGCAAGTTGCGCCGTTCCGCCTCAAGAATCAGGTCGAGTCTCGTTGCCATTATCGGCCCTGCAAGCGGTTAAGTATTTCTTCGTCAGAAAGCCCCTGCAAGTTTGGCGGGGGCTGGCTACCAGACCCACCTCCAGCAGATCCACCACCAGCGGCTGCCCCGGTCCTTGCAACCCTGATCTCGATCTCCTCGGGGTATGCAGACATGAGGTCTGGCGAGGCAATGCGACGCTGGCGAATGACGGAACTGAGATACCTCTCGACCGCATCAAGCGCCCGCTTCGTGTCGGACGGATTGGTCAGGACGCCACGACCCTGCTGTCCAATGATGGCAAGGGCCTGCTGCACATCCTGGTTGGACAGCCTGCCACTAGGATCAAGCGCCTTCGCAAGCGAGGTTCCGAGGATAAGCATGTTCGACCGGAATGCCGTAGCCTCTGCGGAGTTATCGCCCTCAAGCCATGCAAATGCCTGACGGGTCTGAGGAGACTGCATCAACTCGCGATTGAAAGAGTTCGCGACGTTTCTGGTGCGCTCACGGATATCGCCAATGCCAATGATCGCTTGAGCCTGCGCGCTCAGACCGTTGACAATGTTTGACAGGGACCCGGCAGCACCCATGATGGAAGCACCACGCTGGTCAATCTGCGACCTGATGTCGTCCATGAGATCAACGGTCGTGCGCGCAGCCGCAAGCTGCTCCCTGAACTTGCCGAGTTCACGCTCTGCGCCAGCACCGCCCGCACCACGGCCACCACCAGCACCGGCTGCCCTGCTCTCAATGTTGCGAGCAATCGACAGCGCCATCTGCTCGTCTCCACGATCAAAGGCGCGATTGGCTGCCTGCTGCTGCTGGGAAAGACCACCACGACCTTGCGGGACGAACGGGAGGAACCTCTGCACCTCGCCGTCCATGTAGATGCCTCCACCAGACGGGCGAGCAGCGCCCTCACCTCCTCCGCCACCGCCGACCCTGCGATAGCCAAGCCTGTTCACATGGTTCAGGACATCGCGCATGATCTCTGGGACCTGAGCGGGCGCAGCATCACGGCCCTCGTTCGACAACCGCCATGCAGCGATGGTCGTCATGATCTCCTCGCGAATCCTTGGCTGGTCAGCCCGCGAGTAGTCCTTCACCGCAGAGTTGATGGCGTTGTTTAGTTGCACCGCCGCCTGATTGCCTTCGCGGGCCGCGCGATCAAGCTTCCGCTGCTCGATGAGCGCCTGGTCCTTGAGGCTCAACTGCCCGGAGCCATCAGCGCGCTTGAGGGCAGCATAGGCATTGGCAAGGTTCGTGGCGCGGTTGAAGTCCTTCGCCTCGAT
>Ga0209985_10004757_pt1 | contig 10801 bp, 9 predicted proteins | sample NOAtaG_FD_187305 | JGI IMG/M metagenome (GOLD analysis project Ga0209985, IMG submission 187305) | Freshwater lake microbial communities from Lake Erie, under a cyanobacterial bloom - NOAA_Erie_Diel6S_1000h metaG (SPAdes) (version 2) | ecosystem: Environmental > Aquatic > Freshwater > Lake ... | reverse complement strand
CTGGCGCGCGTCGCTGGGCGCGGGCGCCTGCGGGGCGGGAGCCTCGGCCCTGTGGTTCTCGGCCCTGGCCATGTCGCCGCCCGGGCCGGTGCGCGCCATCGGCGTGATCGAGGCGCCGATCGCCGCCCTGGCGGGCCGGACCCTGTTCCGAGAGCGGCTCACCCCCCGCCAGTTGGCGGCCGGCGCGGCGACAGCCCTCGGCGTGGTGGTGACGGCTCTGGCCTGAGCCGGAGGGTTGCAGCTCCGTAGACCCCCTCACCGACCTTCGGTCGGAGCTCCCCCTTGGGGGAGCAATTGGCTCTGTAATTCCTCCCCCCGGGGGGAGGTGGACCGCGCAGCGGGCCGGAGGGGGTCTGCTGAGCCGCCGCCGCTCGCTTCCCTGATCCAGAGCCGTTCGGGGGGAATTCCTGCGCGTTTGCGGCCGCAGCCCCCTGGACGGGTTGAATCTACAGGAGGGTAGGACGCCAAGGGTCGGATTCGCCTTGAATTCACCCCGGCGGCAGGGCAGAGGACCCCATGACCCGCCCAGCTGGGTCCGGGTTCGTCGACGCGCGCCAGAGACGGCGCCGCGCACCGCGGATCCAGACCTCCGCCAGGCTCCTCCGACCCCGCCTTCCGCCTCTGGGAACCCTCATGTTTTCGTCCCTCTTCGGCTCTGTCACCAAGGACATCGCCATCGACCTCGGCACCGCCAACACCCTCATCTATATGAAGGGAAGAGGGATTGTTCTGAATGAGCCTTCCGTCGTGGCCCTGCGCACGGTCGGCGGTCGGAAAGAGACCTACGCCGTCGGCCTGGAGGCCAAACAGATGCTGGGCCGCACCCCCGGCCACATGGAGGCCATCCGCCCCTTGCGCGACGGCGTCATCGCCGACTTCGAGGTCGCCGAGGAGATGATCAAGTATTTCATCCGCAAGGTTCATAACTACAAGAGCTTCGTGAATCCGAAGGTCATCGTCTGCGTGCCTTCGGGCGCCACGGCGGTGGAGCGCCGGGCTATCAAGGACAGCTGCCTGAACGCCGGAGCGCGGCGCGTGGCCTTGATGGATGAGCCCATGGCCGCCGCCATCGGCGCCGGCCTGCCGATCCATGAAGCCACGGGCTCAATGGTGGTGGACATCGGCGGCGGCACCACCGAGGTGGCCGTTCTGTCCCTGTCGGGCGTGGTCTATTCGCGCTCTGTCAGGGTTGGCGGCGACACGATGGATGAGGCGATCATTTCGTATATGCGCCGCAGCTACAACCTGCTCATCGGCGAGACGACGGCTGAGCGCATCAAGAAGGAGATCGGCACAGCCCGTCCGCCGGAGGAGGGAGACGGCCTGGCGATCGACGTCAAGGGCCGTGACCTGATGCAGGGCGTTCCCCGGGAGGTGCGCGTCGCCGAACGACAGGCCGCCGAAGCCCTGAGCGAGCCGGTCGCACAGATCGTCGACGCCGTCCGGATGGCTCTGGAGTCTACGCCCCCAGAGCTGGCCTCCGACATCGCCGATAAGGGAATCATGCTCACCGGCGGGGGGGCTCTCCTCAGAGGCCTTGACGCCGAGATCACCGAACACACGGGACTGCCGGTGACCGTGGCGGATGATCCCCTTTCCTGTGTGGCGCTGGGCTGTGGCAAGGTGCTTGAGCATCCGTCCTGGATGAAGAGCGTCATGGACGCCAGCGGCTCCTGAGGAGAGTCTGGCGGGAATCGCGGGACCGGGCACACTAGTCGGGGCTGATCGGCAGCACGAATGAGGGGCCTCTCTCCGGTCAGGGGCCCGGGAGATCGTCGAGTCCGTGTCTTTCAGGGATAACCCCTTCGGTGAGATCAGGCTGCCCCTCCTGCTGGGCGCGGCGGCCGCCGCCATTGTCGCCCTGATCATCGCCTTCGCTGTTCTGATGGTCGATCGTCGGCAGACCTATCAGACAGGCGCCTACAATGCCCTTCGCAAGGTCTCAGATGAGGTCCTGGCGCCCGTGACCGGCGCTGTCGCCGCCCCGGTCCGCTGGGCCGGCGGCGTCGCCGAGGGGATCGGCGGCTACTTCTTCGCCGCCTCCGAGAACCGTCGCCTCAGGGCGGAGCTGACCGCCGCCCAAGCCTGGCGTGAGCGGGCTGTCGCCCTGGCGGCCGAGAACGCCCGCTACCGCGCCCTCCTCGGCCTCTCTGTGGATCCGCCCGTGCCCATGGTCACCGCCCGGGCGGTCGGCGAAAGCCGCGGCCCGTACGCCAACACCCGCCTCATCAACGCCGGCTCTGACCGCGGTGTGCGGGTCGGCCACCCTGTGCTGAGCGAGAACGGCCTGGTGGGTCGGGTGATCGGGGTCTCGCCGAGGGTCAGCCGGATTCTGATGCTCACCGACGCCGCTTCCCGGACTCCGGTGATGATTCAGCGCACCCGGGCCCGCGCCATTCTGACCGGCGACGGCGGCTGGGCGCCGGAACTGGCCTATCTGCGCGGTCGCGACGCGGCCCGGGACGGGGATCTGGTGCTGACCTCAGGCGACGGCGGGGTCCTGCCACAGGGGATCACTGTGGGGCGCGTTGTGCGCGGCGTCGATGGCGGCTGGCGGGTCCGCCTCGCTTCGGACGCAGCACCGATTGACTTCATACGGGTCCTGCTCTTCGAGGACTTCGTGAAGCTCGAGGACCTCCGGGCGATGAACCTTCCCTCTCCGCCCCCGCCGCCCACGGCGATCCTGCAGGGGATCGGTCCTCCGGCGAGCGCCGGGGCGCCGGCCGGAAAGCCTCAGAAGGCTCAACCATGACCGCCGTGGCCCATCCCCTGCGAATCTCACGCTGGGTCGGCGCGCCGCTCGCGGGAGCCCTGCTGGCCAGCCTCCTGCTCGCAGCGCCCATTCGCCTGCTGGGCCTTCCTCTGCCTGAGCCCGTAACCCTGATGGCTCCCGCCTTCGCCTGGGCCATGATCCGTCCGTCCGTATCTCCCGCCCTGGCCCTCCTGGGCGGCGGACTGGCTCTGGACGGCCTCTGGGGGACGCCCGCCGGCCTCTGGGCGCTCGCTCTGCTTGCCGCCTACCTCCCGGTGCTGGCTCTGAGGAATACCCTGGCGGGACAATCGACGGCGGTGCTCTGGGTCTGGTATGCTCTATCCTGCCTCATTGCTCAGTCGGTGGGTTGGCTGATCATCGTCTGGGTCGCTGGGGCGGCGCCTTCGCTGGTCGCCGCCGGCCTGCAATGGCTGTCGACAGTTCTTCTCTTTCCCGTCGCCGCCCTGCTCATCGAGTACTTCCGAGATGCGGACGTCCGGTTTCGCTGAAGACCATGAACGAACCTTCCATCATCCTCTCCGACGTCAATGCCCGCCAGAGCGTCTTCCACCGGCGCGCCTTCCTGCTGGGCGGCGGCATCGCCGTAGGCGTCTCGGCCCTGGCGGGACGCCTCGCCTATCTGCAGTTGGTCGAGAACGCCCGGTACGCCAAGCTGGCGACCTCCAACCAGTTCAATTTCCGGCTGCTTCCCCCGCCCCGGGGCCTGATCACCGATCGTAACGGCGCCATCCTGGCCACCAATCGACCCAACTTCCGGCTCCTTTACGCGCGGCAGAAGGACCAGGATCCTGCGGACATGGTCGCCACCCTGGCCGCCTATGTTCCGATGGATGATCTGCGGCGGCAGAGGGTTCTGAGGGACCTGGGGAATGCTCCGCGAAACACGCCCGTAGCGATCGTGGAGGACATCACCTGGGAGCAGTTCTCAGCCGTCAACATCCGAGCCACTGAGCTGCCGGGCGTCACGGCCGACATGGGTGAGGTTCGCGTTTATCCCCACGGCGGAGCCTTCGCCCATGTGATCGGTTACGTGGCCAAGGTGAACCAGCAGGACATCACTGAGACCGGCCCGAACGCGGAACCGATCATGCTGCATCCGGGCTTCCGGATCGGACGACAGGGCCTTGAGAAGTCGCTTGACCTTGAGTTGAGGGGCCGTCCCGGCGCCCAAAAGGTCGAGGTCGACGCCCTGGGCCGCCAGGTGCGGCTGGCGCCTGGCGGCGATATCCCGGCGACCCCGGGCAAGGAGGTCCAGCTGAGCCTGGATATGGACCTTCAGGTTCGCGGCCTGGAACTTTTCGGCGAGGAAAGCGGCGCCGCCGTGCTGATGGACTGCCGGTCCGGCGACATCCTGGCCATGGTTTCGGCCCCCAGCTTCGACGCCAACCGGTTCGTGCGGGGCCTCAGCACGGCGGAGTACAAGGCGCTGGCGGAGTATGACCACAAGCCCCTGTTCAACAAGGCGCTCACCGCCACCTATCCGCCGGGGTCGACCTTCAAGACCCTGGTCGCCGTCGCCGCACTGGAGCACGGGATCGATCCGGAAATGACCATCCGCTGCCCGGGCTACTGGTACTTCGGCCGGCGTCGCTGGCGTTGCGACGGCGTCCATGGCCCGACCAACATGCACGACGCGATCGCCAGCTCCTGCGATACCTATTTCTATACGATCTCGCTGCAACTCGGCCCGGACAAGATCGCCGATGTCGCCCGCCGGTTCGGCCTCGGACAGGCCTACGACATCGGCATTCCCGGCCAGAAGAAGGGCCTGGTGCCCGATACCGAGTACAAGCGCCGCAACTTCCCGCGGGACCCGGTCTGGCACATCGGCGAGACCCCCAGCCTGGGGATCGGCCAGGGCTACACCCTGGTCAACGCCCTCCAGCAATGCGTCTCGGCGGCGCGGATCGCCAATGGCCGCAAGGCGCTCACGCCCCGCCTGATCCGCGCCATCGGTGGCGTTCCCCAGACGGACGGCGCGGCCGCCCCGGACATGGACTTCGACCCCGCCCACCTGGCCCTGGTCCGCGAGGCCATGGGATCGGTGACCACCCGGGGCACGGCGGCGCGCACGGGCCAGATCGGGCTGGGCGACATCCGCATGTCCGGAAAGACCGGCACCGCCCAGGGCTACAACTACAATGGCGGGCGGGGCATACATGGCACCAACGGGCCCTGGCATCTTCGTGACCACGCCTGGTTCGTCGGTTTTGCGCCCCACGATACGCCGCGCTACGCCATCGCGGTGCTGGTCGAACACGGCGGCTTTGGCGCCCAGGCGGCTGCGCCACGGGCCCGGGATCTCATGCGCCTGGCCCTCCTGAAGGATCCGGAGCTCCGCAGCCGGATCGAACGGCCTCCGGCCCCGCCGGTTTCGGTCGCGGATAGCGGCGTCGGCGGGCAGGGCGGTCCGGCATGACCCTGGCCGGCCTGACCTCGCGCGCCGAACGCGGACGGCTGATCGACAAGCTCACCCAGATCGACGGCGTCTTCTGCCTCGCCCTCATCCTGATCGCCGTCGCCGGCGCCCTGATGATGTTCTCCATCGCCGGCTCCAGCTGGGAGCCCTGGGCGGCCAATCACATCACCCGCTTCGGCGTGGCCTTTATCCTGATGGTGGCGCTGGCCGTCATCGACCTGAGGGTCTGGGCCGCCATCGCCTATCCGCTCTATGCGGTCAGCCTGATCCTGCTGGTGGCGGTGGAACTGGTCGGCGACGTCCGCCTAGGCGCCCAGAGGTGGCTGGACCTCGGCCCACTGGGCAGTTTCCAGCCGTCAGAGATCATGAAGCTGGGGCTCGTCCTGGCCCTGGGGCGCTTCTATCACGGCCTGTCGGCGGACCGCGCCCGCATGTCCTGGTGGCTGCTGATCCCGGCCGCCATGATCCTCGCGCCGACCCTTCTGGTGGCGCACCAGCCCGACCTGGGCACCGCCATGCTGCTGGCCCTCACCGGCCTGACCGTGGTGATCCTGGCGGGCCTGTCCTGGAAGATCATCTTCGCGGGCCTGGGCCTGTCCCTGGCCGCCCTGCCGCCCTTCATCCTCTTTGTCCTGCAGGACTACCAGAGGCAGAGGATCCTGACCTTCATGAACCCCGAGAGCGATCCTTCGGGGACCGGCTATCATATCCTGCAGTCCAAGATCGCCCTGGGCTCGGGCGGCCTGTTGGGCAAGGGCTATGGCCTGGGTTCGCAGAGCCAGCTCAACTTCCTGCCCGAGAAGCAGACCGACTTCATCTTCGCCACCCTGGCCGAGGAGTTCGGCTTCATTGGCTGCGCGACCCTCCTCCTGCTCTATCTGGCGGTGATCTTCATGTCCCTGCGCACCGCCTCCCTGGCCCATTCCCACTTTGGCCGCCTGACCACCGCGGGCGTGACCTCGACCTTCGCCCTCTATGTGCTGATCAACGGGGCCATGGTGATGGGCATGGCGCCGGTGGTGGGCGTGCCCATGCCGCTGCTGTCCTACGGCGGCTCGGTCATGCTGACGGTGATGGTCGGCTTCGGCCTCGTCCAGTCGGTGCGGGTGCACCGCTACACCGAGGTGACCGCCTCGAAGAGCTCGCTGATCTAGAAGCGGCGCCGTTGCATCAGCGCCCGGATTGCAGGCTCTTTGTCGCGCGTTCCGCCCGACGATACTGACCGGGAGAGATGCCGAACCATCGCCGGCACGAGCGTCCGAAGTTGGCCAGGTCGCTGTATCCGAGCCTGTGACTGACCTCCGAAATCGGAACGGAGTCGTCGCAAAGGAGCAGCTCGGCCTGGGCGCGCCGGTGGGCGTCGGCGAGCGCCCGGTAGCTCGTCTTCAGATCCGCCAGACGCCGGATCAGCGTTCGGTCCGATAACCGCAGGCGTCGGGCGGCCTCTGAAAGCGTCGGGGGTCTGCCATCGGCTGAAAAGATCCGGCGCACCTTCCAGATCAGGGATTCTTCAGCATCCAGTGCGTACGCCAGATTCTGTAGTTGCCGTATCGAGGCTTGGAATTGATCGAAGTCGGCAAACGGGGATCGTCTCTCAAGAATGTCTGACTGAAAAACGATCGAGGTCTCCGACCTACCGAATTCGATACTACCCTTGAGATGAACTCGATACTCATCGCTGTATCGGGGCTCCGGGTGGTCGACTTCGATCGTCACCCCCTGGAAATCCCCAGCCAGAAAGTGCTTCAGCACGCTCTGGACCCCGACAAGTGTCGCGTCGTGGAGTGGGCGGGCGTCCGTCTCGGTCAGGACTTCGCTGTCGATAAATCGAAGGCGGACCCGTCCCTGACCCCGCTCCAAGGCAAATCGCATGAAGGGCGTGCGGACATGTCCGAACCTGACAATGACGTCCAGGGCGCTGGCCAGCGTCGGCGCGCTCAGCACGGCCGTACCGACAGGGCCGTGGGTTGTGGCGTCAAACAGGGACCCGAGCTTCAGGCCCCAGCCTTCTGGAAGCCGCGAGTTCAGGACCCGCAGCTGTTGAACCTGCCGCCCGACTTCAACGGTTCGGACATCGCCATCTGCAAGTCCCGCCAGCAGCTGCTGGCGCAGCGCCGGCGCGACGCCCCATTCCCGAAGAACGAGCATGAAGTAGGACGCGGGCATCGGCAGTTGGGAAGCGTTCATCGCCATGGCGTCAAATGACCAGAATCTGGCGCCGCGTCCACTAGGACGGCGCGGCGGCTACGGCATGGTGATCCAGCACTCTTCCGGACCCACGCCCATAGACCCTGCAAACTCGGACACAGAATGATGACAGGTCCATCCTACCACGTACATGGCGTCAACATCGCCGATGGGCAGCCGGACGTCGATCTTTGGATTGCGGACGGAAGATTCACGCATTCCCCTGTCCAGGGCGCCATCACCCTTCAAGGGAGCTTCTTCGCCTGCGGGATGGTCGATGGACATGTTCACCTGTCGATTGACTTCGCCAACACGGGTTTGCCACAGGCGTCCGAGGCCTTGGTGCTGCACAACGCCGGCCGGCATCTGCGCAGCGGCGTTACGGTCGTTCGCGACGCGGGCTTTGTTCAACAGTTGAATCTGACCGATGTCGCGATGCCGGAACTGCCGGAAGTCCTTCTCAGCGGCTGGATTCACGTTCCGGAGGGACGGTTCTTCCCCGGCGTGGATGTCTCCAAGGCGACATCGCCCAGCCAGCTGCGCGCCCGGCTGGAAGAGGTCGCCGAACATGGATGCCAATGGTTCAAGATCATCGCCGACTTTCCGGGCGCGGACATGAACCTCTTTGCGGCGCCGTTGACCTACCCCATCGAGACGGTTCGGGAGGTGGTGGAGGCCGCACACGCCCTTGGCGTCAGGGTGCTCGCCCACAGCACTGGCCCCGAAGTCGGCGCCTTGATCGAAACCGGCGTCGATTCGATTGAACATGGAATGTCCGTGACGCCTGATCATGTTCGTCGAATGGCCGAACTTGGGACGCAATGGTGTCCGACGATCGCAACGGTCGAGAGTTTTCTCCGGGCCGCCGAGGAAAAGGGCGCCCCGGCTGAGATCCGGACCGCCTATTCAGCGCGAACCGCCGAGTCGCTCAGGCTCGCCATGCAGCTGGGCGTCAGCATCCTCGCGGGGTCCGACGAGCTCGCGCATGGCTCGATCGACCGTGAAGTCGACTCCCTGGTCCGCCACGGCCTGACGGTTCAGGAGGCGATTGCGGCGGCGACGACGGTCGGCCGGCGGGCTCTGGGGCTTCCTGGCGTTGAGGAAGGGGCGCCGGCGGATCTGGTCATCTGGGATGAGGACCCGCGTGAGGATCTTTCGCGTCTGACCAGACCGTCAATCGTAATGGGCAGGGGCGCGCCGCTGGATTTCTCCGCCGCGGAGATTGTACCCGGCGCAGTAAGCTCGGCGCGTGAGCGATATGGCGACCGGTCGCTTGATCAGATCGTCGCCGACGACACCTGCGTCTTTGCGGACGGCAAGGGTCACAAGCATGGCTAGACCCGGATCGACACCTGCGGCATCGGCAGACCCCGCCCGCCAGCTGTTGGAATGCGATCAGGTTCGGGTCCACGTCCTCGTCGACAACACCTCGGACATCCTGTCGACCGGACCCCGGTCCATGACCCCGCATGTGTCAAACCTTGTGCGCCGGAGGCCAGGGCTCCGGCTGTCGGGCAACTGCCTGTGTTGCGCGAACTGGGGTCTCGCCCTGGCGATCGATATCACGCGGGGCGGCCAGACGCGCCGCTTGCTCTTTGACGCTGGACCGGATCGCCCCACGCTCAAGCGAAACGCCGCCCATCTTGGCTACGACCTCACAGGCCTTGACGCCGTTGTTCTCTCGCACGGCCATTGGGATCATGCGGGCGGCTTGGTCGAGCCTTTTGTCCAGCACAACCGGGCGAGAGGAACGGAGGGGGCGCCTGAGTTTCACGCGAACAGGGGCATGTTTGTCCGGCGCGGAATGCGCTTGCCGGGCGGTGATGTCATTCCCTTCCGGGACCCGCCGTCTCCGGACCGGCTGCGCGAGCTCGGCGCCCGACTGCATCTGGACGACCAGGCGAGACTTCTGGCCGGCGGGGTCGCCTATCTGAGCGGAGAAGTGCCAAGGGTGACGCCCTACGAGGTCGGCCTGCCGGGACATGTGGCGCAGACGCGGGCCGGAGCGGAATGGCGGGACGATCCCCTGATCCTCGATGAGCGCTGGCTGGCCGTTCACCTGAGGGGCAAGGGGATTGTTGTCTTTTCGTCCTGCTCACACGCCGGGATCGTGAATGTGCTTCGACATGCGCGCGCCGCCTTCGAAGACGCGCCCCTCTACGCTGTGATGGGCGGGCTCCACCTCTCGGGCGCACTGAATGAGAAGATCATTCCAGAGACTGTCCGGGATATGGCGGCGTTCCGACTCGAGCGCATTCTGCCGGGTCACTGTACCGGATGGCGGGCGCTTAACGCGCTGTCGCAGGCCTTCGGCGAGACGGTCACGCCGATCGCCGTCGGCCAGACACATGACTTCGAGGGGATGAGGGAGGAATTGCAATGAACATGGATCCAGGATTCCGGCTCCGCAGAGGGCCCCGCCTGCTTCTTCAAGCGACGATGGTGCTGATGATTCTTTTGGGGGCGGTGATGATCCTCGCTCCCATGCTGGGGGAGAAGGTCTTCTATCTGGTCTACTACCAGTCGTTCTCGCCCCCGGCGGATTTCTCTGACGAGGCGCGCCGCTACATCCGTTTCACCAACGCTGTCCTGGGCGCCGTGATGATCGGGTGGATGACCCTGACCCTCTGGCTGGTCAATGCGCGCCAGGGCCTGCCCTTCCCCCTGCGATCGGCGCTCCTGCTGTCCTTCGGCAGCTGGTTTGTCGTGGATACGATCTTCTCGGCGGCGCATGGGGTTTGGGGGAACGTCGTGCTGAATGTTCTTGTGGCTACTGGAACACTGTTGCCGCTTCAGTTCGGCGCCCGGGCCCCCTCGACAGAGTGATCCCTCACGCCGCCGGCGCCTCGCCGGAAGAGGCCTCACCCAGGCGCCAGAGCTGGGAGCGGAGCGCTACGGCCGTCACGATCACCAGCATGGCAAGGCCCGGGATCAGGATGGCCGCCCGAGGGCCGATCGCGTGGGCCAGCACGCCATAGAGCACGGCGCCGGCGGGGGCGCCGCCCATGTTGCCGAGGGTGAAGATCGAAAGGATGCGGGCCACCTTGTCCGGCGGGGCGTATTGTTGAACCAGCCCCCGGCCCAGCGTCATGGCGACGCCGCCGCCGAGGCCCCAGACGAAGTTGAGGGCGCACAGCAGCCAGAACGGCATGGGCAGGCTGCAGAGGATCAGGACGCACGCCCCGGAGAAGAGGGCCGCCAGATAGACCCGCCCCTTACGCTGGAGATCCCCGAAGCGGATCAGCGCGGTCGCCGAGAGGATCGACCCGATCCAGAAGGTGATGCTGAAGACGCCCAGGGCGGTGGCGATCTTCGCCTGCGCCGACCCCGCCAGATCGCGCGGGAAATAGCTTTCGACGATCAGGGGCAGCAGGACGGAGAAGGCGCCCATGAAGCAGATCCCCATGCCCACCGCACAGAGG
>Ga0209985_10004755_pt1 | contig 10802 bp, 7 predicted proteins | sample NOAtaG_FD_187305 | JGI IMG/M metagenome (GOLD analysis project Ga0209985, IMG submission 187305) | Freshwater lake microbial communities from Lake Erie, under a cyanobacterial bloom - NOAA_Erie_Diel6S_1000h metaG (SPAdes) (version 2) | ecosystem: Environmental > Aquatic > Freshwater > Lake ... | reverse complement strand
AGCTTGCGCACCATCATGGTGAGCGTGGGTTGCGTAACGTGGCAATGGCGTGCGGCCTTGCTGAATTGGCCGGTGTCGGCTACGGCAACGATGTATTGGAGTTGTTGAAGGGTCATTAGACAGTGTCTATATCGACATCGAAATTATTGAATGCGTCGATGATGAACATCAGGGTAGCTTTGGGCCGCGATAAGCAACTTCACGGTCCCAACGAGGAACTGAAACCGATCGAACCAACCGGTATCCGGCCTGCCCTCGGTCGCGATCCCCCAAACACCCCAATGAACATGTCACACGAGAAACCACACGGCGCCCCGCTCGAAGGCGTCACCCCTCAGTCCAATGGTAAATGCCCCGTGATACACGGCGCACAGGCCCTGCCCGTGGCCGGCCGCGGCCGTCGCAACAAGGACTGGTGGCCCGAGCAACTCGACCTGAGCATCCTGCATCAGCACCAGTCGGTGTCCAACCCCATGGACCCCGACTTCAACTACCGCGAGGCTTTCTCCAAGCTTGACCTGAAGGCCGTGAAGGCCGACCTCACCAAGCTGATGACCGACTCGCAGGAGTGGTGGCCGGCCGACTGGGGCCACTACGGCGGCTTCATGATCCGCATGACCTGGCACGCCGCAGGCACCTACCGCACGGCCGATGGTCGCGGTGGTGCAGGTAATGGCAACCAGCGCTTCGCACCGCTGAACAGCTGGCCGGACAACGGCAACCTGGACAAGGCGCGCCGCCTGCTGTGGCCCGTGAAGCAGAAGTATGGCAACAGCCTCAGCTGGGCCGACCTCTTCGTGCTGGCCGGCAACGTGGCCATGGAGAGCATGGGCTTCACCACCTTCGGCTTCGGCGGTGGCCGCGAGGACATCTTCGCGCCCGAGGAGGACATCTACTGGGGCAGCGAGGGCGAATGGCTCGCCACCAGCGACAAGCCCAACAGTCGCTACAGTGGTGAGCGAAATCTGGAGAACCCGCTCGCTGCCGTGCAGATGGGCCTGATCTACGTGAACCCGCAAGGTCCGGACGGCAACCCCGATCCCGTGGCCAGCGGCAAGGACGTGCGCGAGACCTTCAAGCGCATGGCCATGAACGATGAAGAGACCGTAGCGCTCACCGCAGGTGGTCACACCTTCGGCAAGATGCACGGCGCCGGTCCGGAGTCGCACGTTGGGCCCGCCCCGGAAGGCGCACCGATCGAGGAGCAAGGCTTCGGCTGGAAGAACTCCATGGGCAGCGGCAAGGGCAAGGACACCATCACCAGCGGCCTGGAGGGCGCGTGGAAGCCGAACCCCACCAAGTGGGACAACGGCTACTTCGATATGCTCTTCGGCTACGAGTGGGAATTGGTGAAGAGCCCCGCCGGCGGCTGGCAGTGGCTGGCCAAGGACGTGAAGCCCGAGCACATGATCCCCGATGCGCACGACCCGAACGTGAAGCACCGCCCTGCGATGACCACTGCAGACCTCTCGCTGCGCTTCGACCCGATCTATGAGCCGATCAGCCGCCGCTTCCACAAGGACCCGCAGGCCTTTGCCGACGCCTTCGCCCGCGCCTGGTTCAAGCTCACGCACCGCGACATGGGCCCCAAGAGCCTCTACCTCGGTCCTGAAGTGCCGAAGGAGGACCTCCTCTGGCAGGACCCCATCCCCACCGGTGCCAAGCTTGCCGACGCTGATGTGGCAGCCCTCAAGAGCAGCATCCTCGCCAGTGGCCTTAGCGTGAGCGAGCTCGTCGCCACCGCCTGGGCCAGTGCCAGTACCTTCCGCGGCAGTGACAAGCGCGGCGGGGCCAACGGTGCCCGTGTGCGCCTGGCGCCCCAGAAGTTCTGGGCGGTGAACGATCCCGCGCAGTTGGGCAAGGTGCTCGGCGAACTGGAGAAGATCCAGGCAGAGTTCACCGCCAGCGGGAAGCAGGTGTCCATCGCCGACCTCATCGTGCTGGGTGGCAGCGCAGCTGTGGAGAAGGCCGCCAAGGATGCGGGCTTCACCATCACCGTGCCCTTCAACAGCGGCCGCGGCGATGCCGGTCAGGAGCACACCGACGTGGAGAGCTTCGCCGTGATGGAGCCCCAGGCCGATGGCTTCCGCAACTACCAGAAGAAGACCTACAGCGTGCCTGCCGAAGAGATGCTCGTGGACCGCGCGCAACTGCTCACCCTGAGCGCGCCGGAAATGACGGTGCTGGTAGGTGGCCTTCGTGTAATGGGCGCCATCACCGGCGGCAGCACACATGGCGTGTTCACGGAGAACGTGGGACAGCTCACGAATGACTTCTTCGTGAACCTGCTGGACATGCGCCATGCGTGGGCCCCCAAGGCCGGCGAGGAAGGTGTCTACGGCAGTCATGATCGCAAGACCGGCGAGCGCAAGTGGACCGGTACCCGCGTGGACCTGGTCTTCGGCAGCAACTCGCAATTGCGCGCCATCGCCGAAGTGTACGCCCAGAACGACAGCAAGGAGAAGTTCGTGAAGGACTTCGTGAAGGCCTGGGTGAAGGTGATGGAACTGGACCGCTTCGACCTGAAGAAGTGATCGGCAACGAAACCTGAGCATGAAGAAGGCGGTCCGTATGGGCCGCCTTCTTTTGGTTTGGGCTGATCAATTCAACCGGGAATGGACGTGGATGCACGGGAATGCACGGCGACTAAAAGCTCAGCTGATCTAGTAGGCTGTGCATTTATTCACGTCCATCCCCGTTCATTCCCGGTTCGTTCTCGGCAGGGAACTTGGGAACAGGTTCCTCTACAAGCTCTTGCGCGCCTCGGTCATCGCCTCCAGGATGGCATCGCGCTCGCGCAGCATTTCGTCCTTCCGCTCCTTGGGCACAGCGAATTGGAAACGCAGCACGCGCGCGAAGCGCTGGAGCTCGGTCCAGTACCACATGGCCGTGTAGCCTGCAATGGGCAGTGCGAGCAGGAAGAGCGCAGCCGTCCACAGGCGCGGGTCGATGAAGCGGTGGAAGGCCCACACCTCAAGCCCGTAGAATAGCGGGAAACAGATCAACCCAAGGATCATCTGCGCCGGCGCCTTGTACTCCACCTCCAAGCGCGAGGCCTTGAACACAAGCGAGGGGAGGATGTAGGGGATGTAGTTGGTGAGCAGTCCGAAGAGGTACACCGGTGCCAGCAGGAGCAGTTCGGCCACGTAGCCCAGGCATAGCCAGGCGAAGTTCTTCCTCCTGTAGGCATCGGTATGGAACCCCGGCGAGATGTGATCGGCGCGCAGCGCATCGAAGAAGGCCAGTAGTTGTGTGCTGGTGCGGGCATAAAGCTCCGGGCGGGCGGCCTTCAGGTGGTGAAGGGCATCGGCGAGCTGCTTGCGCATTGCGAGCGATCGCTCGGGGTCCCCGTGGAGGTCGGCTTCCGGTGCGGCGTAGGTGGTATAGAACGTGTGCGCCTTGATCAGCAGGTCCTCCTGGTACTTGCCCGTCGTCCACGGTAGCTTCCTTGCAAGCGCCTTTCGGATATCGTCGGTCAAGGCGGCCACGGCCGCGGTCTCGTCCCGATGGTGGTCGTCCTTGTAGGCTGAGACCATGATGGGCCGGCCAACCGTAACACGCACCATGCTGCGGAACTGGATCGCGTCCGAGTAGTCCAGTGCAACGGGAATGATGCTGACCTCACCGGGCCCTGTATAGCTCAATGCGATGCGCGCCGTTCCGGTCTTGATCTCGCGCAGGTTGATCTCGTAATGGCTGCTGCCCTCGGGGAAGATGAGGAAGGTGCCGCCTTGCGCGAGGTAGGCGTGACATTGCGCGAAGGCATGCGCGTTATCAGGCTTCTCGCCGGGTGCCACATCCTTTTTTCGGAAAATGGGGATCACATGGAAGTGCCGGAAGAAGGCCACCAGGAAGCTGTTGCTGAAGAGGCCTGCGTTGGCCACGAAACCGATCCGCTGTTCCGCCAGCAAGGCAACCAGCAGTGGATCCATCAACGTGTTGGGATGGTTGGCCACGATGATCGCCGGTCCGCGCTCAGGCATGTTCGCTCGACCCGCAACCACGATCTTCTTGAAGAAGACAGCCGTGCTGATGCGCACAAGGACCTTGATGAACGCGTAGATCATGGCCCCGAAAGTTGGTGATATACTACGGACCTGTGATGCGGCCGTCCATCGTGCCCGGGCGCGGAAGCGAAGAGGGTTCTCGTGTGCGGTAGGAGACCTCCATTTGCCTTCGGCTACATATTTTCACCCGATGCTTCACATTGCCGTATTCTGCGGGGCCAGCAGCGGCCACGATCCCGTTCATCTGGCCGCCGCGCGTGAGGTGGGCAGGGCCATTGCCCAGCGCGGACTGGGGGTTGTGTATGGCGGTGGTCATGTGGGCCTGATGGGGGCCGTGGCCGATGCCGCCATGGAGGCCGGTGGCCGTGTGGTCGGGGTGATCCCCGGGTTCATGACGGAGCGGGAGTTGGCCCATGATCGCGTTTCCGAGCTGGTGATCGTGCGTGATATGCACGAGCGCAAGTTGGTGATGCACGAGCGCAGCCAGGCCGTGATCGCACTGCCCGGTGGCTTTGGTACCATGGACGAGCTGTTCGAGCTGCTCACCTGGCGCCAGCTCGGTCTGCATGCCAAGCCCATGGGCCTGCTGAACGTGAACGGGTTCTACAATGGGCTGCTGGCGCAAATGGCCCACATGGAGCAGGAGGGATTCCTGCATGGTGATACCCGCGTGTTGTTCGCTGATGACGTGGGCGTGCTGATCGATCGCTTGGTCACCGACATTGTGCGTGTTTGAATGCCGGACCTGGTTTGATACTTATGGAGCGCGGAGTTGTACATCCCTGGCTGGCGCCCTTGGTCGTGATCTTCAAGCAGCACGCCGATACGGAGAACGCGGCGGCCATGCGCGCCTACATGAAGGACCACTTTCCGTTCTTCGGCATCAAGGCCCTGGAACGCCGCCTTTTGGTAAAGCAACACATCGCGTTGCACGGTGCGCCGGATCTCGCCGAACTGCCGTCCATTGCGCGTTCGGCCTTCGCGCTGCCTCAACGCGAACTGCATCAAGTGGCCGTGGACCTGCTGATGAAACATGCACGGCAACTGACCCCGGAGCACCTGCCACTGTTGGAGGAGCTGGTCACGACCAAGAGCTGGTGGGACAGCGTGGATGGGCTGGCGGTCCATGTGGTGGGAGTTGTCCTGAAGCGATATCCGAAGGAGATCACCACGTGGAACAAGCGCTGGGTCAGCAGCAAGGACCTATGGCTCAACCGCACGGCCATCCTCTTCCAGAACCGGTGGAAGGACGATACGGATCGTGCATTGCTCTTCGCCAACATCGATCGCCACACCGCGCACACCGACTTCTTCATCCGCAAGGCCATCGGCTGGGCGCTGCGCGAACTGGCAGCCACCGATCCGAAGGCGGTGAAGGATTATGTCGGTTCGCGGAAGCTTGCGCCACTGAGCGTGCGTGAGGCCTTGCGGAAGTTGTAATGCCCTGCCCTGCCAATGGTCGACATTCCGGTCGGGGCGCATGATGGGTCACAGTACAGTTGTCCTGGACACACGCTACCCGTGGACCCGTCGATCAATGATCGCTGACGATCAGTCGCGCTGTTTGCGGGGGAACTTGGGCTTGGGTTCGTAGAAGCCCTCCTTCTTCTGGAAGCCTCCACGGTCCTCACGACCGCGATATCCGCCACCGCTTTGGGGGCGATCACCACGATCACTACCGCCCTTGTAGCCGCCGCCGCCTTTGTAGCCGCCGCTGCTCCTTTGCGGAGGCCCGGAACGTTCGCCACCGCCGCCTTTGTATCCGCCACCACTGCTGGGTCGTGGAGCTCCCTTGCCAGTGCCACCGGCCTCGTCCACGCGTACGCTGCGGCCCTTGTAGTTGGCGTTGTTGAAGGCGTTCCGCACTTGCTCGAAGTGGTCGGGTTCAATGTCGATGAAGGAGTACACGTCCTTGATCAGCATGCGTCCGATCAGCTCGCCACTGATGCCGCTCACGCCACAGATGTAGCCGAGCATCTTGCCTTTGTCGAAGCCATCGGCCGTGCCCAGGTTGATGAACATCTGGCGGCCGGTGCTGAAGCGCTCCAGGGAGGAAGGACGTTCGGCGCGTGCACTGTGGTCCTTGCGGCTCATGTCCACGTTCAGGTCGAACGCGGTGCGGTGTTGCTCGATGATCCGGTTGAAGGCCAGGCTCATGAACCGGTCGATGAGCTCCTCCTTTTCGAAGCTCATCAGTTCGGCCCGTGCCTCGGAGAGCAGTTCAGCAAGTCCTTCATGGTCCACCTCCACGCTCTTCAGGCGCTTCATGTAGGCCACCACCTGCTGCTTGCCGATCTCGGCACCGCCGGGCACGCGTACATAGGTGAAGTGGGTCTTCAGGGAGCGTTCCAGCTGGCGGATCTTGTTCACGTCGCGCACACCGATGATGCTGAGCGAAATACCCGCACGACCGGCGCGACCCGTGCGTCCGCTGCGGTGCGTGTAGTTCTCGGCCTCGCCGGGCAGGTCGAAGTGGAACACGTGGGTCACATCCTTTACGTCGATCCCGCGCGCGGCCACATCGGTGGCGATCAGCAGGCGGATGGTGCGGGCCCGGTAGCGGCCCATCACATGGTCGCGCTGGGCCTGGCTGAGGTCCCCATGGATGGCGTCGGCGTTGTAGCCGTCCTTCACCAGGGCCGTGGCCAGGTCCTGGGTCTCATGCTTGGTGCGGCAGAACACGATGCCGAACAGGTCCGCATCGGCATCCACGAAGCGGCGCAGTGCCGCATAGCGGTCCTTGGAATGCACTACGCAATACTGGTGCTGGATGGCAGCGGCGGCGCTGTTCGCCGGCCCCACGCTCACCTCCTCGAACTCGCGCATATAGCGCTTGGCGATGCGGCGCACCTCACTGCTCATGGTGGCGCTGAAGAGCCACGTACGCTTGTCCTGGGGCGTAGTTTGAAGGATCTCCGTCAGGTCCTCCTGGAAGCCCATGTTCAGCATCTCGTCGGCCTCGTCGAGCACCACTACGTCCACGCTGCTGAGGTCCACGGCTTGGCGGCCGAGCAGGTCGAGCAGCCGGCCGGGGGTGGCCACAATGACCTGTGCGCCGCGCTGTATCTCGCGGATCTGGTCGCGTATGCTCGCACCGCCATAAACAGCTACGATGCGCGTGCCTTTCAGGTTGGACGAGAACCGCTCCAGGTCCTTGGAGATCTGTACGCACAGCTCGCGGGTGGGCGCCAGCACCAGGCATTGGATGGAACGTTCCTGCGGGTCGAGGAATTCCAGCATCGGAAGGCCGAACGCTGCGGTCTTGCCTGTGCCGGTCTGTGCAAGGGCCACCACGTCCTTTTCGGTCTTCAGCAGCAGGGGGATGGCCTGTTCCTGAACGGGGGTGGGGGTGGTGAAGCCGATCTCGTGTAGGGAACGGAGGATCTCCGCGCGGAGACCGAGCGCGTCGAAGGAGGACATCTCAGTAGGCAAAAGGGAGGGACAAAAGCGCTGAATATGCGCTGAATTGCCGCGAAGGTACGGCGATCCGCCGTGGGGCGGGCGTTCGGCTATCTTTGGCCGCCTGCCATGACCGCGATCGAAGCCAGCCTTTCGGGCACTTTCCGCACCATTCTGGTGCTTGTGATCGTGTGGTGGTTGCTGCGCTTCTTCCTGCGGATGCAGGCGGCACGCCGGGCCGGTAGCACCTTCATCAACACATCCACCACCAACGACCGACGTGCGCCCGGTGAGGTGCGCATCGAGCAGGCACCATCGAACGGTCGGCCCAGGCAGGCCGGGCGGTCGGGTCCCGATATCGTCGACGTCGATTTCGAGGAGGTGAAATAGCCTTCGTTCATTTTCAGCACAGCCCATGAAAGCGATCCCTTGGAAGAACCTGGTGCCCGTGTTCGTGGCGCTTGGACTGTTCTATGCGCTCAGTCTGATCTACTTCAGCCCCGCATTGGATGGACAACAGTTGAAGCAGCACGACCGCGACATGTGGTACGGCATGGCCCAGGAAGTGATGGAGCACCGCGAGGCTACGGACGAGGACCCCTTGTGGACGGGCAGCATGTTCAGTGGCATGCCCGCGTACCAGATCAGTGTGCTGTGGCCCAAGAACCTGCTCATGTGGGCCGACGATGCCTTCCACGGGTTCCTGCCCAGGCCGGCGAGCTTCCTGTTCCTCTACCTGCTGGGCATGTACATCCTGATGTGCTGCCTGCGGATCGATCCCTGGCTGGCCATCGTTGGGGCCGTTGCCTTCGGCTTTTCGTCCTACTTCTTCGTGATCCTTACAGCAGGCCACAACAGCAAGGCCAACGCCATTGGCTACATGCCCATGGTGCTGGGTGCGGTATATCTGCTTTACCGCGGCAAGCAATGGCTGGGCGCTTCGTTGCTCGCACTGTTCCTGGGGCTGGAGATCGCCATGAACCACGTGCAGGTGACCTACTACCTGGCGCTGATGCTGGCCTTGTTCGTGGTGGCCGAGGCGGTTCGCGCGTTCCGCGAGAAGGCCATCGGTGACTTCGTGAAGCGTTCCGGGCTCGGGCTGGCCGGTGTGGTGCTGGCCCTGAGCTGCAACATCGGCCTGCTCTGGACCACCTATGAGTATGGCCAGTACTCGACCCGTGGACGCAGTGAGCTCACCATTCAACCGGACGGTGCTCCCGTGGATGCGATCCGTACTTCAGGCCTGGACCGCGACTACGTGACCCAGTACAGTTATGGCAAGCAGGAATCGTTGACCCTGTTGGTGCCCAATGCCAAGGGTGGTCCTTCCGCGCAGATCGGCAATGACCAGTCGCTGCTGGCCAAGGCCGACCCGCGTTTCCGGCAGAACCTGGCGCAGATGAGCAGCTACTGGGGCGACCAGCTGAGCACCGCCGGGCCTGTTTATGTAGGGGCGATCATGATACTGCTGATGCTGTTGATGCTGGCGCGCACCGAAGGCCGTGGGCGCTGGTGGATGTTGGGTTCGCTGGTGCTGCTGGCGCTGGTGGTGAGCATCACGAACGCCGGTGGCCCCGATGTGATGGCCCTTTCGGAGGTGGCCGGCATCCGCAGTTCGTTGTTGGTGGGCCTGTTGGTGTTGGCCTATCTGGTCACAGGCCTGGTGCTTGTGCGCGATACGCTCGTGTTCGCCCTGTTCAGTTCGTTCCTGCTGTGCCTCATGCTGGCCTGGGGCCACAACCTGATGCCGCTCACCGACTTCTTCCTGGACCATGTGCCGGGCTACAGCAAGTTCCGCGCGGTCACCATCATCATGGTCATTGTGGAACTGGCCATTCCCGTGCTCGGTATCCTATACCTGGACCGGTTGGTGCGCGAAGGTGGATGGGACAAACCCACGGAGAAGCGGTTCATGGTCATGGCGGGCGTGGTGCTCGGTGCGCTGCTGGTGATGGCCGTGGCCCCTGAAAGTGTTACCAGTTTTCTCAGTGATCGTGAACGCGATGCGCTGAACGAGCAGGCCAGCGACCCGGCCATGGAGGCGCAGGTGGTCGCCTTCGTGAATGAGCTGAAGGCGGTGCGCGTGGGCATCTTCACAGCCGACGTGTGGCGCAGCTTCGGATTCGTGCTGGTGGGTGGCCTGTTGCTCTTCCTGTTCGGACGTAAAGTGGTGGGCCGCACGGTGCTGCTGGCCGGATTGGGCCTGTTGGTGCTCGTGGACCTTTGGGTGGTGGACAAGCGCTACCTGCACAACGACAAGGACCGTGGTCGTTACCTGATGTGGGAGGACGCGGCTACCGCTGCATTGCCGTTCACCCCCAACGCCGCGGACATGGCCATCCTGGAAAGTGAATGGAGCCCGGAAGCGGAGGCCGACCAGAAGCAGGCCATGGACCGCCTCAAGCAACATAAACAGCAGGAGAGCGGACGCAACAAAGTGGTCTCCAAGAACGAGGAGCTGGTGACCCGGTTCGGCAGCCTGCGCAGGCATGCGCAGTACCGGGTGATGTGGCTGGCCAATCCGTTCAACGATGCGCGGGTGAGCTATTTCCACCGCAGCGTGGGCGGCTACCACGGGGCCAAGCTGAAGCGCTACCAGGAACTCATCGAGTTCCACCTGGCACCGGCTCGTTCACGGGTGGTGGAGCTGTTGCAGAGCGGCACCTCGGTGCCGGTGATGGACAGCCTGATGGCCCGTGAAGGCGTGCTCAATATGCTCAACGTCCGCTACCTCATTTACAGCGATGAGCGCCCACCGATCCGCAATACCAATGCACTTGGCGACGGCTGGTTCGTGGAGGAGCTGCGCTGGGTGAAGAACGCCGATGAGGAGATCAGCACGCTGGGCACCATCGATCCCGCACGCACGGCCTTGGTGGACGAGCGCTACAAGGCGGAGCTTGGTGATCTGCAAGTGCGCCCCGATCCTTCCGCCAGCGTGACCCTCGACAGCTATCGGACCAACGAGCTGAGCTACACCGTGCGTTCCGCCAATGGTGGATTGGCCGTGTTCAGTGAGGTGTGGTACGGGCCTGATTGGACCGCGACGCTGGATGGCAAGGAGGTGCCGCATGTACGAGCGGACTATGTGCTTCGTGCACTCGCCGTACCTGCTGGCGAGCACAAGGTGGTGTTCAAGGTGAAGGGCAGGGCCTACGATACGTCGCAGCCCATCGCCATGGCCGGCAGCCTGTTGGTGCTCCTGCTCGTGCTGGGCTCGTTGTGGATGGAACTGCGTCCGGCGAAGGCCGAAGGATGAAGCGGGTCCTGATCATCACCTACTACTGGCCGCCCAATGGCGGTGCTGGCGTGTATCGCTGGCTGAAGATGAGCAAGTACCTGCCCGAGCACGGGTGGACACCGGTCATCTACACACCTGAGGATCCCGAGCGTGTC
>Ga0209985_10004753_pt1 | contig 10803 bp, 20 predicted proteins | sample NOAtaG_FD_187305 | JGI IMG/M metagenome (GOLD analysis project Ga0209985, IMG submission 187305) | Freshwater lake microbial communities from Lake Erie, under a cyanobacterial bloom - NOAA_Erie_Diel6S_1000h metaG (SPAdes) (version 2) | ecosystem: Environmental > Aquatic > Freshwater > Lake ... | reverse complement strand
GAAAGTCGGAGTTCCTGCTTCTGGGTCCCATCTGGAGCCACGGAGCAGATTGCATCAGTCACCTTTGAGCCTGTGCTAGGCAATGGGCGGGGCGGCGATCCGATGTGATGGCAACTACCCCACCACACCCCCTTACGACTGTCTCCATATCGCGGTGGCAGAACCTGGCGATGCAACTCGCTCGGCCTGCGCGCCTCTGTTTCAAGGCATCATTCTGGCTTCGCTTGAACGCCTGTCCTGCTGTCTTCCCGGAATGGGGCAGAGGCGTAGCTGACTGACAGCCATCGGCCTTGCACGGTTGGGGAACAAGTGCCATGAATTGGCACATGACCCGCCCGTACTTGGCTGGGTCCGCGACGGAGGGGTTTGCGAGACCCGCTGCGTCAGGGAGCCGGGGAGGCGTAAACCTCCTCGGCCCCCAATTCAGATCACTCCTCCTCGTCATTGTCAAGCGGCTCGCAGCCCGATCCTTCGCAGGCCTCGCATTCCTCCACATGCTCGGACCACCACTCGTTCATGCCACTGTACGAGGGGGCTGCAACCATCGTGCGGATCTCGCCCATTCCGTCGCAGGCCTTGCATCGCGGGGTCATGGCTTGCCCTCCAGCGCAGCGCGCGCGATTTCGGCCATTTGCGAGACAATGACGCGCAGAGCGCCTGCCACGAGCGCGTCGGGCACATCTGGATCTAGCGCGTCAATGCCTTGCAACGCCGAGCGCAGCCGATCCACCTCGGCCAGCAGGAAGGAGCGGTCATCGTCTGCCAGCGAAAACGCAGCGATTGGCAAATGCCCGATAGGACCGGCTTCGTGACGCGCGCGGATCTCCGCGATCTTTTCGTCGCTCATGGCTTGTCTCCCATTGCTCGATAGGCGATCTCAAAGCCGGACTTCATCAGGGCTAGCTCCGCTTCCAGCCCGTCGATCTCGGCGCGCAGCTTTGCGATCTCTCTGTGCGCTGCGTCCAGAAGGCTCGCGACATGCAGATGATCTTCCTGCGAAACGAAATGGCTGTCGGAGGTAACCTCACCAGACAGTATTCGCTCGGCGATCTGCTTGGGATTAAGCGCAAGGGTTATGCGGATCTCCTCAATCTTGTCGCTCATCGCGGCAGTCCTTTCCCCACCAGCACATCGACCAGGTGCGCGTGGATCTCCTTCTGTCGCTCGTCGGCCATGACCTTGTTCTTCGCGTAGAGCGTGATGCAATGGCCGCTCTTGCGGTTGTGCCGACGACCGATCTCGATGGTGGTCCACTCCGGCACCATCGCATAGCAAAGCGCCATGCTCATGTGCCTCGCCCGGCTGATGGCCTGCGAGGTGCGGGGACCCATCAGAACGTCGCGCGGGACGTTGTAATGGCGGCACACCGTGTCCACGATGGTGTCGAACTTGTTCTCCGGGGTCATCGCTGGCCCTCCGGGATGGAGAGCAGGGCTTCGCTGAGGGCATCGCGCAGAGCGGCGGCCTCGGACGGAAGCATGGTCATGGTGACCCCATGTCCCGTGTCAAGCTTGACGAGGACGTGGCGACCAGACGGAGAGTTCTCCGCGTGGACGGCAAACTGGTGAACGTAAGACGAGATGAGCATTGGTCCCTCCAAAAGCCCCGGTTCGCGGCAGTCCTTCATGCGGTGGGGCGTATCCGCGTGAGCGCGTAAAATAACGGTTATTGCGTGTACCAGCTACGCAGAGTTTGCATGGCTGGGCTGCAAAAGAAGCATCCCCTCACGGCAGTCCTTCATGTGTCCCCATATGCCCGCGTGGCGCGCGATATTGCCCGCACGGCCATGGTATAGGCTGGCGGGCGCATGTGGCGGCGCGGGGGCCATGTGATAGGCTTGCGGGAGCATGGGCGCGGGAAGAGGGGCCTAGCTTTCGCCAGGCCCCTGCTTGTCAGTTAGCCGGTGCTATCAATGCCGCTTTTGACCATGCGTCAATCTTCTTCATTTCGGCGTCGTATTGCGCTTGATCCAGCTTGTCGGCCATAAAGCGTCTATCCAGCGCATCAACCATGCGCTCGACGCGCCGCTCGATTTCATCTTCCGACATTCGTCGCATCTTCCCCTCCGTTAGCGATAAAGCCCGGCGACAAACAGCGCCAGTAGCAGTAGATAGCCGATGAAACGCGCGATCGCGATCATGCGAACACCTGCACGAAGACGTAGCCGGATTTCGTCCCGCCGCCGTGCCAAACCAGGTCAGGCCTACGCCACTGCATCGATAACGATTGCGGAGATTTCTGCATCAAGGGCGAGGGCGTATTCCAAGCCCGGATTGATACAAGCGCCATCGGCTTGCGCCTTACGAAGGCGCCGGATTGCCCGTTCGGTTGCATTGAAGCGACCGCAAACAGGGTAGAGGTGGCTTTCGTCCTGTTCGCGGAAGAGGGCGTTGATGCGGCGGATGTTCGCCAAGCCATCAAGGTCTTCCGCCATTGCGGCAATCTGATATGGGGTAAGGTTCGTGGCCATTGGTTCACTCCCCCCTGGCCTTGGCGATAGCCGCCCGCGCGGCTTCATAAGCCGATGGCGCGATAGCTTGCGTCGAGTATCCGTCCCCGATAATATCCTCCAAGGCCGACAGCAAGTCTGGCGCGGCTTCGCGGATAGCGGCGGCTATCTGTCCGGGCGTCCGGGTTTCGTCGCCAACGCGCACAAGGTTAGGCGCGATTGCTTCGAAGAGTGGGCGGAGGCTACCGCGCGGATAGTAGGGGACGCATGACCAATCGTTCCCGGCGTCCGCAGAAATGATGGAAGCGCCGATAGGCTGGCCCTCTTCGTTTAACAAAGCCTCTACTACAAACCCCGTCCCCGCAGAGATGATAGGCGCGGCGCGCCAGTCGTTCTTCTTCCGCCTATCGGCGCAAGGGTTCTTTATGTCAATCGCCAGCCTGTACGTTCCAGGCCGCAAGCTATCCAATACCATTGCTACCCTCCAGGCCGCACCATGCGGCACGGGGCATAGAATAACGTGAATTGCGTTTGCCAGTTACGCAATGTTTGCATATGTGCTATGCAATAAATGCGTTTGTGCTTGTGTGTGTCATGGTGTAGGCGAGCGGAAGGGCCGGAGCGGCGATATGGTAGCCTGATACCGTGCCGCTTGCGGGGTCTAGGGCGTGTAAGGGCGTGGCGGGATGCGCTGCGAAAGAAGAGGCCCCCGAAAGCGGCTCTATCATCCTCTAAGGGGGGAGATAGCACGGGGGGAGACAAGGCGGATCAGGTTCCTCTCGGCCAGGTTCTAGCCTGCAAGCCATGCGGCAATCGAATAGGGGGATGCAGGAAAAGCATGTCAGGCATCGCCATTTCCCATTGCCATACCCAACCACACCCTATATACACGCACATACAACTAACTGGAGGGACACAATGAACAAGCTCGATGACATCTTCTTCTACGGCATCATGGCGACGTTGTTCGCCGCGACGCTGGCCGTCGGCATCATGGCGGCGCTGAGCGAGGCGGCGCTTCGAGCGGGGGGGGTGTGATGACCCGCCGCATCCTAGACGCCCTCACGGCGACCATCGGCTTCATCGGCATGGCGGCGCTGGCTGTGCTGGCGATGTACATTTAAGGAGGTTCAAGTGTACGCTGATTTCTGCAAAGACTGGCCCGGCCACTTGGCCCTGGCCTTCACTAGGGCTGCTCAACGCCGCTACGCCGCCCGGCCTACGGGGCCGCATCCTGACCCCGTGGCATACGCCGCTGCCGACGCCGATATGAGGCGCATCAGCGCAAAGCGCCCCATGACATGGGAGCGGCTCATGGCTAGCATTGGCGCTCGGCGCTCTCCTTACCCGTACTAAGCAGGGCGGGGGCCGGGGGGAGCTCCGGCCCTTCCGCTCGCGGCCCTACCAGTGCCAGCGTCCGGGCCAGCGCCAGGCCATTCTGCGGCGAGGCTAGGCCCCCGGCCCCCATCGATTGTGCGGCGCGGCAAAACCGGCCCCCCGGCTTGGGCTTTTCGCGATCTCGCAGGCGGGCGCGAAGGCCATGTCCCCACGCTTGCCACTACACAGACCCTTGCCCCCAACCAGAAAAAAACCTACCGTTGGGTATGGCCTATGAGGTTGAGAGCGACCATGAGCTGTCCCAGGACGGCTTTGTGGACTGGGCGGATATCCGTATTCTTTGGGAGGCCGGGGCTTCCCTTGGGTACATCACCAAGCGCCATCCGGTGCATGAGCGCAACGTGGCGAAGCGCGCCCTTGAGTGGGACCGTGCTGCGCGGGACTCTGCGCTTGCCTTGCGGGGGCATAACAAGAGCCTACCCGTGGCTAACGAGGATGCTCCTCCCGTAGGACAGGGAGGGAGACCTAGTTCTGTGCCAGGGTGGTTGGATATGCTTGCGAGGGTTAGTAAGCCTAGGTGGGATGAGGCTACTTTTCCTATGGTGGAAGTGGCGCAGGCTTTGCACAATGTTGCGAGTGGTATGCCGGTTGTCTTGGCAGCGGAGGCGGCTGGGATCACGGAGCGGGTGTGCCAGAAGTACCGGAACTCGGAGCCGCGTCTCGACACGATGTTCCGGCAGGCTCGCGCCATGTCGGCGGCACCTCTGGTCAAGAAGATCATGGAGGATCGCGACTGGCGGGCTGCGGCTTGGCTGCTGGAGCGCGGGATCGCGAAGGCCGAGTTCAAGCAGGAGGCGGTCGGCAAGGACGACAAGCTGACCATCGAGATCATGGTGAGCCGCGAGGACAAGGCGGCATTGGCGAACGTCATCGACGTTACGGAGAGCGCGAATGCCCCAATGGTCGCTGGGATACCAGCCTTCGGAGAAGCAGAGGATCTTCCACGCAGTTAAGGCGCGGCAGGTTCTCTACGGTGGTGCTGCGGGCGGGGGCAAGAGTCATGCCATCAGGATGGATGGCATCATTTCGTGCCTCCAGAACGCTGGCTTGCAGGCGTATCTCTTTCGGCGGACCTACCCGGAACTGAAGGACAACCACCTGATCCCCATCCAGCAGATGGCGATCCCCCCTGAGGTGGCGGTTTGGAAGGAAACGGATCGGAAGCTGACGTTCTACAACGGGGCGTTCCTCCAGTTCTGCTTCGCGGAGGATTTGGCGGACATCTACAAGTACCAGGGCGCGGAGATGCATTGGCTGGGGCTGGACGAAGCGGCGCTCCTGCTGCCTGACCAGATCAAGTTCCTCCGTACCCGAGTGCGTCTGGGTCGCTACAAGGCCCAGCAGGAGGATGTGTTCCCGAGGATTGTCATCGGCAGCAATCCCGGCGGCCCCGCGCACAACCTCTTGCGGGACATCTTCATCGAGCAAGCCCCGCCGATGCACTTCTTCCACGACAAGACGACCAAGACCAAGAACTCGCCGGGGTGGAAGAGCATCTACATCCCCGCAAAGATGGACGACAACCCGCATCTGGATGTTGACAGCTATGAAGGATCCTTCACCGCTTTGTCCCCCGAGCGGGCCAAGGCACTACGGGACGGCGACTGGGATGTGGTTTCGGGAGCAGCCCTATCCATGCTCGACCGGGGCAAGCATCTCATTCGCGGCTTCAAGCCCCCACGACATTGGACCCATTTCATGGCTATGGACTGGGGCACAGCCAAGCCCTTCTCCATCGGATGGTACTGCATATCGGAGGGAGCAACTCTGAAGGCCAAGGACGGATTCCCCGAGGTCTACCTCCCGCCCGGCGCGAAGATCCGCTTTGCCGAGTGGTACGGGTGGAACGGGGAAGCGGACATGGGCGCGCGCATGTCGGCAGCCGAGGTGGCCCGCGAGGTCATCCGGCTTGAAGGCGAGATGCAGTTGCCGCCGATGGACTTCCGGGTCGCTGACCCGCAGATGTGGGCCAGCCAGGACGGTCCCTCCCCTCAGGACAACATGAGGACCGCCACTTCCGGTCGATTCATCCTCCGGCAGGGCCGCAGGGATCGGAAGGCCAACTACACGACGATGGTCCAGCACCTCATTGGCGAGCAGCAATCGGATGGCACTTGGTCGCCGCTGCTGTTCGTGACCGACAACTGCCGCCACTTCTGGCGCACCTGCCCCGGCCTGACGCTTGACGAGCTTGAGCCTGACAAGGGGCCAGCCACCAGACGGCAGGAGGACCATGTCTATGATGAGGTGTCCTTCGCAATCTCGATGCACAGCAAGGTCACGACGGAAAAAGACAGGTACAACGAGGAAATGCTTGACCTCGCACGGGAGTTGAGTGGAGGATCGGTTTCGAGGGACCCATACGCAGTACGCACACGGAGGGTGTGATGGTACGCGGCACGATAGCTTCAGAGATCCGCGATGTGATCGCTCGCCAGGAAGGCGAATGGGCGGTTGCGGAGATCCGCGACATGGTCAGCGGCGCGACGGCATCCAAGGTGCTGGTCGTCGTCATGCGGCTTGTGGAGCAGGGTCTTGTGCAACGCATCGGCTATTCTCGGGGGCCAAACAGCAAGGTGCGCCCGACCTACATGACGATGGGCGATATTCCCTCGCTTGGCGACCTTCCCGCCACGGACCCAGAGGAGATCCTTGCTGGCCTGATGGCCGGTAGGCGCTACGAGGATGTGAAACTCAAGGTCACGGGGCGACTTGCACGATGACGATCAAGTTCTTTGCGCCCAGCGGCGCTCCGCACCAGCTTGGCGAGAACCTTGCCCGCAACTGGATGCACGGTGAGCATTACGCGCGCCACGGCGAGCCGCTCGCGGAGATCAATCTCCACTACGGCATCCTCTACGGCGGCGCGGAGATGTACCGCAAGACCCAGGAGGAATGGAAATCCTACGTCCATGTGGACCACGCCTTCTTTGGGCGCACGGAGGACCTGAACAGCAGGGGCGGGTACTTCCGTTTCTCGCTTAACAACCAGTCAAACGAGCGGAAGCTGACCGTCGAGTACGATTCGCGCCGCTTGGAAACCCTCCAGAAGAAGGGATTGCTCAAGCTGGAGCCAAAGAGGGCCATCAAGAAGAGCCGACTGGTCATCTACCAGCCGCCGAGTGCATACATGGTGCAGCACTACGGTCTCTCCCCCGACTTTGACGGCAAGTGGAGGGCCACCTTGAGGCGTCTCTACCCCGGCATGATGGTCGTGACGACCCAGAAAAGCCCAAAAACCGACGATTTCTGGGAGAACGTGGCCGTCGTGGCGTCGTTCAACTCCGGTTTGGGCTATGAGGCGCTCCGCAAGGGCTGCGAGGTCGTGATGACCGCACCGAGGACGCTCTGGCCGTGGAAAACCGGAGACCTGACCGACGGAAAGTGGGGCGAACGGCGCTATGAGACGTTCTGCCTGATTGCCGGTCGCATGTGGAACTTCAAGGAGATGGCGAACGGCGAGGCTTTGGAGCATATGAAGGGCAATGGGGAGATTCCGCTGTGATAAAAGCCAAGTCCGCGAAGGCAAAGGGCCGTCGCCTTGAGCAATGGATCGTCAAGCAGCTTGAAAGCCTTGGCTTGGCTGCTCATCGGCAACCTGGCTCTGGCGCTTTCGATGCGTTTCCTCACGATGTATCTGCTCGACTGAAGGACGGGACACAGATCCTTGTCGAAGCAAAGCAGCGCAAGAAGGACGCATGGGCCACGGGCGAGCGATGGCTTGGCCGCGCTGATGTCCTTGTCGTGCGGATCGACCCGGAGCCGTTCCAGCCCGAGAACGAGCCGCGCGTCTACATGAAGTGGTCCACGTTCCAGAGGCTTGTCGGCTGATGCCGCAGGAAATGACCCCGGCCCGCATCATGGGCTACCGCAAGATGGCCGACAATCGTCGTGGTCGTCGCTGCATCAAGCTGGCGACCACCGGCAACATGCACCCGCTGGTCCGTGAGTTCTACGAACTGGTCAACGAGGACCCGTTCCTCACGTTCAAGGTGCTGTCCGAGCGGTCTGGCGTACAGATCGACACGATGAGCCAATGGCGCTACCAGCACTCGCCAGCGCTCGTTACCTTCGAGGCCGCGCTCAACGCCGCTGGCTATGAACTCTGCATCAGGAAGAGGAGGGACGCATGACTAGGCAGGAACTCATTGAGAAAGTGGCTCGCGATCTTGGCGGGGAGTCTCACGATCCAAAGGACCTTGAGTGCTTGGCGGAAGCAATCATAGATATTGTGGTGCAATCAGAAGTCGATCTGCTCAAGGCGGTATCAGCGGAAATATGCAAATACAACAAACTGGACCCTGATGGCGTGATGGTGCATGAGCGCAGGCCCGTTGGATGGAATCCTCAGTCGATTTTGTTTGGTTTTGCTGACGCAGCAAATGACGCAATCGATTCAATTCGTTCACTTGGTAAAAGCCAATGAGTACGCTTGCGCTCTACAAGCAGATGCACTCCGAGGGCAAGTTCCCCGGCCACAGCACCGAGAAGTGGTCTGACATCGTTGCCAAGGCCATCAAGGACTATGGAGCCAAGTCCATCCTCGACTTTGGCAGCGGCAAGGGGATGCAGTACGACTCCCTGAAGCTGCATGAGAAGTGGGGCGTCGAGAAGCCGACGCTCTACGATCCCGCTGTCCCCGGCATCGACAAGCTGCCGAACCCGATGCTGCCATTCGATGGCGTCATCTGCCTTGATGTGTTGGAGCATCTTGAGGACGAGGAACTCAGGCGCGCGGTGTTCGACGCGACGATCCGCGCCAAGAAGTTCGTGGTCTTCGGCATCGCGACGTTCCCGGCAAAGAAGACTCTGCCGGATGGCCGCAACGCACACCTGACGCTCTGGAGCCAGGATGTGTGGACGAACTACATCCACACCCATCGGTTCCAGAGCGATGCGTTCGTGATGATCCATTTCGATGGAGGCCATGATGGCCGATGACCCGTTGCCATACTGGATAGGCTTCGACGCGCGGGAGATCGACGCCTACGATGTCTGCATGTTCTCCTGCCAGCGCAAGAGCAGCATCCCGCTGCATGTGCGCGCGCTACGCCACAAGGACCTTCGCGGCAAGGGCATCTTCGACCGCGAGTGGGGCGTGGACCCGAAGACCGGTCAGATGTTCGATGTCCGCGACGGGCTTCCGTTCAGCACGGAGTTCGCCTTCACGCGCTTTCTTGTCCCGCACTTGCAGGACTACAAGGGCTGGGCGCTGTTCACCGACTGCGACATGCTGTGGTTGGATGATGTTGGCGAGCTTCTCAAGGAGGCCGACGACAAGTATGCGGTGATGGTGGTCAAGCAGATCCACTTGCCGCAGAACCAGATCAAGATGGACGGCCAGATCCAGAAGCCGTACCCGAGGAAGAACTGGTCCTCCGTGATCCTGTTCAACTGCGGGCATCCGTCAAACCGTGTCCTGACGCCAGACTTCGTCAACCATGCAACGGGTCGCGAGTTGCACACGTTTACATGGCTGAAGGACAGCGAGATCGGTGACCTGTCGCCTGGGTGGAACTTCCTCGTCGGCCACACGAAACACAACATCAAGCCGCGCCTCATGCACTTCACCGATGGCGGGCCTTGGTTCGACCACATGCGAGACATCCCGTTCGCGGGCTGGTGGACCAACGAGTACGACTACATGATGAAGACGCGGGGGAGGTTCGAATGAAGAAGGTGGGAGACTGGTGGCTGCCGAGCGCAGACCAGCATTTCGTTGGCGACATCTCGTCGTATCAGATGGCCTCGTATGCAAAGGCGTCAGCACACATCAAGGCATCTGGCACGGCCATCGACGTTGGCGCGCATATCGGGATCTTCTCGCGGCGCATGTCAAAGGACTTTTCGCTCGTCCACGCTTTTGAGCCTGACGCGCATAACTACGCCTGCCTTGTCCGCAACGTGCAGTCATGGGCCGTGCGGGCGACGTATGGAGCCGCTGGCGCGCAGAGGGGCATGGGCAACGTGCGAGTCGATGCGGTTGCCAACACCGGGGCGCGCGGGTTTGAGGCGGCGGCGACGGGCGCTGTGCCAATGTTTGCCATCGATGAGTTCAAATACGACGAACTCGGGCTGGTCAAGATCGACACCGAGGGATACGAGCATCGTGTCCTCGTCGGGGCATTGGAGACGCTCAAGCGCCACAAGCCCGTCCTCATCATCGAGCGGCCAAAGGAGGACTCTCTGAACGTCCTTCGCCTTCTTGGCTACCGTCTTGCCGAAGTTGTCGGCAAGGACAGCATCTTCGTGGAGAAGTGACATGAAAGTGATGATCTGCTCGTCCTGGTCGGAGGCGGGCTTTGAACTCTACGGGCGTCGCTGGCTTGAGACCGCTAGCAAGTATTGGGATCCTAGTATCGAAATTAATGTCATCAGCGACAAGCATCTCGAAATGGATCCTGATTTTCGGAACTTCATGGCTCGTCATGCGGTTCAAAAGTTGGATCCTAAGCAGCCGGGATACGACTACCGGCAGGATCTTCTGCGATTCGCCCACAAGGTCTTCGCTCTGAAGGAGGCTCTTGAGGATGCTAGCTATGGCGGAGAAGATGGGCTGGACGACGGATGCGACTGGCTTGTCTGGCTAGACGGCGATGTCGAGACCCGCGCCCCGCTCACGATGGACTTCCTCAAGCACATCCTGCCCGAGGACAAGGACGGGGTGCTGCTCTCGCGCGCGCAGACAGCCACGCATCCCGAGTGCGGGTTCATGGCCTTCAACCTTCGCCGCAAGGGGGCTGACTTCCTCCGCAAGTTCATCGGCATGTACGAGAAGGACGATGTGCTGAAGCTGTCGGAACTGCATGACAGCTACGTCTTCATGGTCTGCGTCATCGCACACATGGAGAGCGAGAAGAGCGAGTGGCACGACCTCTGCCCCGCCGGAGCCGGTCCCTATGGCCTGGACGCCTTCGAGGCCAGCCCGCTGGACAACGTGTTCGTCCACAAGAAGG
>Ga0209985_10004748_pt1 | contig 10810 bp, 9 predicted proteins | sample NOAtaG_FD_187305 | JGI IMG/M metagenome (GOLD analysis project Ga0209985, IMG submission 187305) | Freshwater lake microbial communities from Lake Erie, under a cyanobacterial bloom - NOAA_Erie_Diel6S_1000h metaG (SPAdes) (version 2) | ecosystem: Environmental > Aquatic > Freshwater > Lake ... | reverse complement strand
TTCAGTTGAGAAGGCCATTGAGGCCGTCCGTGTCATTGAGCAGCAGGCCCAGGAAGACGGCAGGCGGCCCATCGTATTCTCGACCCTGGTCAACACCGAGATCCTGTCGCGGATTCAACAAGTACGGGCCCTACATCTGGACATGTTCAAGACCTTTGTGGAGCCACTTGAGCGTGAACTCGAGGTCAAATCAAGCCATACCATCGGCCGTTTTCATCATGCCAACGATACCGAGGCCTACAAAAATCGCATCGAAGCCATCAATTTTTCTCTGGCCCACGATGATGGCCAGTCGGTCCGAAATCTCGAAGAGGCCGATGTCATTTTGATTGGTGTCTCTCGTAGCGGTAAGACACCAACCAGCCTTTACTTAGCAATGCAGCATGGACTGAAAGTCGCCAACTGTCCGCTCATTCCCGAGGACTTTGAGCGCGACGCCCTGCCCTCCACCATCGTGCCCTATAAGCCCAAGCTTTTTGGTCTGACCATCGATCCCGACCGCTTATCGCAGATTCGTAACGAGCGGCGACCCGGCTCGAAATATGCTGCGCTCGAGAACTGCCGCATGGAGGTCACCAGTGCCGAGGCCTTGATGCGCCGCGAATCCATCACTTGGCTATCGACCACAACAAAATCTATTGAAGAAATCGCGACAACGATTCTCACTAGCCTGAATCTCGGACGCTAGGAAATTCACGCGGCTCAGCTAGCGTTCAGCAGTAGCTTTTGGCGGCGTGACTCGAACAAACATACCGCAGCGGCGGCGGCGACATTAAGCGATTCAACATCCGCATGCTGCGGAATTTGAATTGCGCGGGCCTGCTGTGAAAGTTCAGCGCAAACCCCGGAGCCCTCCTGGCCAAAAATCCAGGCCACTGGCTGCGCAAGAGAAACTGCGGCGGTGAAAAGCGATTCAGATTTCGCGCCAAGTCGCGTTGCAAGAAGTGGCAGGCCAGCACTGTGGGCAGCCGTGAGCACCGCTTCGTTATGCATCTCATCTTGAATCTGCAATCTAAAGTGGGCGCCCATCGCAGACCGTAGGACCTTGGGCGACCAGGGGTCTGCGGTTCCCGAGAGGCACCATACCGCCTGAACACCCGCTGCCGCAGAAGAGCGCAAGATGCTACCGACATTGCCTGGATCCTGAATGCGATCCAAAATCACGACATCGCCGCCTTTGGAAGGGGAAGGCGCACTGGCCCTTGGGATCAGCAGCCCCCAGCCAGACGGACTTTCGACCTGAGTGATCTCTTGATACAGGGCCGGCGATAGGCGCCAGACCTCTTGGCAGCGCCGACGCAGCCCCTGATCAATTTTCTCAAGCGACAGCGATGCCTGCATCACCAGTACTGGGGCCTGCGCGAGGCCGGAATCCAGAAACGCAGCACAGAGCCGATCACCCTCAAGCCAGGCCGCCTGATGGCTACGCCGCGCACGTGAGGAGCTGATGATTGCTTTCAGCAGCTTAAAGCCCGGATTTTGCCGGGAGCCGACTTCTTTCACCTGCGACTCAAGCTTCGGCATATCAGGTCAATCCGAGTGAGAGCTGCTTAATAGGAGCGAAACTTTTGCGGTGGGCCGCGCACGGACCGTGCTGCGCCAGCGCCTGAAGATGGGCCTTGGTGCCATAGCCAGCGTGGCGGGCAAACCCATAGTGTGGATACTCTGTATCCAGTCGGCACATCTCTTGATCGCGGGCGGTCTTGGCAAGAATTGAGGCAGCTGAGATACAGGCAACAGTCTGATCACCCTTGACGATGGTCTGGGTCGCGTATGGCCACTGCCATGGGCCCGAATAATCAGCCGGTGATCGATTGCCGTCCACGAGCACCAAAGAGAGCATGCTATCTGAGATTGTGGGTGCACTTGTGCCGCTCGGCCGCGCTTTTTCAAGCTGGGCCAAACACTGCTGCATCGCCCGGGCCATCGCCAGAAAAGTTGCCCGCAATATGTTGAGCTCATCAATCTCGGCAACACTGGCCCAGCCCACCCCCCAGGCACGACTCTTGGCCTGAATCTCTGCCGCAAGGGCCTGCCTGCGCTTGGCTGAGAGGAGTTTTGAATCGGCAAGACCATCAATGCCTGCATCACCCAAAATAACGGCAGCCGCACAGACAGGGCCAGCCAGCGGGCCGCGGCCCGCCTCGTCAACGCCGGCCTGCACCCGCGAGCTCCGAGTCAAGAATGTCTGCAATGCGCTGTGCGGCACCAAGCCGCAGGTCTTGATGAAGGCCAGCGAATTGCTCTCGAACACGAGAGCTCGAAGCGGCGTCATCCAGCCATCGCCGCACTGCTGCAGCAAGTGCAGGAGCCTGTGCCTCCTGCTGGATCAGCTCAGGCACAGCACGGCTACCGAGAAGAATATTCGGCAGTCCAATATCTTGAATTAACGCCCGACGACGCATCATCCAGTAAGTCAGTGCCGGTACACGATAGGCAATCACCATGGGCCGCTTAAAAAGCGCTGCTTCCAGCGTTGCCGTGCCGCTTGCAACAAGCGCAACATCACAGGCAGCGAGCGCCAGATGCGAGATGGGATCGAGGCCTTGCTGCGGCAAGAGTCGCACCCCCTGCTGCTGGGCAAGCCGAAACTCGGGATGCCGCTCAATCTTCTGAGCGATTGCTGCCGAGGCCGCAGGAATTACGACCTCGCAATCACGGGCCAAGGCTGCAGCAGCACGAAAAAATTCAGGGCCATTGTGTTTTAGCTCGCCCATACGCGAACCGGGCAATACCGCAACCACTGCCCGATGGCCAGAAATCGACAGTGCTTCACGGGCGGCCTGCGCATCCGGCTGCAGCGGAATCATGTCCGCAATCGGATGGCCCACATAACTTGCCTGCACACCAGTGCCCGCATAGACCTGGGTCTCAAACGGAAAAATGCACAGCATGTGATCGACGGCCTGCTTGATTTTAGTAATCCGCTCGGGCCGCCAGGCCCAAATCGAAGGGCTAATCAAATGCACTGTGCGAATGCCCTGCTGCCGGATACGCGCCTCAACACCGAGATTAAAGTCTGGCGCATCTACCCCCAAATAGACCCTTGGTGCCCATTTCGTGGTGTACTTCAAAAGCCAATAACGAACGGCGAGGATATGAACGAGCTTTGAGACCGCCTCTGCATAGCCGCGGACGGCCAAGTCATCACTTCGAAACCAGCACTCCATGCCCAGCGCCTCAAGGCGATCGCCCCCAATGCCCCCAAGCTCCAGCTGAGGAATCTTCGCGCTAAGCCGTCGCAGCGCCTCTGCTGCGATCAGATCGCCCGAAGCCTCGCCGGTAACCGTGACCAGTCTCATCAAGGCGCCTTCAAAGTAGAGCCGAGTGCGGCCGCCCTAGCGCACAATGCCACGTCCCGAAGCGGCAAGGAAATCCATCAGCGGACTCAACACAGCCTGATCCTGCGCATCTGCGGCGCCGATCGAGTTGGCGTCCTGCAATTGGGTGAGGCTCTCCGCAAGCGTGAGGCCCGACTTGTACACCAGCTTATACGCCCGCCGCAGCAGTGCGATCTGAGCGGCAGACATTCCACGGCGCTTTAGGCCCTCGGCATTAATGCCGTGGGCCGCAGCTGGATTGCCGGTTGCAATGACATAAGGCGGAAGATCCTGCAGCAGTGTCGTGCCTGCTCCGGTCATGGCATGGGCGCCAATCCTGACAAATTGATGGACCGCTGTCAGGCCGCCCAGAATCGCCCAGTCACCGACCGCGACATGGCCGGCCAGCTGCGTGGCATTGGCCATGATCGTGTGAGAGCCGATCTGGCAATCATGGGCAATATGCACATACGCCATGATCCAGTTGTTATTGCCAATTCGCGTTACGCCGGCATCTTGCACCGTGCCGGTATTCACTGTGCAGCACTCACGAAACGTATTGCTGTCGCCGATCTCCAGGGCGGTCGGCTCGCCTTGATATTTTTTATCCTGAGGTGGCCCGCCGATCACACAGTGCGAGTGAATCGTATTGGCCCGGCCCAGCCGCGTGCGGCCCGTGACCTGGGCAAATGCATGCACCACGCAGTTCGGGCCCAGCTGCACATCGGGCCCGATGACCGCGAATGGGCCGACTTCAACGCTGGCATCAATCTCTGCCTTCGGATCAATAAGCGCACTGGGATGAATCATGGCCACTGACAACTTAGGCCTTGGACGGCAAATCACGCAAGGCGCACATGAGATCGGCCTCGGCGGCCAGCTCATCGCCAACCATGGCGGTTCCCCGGTATTTCCACAGCAGACGGGACTGCCGCTCAATACTGACATGCAGCGTCAGAATATCGCCAGGCACCACGGGCCGCTTGAATCTGCAGTTATCAATACCCACAAAAAAATAAACAGAGTCTTGGCTTGATGTCGTGCCCATTGTCTTAAATGACAAGATACCGGCAGCCTGGGCCAAGGCCTCGACAATCAGAACGCCTGGCATTACCGGAAAGTGAGGAAAATGCCCGTTGAAGAATTCTTCATTGATCGAAACGTTTTTTTGGGCAACGATGCGCTCGCCAGCCACCAGTTCGTTGACCTTATCGACCAACAAAAAAGGGTAGCGATGCGGTAACGTATTCAGGATCTCTCGAATATCCATAGCTCTAACCCTCTTTCTTGCCGTGCTGCGGCCGATCCCGCAGTCCCTGTTGAACTTGCCGACGCAGCTCGGGAAGCCGACGGACCACCGCCGCGCTCCTCTCCCAGTCTGCCTGATGCTGTAGAGGATACACACCGACATACTTTCCCGATTCTGTGATGCTGGACATCACCAGGCTCATGGGACCGATGGTGGTGGCCTCTGCAATCTCAAGATGGCCCAGAATTCCCGCGGCACCGCCGATCTGGCAATAGGCGCCAATTCGGGCACTTCCAGCGATCCCCACGCAGCCGGCAATTGCCGTGTGACGGCCGATCACAACGTTATGGGCAATCTGAATCTGGTTATCGAGCTTTACCCCGTCTTCAATCACCGTGGCATCCAGTGTTCCGCGATCAACCGTGGTGTTGGCGCCAATTTCAACATCATTACCGATCATCACACCACCCACCTGGGGAATTTTTAGCCATGAACGATTGGGCTGAATCGCAAAACCAAATCCATCACTGCCAATCACGGCGCCGCTGTGAATCACTGCGCGACTGCCGATCTGGCAGCCCGGGCCGATTGTCACCCGGGCATGTAACTGCGAGCCGGCACCAATCTGCGATCCATCGCCCACGATACAACCAGCGCCAATATCCGTGTCATCGCCAATCCTGACACCTGCAGCCAGCACAGCGCCAGGACCTACTCTGACGCGCTGGCCGAGGACGGCGGATGGATCCACCACAGCAGACGCATGAACGGTGGTCTTGGGTACCGCCGCAAGACGGTCCCGCTGGATCAGCCAGCTGGCGGCCTTGGCGAAAAAGAGATACGGATCTTCGGCTTGAATAAGAGTGCAGGAAAGGCCCAAGGATTGCAGGGCCGCTGCATCAGTCACCACCACAACCGAGGCCTGAGTGCTGGCGAGCTGTTCGCGATAACGCGGATGCGCAAGAAAGCTCGCCTCGCCAGGGCGGGCGCTGGCAAGACTTGCAAAGCGTGTGATGCGGACACTGGGATTTCCGAAGACCGAGCCCGCGAAGCGCTCGGCCAGCTCGCCTGCGGAGATTGGGTCGTGGTGACTGGCGTCCATATGCGGCCAGCCGGGGCCTAACGCGTGGGGGCGTTGAGCGCCCGAATCACCTTATCGGTGATGTCGATTCGCGTCGAGGCGTAGACGGCCTCTTGAAAAATAATGTCAAATTTCTCCGCCTCGGCGACCTGTCGAATCGCGCGGTTGGCACGCTCAACCACGGCGGCAAGCTCTTCGTTGCGCCGCTGATTTAGGTCTTCACGGAACTCACGCTGCCGACGCTGTACATCACGCTCCAGTTCAGCGGCCTCCCGCTGGCGTTTCACCCGTTCAGACTCCGGCATCACTGTGGCATCGCGCTCAAGTTTGGTGGACATCTCTTTAAGCTTGTTGGCGGCATCTTGAATCTGCTTTTCCCGCTTTGAAAACTCCTGCTCGAGCTTTTGCTGGGAGGCTTTTGCCGGGGCCGAATCACGCAGAATCCGCTCGGTATTGACAAAGCCCACTTTGAGTTCCTGGGCCTGAGCGACTCCGGAGCATGCAACAACGCAGAGGAAAGCAGACCCCAGAAAGCAACTAGTGCGTCTCCTGAGACCAAAACGCGAGTGATGAATCTTACCTATATCATCCATCAGTGAATTATGCCTATCAAATGGCATCAAAACACAGTACCGATATTGAACTGGAAATATTGAGTTCTATCGAACTCTTCCCTCTTAACCGCTCGGCCGATCGTGAGTTTGAGCGGCCCGACGGGAGAGGTCCAGGATAGGCCAAATCCCAACGAGGCTCTTACATCGCCCAAATCAAATTTCTGTAGGTCATCCCACACACTCCCGATGTCGACAAATGTCAAAAGCCGAATCGTTCGATCTTGAGCTAGGCCGGGAAACGGAAATAGCAACTCATTATTGGAAACGATCATCACATTCCCCCCAGGACTTCTGCCATCAATAACGGGCCCAATTCCACCGGGGACAAACCCCCTGACAGATCCGATTCCACCGGCTGTGAAATTTTTAAAGGTAGGATAGGTTTTTCCGTTCAGGCCTAGCCCACTGCCAACGTTTAGGTTATTCGCGAGGGTTATATTCTTGCCTATCGGAGTGAAGATTTGATTGCCATATGTCGTTCTCAAGTACTGAAGCTCGCCAATCGGCGTGGCGTAATCAAAATTAATATATTGAAGCTGCCCCCTCGTAGGCGCTAGCGCGCTATTTCGGCTATCCCTGTTCCAACCAACACTCAGAATATACGCCTGTGGATTAGCGCCGAAATCCTGTCTATCACGAGCTATAAATGTGGGCACAGTACCGAAGATCTCGTAACGACTTGCCTCGAGTGTTGCGCCGACAAACAGGCGATCTAACTCAGTGTACGGAACACCAAACCTTGCGCTAAGCCCTTGGGATAAAATTGAGTAATTATTAGCTGGATAAATATACGAGGGATTATATTTTCGATGATATGCATCAAGCGAACGGCTTATTCCGTCGTCGGTCCAGTAGGGATCAGAGTGAGACACCCCGTATGAGGTTTGAAGTTGGCTTGTGTTCACAACTAAAGCCAGATTCGTGCCTGTACCCATAAAATTTTGCTGCGTTAATGACCCCTGAATGACAAACTTTTCTGTTGAGGAAAAACCCGCGCCAAGCGTTATCGCGCCGAGTGGGCGCTCTTCAACCTTTACATTGACGTCGATCTGATCCTGAGTGCCCAGAACGGGAACAGTGTCAATATCAACGTCTTTAAAGAATCCCAGCCTGTCAATACGATTCCGTGAGAGCCTAATTCGTTCGCCATCGTACCAAGCACTCTCGAGCTGACGCATTTCTCGGCGAATCACCTCATCTCTCGTTTTGTCATTTCCACTTATGGTTACATTACGGACATAGACCCGTTTTCCAGGATCAACCTGCAAAATAAAATTAACGTGGCCCTTACTTTGATCAAGTTCCGGAATTGGTGTCACGCTTGCGAATGCATAGCCCAACTCCCCCAGCCGATCGGTAATTGATTTACTGACCTCTTGTAGTTTTTGGTTAGAAAAAACTTGGTTTGGCTTAATTGATATTAACTGGGAAAACTCGCGCTCTCGACCCAAAACATCCCCGGCAAGCCTCACGCTCTTTACGGTATACGATTGACCCTCATTAATTATTATCGTGATAAAAACAGTGCGGCGATCTGGCGATAACGACACCTGAGTCGAGTCAATTGAAAATTCAAGATAGCCCCTATCCAAATAAAAGGAGCGCAGAGCCTCCAGATCGCCTGTAAGTTTTTGTCGCGAATACTGATCTGATTTAGAGTACCAAGAGGCCCAATTCGCGGTTGATAGCCTGAATTCTCTAAGTAACTGAGATTCTTGAAATGCCTTGGCTCCGAGAATTCGAATCTGACCAATCCTTGCATCGTCCCCTTCAATAATGGCGATTTGCACGGCCACCCGGTTTCGCTCTAGGGGTGTAACTGTTGACAGAATCCGAACGTTATATTTTCCTCGCCCCAAATACTGCCGCTTTAGCTCCTGCTCTGCCCGATCCAGAAGGGCCCGATCAAAAATCCGCGACTCGGCTAACCCAAGGTCTCCAAGAGCTTTAATCAGCCGATCTTTATCGAACTCCTTCGAGCCCGTGATTTCAACAGCGCCGATCGCGGGCCGCTCCTCAACACTGATGACCAGCACATCGCCTTCAAGCTCAATGCGGACATCTTTAAAAAATCCCGTAGCAAACAGTGTTCGTACCGCCTCCGCGGTCCCCTGCTCAGTTACCCGATCACCGATCTGAATTGGGAGATACGAAAACACCGTGCCGGGCTCGATCCGCTGAAGGCCCTCTACCCGGATATCGCGAATGGCCACCCCTAAGGCTTGGCCGCTGGCAGTTGCCGCCGGCCGGGAAAACTGGGCCTGGGCTGGGCTGAATGCGGCCAGGCCGATTAGGCTAAAGACGCCAGACCAGGACCAAATGAGCAGACGGCAGGCCAGGGGTTTCGGTGTGACACGATTGCGCATGAAGATTTGTTCTCTTTCTACCATCCCGCGAGCCGGGCGAAGTCGTTAAACAAGGCCACAGCAGTTAGGGCCATGATCAGTGCAACACCGATTCGGCGGCCTGTCTCCTGAATCTCTGCCGATAGGGGCCGCCCCCGGACCAGCTCCCACAGATAATACATAAGGTGTCCCCCATCGAGCATAGGAATGGGCAAAAGATTCAGTACCGCGATGCTGATACTGATGAGCGCGAGAAAGCCGATAAAGGCCTTCAGCCCATTGCCAGCGGACTGGCCGGCAGCATCGGCGATCGTGACCGGGCCGCTGATTTGCCGCCATGACAGCTCGCCTGCGAGCATCCTGCCGAGGGCCCGAACCGTGAGTAGACTCATCTCCCAGGTCCGGGTCGCCCCCTTGGCCAGGGCCTGAAGGGGTTCATCGGCCACATGGGTCGTTTCGACCTCGGCACCAACGACAGCGCCAATGCGGAAGATGCCGTCCTGGCCGGCACGGGCGGTGATGACGACCCGCTCCGTCTGACTGCCATCGGAGACCGTCAGCTCGATGGGTTTTCCTTGGGACTCTTTGATCCGACTGATAACGATATCGGGCTGGCGGACTTCCTCTTGGCCAACACGCAGAATACGGTCGCCGTCGCGCAGCCCGGCCGCCTGCGCAACGCTGCCCTCTTGCACGCGGATAACGCGCACCGATTTACTGAGTGGCGCTAAGCCAAGCGCTGCTACCGTTGCCGAGGGGTCATTCGCTTCAGCGCCCTCACCGCCTTGGGTCGCCGCAAGCGGCAACACCACCGAGATCACTTCCACGTCCGCGCGCTCAACCTTCATGCTGACTGAGGCAGCGCCCTCGCCCACGAGGGCCTGAGCAAGCCGCCAGCGCATGTCGTTAAAGCTGGCAATCTCATTGCCAGCGATCCCGATGACTCGATCACCCTCACGCAGCCCTGCTATGGCGGCGACCGACTGGGCCTTGGGCTGGGCCAACACCGCGATTGGTTCCTCGCGGCCCGAATGAAATAAAACGGCGTAGGCCAGCGCAGCAAAAATCAGATTGGCCAAGGGGCCAGCAAAGACGATCCATGCGCGGGCCGCCAGCGGCTTGGCCTCAAAGTCTGGCTCGTCCATTTTGACGTAACCGCCCAGCGGAATCGCGGCAACCACCCATTCGGTGTTGGAGCGCTTGGAATGCCACTTCAGAAGGGCCCGGCCGAATCCGATTGAGAATCGCTCAACCGCAACACCGCATTGCCGGGCTGCGAGGTAATGGCCCATCTCGTGCACAAAGACAAGGATGGCGATAGCGAGCAGAAAAAACAGAACGGTCATCATGGCAGATCGGTGAATTATCCCGCGATTTTGGCAACGCGTGCCTGTGCGATGTCGCGGGCCTGCCGATCGATCTCAAGCAGCTCATCAACGCTTGCAGGTGTGTTCGCGGCCTGATGGCTGAGTTGCGCAAGCGTGCCCTCAACGGCGCCAAATATCTCCCCAAACCGAATACGCTCATTTAAAAAGGCCTCTACTGCGATTTCGTTGGCAGCATTTAAAACCGCAGGGGCGGCGCCGCCCGTTCGCAGAGATGCGCGCGCGAGCGCCAAGGACGGAAAGCGCTCCGTATCGGGCGGCTCAAAATCAAGCCGCTGGGCGGACTGCCAATCAAGGGCCTTGACGGGAGCATGGATCCGAGAAGGCCAGCTCATCGCGCAAGCAATCGGTGTGCGCATATCGGGGGAGCCCAGCTGTGCCAGTGTGGAGCCGTCATCGAACTCCACCATCGAATGCACCACGCTCTGGGGATGTACGACAACTTCGATCGCCGACTCCGGCAAAGAAAAAAGCCAGTGGGCCTCGATGAGCTCAAGGCCCTTATTCATCATCGTGGCCGAATCAACTGAAATTTTCCGGCCCATCGACCAGTTCGGATGTGCGATCGCTTCGCTGACGGATGCCGAAAACATTCTGGCCTTCTCCCAGGATCGAAATGGGCCGCCCGAGGCAGTCAGCAGCAATCGCCGCACCCCGGCCGGCGGCTGAAAGCAACGATAGTTCTCGCCCAGACACTGAAAAATCGCGTTGTGCTCACTGTCGACCGGAATAACAGTCGCGCCACCAAGACGCGCGGCCTGCACCATCAACGGCCCGGCCATAACCAAGGCCTCTTTGTTGGCCAAGAGAATTTTC
>Ga0209985_10004746_pt1 | contig 10815 bp, 8 predicted proteins | sample NOAtaG_FD_187305 | JGI IMG/M metagenome (GOLD analysis project Ga0209985, IMG submission 187305) | Freshwater lake microbial communities from Lake Erie, under a cyanobacterial bloom - NOAA_Erie_Diel6S_1000h metaG (SPAdes) (version 2) | ecosystem: Environmental > Aquatic > Freshwater > Lake ... | reverse complement strand
GTCTCCCGTCCACCGTCCCCCGTCTCCCGTCTCCCGTCCCCCTCTTTGCAACAAGCCTAATGACTGCTCGCAGATCGCCGCAGTTTTGTGCTGAACCTTCTTTTTCTTCCCTGACGGATTTCAGCCTGACCCACCAATAACTTATCGAGCCCACTGAGCCGTACCAAAGAATCCCGCATTTCCTGCAATCTGATCCGCCCTTCTGTGGAAACCCGGCGAAAATACTTGCCACGGGCAGTTTCTTCGCCCCATTCGCGGTGAAGAATGCCAAAATACCCAAGCCCGCCCAGTGCGAATGCAAGAGGGATCAAAAGCCAGGTCCCGGTGATTGCCGCGACCAGGAGCCAGAGCAGAAAATAGACCACAAAACAGCCCATTGAGACTGCCATTAAAACTGGCGCGAAAAATTCAATGCGCTCCACCCGCGTTTTTCGGATATACCAGGCCAGCTGCATCGGCGGCGCACAGAAGCCCCTTCCCAACCAGGCAGCGGGTGCGCTGAGCCACCAAAGCAGACGGGTAGCCCAGCCAGAAGGCAGCGGATGTACTACAGTCATATCGTCAATTCCGACCGCATCCAGACGGGCAAAATATTCCGCGGCAGCAAGTTCTAACGCTGCTTTCTCCCCGGAATCCATCCTGTTGATCTTTTCTGCGATCGCGATTTCAGTATCCAGAAGGCGCTTCTCCTCATTGACCACAGGGAATACCGCGCGTCCGAAATGGCTCCGAGCCATCAAAAATAAGTACTCTGCGAGCTGCTCGTCAGCGTGTTTCCTGACGATGATTACCCGCTCTTCCAGCCGTGCCTTCAGTTCGTTGGTAAGTTCTGTGATGGCCCTGCGGGGGTCGTTTTTGAAATACGCTTTTGCGGGAATAGGTTCCCCTACATCAATCATGACGGCGCTGCGGGGGCGCTCGGCATAAGTATAGTTGAAGCCCACGGGTACGACGAAAATTTCCTCCAGATCGGGATATTTCTCCAGGGTGCCTGCGACGATACGCGCCAATCCTTTTTTGACCGGGCGCATACGCTTTTCATGCGTGGTATTGCCCTCCGGAAAAATCATGATCGTCCGGCCTTTGGCCAGCGAATCCGCACAGGCCTCAAAGGTGGCAAAATTATTCTTGAGCCCGCTATACCCTGCGTCAATGATGCGGTAAATCGGCAGCATCTTGAGCGAGTTCAGCAGGAAACGGTAAAAGCGGTGGACAAAAAAATCGCCGCGCACCAAAAAGTAAAGGGGCTGTGGGAGGAATACCGCCATCACACAAGGTTCCATGAATGCTGTCGGGTGGTTGGCGGCAAGGATAACTGGTTTGTCCTGCGGAATACGCTCCAAATGGGAGATATGGATTTTTCGGTAAAATATTCTTATCGCAACTCTCGCAATTGGCCTGACAATGTAGTACATAGGCAGATTTGTGATTTTAGGGTTGATAAAGGTACAAAAGGTTATCCGTATTTTCTGAAATTTACAGGTAAATACAAGCTCCTTAGCCCTTTGCAGTCCCCGGCTCCACGACCCTTTCGTGGCGATACCAGCGCAATAATTCCTGCAATATGCTATATTTGTTACAAAAGAAAACACAATATGAAAAAAATTGCCGGGTTAATCCTGCTTACCTTGCTGGCCTTTTCCTGCGGAAAGCAGGGGAAACCCACCCTACAGGAGCGTTTGGACGGCTATTTCACGGCAGAATTTGAGTCTGGCGGGCCGGGTGCCGCCGTACTCGTCATGCAGGATGGAAAAGTAGTGTTCGAGCGCGGATATGGATTGGCCGACCTGGAAAATAGAACCCCCATCACCCCGAATACGGCGTTCAATACGGGTTCGATCAGCAAAACCTTTGTGGCCAATGGCATCCTGATGTTGGAACAGGAAGGGCGGCTGCGGCTCGACGACTCCCTGGCGATGTATTTTCCCGATTTTAAAAAGCCTGAAATTGCGCGTCAGGTACGTATTTTCCATTTGCTCAACCACTCCTCAGGCTTGATTGACAGCCGAAAGGTCGCGGAAGACACTGTTTTTTACCTCACGGCAAAAGACCTCGAAAATTTTGCCCCCATCATGCAAAACGACAGCACCGCTTTTGCCCCCGGCAGCCGTTACGCCTATTCCAATCCTGCTTTCAATGGCCTTGCCCTGATTATCGAAAAATTGACCGGGCGGCGTTGGCAGGATTTTATCATCGAACGCATCTTTGACCCTGCGGGACTGAAAGACAGTAAAATCACCGACGGCCCTTACCCGGAAAAGGGCGTTGCACATGCTTATGTAGAAGACAATGGAACATTTATAGAGGATGATTACGGCGAGGAGCCGACCTTCCCCGCCGCCGGTAACGGAGGGGTGTGGAGTTCCGTCCGCGACCTCGCCAGATATGAGCTGGCCCTTCAAAAAGCCGTTTTCCTGCCGGCGAAAGTGATCGGAACCTCCAGAACCCCTTTCCAGCCAGCCAACTGGCAGTCTCCGACCCCCTCTTTTATCGGACACAGTTGGTTTACAGGCGAATGGAACGGGGAGAAAATCATTTACCATACCGGCTCCCAGGGAGGGTTCGTGGCCGACTATGTCTGGATGCCAGGAAAAAAACTCTTCTACACCATCCTCTGCAACAGCCCCCGACCGATTGAACAGTACCGGGATGCCGTATTCAGGCAGGTGCTTTCTTCCAAATAATCCCCTGACCGTATCCATATTATTGTTGTGTACGCATTAAAACATCCGGCTATGATCCCCGATTTGAAGGCTCCCTATCTTTGGAAAGAACACGCATTCATCGGCGGCCGATGGTGTGCCGCCCGCAACGGTGCGGTATTTCCGGTGACAAACCCTGCGACCGGGGAAATACTCGCACGGGTACCCGACCTGGGTGCAGCGGAAACCTTGGACGCCATAAATGCAGCCCACAGTGCATTCCCAGCCTGGAAGTCGAAAACGGCAGGAGAACGCGCAGCCCTCCTGCGACAATGGTTCGGATTAATGATCGCCCATCAGGAAGATCTCGGGCGCATCCTCACCGCAGAACAAGGCAAGCCCCTGGCCGAAGCGATCGGCGAAATCCGCTATGGCGCCTCTTTCATCGAGTGGTTTGCAGAAGAAGCACGGCGAAGCTATGGGGATATCATCCCGGGACATGAAGCGGACAAGCGCATCATGGTCCTCCGGCAGCCGGTGGGCGTAGTGGGCATTATCACCCCCTGGAATTTCCCCAACGCCATGATCGCCCGTAAAGTCGCACCAGCACTCGCCGCAGGCTGTACAGTCGTCATCAAACCCGCCGAAGCGACCCCGCTCTCCGCTCTGGCCATGGCCGTGCTGGCAGAACAGGCCGGCATACCGGCAGGAGTATTGAACATCGTTACCGCAGCAGATCCTGCCCTGGTCGGCGGCGCCCTTACCGAAAGCCCACTGGTGCGCAAGATTTCGTTCACCGGTTCAACCCGCGTAGGAAAAATACTGATGGCACAAAGTGCTGGTACGCTCAAGCGCCTGTCGCTGGAGCTGGGCGGCAATGCCCCTTTTATTGTTTTCGAAGATGCCGACCTGGACGCTGCCGTAGAAGGGGCCATCGCTTCAAAGTACCGGAATGCCGGGCAGACTTGTGTCTGCGCCAACCGTTTTTTCGTACATGAAAAGGTCGCACATGCTTTTGCCCATCAGCTCGCAGCAGCGGCCAGGGCACTGAATGTAGGGGAAGGCAATACCCCGGGGATACATATCGGCCCGCTCATCAATACCGCAGCACGCGATAAAGTGGAGCGCCTCCTCAGCGATGCCGTCGCGAAAGGCGCACAAACACTTTGCGGGGGCAAACGCCACCCGCTGGGCGGTACTTTTTTCGAACCCACCGTCCTGCTCGGCGCAAATATGGAAATGGCCCTTGCCCGGGAGGAGATTTTTGGCCCCGTCGCCCCCATATTCACCTTTACCAGCGATGAAGCAGTGGTCCAAATGGCCAACGATACCGAATATGGGCTTGCCGCATATTTCTACAGCAACGATGTAGGCAGGATATTCCGCGTCGCAGAAGCGATGGAGTACGGGATCATCGGAATCAATACCGGCCTCATCTCCACGGTAGTCGCCCCTTTTGGAGGCATGAAAGCAAGCGGCTTTGGCCGCGAAGGGTCAAAATACGGCATGGATGAGTTTCTAGAGAAAAAATACCTGTGCCTAAAAGTGTGAGCGGTGCTCCTGCTGCCGTCGCAGATATTTTTCCCTGATCACCTCCTGGACGGGCCGGTGTTCGATCTTGCTATCCAGCCAGGAAAGGATGTCCAGATAAAGAAATGGACGCTGTTCGTAGGGATCCTGCGCGATTTTTTCCAGTTTCTGCTTCAGCGCGATGAAAGCGGCCGACAGGTCGCGGGGGTGTATCCGCGTGAGCCGGCGCAAAAATTTAAAAATTTCCCTGAGCGCCATCCCCAGGTCTTCTTTTTTTGCCAAAAAGCGATAAACCGATTTAACCTGATACTCCAGGAGCTGGGCATTTCCGAGCTCATAATGCGCAATCAGACTCAGTAAGCGCGCAAAAACCTGAATATCGGCGCGATAATCCGGGTCTTTCTCATTGATGATATAATTCAGGTAAGTAATGGCACTGCTGCTGTCTCCACTCCCAAAATACAAGCTGGCGATACGGTAATAAAAGACCATTTCGCGGTGGCTGTCCCAGCTGTAACGGTCTTCTTCCATAATCGCCAGCAACTCCGGCACAAGGTCCAGCCCTTCCGTGAAAGTACCCTCCAGAAAATGCTTTTTGATGAGGTGGATATATTTGTACAGGTAAAACAGACTTTCGTTATTCTTATTCGCCAATAGGTCCGGGTATCGGGCAGGCAGGCCCAAAAGCTCATCGAGGGCCTGGTTGAATTTTGGAGCGTGCAGGAGGTTGAACAGGGAATTGAGCAGATTGTGCAGCCCCTTCAGATACAAAGGCATGTTAATCTCTGCCATGTAGGGATTGTCCCGGAAAAGGTCCACCCATCGCTGGGCGTAACGGTAACAGAAGCCGAAATCCTGCGTGATGTGGTAAAACCAGAAATGTGCCTGGCAGAAATAAATTTTACCCATAAAATCCAACTCCTGCCAGGGGATTTTCGGCATATTAGCCGTAAAAAATTCTTTCACAAAAAAGAAATCCTTCTCGTTGCGCGTGAAGCCAACTTTCAGGTACAGCCCGTAGAGCTGAAGGGAGAGGTTGGAAAAGAGGTTCATCTGCTGCATCGCAAGGCCGAGTTCCAGGGTTTCGTCGGTGAGCGCTTCTGCCCTGCCCTCGATGCTACGGGTGATATATTGCCCTTCGATATGTTTTTCGAATTCGAGTACTTCCATCTGAAGCGGATGGTACCCGGCCGCCTTGCTGCGTTCCTTGGCCTTGGCGAGGATATCGAGGCTCTGCCGGTACAGGCCTTTGTTGTAGAGCACCCGCGCATAGTCCACCATCTCGCGGATCTGAATATCGGGCACCTCCCTTGCACTTAGAAGCCGCAGGCTGGTGAGCAGTTGTTTATATAGATGCGCCTTCAAATTGGACATCTGCTGCTTCTTGATTTCGGGCAACCTCCGCAGAATACTCTCTTCATCGTACTCCCCCCGTTTTTCCAGAAAATCAAACAACTGGAGGAAAAGGATATCCTCCGAAGATTGGTTCCGTTTGACAAACAGCCTGAAATGCCGCTTTTCCGCACGTGTCAGGGAGTTGATCAATTGTACGAGATCGTCTGTTTTCTGTTTAGGCATTGTAAATTTTAGTTAAACAAACATTTGATTTACATATAGTTAATTAAATTTTACCCAAATATTGATTTGGACAAAACCCATCAAATTAGTGCCTCGTGGAGCCCGTTCGGCTTTTATCTTTACAAGAGCATTTATCCCGGGAGGCTTCAGCGCCGTATTATCCCCATTTCGTTAGGCAGAAAGGGCTCAGGGATTATCTTCGTATCCTTTTGGTTAACAAGCGTTTAAGAATCTTCAAATTAAAATACCCATAATACTGTATGCGGCCGCCATACCTTGGGCCGCCCTGGTTTTCCGGCAGGCACGCGGGGTGCAACGTCACCTGTCCGATGGTGTACGGGCTGTAAAACTACAAAATTGCAAACAATGAGCGAAAACCGCATCTTTATCTTTGACACCACCCTGCGCGACGGCGAGCAGGTACCTGGCTGTAAATTAAATATGGACCAGAAGATCGAAATTGCCCATCAACTGGAGGCCCTCGGCGTAGATGTCATAGAAGCAGGGTTCCCTATCTCCAGCCCGGGTGATTTCCAATCTGTAGAAGCCATTTGCAAAGCGATCCGGGAGCCGGTAATCTGTGGCTTGTCCCGCGCAGTAGAAAAAGATATCAAGGTCGCGGCAGAAGCGCTCCGTTATGCGAAAAGGCCGCGCATCCATACGGGGATCGGCACTTCGGATTCCCACATCCTCCATAAATTCAAAAGTAACCGCGAAGAAATCATTGAGCGGGCCGTCGCGGCGGTCAAATATGCCAGGTCGTTCGTGGAAGATGTCGAATTCTATGCTGAGGATGCAGGGCGTACAGACAATGCCTACCTGGCGCGCGTGATCGAAGCCGTACTCAAAGCAGGGGCCACCGTCCTCAATATCCCGGATACCACCGGCTACTGCCTTCCGGAAGAATACGGTGCAAAAATCCGCTACCTCGTAGAAAACGTCAACGGTATTCATAAGGCAACCATTTCTACCCATTGCCACAACGACCTGGGCCTTGCTACAGCGAATTCTATCGCCGGTGCTCAAAACGGGGCGCGTCAGATCGAATGCACCATTAATGGCATCGGGGAAAGGGCCGGTAACACCTCGCTCGAAGAGGTCGTAATGATTATGCGCCAGCACCCTTACCTCAACCTCCAGACCAATATCAAAACCCAGATGCTCTACCCTTTGAGCCAGTTGGTGAGCGAGCGGATGGGCGTCTTCGTCCAGCCCAACAAAGCGATCGTCGGTGCAAATGCTTTTGCCCACTCTTCCGGTATCCATCAGGATGGGGTGATCAAAGAGCGCGAAACCTACGAAATCATCAACCCCCTCGACGTGGGTGTTGACCACTCCAAAATCGTCCTCACCGCCCGTAGCGGAAGGGCAGCCATTGCCTACCGCTATAAAGAAATGGGGATAAACCTCACCAAGGATGAACTCGACGAGGTGTATAAGCGTTTCCTGGAAGTTGCCGATCGCATAAAAGAGGTGGGCGATAAGGACTTAATCGAAATTTACCAAGCGGTGCAAGCCGCTACTTCTCACTCAGCCGCCTGATATCCATGGGAAAAACAATCTTTGACAAAATTTGGGATGCGCACGTCGTAGCGCCCGTAGAAGGGGGTATGGACGTCATTTACATAGACCGGCACTTCATCCACGAAGTCACCAGCCCTCAGGCATTCGATGGGCTGCGCAACAGAAATATCGGCGTATTCAGAAAACAACAGACGATCGCCACTGCCGACCACAATGTACCAACCAAAGATCAGGATAAGCCGATACAGGAGCCGCTCTCGAGGTTCCAGGTAGAAAAACTGGTGGAAAATTGCCAGGATTTCGATATCGCGCTCTACGGCCTGGGACATCAATATCAGGGTATCGTGCACGTGATCGGGCCGGAGCTCGGTATCACCCGCCCGGGCATGACGATCGTATGCGGCGACAGCCACACCTCTACCCACGGGGCTTTCGGGTGCATAGCTTTCGGTATCGGCACCAGTCAGGTCGAACAGGTGCTCGCCAGCCAGTGCCTCATCCAGTCCCGCCCCAAGCGTATGCGTATCACCGTTGACGGCCAGCTCCAGCCAGGCGTATTTGCCAAAGACATCATCCTCTACATTATCGCTAAACTGAGCGCAGCCGGCGGCACCGGATATTTCGTAGAATACGCCGGGTCGGCTATACGCGCACTGTCTATGGAGGGCCGCATGACCATCTGCAACATGAGTATCGAAATGGGTGCGCGCGGTGGTCTTGTGGCACCCGACGAAACGACTTTTTCCTACATCAAAGGGCGAAAATTTGCTCCGCAGGGGGCGCAATGGGACGCAGCCCTCGCTTATTGGCAGACCCTTTTTTCAGATCCCGATGCCATATTTGACAAAACCTACCATTTTAATGCCGAAGATATCGAACCCATGGTCACTTTCGGCACAAACCCGGGCATGGGTATAAAAATCTCCGAACCGATCCCGGGCGCTGCCGGCGAAAATACCCAATCGTTCGACAAATCACTGGAATATATGGGCCTTCGGCCCGGCGAACATCTGCTTGGAAAAACAATCCAGCACGTCTTTATCGGTAGTTGCACCAATTCGCGTATCGAAGACCTCCGACTGGTCGCAGCGTATGTAAAAGGCCGCAGTAAAGCAGCGCATGTGCAGGCAATGGTCGTGCCAGGCTCCCAGCAGGTCGCCGCACAGGCAAAGTCAGAAGGAATTGACCGTATCCTCCAGGAAGCCGGATTCGATTTCCGGGAGCCGGGCTGTTCTGCATGCCTGGGCATGAACGAAGACAAAATCCCTGCCGGAGAATATTGTGTGAGTACGTCCAACCGCAACTTTGAGGGACGGCAGGGGCCCGGTGCACGGACCATCCTCGCAAGTCCACTGATGGCCGCCGCAGCTGCGATTGCCGGAAAGATCGTGGACGTAAGACAGGAACCGGTTTCCTGACCCCATTCAGCAACATAAATACCACGAAAATCATGGAGCCATTCAAAACCCTCCTTTCCACCGCAGTACCCCTCCCGATCGAGGATGTAGATACAGACCAGATTATCCCCGCCCGCTTCCTCAAAGCGACTACCCGGGAAGGCTTTGGGCAGAATCTCTTCCGCGACTGGCGCTTCGGCAACGATGGTACCCCGAAAGCAGACTTTGTGCTGAATAACCCCTTGTATTCCGGGAATATCCTCGTAGCCGGAAGGAACTTTGGCTGCGGCTCAAGCCGCGAACATGCCGCCTGGGCGATCCACGATTATGGCTTCAAAGTCGTAGTTTCCAGCTTTTTCGCAGATATCTTCCGCGGCAACGCCCTCAATAACGGCCTGCTGCCCGTACAAGTAAGCGATGCGTTCCTGCATGAAATTTTTTCGGCTATCGAGCGCGATCCCGCCAGTGCATTACGGGTGGACTTGCAGTCGCAAAAAATAGAAATCGCGGGTAGTGGTGCTGCCGAAACCTTCCCGATAGATCCATACAAAAAAATATGCCTCCTAAATGGCTATGATGATATTGATTACCTCTTAAGCCTAAAGGAAACGATCGAAAAGTTCGAACAATCGCCGGACCGTGTAACCCTGGGTTTATGAAAAGGGACCTGGCACTAACAGACTGGTGGCGATGAAATCGGCATACTGAGGTTGTGCAAAAAGCCGCCAACGTTTCATTTAGCGGCGGCAGCCGCCAGATAATATTTTTTCGAAGGCTGTCTCCCAAGTCCTTTGGCGGCTTACGCCGCAGGATATTTTTCAGAGCGCCGATTTTGTTGCTTTTGCTTTGCAAAATCAACAAAATCGGCGCTCTGAAAAATTTTATTCTGCCTCCGAAGGCGGCAGAATACTTATGAGGCAGCCTCTCACATGCTAACCCAGCGCAACAAGTTTTATAAAATATCAGAAATATGAAAAAGAACATCGCCGTACTGGCAGGTGACGGGATCGGCCCTGAAGTCACCCAGCAAGCGGTAAAAGTCCTGAATGCGATTGCAGAGCGTTACGAACACCACTTTTTTTATAAATCGGCAGAAGTCGGCGCCATCGCCATAGATAAAACCGGCGATCCCCTGCCCAAGACTACCCTGGATCTGTGCCTCAATGCCGATGCAGTGCTCTTTGGGGCAATTGGCCATCCAAAATACGATAATGATCCCTCGGCAAAAGTCAGGCCGGAACAAGGACTGCTCCGCCTGCGCAAAGGCCTGGGCCTGTTTGCCAATATCCGGCCCGTCGCCACTTACTCCAGCCTGCTCCACCTCTCCCCCTTGCGGCCAGAACGTGTGAAAGGCGCTGATTTTGTGATCTTCCGCGAGCTCACAGGCGGAATTTATTTTGGCGAAAAAGAACGCGGGGAAACAAGTGCTTCAGATTTGTGCGTGTACCACAAATTTGAAATCGAGCGCATCGCCCGCCTCGCTTTCGCCGCCGCAATGCGTCGCCGGAAAAAACTCACCCTGGTGGACAAAGCCAACGTCCTGGAGACTTCCAGGCTCTGGCGGGAAGTTGTCCAGCAAATGGCATCCGAATACCCGGAGGTAGCCGTAGATTATATGTTCGTGGATAATGCTGCCATGCAGATGATCCAATGGCCCACACAGTTCGATGTAGTACTCACCGAAAACATGTTCGGGGATATCCTCTCCGATGAAGCAAGCGTAATCGCAGGCTCTATGGGCCTTCTACCTTCTGCCTCCATCGGCGAAAATACAGCCCTGTTCGAGCCAATCCATGGTTCTTACCCCCAGGCCGCCGGGCAGGATATCGCCAACCCCATGGCTGCTATCCTCTCCGGAGCCATGATGCTCGAGCATTTTGGGCTGGGCGAAGAGGCGGAAACAATCCGAAAAACAGTGCGCTATGTCCTCGAAAAAGGTATGGGCACCGCCGAACTCGACCTGCAACATTCTTTCACCTGCTCTCAAACGGGAGACCTCATCGCTCATCTCATCTCCGATGGTACCGATCTCAAAATAGACCATCAGCAGATTTCCGAAAGGACCTCGACAATCATCTGATTCTATTACGGTGGACGGTGGACGGTGGACGGGGGACGGGGGACGGGGGACGGTGGACGGTGGA
>Ga0209985_10004740_pt1 | contig 10825 bp, 9 predicted proteins | sample NOAtaG_FD_187305 | JGI IMG/M metagenome (GOLD analysis project Ga0209985, IMG submission 187305) | Freshwater lake microbial communities from Lake Erie, under a cyanobacterial bloom - NOAA_Erie_Diel6S_1000h metaG (SPAdes) (version 2) | ecosystem: Environmental > Aquatic > Freshwater > Lake ... | reverse complement strand
TTGCCTGCCGCCGCGCTGCGCGTGGCGGGGCTGCACAACGCGGCCAACGCCCTCGCCGCGCTCGCGCTCGGCGATGCCCTCGGCCTGCCGCGTCCGGCGATGCAGGCGGCGCTGCGCGGCTTCACCGGCTTGCCGCACCGATCGCAATGGGTGCGCGAACGGCGCGGCGTGCGTTTCATCAACGACTCCAAGGGCACCAATGTCGGCGCGACGCTCGCCGCCGTGGCCGGCCTGCCGGGCACCCTCGTGCTGCTCGCCGGGGGCGACGGCAAGGGCCAGGATTTCACGCCGCTCGCGGCGGCGCTCGCCGGTCGCACGCGGCTCGCCGTGCTGATCGGTCGCGATGCCTCGCGTCTCGCCGCCGCACTCGAGGGCTGCTGCCCGGTGCGCACCTGCGAGAGCCTCGAAGAGGCGGTGGTCGCCGCGGCCGAGGCCGCACAGCCCGGGGATACCGTGCTGTTGTCGCCGGCCTGCGCCAGCCTCGACATGTTCCGTGATTACACGCACCGCGGCGCCGTGTTCGCCGCCGCGGTAGGGAGCCTGCCCGCATGAGCACGATCACCCTTCCTGCACGCCACGGCGCACGGCCCGGCCAGGTCCACCTCGACCTGCTGACCATCGGCCTCGTGTCCGCCATCGTGCTGCTCGGCCTGGTGATGGTCACCTCGGCATCGATGTCCATCGCCTCGCGTGACGGCGGCGATCCGTTCTCCTACCTGCGCGGACAGTTGCTGGTGGTCGGCATCGGCTCGGTGGTCGCCGCGATCGCTTTCTCGGTCCGCACCGAATGGCTCGAGCGCATGTCATTGCCCCTGCTCGGGCTCGCGATCGTCCTGCTCGTGCTGGTGGCGATCCCCGGCATCGGCTACTCGGTCAACGGCGCGCGCCGTTGGCTGCGCTTCGGCGGCATCAACCTGCAGGTGAGCGAGTTGACCCGCATCATGGCGCTGGTGTGGATCGCGAGCTATGCCGTGCGTCGCGAAGCGGAGCTGCAAGGTTCGCTCATCGGCATGGCCAAGCCCCTGGCCGTGCTCGCCCTGCTCGCCGGCCTGTTGCTGCTCGAGCCGGACTTCGGTGCCGCCGTGGTGCTGATGGCCACCGGCTTCGGCGTCCTCTTCATCGCGGGCGCGCGCCTGCGCGATGTGATCGGTCTCGCCACGGTCGCCGCCACGGCGATGGCCGCCATCGCGTTGCTGGAGCCGTACCGGGTGCGACGCCTGCTCGCCTTCCTCGACCCCTGGGCCGACCAGTTCAACAGCGGGTTCCAGCTGGTGCAGAGCCTGATCGCGATCGGCCGCGGCGGCTGGACGGGCGTCGGCCTCGGCGAGAGCGTCCAGAAGCTCTTCTATCTCCCCGAGGCCCACACCGACTTCGTGTTCGCGGTGCTCGCCGAGGAGCTCGGCCTGCTCGGCATCCTGCTGACGCTCGGGCTCTTCCTCGCGCTCGCTTGCCGCGCGCTGTGGATCGCCAAGCTCGCCCACGACAGCGGTCTCAAGTTCCAGTGCTATCTCGCCGCCGGCTTCGGCATCTGGCTCGGACTGCAGGCGTTCGTGAACATCGGCGTGAACATGGGCGCGTTGCCGACCAAGGGACTCACGCTGCCGTTCGTGAGCTACGGCCGCTCGAGCATGATCGCGGCGCTCGCCTGGGTCGGCATCCTGCTGCGCGTCTTCCACGAGGCCGCCCACGCGGCGCGCGGGCCTGCTGCGGCCTCGCTGCGCGGCAGCCCGGCACGTGCCGTCGCCGACGATGAGGCCCTGGCGGCGGGAGCGCGCGGATGAGCGGTCGACGCGTGATGATCATGGCGGGCGGCACGGGCGGACACGTCTTCCCGGCGCTCGCCTTGGCCGAACTGCTGCGTGAGCGCGCCTGCGAGGTGGTGTGGCTCGGCACGCGTCAGGGCATCGAGGCGCGCCTCGTGCCCGCGGCCGGCATCCCGGTGGAGTGGATCGCCATCGGCGGTCTGCGCGGCAAGGGCCTGATGACCCTGCTGCGCGCGCCGTTCGCGCTGCTGCGCGCCCTCGTGCAGTCGATCGCGGCGGTCCGCCGTCAGCGTCCGGCGGTGGTGGTCGGTCTTGGCGGCTATGTCACCGGCCCCGGCGGCCTCGCCGCATGGCTGCTGCGCCGGCCCCTCGTGATCCATGAGCAGAACGCGGTCGCGGGCCTCACCAACCGCGTGCTCGCGCGCCTGGCGCGACCGGTGCTCGAGGCCTTCGCCGGCAGCTTCCCGCCGGCTCGCCACGCTGCGGCGGTCGGCAACCCGGTACGTCGGCCGTTCTTCGATCTCGCGCCGCCTGCGGTGCGCTACGGGGCGCGCAGCGGTGCGCTGCGGCTGCTCGTGGTCGGTGGCAGCCAGGGCGCGGCCAAGCTCAATGCCGCGGTGCCCGCGGCGCTCGCGCAGTTGCCCGCAGGCGCGTGGCAGGTGCGCCATCAGGCCGGTGCGCGCGGGCTCGAGGCGGCGCGCGAGGCTTATGCGCGCGCGGGCGTCACCGCCACCCTCGAGCCGTTCATCGACGACATCGCCGCAGCCTATGCCGACGCCGACCTCGTCGTCTGCCGCGCCGGTGCGCTCACCGTCTCGGAGATCGCCGCGACCGGCGTCGCGGCCTTGTTCGTGCCGTTCGCCGCGGCGGTCGACGACCACCAGACCCGCAACGCGCAGCAGCTCGTCGCGCAAGGAGCGGCCGCGCTGTTGCCCGAGGCCGCGCTGACGCCGGAGCGGCTCGCCGCGGAGCTCGCCCGTCTCGGTGCGGACCGCGCCGCGCTCGCGACCATGGCCGGACGCGCGCGGGCCTTCGCCCGACCCGAGGCGACGCGCGAGATGGCCGAGGCCGTGCTCGCCGCCGGGAGGCTCGCATGAAGCCCATGGAGCGCATGCGGCGCATCAACACCATCCACTTCGTCGGCATCGGCGGCAGCGGCATGGGCGGCATCGCCGAGGTGCTGCTCAACCTCGGCTACGCCGTGCAGGGCAGCGACCTCAAGCCGAACGCGGTGACCGAGCGGCTCGTCGGGCTCGGGGCGCGGGTCTTCCAGGGCCATGATGCCGCGCACGTCGAGGGCGTCGACGTGGTGGTCGTGTCGACCGCGGTGTCGCAGGACAATCCGGAGGTCGCGCGCGCGCTGGCGCAGCGCATCCCGGTGGTGCCGCGCGCCGAGATGCTCGGCGAGCTGATGCGCTTCCGTTCGGCGATCGCCGTCGCGGGCACGCACGGCAAGACCACCACCACGAGCCTCGTCGCCTCGGTGCTCGCCGAGGGCGGCGAGGATCCGACCTTCGTCATCGGCGGACGCCTGAAGAGCGCCGGTACCAACGCCCGCCTCGGCGCCGGGCGCTACCTCGTGGCCGAGGCCGACGAGAGCGATGCCTCGTTCCTGCACCTGCAGCCGCTGATCGCCGTCGTCACCAACATCGACAACGACCATCTGGCCACGCACGACGGGGACTTCTCGCGCCTGCGCCAGAGCTTCGTCGACTTCCTGCACAACCTGCCGTTCTACGGCCTTGCGGTGCTGTGCGCCGATGACGCCGAGGTCCGCGGGATCCTGCCGCGGGTCGGCCGTCCGATCGTCACCTACGGCACGGTGCCCGAAGCCGACGTGCGTGCCGTCGACATCGAGCGCCGGGGGCCGCAGACCGCCTACCGCGTGCTGCGTCCCGGCCGCGACCAGCCGCTCACGGTCACGGTGAACCTGCCCGGCGCGCACAACGTCCTCAATTCATTGGCCGCGGTCGCGGTGGCGACCGAGCTCGGGATCGACGATGCCGCGATCCAGCGGGGCCTCGCGCGCTTCCAGGGCGTCGACCGCCGGCTGCAGTGGGTCGGCACCGTGCCTGCGGGCACGGGATCCGCGGTCGTCATCGACGACTACGGTCACCATCCGACCGAGATCCGCGCGACGCTCGATGCGGTCCGCCAGGCCCACGCCGGGCGGCGCATCGTGCTCGCCTTCCAGCCGCATCGCTACACCCGTACCCGCGACCTGCTCGATGACTTCGCGGTCGTGCTGTCGAGCGCGGATGTGCTGCTCGTCACCGAGGTGTACGCGGCCGGCGAGGCGCCGATCGCCGGTGCGGACGGCCGCGCCATCTGCCGTGCGGTACGCAGCCGCGGCACGATCGAACCGGTGTTCGTGCCGCGCGTCGAGGAGCTCGCGGACGCTTTGCGCGGTCTGCTGCGCGCCGACGACGTCGTGCTCGCGATGGGCGCGGGCAGCATCAGTGCCGCAGCGCACGACCTGCCGCGCCGGCTCGCGGCCGGGGAGGGCGCATGACGGCGCAGTCCGCCGGGCTCGACACGCTGCTGCTGCGCTTCGAGGGCCGGCTGCGCCGTGACGAGCCGATGTCGCGCCACACCTCCTGGCATGTCGGCGGTCCGGCGGAGCTGTGGTTCGAGCCGCGGGACCGCGCGGATCTCGCCGATTTCCTCGGCGCCCTGCCGGCGATGACACCCATCACCTGGGTCGGGCTCGGCAGCAACCTGCTGGTCCGCGACGGCGGCCTGCGCGGCGCGGTCATCTCGGTGCACGGCGCGTTGTCCGCGCTCGAGCGCCGCGACGGCGGTCAGGTGTGGTGCGAGGCGGGTGTCCCCTGCGCGCGCATCGCCCGCCAGTGCGCGCGCTGGGAGCTCGGTCCCGCGGAGTTCTTCGCCGGCATCCCAGGCACCTTGGGCGGCGCGCTCGCCATGAACGCGGGCGCCTTCGGCGGCGAGACCTGGACCCACGTCGATGCCGTCGAGGTGATCGACCGCACCGGCACGATCCGCCAGCGCAACGCCACCGAGTACCGCGTGTCCTATCGGCACATCGAGGCGCCCGCCGCCGGCGAGGCCTTCCTGGGCGCGATGCTGCGCTTCAAACCGGTGCCGGGTGCGAGCACGGAGGCCATCCGCGACCTGCTGGTCGAGCGCAAGCGCAAGCAGCCGATCGGCGAGTGGAGCTGCGGCTCGGTGTTCACCAACCCGCCCGGCGACCACGCCGCACGGCTGATCGAGGCCGCGGGCCTCAAGGGGCGGCGCATCGGCGGAGCGGTGGTCTCGGAGAAGCACGCGAACTTCATCCTGAACGAGGGCGAGGCCAGCGCCGACGACCTCGAACAGCTCATCGCCCTCGTGCAGCAGGAAGTCGCGCGCCAGGCCGGCGTGCACCTGCAGACCGAGGTGCGGATCGTGGGGGAGGCCGCCTGATGCGCCTGTCGCACGACCCGTCGCGGATCCGCGAGGTCACCGACGCCCGGGAATTCGGCAAGGTGGCCGTGCTGCTCGGCGGCGCGTCCGCCGAGCGCGAGGTGTCGCTGCGTTCCGGCGACGCGGTGCTCGAAGCGCTGCGCGCGCGCGGTGTCGACGCGCAGGCCTTCGATCCGCGCGACCGGCCGCTCGGCGCGCTCGTCGATGCGGGCATAGACCGCGCCTGGATCGCGCTGCACGGACCGGGCGGCGAGGACGGCACGGTGCAGGGGGCGCTCGAATGCCTCGGCATCCCGTACACCGGCAGCGGCGTGCTCGGCTCTGCTGTCTGCATGGACAAGGTGCGCACCAAGCGTCTCGCGGCGGCGGTCGGCATCGCGACGGCGGCCTTCGTCGAGCTGCGCGGTCCCGCCGACTTCGACACCGCCCTCGCCGAGCTCGGCCTGCCGATGTTCGTCAAGCCGGCGACCCAGGGTTCCTCGGTCGGCATCTCCCGCGTCGAGAGCGCCGCGGCCTTGCCCGCCGCCTATGCCGCAGCGGCGGCGCATGATCCGGCGGTGCTCGCCGAAGCCTTCATCCCCGGCGCCGAGTACACGGTCGGCGTGCTGCGGGGGCGTGCGCTGCCCTCCGTGCGCATCGAGACCGCGCGCAGCTTCTACGACTACGAGGCGAAGTACCTGTCGGGCGACACGCGGTACCACTGTCCTTCGGGTCTCTCGCCCGAGGCCGAGCGGCATCTCGGCGCGCTTGCGCTCGGCGCATTCGCCGCGGCGGGCGCCGAGGGCTGGGGACGCGCGGATTTCATGATGGACGCCACCGGCCGGCCGCTGCTGGTGGAGATCAACACCGTGCCCGGCATGACCGCCACGAGCCTCGTCCCGAAGGCCGCGCGCGCCGCGGGCATCGAGTTCCCCGAGCTCGTGTGGCGCGTGCTCGAGACGAGTCTGGCGAGGAGACCCTGCGCATGATCGGCACCCGTCCCCGCAACCGTCGGCGCAGCGAGGAGCGCCAGTGGCAGCTTCCGACCCTGGAGTGGCGGCGCGTCTTGCAGGTGACGGCCGGTCTCGCAGCGATCGGTCTGCTCGCGGCGCTGCTGCAGCATGCCCTCGACCGCCCGGTCACCGCGGTCGCGGTGGAAGGCCGCTTCCAGCGCGTCTCGCCGCTCGAGGTCGAGCAGGCCGTGCGCGAGCGCCTGCAGGGCGCCGGCCTCGTGTCCGCAGACCTCGCCGGCGTGCAGCGCGCCCTCGAGTCGCTGCCCTGGGTGGACACCGCGAGCGTGGCCCGTGCCTGGCCGACCGGCCTCAAGGTGAACCTGTCCGAGCAGGTGGCTGCGGCGCGCTGGGGCGCCAACGGGCTGCTGAACGCGCGCGGGGAGCTCTTCATCTCCGAGGCGCGTTTCGTGCCGGTCGAACTGCCGCGCCTGTCGGGACCGCCCGGCACCGAGAGCGTCGTCGCCCAGCGCTACCTCGCCATCCAGGGGCGCCTCGCCGAGGGCGGCGTGCGGCTCGCCGCGCTGCGGCTCGATGCGCGCGGTGCCTGGGAGATCGACCTCGACAACGGCGTGCGCGTGCGGCTCGGCCGGCGCGATGTGGACGAGCGCTTCGAGCGTTTCGTCACCGCGGCGCTGCGCCTCGTCGCGCAGCGCGGCGCCGAGATCGCCTACGTCGACATGCGTTATTCGAACGGCTTCGCGACCGGCTGGCGCAACGGCACGCGTGTCGCCGCGATGGACGACGGCGACGAGACACCTGAGGGCTGACGGGGACACCATGGCACGCAAGACGGACAGGCAATTGATCGTCGGACTCGACATCGGGACCTCGAAGGTGTCGGCGCTGGTCGGCGAGATCGCCGAGGACGGCAGCATCGAGCTCATCGGCATCGGCTCGCAGCCCTCGCGCGGCCTGAAGCGCGGCATGGTGGTCGACATCGAGTCGACCACCCAGTCGATCCAGCGCGCGGTCGAGGAGGCCGAGCTGATGGCCGGCTGCGAGATCCACTCGGTCTACGCCGGCATCGCCGGCAGCCATATCCGCAGCCTGAACTCCCACGGCGTGGTCGCCATCCGCGACAAGGAGGTCGGCCAGGCCGACATCGAGCACGTGGTCGATGCCGCCAAGGCGGTGGCGATCCCGGCGGACCAGAAGATCCTGCACGTGCTGCCGCAGGAGTTCATCATCGACGGGCAGGAAGGCATCCGCGCCCCGGTCGGCATGTCCGGGGTGCGCCTCGAGGCCAAGGTGCACATCGTCACCGGCGCCGAGAGCGCCGCGCAGAACATCGAGAAATGCATCCAGCGCTGCGACCTCGCGGTGGACGACATCGTGCTCGAGCCGCTGGCCTCGTCCTATGCCGTGCTCACCCAGGACGAGAAGGACCTCGGCGTCTGCCTCGTCGACATCGGCGGTGGCACCACCGACATCGCGGTGTTCTCGCACGGCGCCATCCGCCACACGGCGGTGATCCCGATCGCCGGGGACCAGGTCACCAACGACATCGCCATCTCGATGCGCACGCCGACGGTGAACGCCGAGGAGATCAAGCTGCGCTGGGCCTGCGCGCTCTCGCAGCTCGCGCGCTCCGAGGAGACCATCGAGGTGCCGAGCGTCGGCGACCGCCCGGCGCGGCGCCTCACCCGCCAGACGCTGGCCGAGATCGTCGAGCCGCGCTACGCGGAGCTGTTCGGCCTGGTCGCCGAGGAACTGCGCCGCAGCGGTTTCGACGAGGCGGTCGCCGCCGGCATCGTCATCACCGGCGGCAGCGCGCGCATGGAAGGCGCGATCGAGCTCGCCGAAGAGGTGTTCCACCGGCCGGTGCGCCTCGGTGTGCCCTCCGGCGTGCGTGGCCTCGCCGAGGTCACCGGCACGCCGATCCATGCCACCGGCGTCGGTCTGCTGCTCTACGCGCGCGACCATTACACGCCCGGTCGGCGCACCGGGGTGATCGGCCAGGGCACGCGTTCGATGGTCGATCGGATGAAAAGTTGGTTCCAAGGCAATTTCTGATATTAGAATCCCGCAAACAGGAGACGCCGCATGTTCGAACTCATGGACGCATACAGCCAGAGCGCAGTCATCAAGGTGCTGGGCATCGGCGGCGGCGGCGGCAATGCCGTCGCGCACATGGTGCAGAGCGGCATCGAGGGCGTGGAGTTCATGTGCATCAACACCGATGCGCAGGCGCTCAAGCACTCCTCGGTCAAGACCACGCTGCAGATCGGCGCCGGCATCACCAAGGGCTTGGGCGCGGGCGCCAACCCTGAGGTCGGCCGGCAGGCCGCCATGGAAGACCGCGACCGGATCGTGCAGATGATCCAGGGCTGCGACATGCTGTTCCTCACGGCCGGCATGGGCGGCGGAACCGGCACGGGCGCCGCGCCTGTGGTGGCGCAGATCGCCCGCGAGATGGGGATCCTCACGGTCGCCGTGGTCACGCGCCCCTTCAACATGGAAGGCGGCAAGCGCGCGATGGTCGCCGACCAGGGCATGCAGGAGCTCGCCCGCACCGTCGACTCCCTCATCACCATCCCCAACCAGAAGCTGCTCACGGTCCTCGGCCCGAAGACCACGCTGCTCGACGCCTTCAAGAGCGTGAACGGCGTGTTGCAGGGCGCGGTGCAGGGCATCGCCGACCTCATCACGCGGCCGGGCCTCATCAACGTCGACTTCGCCGACGTGCGCACCGTCATGGGCGAGACCGGCATGGCCATGATGGGTTCGGGTTTCGCCACCGGTGACGACCGCGCGCGGGTCGCCGCGCAGATGGCGGTCTCCTCGCCGCTCCTCGAGGACGTCAACCTCGCGGGCGCCCGCGGCATCCTCGTCAACGTCACCGCCGGCATGGACCTCGCCATCGGCGAGTTCGAGGAGGTCGGCAACATCGTGCGCGAGTTCGCCTCCGAGGACGCCACCGTGGTGGTCGGCACCGTCATCGACCCCGAACTCAGCAACGAACTGCGCGTCACCGTCGTCGCGACCGGCCTCGGCCGGCCGCAGGCCGCGGTGGTGCAGCCGCCGGTCGCGCAGCAGCCCCGCGCGGCGGCGGCTGCTGCTGTCGCAGCGCCGATGCCGCGCGCCTCGAGCCCGTTCGCAGCGCCGGCGACGTCCGCGGGCGGCCTGCGAAGCGCCGCCGTGCGCCGGCCGGTCGCGGTCGCCACCAGCGACTACTCCAAGCTCGACGAACCGGCGATCACGCGTCTGGCCGTCGCCTCGGGTGACGGTCTGCGCCACGACGACCCGGTGGCCGACGAGGAGATCCTCGACATCCCGGCCTTCCTCCGGCGCCAGGCCGACTGATCCCGTCACTTTCGGGTAACATTCCCCGGTTCGGCGAGAGCCGGTGTCCCGCGGCCTGCGGGCGCCGGTCCGGCCGGGGGGCAAGATGGTCGGTCAACGCACTTTAAAGAACATCATCCGCGCCTCGGGCGTCGGTTTGCACACCGGGAAGAAGATCCTGATGACCGTGCGGCCGGCTGCGCCCGACACCGGCATCGTGTTCCGCCGCACCGACCTGCCCACCCCGATCGACATCCCGGCGCGCGCCGAGAACGTCGGCGAGACCACGCTCGGCACCTCGCTGGTCTACGGGGACGCCAAGGTCTCCACGGTCGAGCATCTGCTCTCGGCCTTCGCCGGTCTCGGCATCGACAACGCCCTGGTCGAGCTCACCGCGCCTGAAGTGCCGATCATGGACGGCAGCGCGGGTCCGTTCGTGTTCCTGCTGCAGTCGGCCGGCATCGAACAGCAGCGCACCCCGAAGCGCTTCATCCGCATCCGCAAGACCGTGCGCGTCGAAGACGGCGACAAGTGGGCGCAGTTCGACCCGTTCGACGGCTTCAAGGTCAATTTCGAGATCGAGTTCAACCACCCGATCTTCAAGCGCCGCGCCCAGCGCGCCACGATGGATTTCTCGACGACCTCCTTCCTCAAGGAGATCAGCCGCGCGCGCACCTTCGGCTTCATGCGCGACCTCGAGCACATGCGTTCACGCAACCTCGCGCTCGGCGGCAACCTCGACAACGCGATCGTGCTCGACGACTCCAAGGTCCTGAACGAAGGCGGCCTGCGCTACGAGGACGAGTTCGTGAAGCACAAGATCCTGGACGCGATCGGCGACCTCTACCTGCTCGGCTACAGCCTCATCGGCGAGTTCAGCGGCTTCAAGTCCGGGCACGGCCTCAACAACCGCCTGCTGCGCACCTTGCTCGCCGACACCGACGCCTGGGAGGCGGTGGTGTTCGAGCGTCCGGAGGACGCGCCGATCTCCTACGTCCGCGCCCCGGTCCTCGCCGCGACGGGCTGAACCTTCACCGAACAGCGCGTGAGCCCCGGGCTCGCCGCCTGCGCCTCGCCCCAGAGTTCCGCCATCGCGAACCGCAACCGCGCCGACCAGGCCGCGGACTGCGCATAGACCGTCAACGCCCCTTCGCGCTCCACGATCTGGGTGACCTGCGCGAGCAGATCGGCCTCCAAGCGCGCCGCCAAGAAGTCCCGCCAGAACGCCTCGCGACCCGACTGGCGCCGGATCCCTTGTTGCAGGACACCCAAACCAGATAGCAACTCGTTGATACTGCTAGGCTTTTTCGCATGGCGCGCGCCGGATGTCCGGCGGGTGGCCCGGGCAGGGTTGTGTCGGTCTGG
>Ga0209985_10004738_pt1 | contig 10825 bp, 4 predicted proteins | sample NOAtaG_FD_187305 | JGI IMG/M metagenome (GOLD analysis project Ga0209985, IMG submission 187305) | Freshwater lake microbial communities from Lake Erie, under a cyanobacterial bloom - NOAA_Erie_Diel6S_1000h metaG (SPAdes) (version 2) | ecosystem: Environmental > Aquatic > Freshwater > Lake ... | reverse complement strand
CTAGGCACTAGGCACTAGGCACTAGGCACTGGTTTGATGCCATGAATGCCTGTGCTCGGCCCTCGGCCCTCGGCCCTTCTGTTCAATCCTTCGGGGCTTCGGGGGTGCTCTGACGTGCGGTGAGGGTGGCGGTGGCCTTCATTTCTTTGCCGGCGCGGACGAAGGTGATTTCGACTTTGTCGCCGGGCTGGTGGGCCTGCAGCAGGGGCATCCAATCTTCGACGCTCTTCAGCGACTTGCCGTTCCAGGCGGTCATGCGGTCGCCTTCTTTCAAGCCGGCGGCGGCGGCGGGGGTGTTGGCGTAGACGTCGCCGATGACGACACCTTCTTCACCGCTGTAATCGCCCGGGGCGATGCCGAAGCGGACGCGCCCGGAGCGCGGGCCCGCGGCGGGCGTTTGGCTCGCGTCGGTGTCGGGCTTGGCGTTGGTTGGTGACGCCGCGGGGGCGGCGGGGGTGGGAGTTGCTGGCTTTTCGGCGGAGGGAAGTGCCGCGGGCGTGGTGGAGACGGCGGGCTGGATGATCGGGCGGCGCTGCGGGGGAGAGTCGGCGGGGGACGTGTCGCCGTCGTCGGGGTCGGTGATCGTCGAGCGGGCGCGGGTGGTGGTGTATGTCGGCGGTTCGGCGTTGGTGGCGAGGTCGAAGGCCATGTCGCTGACGAGCTTGACCACGCGGACGGCGCCGAGGAAGTTGACGGTTGGGTAGAGGTCGGCGGGGGTGTGGTATTCGCGGTGCAGGCCGGTGAAGAAGTGCAGGACGGGGATCTGGGCGCCGTAGAACTCGGCGTGGTCGCTGGGTCCGCGCCCGCTGGGCCCGCGCTTGACGGCGAACCCGGCGTGATCGGGGTTGGCGAGGTGCTTGTCGAGGAGCTCGTTCCACTGCTTGGCCGTGCCGGTGCCGTCAATGCTGAGGCGGCCTGAGCGGAGGCGGCCGATCATGTCCATATTGAGCATGGCGACGACTTTGTTTGCGGGGACGGGTGCGCGGCGGATGAAGGCGCGGGCGCCGTTGAGGCCGCTCTCTTCGCCTGAGAAGACGATGAAGATGATGGAGCGTGCGTTGGCGTTGGCGGGGAGCTGGCTGTAGCGTTCGGCGAGTTGACGCGCGGCGATGATTACGCCCGCGGAGCCGGAGGCGTTGTCGTCAGCGCCGGGGTGGAGCTTGCCCTGTGGGTTGGCGTCGCGGGAGCCGAAGTAGCCGTAGCCGAGGTGGTCGTAGTGAGCACCGATGATGAGGTATTCGTCGGCGAGGTTGCCGCGGCCGCGGAGGACGCCGGCGACGTTGTCGGTCATGATCGGTGCACGCTCAAGGGTGACGGCGAGGCTGACCTTGACGCCGGTGATCGGGACGAGCTGTCCGCCTTTGTCGGCGATGGCGCGCTGCGTGGCGAGGGTTGTGCCCGCGCGGCGGAGGAGTGCGTCGGCGCGGCGTTCGCTGAGTTGGACGATGGGAACGGAGGCGGCCCCACCGCCCGCTCCCCCACCGCCTTGCCAGAAGCGGATGTCGTCAAGCCGACCGGCGCGTGGGTCGTCAACGCCCGGGGGATTCACGATGATGATGCCCTTTGCACCTCGCTTGACGAGCGCGCCAACCTTCAACTGCAAGCCTGCGGCGGCGCTGAAGTTCCGCTCGCCCTCGCCCTGCCAAAGGCTTTGCCCCTGCGCGTTCAGCGGTTCAAAGCGGAAGATCAGGGCGATCTTGCCGTCGAGGGACTTGTCGGCCTGATCGGACGGCGCGACTTTGTCGTCGGTCACGTTGGCTTTGCCTTCGGGCTTGGGGAACGAGGAGAAATCGTTCGGGCCCGACTCGATGGCGTAGCCCGCGACGACGATTTCACCTTCGGCTTCGGTGTTTGATGAAAGGCCGAGCGGGGTGAAGTCGGCGGCGGAAACGCTCTCGACGCTGGCGGCGGTGTTGGCTTCGTTTGATACCGATGGGAATGTGAAGGTGAGTTGCTTGCGGGTGGCTTTGGTCTCGCTGCCGCGGCGGAAGGGCTGGCGGAAGGTTTGCCAGGGGGTGCGGAGTTCGGTGCCGTCGGCGAGTTTTTCTTCGGTGGGGAATGCGGGGTCGAGCCCGATGAGGTTTTTGAAGTGGAACTCGAAGTACTCGGCGGCGAGCTGGTTGCCGCGGAGGCCCGGTGCACGGCCTTCGAAGAACGGGTCCGTCAGGGCAACGACCTGCTGGAGATAGTCCTGTTCGTCCTGCGAGAGGCTCTTCAAGATGGCGCTGAGGGCTTCGCCGGCGTCGGGTTCGAGGGCGGGCTTGGTCTGGGCCGGTGCTGCGGCGGGCGCGGCCGGGGTAGGCGGGGTGGTGGGCACGGGCTGCATCGGCGCCGGGGCGGTCGATGAGGCGGGTGCGGCGGGCTGAGGCTGCGTGAAGGTCGCGGCGATGGCGAGCCCCGCGGCGGAGAGGATGACCACAGCCGACACGGAACGCAGGGTGGCGGATCGAGGCACGGAACGGATGAACATCATGGGCTCCGAGGGTTCAGAACGAAAGGGAAAGGCGTACGGGGGGCTGATTCGGGGTCTATCGGGTGAAACACGCAGGCGTCGGTAGCGAGGGGGGCGTGAAATGGTTGTACAGGGTACCGAATCGCGGGATGCACCGCAGGAAAGCGGGGTTGAAAGCGGTCGGGAGGTATCCGGTCGGCTCAGCGCGGGCTAATGTTCAACGTAGCGCGGCACGAACCACCGACGCACCGCGCTCCGCACGGAGTTTGACCCATATGACGCAGTCCGCCGCCGGTTTGAGCTCGCAGGGTTTTGCCGCCGCCAAGGGCCTTTCGCAGGGCCCGGCGGGTTCGATCTTTGCCCCCAGCGATACGTTCCTGCACCGCCACTTGGGACCCAGCGAGTCGGACATCCAGGAGATGCTGGAATCGCTTGGGTACTCATCGCTGGAGGCGTTCACCGATGCGGTGGTGCCGGCGAGCATCCGGATGAAGCAGGGGCTGAAGATCGACACGGGTGTGAGCACATCGCACGCGCGGGGCGAGGCAGAACTTTTGAGCCAACTGAAAGGGATCGCGGGGAAGAATCAGGTTTTCCGTTCGATGATCGGGACGGGGTATTTCGATACGATCACGCCGGGCGTGATTCTGCGGAACATCATGGAGAACCCGGGGTGGTACACGCAGTACACGCCCTATCAGGCGGAGATCGCGCAGGGACGGCTTGAGGCGCTGCTGAACTTCCAGACGATGGTCAGCGATCTGACGGGGCTGCCCCTGGCGGGGGCGAGTCTGCTCGATGAAGCCACCGCGGCGGCGGAGGCGATGGCGATGGCCTGGTCGATCGCCGGTGCACGCGAGGGGACCAAGCACGCCTTCCTGGTGAGCGATACCTGCCACCCGCAGACCATCGAAGTGTGCAAGACCCGCGCAAGTGGGCTGGGCATGACTGTTCGTGTGGTCGCGCCGACGAAGATGGACTTTGCCGCGGGGGATGTCTGCGGCATCCTGCTGCAGTATCCCAACACCTTCGGCGCGATCGAGGATTATCGCGAGCTGTGCGCCAAGGCGAAAGCGAACGGGGCGGTGGTTGCGGTGGCGACGGACCTGTTGGCGCTGACGCTGCTGACGCCGCCGGGCGAGTTCGGCGCGGATATCGCGCTGGGCAGTGCGCAGCGGTTCGGCGTGCCGATGGGCTTCGGCGGGCCTCACGCGGCGTTCTTCTCCACCAAGAGCGAGCACGCGCGGAAGATGCCCGGGCGGATCATCGGCGTCTCACGCGATGCGCAGGGGAAGCCCGCGCTGCGGATGGCCATCCAGACCCGCGAGCAGCACATCAAGCGCGACAAGGCCACCAGCAACATCTGCACCGCGCAGGCGCTGCTTGCGATCATGGCGGGGATGTACGCGGTCTATCACGGGCCGGAGGGGCTGCGGCGGATCGCGCTGCGGGCGCACGCGTACGCGGTCTCGCTCCGGGCCGGGCTGAAGAAGCTCGGGCACACGGTCGACGAGGGGCCGATCTTTGACACGGTGCGCGTGACCCCCAAGGGCAACGACGCGGGCAAGGTCGTGCAGGCCTGCGCGGCGAAGAAGATCAATGTTCGCCAGATCCCCGGAGGTTCGCTGGGGCTTTCGTGCGACGAAGTGACCGACGCGGCGCTGATCAACGACGTGCTGAGCGCCTTCGGCGGCGGCGCCAACGCCTTCAACCCCGAAGCGCCGGGTGTTGAGCTCACCGGCACGCTACCGGGCTTTGCAGCGCGGACGAGCGGGTACCTCACGCACCCGGTCTTCAACACGCACCGCAGCGAATCGCAGTTGCTCCGCTATATCTTCAAGCTCCAGTCGCGCGATCTTTCGTTGACGCAGAGCATGATCTCGCTTGGCTCGTGCACGATGAAGCTCAACGCCACCAGCGAGATGATCCCGGTGACGTGGCCGGAGTTCGGGCGGTTGCACCCCTATGCCCCGCGCGAGCAGTGGCAGGGGTACGCGGAGATCTTCAAGCAGCTCGAAGTCTGGCTGGCGGAGATCACGGGCTTCGCGGGCACGAGCCTTCAGCCCAACAGCGGTGCGGCGGGCGAGTATGCCGGGCTCATGGTCATCCGCGCGTACCACCAGGCACGCGGGCACGGGCACCGCAACATCTGCCTGATCCCCGAGAGCGCCCACGGGACCAACCCCGCCTCCGCGGTCGTCGCGGGGTACACGGTCGTTCCGGTGCACAACCTCGACAACGGCGATATCGACCTTGATGACCTCAAGGCCAAGGCCCTTCAGCACAAGGACAACCTCGCGGCGCTGATGGTCACGTACCCCTCGACCTACGGCGTCTTCGAGTCGCACATCAAAGAGATCGTCGATGTCGTCCACGAGATGGGCGGGCAGGTCTACATGGACGGCGCGAACATGAACGCGCAGGTCGGGCTGACCAGCCCCGGGTTCATCGGCGCTGATGTGTGCCACCTGAATCTGCACAAGACCTTCTGCATCCCCCACGGCGGCGGCGGCCCGGGCATGGGCCCGATCTGCGTCGCGAAGCACCTGGTGCCGTTCCTGCCCGGTCACGGGGTCAGTGCGCCGATCAACGCCAGCGAAAAGGCCATCGGCGCGGTGGCGGCGGCGCCGTACGGCAGCGCGTCGATCCTGCTGATCAGTTGGGTCTACATCGCGCTGATGGGCGGCGCGGGGCTGAAGCGTGCTACGCAGATCGCGATCCTCAACGCGAACTACATGGCCAAGCGCTTGGAGAAGCACTACAAGGTGCTCTTCCAGGGTCAGAACGGGCTGTGCGCGCACGAGTTCATTCTTGATTGCCGTCCGTTCGACAAGGGCGGTGCGGGCGTTGCGGGCGCGGGCGTGACGGTCGAAGATATCGCCAAGCGCTTGCAGGACTATTCCTTCCACGGCCCGACGATGAGCTGGCCCGTCCCCGGCACGCTCATGATCGAGCCGACGGAGAGCGAAGACAAGGCGGAGCTCGATCGCTTCTGCGACGCGATGATCGCCATCCGCGAGGAGATCCGCGCGATCGCCGACGGGAAGCTGAGCAGAACGGACAATCCGCTGAAAAACGCCCCGCACACGGCGCAGAAGATCTCGGGCACGGAGTGGAACCACCCCTACACCCGCGAGCAGGCGGCGTACCCGCTGGCGTATCTTCGCGACTCAAAGTTCTGGCCCAGCGTGGCGCGGGTGGATAATCCGTACGGCGATCGGAACCTCGTGTGCATCTGCCCGCCGATGAGTGCGTACGCGTGAGTTGCCGAGACTTTTACCGAGTCTACAACGGACATTTCAGGCGATTCTCGACGCACGCGGATTCAACCGCGTGCTGTCTTCTTTGACAGCGTGCGATTCATGTGCTTGCATCTGGTCAATCATCCGCCTTATCCCCATCCTTGATCACAAACCGCGCACGCAGCCGCGCCACTTCGCTCGCAAGCCCGGCCTTTTTCACACTCGTCAGCACCTCTTCGAAGTCCTTGTACGCCCGCGGCGCTTCGTCCATCGGGTAGTTCCGACAGTTCGTGAGGATGTCCGCGCGATCAAAGCTCTTGTCGATCTGCTGCTGATCGAAACTCCTCGTCGCGGCCGTGCGGCTCATCCGCCGACCCGCGCCGTGGTTCACGCTATAGCACGAAAGCTCCGCGCCCGCCTCTGCGACCATCACCGCCGAGCCGTCCTGCGGATTGCCCGGCAGCAGAATCGGGTGCCCGGTCTTCTCGAAAAGCGTTCCGCGCAGCGCGTGGTGTCCGGCCGGGAAGGCCCGTGTGGCGCCCTTGCGGTGGACCCAGGCCGGTTTGTTGTTGACGATCTCTCTGCGTGCGATGTTGTGGCTGATGAAGTACACCAACTGACCCTTCACACCCGGGATGACCTCCTGGAACGCCTCGAGCACGAGCGCGTTGATCAGCATGTGGTTCACCGTCGCGAAGTTCGCCCCCAGCGCCATGTCGTCGAGATACGCGTTCGCCTCGGGCGAGCCCAGCGGCGCATAGACCATGTGCCGATCGTTGCCCGGGAGCGGGATTCCCCAGTCCGCGAACTTCTTCTGCATCGCCTTGAACTGACCATCGGCGAGCATTGCACCCCACCCGCGCGAGCCGCAGTGCGACAGAAACGCGACGTTGTCATCGCGCAGACCGAAGACCTCGGCCACCGCCCGTGCGCGGTCGGTCTCTTCGACGTGAACGATCTCGCACTCGCCAAAGTGGTTGCCGCCGCCATAGGAACCCAGCTGCTCCATCTTGCTCTGAAAGACCGCCGAGGCGTTTTGCCCGGTGGTGTGCAGTTCCAGCCGCGAGCGCAGAGCGTCGGCGGTGTGATCGTGTCCAAGATGGTGCGAATCCTCGCAGCGCTGCGCCCAATGCGTGGGGATGCCGAGCTCGCTCAGCACGCCTTCCGATGCGCCCTCGGCCACGATTCGCGGGCCCAGCGCCGGCGCGAACGACCTGGCCTTCTTCGCTGCGCGTGAGCCGCGACCAGGGCCCGTCGGGGTCCGCTCAAGGATCGCCTCGATCAGCGCTCGCCGCGTGCGCTTGTCCGCGATCGCCTGTTCTTCCAGCTCAAACTGCAGCAGGCTCATCGAGCACTTGATATCCACCCCCACCGGGCCCGGATAAATGTGCGTCGGCGAAACCATCACGCACCCAATCGGCGCGCCATACCCCGCGTGCGCGTCGGGGTTCAAAACCACGTCCGTCACGCCCGGCGAACAACGCGCGTTCAACGCCTGCTTGACGCACAGATCGTCAAAGTCGCCGCGGATCGTCGGCGTGCCGATCACGCGGATCGGGGTGAGCTTGCCGTCGAGCACGGGCATGATCGCCGTCGCCTCGCCGGTGGGGATGAACCGCGGCCCGGTGCTGACGTCTGCGAGCGGCGCGGTTGTGGGTTCTTTGGACATGCGTACACCAGTTTCGATTCATCGATAACCTGAACTCGGCTCCCATCTATACGTTCAACGGCGCAGCGTAGGAAGATCAACCCGTCATGACGCTTCCGGTCCGCTGAACATCCTCATGAACCCGCGGTATCGCTCCGTCTTTGTCCCCTCGACGCCCAACCGCTCCAGTGCTTCAAGGGCGTCGTGAGCCTGATCGAAGGCGTGCCGGCTCGCATCCGGGGTCCGGCTTCGCACGAAGCTCACGAACGGCAGTGCCGCGTGCGCGGCCTGAGCGGTCTCCGCACCAAGCCCCCCACAGCCGCGAACGACCACGAACAGCAAAGAATCCACGCCGCGCGGCGCGAGGTTGCCGATGAGCACAAAGCTCGCCGGGTCTGTGCAGAAAGTCCCGAGCCACCAAGCCCCGAAAAGTGCGTCCAGGGAACGATCCGCGGTGCCGTCATTCTGCTGCAAAAGCGCGCACTCGTACGGGTTGCCAACTCCCGAGTAGCTGTACTGCCCGGTATCCAAGTTCCGCATGAACTCCAGGGCGATGGCGTCGCCGTCACGCTCATGGTCGGCGCTCGCGATACGACGCAATCGCTCGAACGAAAGTCGATCGCGCAGAAACGCACGAAGCAAATCAGGGGTTGATGGTCGGTAGGAGGGCATACTCCGGACAATACGACGTTTGCACCACCGCCCTCGCATCGGCCGATGCCAATCGGGGTGGAGCCGCAGACGTGACGGGAACATCGGCCCCGCTGCGACTCGTGAACCACGGCCCGTCGGCACCCCCAGCGGGCCGTGTTCGTCCGAGTATCACCCTCCGCCCCCCTTCGCATCGGGCTTGGCCGGCTCGGCCCCGCCCGCCAGCGCCGCCTTGCACTTGGCCAGCGTCTCGCTGTACTCCTTGATTTGCTTGTCATCGGGCTTGAGGTGCTTCTCGGCCATCGCCACGGCCTCTTGCAGTTCGGGAAGGGCCGCCGCGGCGTCCTTGTTCTCAAGCCGGGCGCTGCCGGAGCGCCAGAGCACTCGCGCGAGGTTCGCCGAGCCATCGGGCGAGTTCTTCCGGAGCATGGGGATTGCCTCATCCCATCCCGCGCGGGCGTCGGCGGACTTGCCGAGACCGTGTTGCACCCAAGCCAGGTTGCTCAGGCAGCTGGCAACTCTCTCATCTCCTGCAGGCAGCTTGGCGCGGTAGATCTTGACTGCCTCGCGAGCGAACGGCTCGGCCTCCGCGAACTTTGCTTGTTCCTGCAGGACCGCGGCCAGAATGTTCAACGAGTTTGCGATCTCCACGCTGCCTGCGGGCAGGGCCGCGCGGCGAATCTCCAGCGCTTCGTGCAAGATCGGCTCGGCTTCGACCAGCTTATGTTGGTCTCTGAGAAGCACTGCCAGGTTGTTGAGGGACACGGCGATGCTCGGGTGCCCGGCGGGGAGTGCCTCGCGGCGGATCGCCAGTGCCTCGCGATAGAGCGGCTCGGCCTCATCGAGCTTGCCCATGTCCTTGAGCAGCACCGCCAAGTTGTTGAGGGAGACGGCAATGTCCGGGTGTCCGGCTGGGAAAGCCGCACGGCGAATCGCCAGCGACTCGCGGTGCAGCGGCTCGGCCTCATCGAACTTGCCCTGGTCCTTGAGCAGCATCGCCAGATTGTTCAGCGATGTGGCGATGCTCGGGTGCCCTGCGGTGAGCGACTCGCGGCGGATCGCCAACGCCTCGCGGTACAGCGGCTCGGCCTCATCGAGCTTGTTCATCTCCTTGAGCAGCAAACCCAGCCCGTTCAGCGACGTCGCGATCGACTCATGCCCGCGCGGCAGGATCGCCCGCCTGATGGCCAGCGACTCGCGGTAGACGCGCTCGGCCTCGGCGAGTTTGCCCTGATTCCGCAGGGCGTTGCCGAGACTGCTCAGGGTGCTGGCGATGTCGGGGTGCTGGGCGGGCAGTGTGGCTCGGCTCGTGACGAGCGACTCCTTGTACAACTGCTCGGCCTCGGAAAACTTCTTGGCCGAGATCAGCATCGTCGCGAGGTTGTTCTGGCCCAGCGCGATCTCGGGGTGCCCCGCAGGGAAGGCCGCAAGGCGTGTCTGGAGGGCCTTGCGCATGAACTGTTCCGCCTCGTCGAGCTTGTTGAGCTTGGTCAGTGTCTTGGCCAGGTTGTCGTACGTGCGGGCGAGCCCGGGGTTGTCCGCGATCGGTGCCTCGAGTTGCACCGCTTCACGCAGGAGCGACTCGGCCTCGCCGTAGTTGCCCCGCAGGTGCAGGATCTGGGCCAGGTTGTTCATCGCGGTGCCGACCGACGGGTCGCTCGCCGGGAGGGCACGACGCCGCATCGCCAGCGCCTCGCGGAGGAGCTGTTCCGCCTCCTTGAGGTTTGACAGCAGCGAGAGCGGATCGGCCAGACGATCCAGGCTCTGAGCGATCTCCAGACTTCCCTCGGGGTAGTTGGCCCTTCGGATCTCCAGCGCGCGGCGCAGCACGGGCAAGGCGTCCTCGTACCGACCCAGCGACACGAACGTGTCGCCGATGGTGGTCCGCACGCCCGCCTCGACCAGCGGCGCATCCTTCAGCGAGCCCTCGTTGATGGCCTTGAGCGCCGCCTCGAGTGCCTGCACAACGGTCACTCTGTCCTTCAGCGGCTCGCCGGTTGCGGGGTCTTTGGGCAGGTTGGCCGGATCGACCGCCGCGAGCATGTCGGCCTGGAACTTGACTACCGCGCTGGCGATCGCGGCCTGCTTCTTGGCCTCTGCCTCCTGCTTCTTGGCTTCGGCTTCCTGCTTCTGGGCCTCCGTCTGCTGCAGCACGGCCTCGGCCCGCGCGGCCTCGGCCAGTTTCCGCTGCTCGGCCTCGGCCTTCTCGGCCAGCACTGCGATATCTCGCTGGTCGGTGGCCACCTTGAACTGCCAGGCGAAGGCGACCATGCCGATGAGGAGCGCCGCCGCCACCGCGCTGCCCGCCGACACCATCACGCGGTTGCGCTTGACGAACTTCTTGAAGCGGTACGCGGTGCTGGGCGGGGCGGCAACAACAGCCTCGCCGGTCAGATACCGCTGGATGTCCGCCGCCAGCCCACTGGGCGTTTCGTACCGACGCTGGCGGTCCTTCTCCAACGCCTTCATCACGATCCAGTCGAGTTCGCCGCGAACGAGCGTGTCCAAGCGCTTGGGCTCGATCTGGCGACGCGCCGCCACGCTCGCGAGCGTTTGGGCGTTGTTGCTCAGACGCGTGCTGGGCTTGGGCGGCTCCACCTCGCGGATGATCCGCTGGATCTCCGCATACGCCGCCGAACGCAACTCCTGGCTCGTGAACGGCGTCGTGCCGGTGAGCAGTTCGTAGAGCAGCACGCCCAGCGAGTACACGTCCGTTCGCGTGTCGATATCGAGCGAGCCCTCGGCCTGCTCGGGGCTCATGTACTCCGGCGTGCCGATCAACTGCCGATGTTCGGTGAACAACGTCTTCTCGGTGAGTTTGCTTGCTGTGGC
>Ga0209985_10004736_pt1 | contig 10830 bp, 1 predicted proteins | sample NOAtaG_FD_187305 | JGI IMG/M metagenome (GOLD analysis project Ga0209985, IMG submission 187305) | Freshwater lake microbial communities from Lake Erie, under a cyanobacterial bloom - NOAA_Erie_Diel6S_1000h metaG (SPAdes) (version 2) | ecosystem: Environmental > Aquatic > Freshwater > Lake ... | reverse complement strand
TCTATCAGTGCGGACGGCAACACGGCAATTATTGGGGGATGGAGGGATAATAGTGAAGCCGGTGCTGCCTGGATATATACGCGTAGCGGGGGGGTATGGACGCAGCAGGGCAGTAAATTGGTAGGTACGGGGGCTGTGGGGAATGCACAACAGGGCAGAAGTGTTTCTATCAGTGCGGACGGCAATACGGCAATTGTTGGGGGATATCAGGATAATAGCTTTGCCGGAGCTGCCTGGATATATACGCGTAGCGGGGGGGTATGGACGCAGCAAGGCAGTAAATTGGTAGGTACGGGGGCTACGGGGAATGCACAACAGGGCATTAGTGTTTCAATCAGTGCGGACGGCAACACGGCAATTTTTGGGGGATATCTGGATAATAGTAATGCCGGAGCTGCCTGGATATATACACGTAGCGGAGGAGTATGGACGCAACAGGGCAGTAAATTGGTAGGTACGGGAGCTACGGGGAATGCACAACAGGGCAGAAGTGTTTCTATCAGTGCGGACGGCAACACAGCAATTGTTGGGGGATATCTGGATAATAGTAATGCCGGTGCTGCCTGGGTATTTATACCTCCCGCTCCCACTATCACAAGTTTTACACCCACATCTGCCGGTGCAGGAACACAAATCACCATTACCGGTTCCAATCTTACTGGAACATCTGCCATTACCTTGGGTGGCACCTCGGTCGCTTCATTCACTGTTCTTTCCTCCACTACCATCAGCGCAGTTGTGGGCACGGGATCTACTGGGGCACTAAGTCTGGTTACACCTGGAGGTACAGCTACATTGGAAGGATTTACATTTATTGCTGCGCCTACAATTACAAGTTTTACTCCCAGCAAAGGACCGGTTGGAACTTTGGTTTCAATCACAGGAAGCAACCTAACAGATGCCACTAATATTACTATAGGTGGCGTTGCCGCCATTCTTGTAAGCAACAATGGAACAACGTTGGTGGCAATGGTGATGCCGGGAGCTGCCACGGGTGGGGTAAGTGTCACTACAGCTGGTGGTACAGCAAACGGCAGCGGAAATTTTATAACTGTATCTTCATTAGTACCCAATACGCAGCAAGGCAACAAATTGGTAGGTACGGGGGCTACGGGGATTGCAAATCAGGGCTATAGTGTTTCAATCAGTGCGGACGGTAACACTGCAATTGTTGGGGGACCTTTGGATAATAGTGATGCCGGTGCTGCCTGGATATATACGCGTAGCGGGGGGGTATGGACGCAGCAGGGCAACAAATTGGTAGGTACGGGGGCTACGGGGGGTGCATATCAAGGTGTTAGTGTTTCAATCAGTGCGGACGGCAACACGGCAATTGTTGGGGGAATCCAAGATAACAGCAATGCTGGAGCTGCCTGGATATATACGCGTAGCGGGGGGGTATGGACGCAGCAGGGCAGTAAATTGGTAGGTACGGGGGCTACGGGGAATGCACAACAGGGCAGAAGTGTTTCTATCAGTGCGGACGGCAACACGGCAATTGTTGGGGGAGATGCGGATGATAGCTTTGCCGGAGCTGCCTGGATATATACGCGTAGCGGGGGGGTATGGACGCAGCAGGGCAGTAAATTGGTAGGTACCGGTGCTACGTGGAGTGGTGCATTTCAAGGCAGTAGTGTTTCTATCAGTGCGGACGGCAATACGGCAATTGTTGGGGGATATGGGGATAATAGTAATGCCGGTGCTGCCTGGATATTTACGCGTAGCGGGGGGGTATGGACGCAGCAGGGCAGTAAATTGGTAGGTACCGGTGCTACGGAGAATGCAAATCAGGGCTATAGTGTTTCAATCAGTGCGGACGGCAACACGGCAATTGTTGGGGGAGATTGGGATGGTAGTACCGGTGCTGCCTGGATTTATTCGCGTAGCGGGGGGGTATGGACGCAGCAGGGCAGTAAATTGGTAGGTACGGGGGCTGCGGGGAATGCAGGACAAGGCCATAGTGTTTCTATCAGTGCGGACGGCAACACTGCAATTGTTGGGGGATATGGGGATAATAGCCTTGCTGGAGCTGCATGGATATATACGCGTAGCGGAGGGGTATGGACGCAGCAGGGCAGTAAATTGGTAGGTACGGGAGCTGTGGGGAATGCACGACAAGGTTTTAGTGTTTCAATCAGTGCGGACGGCAACACGGCAATTGTTGGGGGATATAGGGATAATAGTAGTACCGGAGCTGCCTGGGTATTTATACCTCCCGCTACTCCCACTATCACAAGTTTTACACCCACATCTGCCGGTGCAGGAACACAAATCACCATTACCGGTACCAATCTTACAGGAACATCTGCCATTACCCTGGGTGGTACCTCGGTCGCCTCGTTTACGGTTGTTTCTGCAACTACCATCAGCGCAGTTGTGGGCACGGGATCTACTGGGGCACTTAGTCTGGTTACACCTGGAGGTACAACTACATTGTCTGGATTTACATTTATATCCGCACCCACAATTACAAGTTTTACTCCAACTTCAGCAGGTAGCGGGGCAACAATTACTATCATCGGTACCAACTTCAATAGCACATCAGCCATAACCCTCGGTGGTACTTCAGTCGCTTCATTCACTGTTCTTTCCTCCACCACCATCAGCGCAGTTGTTGGCACCGGCTCAACTGGAGCCCTAAGTCTGGTTACACCTGGAGGTACAGCTACATTGGCAGGATTTACATTTATTGCTGCGCCTACAATTACAAGTTTTACTCCAACTTCAGCAGGTAGCGGGGCAACAATTACAATCATCGGTACCAACTTCAATAGCACATCAGCCATAACCCTCGGTGGTACTTCCGTTGCTTCCTTCCTGGTACTTTCCTCCACAACTGTTACAGCAGTTGTTGGTAGCGGAGCTACTGGAGCTGTCAGCTTAACTACCGCAGGTGGTACAGCATCCCTTTCAGGATTTGTCTATATTTCTTCTGCACCTGCAATAAATAGCCTATCAATCGTTACTTGCAGCGGTTCCAGCTTTACCCTAACACCTGTCAATGGTGTCAATGGATCAATCCCTAGTGGAACAACCTACAGCTGGTCATTACCATCATTTACCGGAACTGTTACCGGCGGACTGTCAGCATCAGACCAAACTGCTATTCATGGCACACTGATCAACTTAACCAGTGTTCCACAAACAGCAACTTACACCGTTACCCCGACCTCCCCTTCCGGACAAGGCAACCCATTCTCAGTAGTTGTTACGCTCTTGCCTACTCCAATCATCAACAACATTACTACTGTAACATGCAGCGGAATTTCTTTACACCTCACGCCTACTGATTCAAGTAACGGCCTTATTCCCATTAACACCCTATACAGTTGGACAACACCCACCTTTAGTACTGTCTCAATGACCGGGGGTATTTCGGGAGTAAACCAACCCAATATCCATGGCATTTTATTAAACAATCAAACCAATACTACTCAAACTGCTACCTATACCATCACGCCACGAACGGGTAGTTGTGTCGGTGCTGCATTCAGTTTGGCAGTTACTGTTCATCCTACCCCAATCATCCCATTTCAAATGATGATTAATTGTAGCGGGACTCTCATTCAGCTAACACCAGTAATAACCGCCAGTGGAATTTTACCTGCCAATACACGATATAGTTGGGATATCCCTTCTGTAAGTTCAATATCTGTAACTGGAGGTGTTAGTAGAACCAACCAAAATTTCTTCTCTTATAGACTCTTCAATTCTACCAATACAATACAATCTGCCACTTATCTTATCACTCCACAAACCACAAATGGTTGCACTGGAAATTCATTCTCCATAACAGTAACCCTCCATCTTAAGCCACAGATATCCCCCCTAACGACCGGCACTTGTTCCGGAATAACATTTACGCTCAATCCGGCTGATGGAATTAATGGAATAGTCCCTCCGGAAACAAAGTATAGTTGGTCAATCCCAAGTGCAACCGGAACTATGACAGGAGCTCAATCGGGTTCAAATTTGTCGAGTATTTTTGGACGACTTTTTAATCAAACCCAAAGTTCTCAAACAGTTACCTACCAGGTAATTCCTTCAACAAACTTTTGTGGGTCTGGAAGTGCTTTTACTGTTACGGTTTCGGTCAATATCGCACCTTCGATATCGCCAATGTCTTTGGTAACCGAAAACAGTACACCTTTTGTTTTAAATCCCACAGAACCAACCAATGGAATCATTCCAAATGCTACGAGGTATAGTTGGAATGTACCATCATATACCGGCTCTATTTCCGGTGGACAATCTGCAACAAACCAATTGTCAATTGCAGGGCTTTTATTCAACCCATCCGTTTCCCCTCAAACAGCCACCTATACCATCACACCCATTGCACCACAAGGATGTGTGGGTACACCATTCACGCTTACTGTTACAGTATCACCCAATCCACCACCAACAATAATTTCTTTTACCCCCACCAGTGCCAAATCAGGTGATACCATCACCATCACAGGTACTAACCTTACTGGTACTTCCGCCATCACACTGGGGGGAGCTCCCGTTGCCTCCTTCCAAGTTCTCTCTTCCACCACTATTACAGCAGTTGTTGGCAGCGGAGAAACTGGGGCTGTCAGCTTAACAACTAACGGGGGCCTGGCAGTTCTGTTCGGCTTTACCTTCATTACCCCTCCACCAGAAATCATTTCTTTTAGTCCACAAAACGGCCCTGTCGGCACACTGGTTACAATTTCCGGCAAACATCTTCAATCATTTACTTCCATTAAAATTGGAGGTGTTCCTGCCATACCTATTAGTTTCTCTGGTAGCACATTAGTTGCCATGGTTATGCCAGGAGCTACCAATGGCTCCGTTAGTATCAACACTTCCGGTGGAACAGTAAATAGCACAGATAATTATATTGTTACGAATTCGAAAATTCCCAATATCCAGCAGGGAAATAAATTAGTTGGAAACGGGGCCACTGGTAATTCATATCAAGGCGAACGCGTTGCATTGAGCGCTGATGGAAATACCGCCATTATTGGTGGTAGTTACGATGATGGCTTTAAGGGCGCTGCCTGGATATACACCAGAAGTGGAAGTACCTGGACACAACAGGGCAATAAATTAGTTGGTACCGGGTCTTCAAGTATTTCCTTTCAAGGTTCCGGTGTTGCAATAAGTGCTGATGGGAATACTGCTATCGTAGGTGGTTATGCTGATAATAGTAATAAGGGGGCAGCGTGGATATTTACTCGCAATGGAAACTCTTGGACGCAGCAGGGGCCAAAACTAGTGGGAACAGGTGCCGTGGGTAGTGCACAACAGGGTTACAGCGTTGCAATTAGCGCAGATGGAAATACCGCCATTATCGGAGGCTGGGCTGATGATAGCAATAAAGGGGCGGTATGGATATTTACCCGCAATGGAAGTACATGGTCACAAATGGAGAATAAATTAGTGGGATCGGGAGCCATTGGTAATCCGCAACAAGGTTTCAGTGTCGCTATAAGCGCAGATGCAGCTACAGTAATTATTGGTGGTAACGGCGATAATAGTAATAAAGGAGCCGCTTGGGTATTTACCCGCTTTGGTAATTCCTGGACGCAACAAGGCAATAAATTGGTAGGAAATGATCTTGCAGGTAATCCATTTTTGGGCGCATCAGTAGCCGTGAGTGCAGATGGAAATACAGCTATATTAGGAGGCTTTAAAGATAGTACACAAGGGGCAGCATGGGTATTTGTCCGAACTGGAAACAATTGGACACAACAAGGTAGTAAGCTGGTAGCAACAGGCTCAGTGGGTTTTACCAATCAAGGTATCGGTGTCACATTGAGTGCAGATGGTAATACTGCCATGATTGGAGATCGTATAGATACTAGTAACTTAGGGGGAGCATGGATTTATACCCGAAGTGGTGGCACCTGGACGCAGCGGGGTTCCAAAATAGCGGGAACAGGAGCTGTTGGCAGACCTGCGCAGCAGGGCGTAGGTGTTTCCATAAGCGCAGATGGAAATACTGCCATGATTGGTGGTCCAGGTGATGATAATACCAAAGGTGCTGCCTGGATATTTACAACGTCTCCCTCTCCAACCATCATCAGTTTTACACCAACTGCTGCAAGTACAGGAGCCGTCATCACCATAACGGGATCCAACCTGATTGGCACTTCCGCAATTACTCTAGGTGGAACATCAGTTGCTTCATTTACAGTAGTTTCTCCCAACACAATAAATGCTACAGTCGGATTTGGCTCTACAGGTGCGCTTAGTCTTGTAACCCCCGAAGGTTCTGCCAGTTTATCGGGATTCATTTTCATATCCCCTGCACCTTCCGTTAACAGTCTGTCAACCGTTACTTGCAGTGGTACCAGCTTCTCCCTATCACCTGTAAATGGCATTAACGGCAAAATACCCGACGGAACAATTTATAGCTGGTCTGTTCCCTCATTAAATGCAGGCCTGTCAGGTGGTGTCTCTTCATCCAATCAAACTTTCATATCCGGAACGCTTCTGAATTCATCTGGTAAGGTACAAACCGCCGTTTACACTGTCGTTCCCTCCCATCCAACATTCGGGAACGGTGTACCGTTTACTGTAACTATTTTCGTTCAACCAGAATTGGTCATCACGCCTTTGTCTATTACCGGTTGTGGAAAAATGATATTCAAGACAATCCCATTGACCAATACCAGCGGACCGGTGTCCGATTCTTCTTTACATATTTGGACTACACCCAATCAAACTGTTTCCTTTATTACCAGAGTTAGACCACAAAATAACTTCTACTCTGTTGATTCGGTTAATTGGATAAATGAATTCAATTTTAATAAGAGGTTCTACTATTTCCCCAACCCATCGGGAAGTTGTTTTGGTCCCAATTATAGGCTTGACGTTTATCTGAATCCTGTCCCATCAATTAATGCAATGACTTCCACCAGCTGTAGTGGGTTACCTTTTGTTTTGTCACCCTCCAATGGAGCAAATGGTATTGTTCCCGACTCTATAAGTTTTTCCTGGAATGTTCCTCTCCTGTCAGCATCGCTAACAGGTGGCACCAGTGGTGCTAACTTATCCGCCATCACCGGCCAATTCTTCAACTCCAGCAATGTAACGCAAACTGCCACTTATTCCATCACTCCTCTTTCAACCAATGGTAATTGCCCCGGTGATCCTTTTACATTGACCGTCTCTGTTAACCCTACTCCCGCCATCACCCCGATGACCATCACTGCCTGTCGAAGAGTAACCTTTACCGCAGTAGCTTTTAATGGCACCAACGGCCTGGTTCCCACAAATACCCGCTACACTTGGGGTATCCCTACGCAGACAGCTTCAATCGTTGGGGGAAGATCCGGTGTGAACCAACCTTTCCTCGTAGACACACTTGCCAATGAATCCAATCGACTGCAAGAGGCCTACTATACCCTGACACCATCAGCAGGCAATTGCGTGGGTAAAAACTTCACCTTAACTGTATCCATCAACCCGGTTCCTGTTATTAAAGAAATTATTAGTGAAGTCTGCAGCGGAGCAACTTTCTTAGTTTCTCCTACCAATGGCACTGACGGGATTGTACCTTCCGGTGTTCGATACGTATGGAATGCCCCCACTGTCACATCAGGTATCACCGGAGGCCAATCCAATAACGCACCCCCCAATATTTTTGGTACGCTTCGCAATACAACTGATACAACTCAAACAGCTACTTACTATGTTTCACCATTGGGAACTACCTGTGGATTTGGGCCTGTCTTTACTCTAACCGTTTCGGTTCTACCCACCCCATCCATTCAAAATCTGAGCATCACCACCAACAGCGGTGTACCTTTTGCAATCACACCGGTTAACCTTATAGATGGTATAGTTCCGACAGGAACCCTCTATAGCTGGAATGTACCAACTTTCAATGGCACAGCAACAGGCGGACAAGCAGGTACTAACAGATCATCCATCCAGGGAACACTTCAAAATACTTCAGCAGTCTTGCAGTCTGCAACCTACATCGTTACTCCCGCTACCGGTAACTGTAACGGTTTATCATTCACAGTTTCAGTGAATATAAATCCACAACTCATCATTCAGTCATTCAATCCAATTTCTGCTGGAAAAGGATTAACTGTTACCATTCGCGGTAAAGGATTTGCAAGTGTGAACCGTGTTAGCTTCGGCGGAACTGTAGCACTCAGCTATACTATTGTTTCAGATACAACCATGAATGCAGTAGTAGGTGATGGTAATTCCGGCTTCGTAAAAATAGAGAGCGCCTATGTTAAAGACTCCTTGGCAGGATTCACCTGGGGTAGTCCGGTAATACAAATAGGCACCCCTGACTCTATCAGCGTGTTTGGAGCAGAAAGAGGTAAGTTCTCCCCCACCCAAAGCTATCTGGTAAGCGGTCAGTTCTTACAAAGTAGTTTGATCATCAATGCACCGGATAGCTTCCAGATCTCCAGATCTGTTACCGGAAGTTTTGTCAAAACAATTTCTATTGAACCAATCAATGGAACAATTGATACCAGCAGAATATTTGTCAGATTCAAATCAGATGCACCGGGCGTATTCTCAGGTATCATATCTCATAGCTCAACAGCCGCCATTAACAAAAGCCTGAGTGTAACTGGCAACGCCAATTGTGATAGTGTCGTTTACCTAACTCCTGTTATCAATAACATCAAAACTGACACAGTTATCTGCTTTAAAGATTCAGTGACTCTCAATGTAAGCAATGGAACCTTCAGTAAGTATTTCTGGAGCAATGGTGATTCCACCAACAAACTGGTGATTAAAAACTCCGGTACATTCAATGTAAAAGTTAGCTCCGGTAATGGATGCATTTCATATCAATCATTGAATATCAGAACGAATAAAAATACCAATACTACCCCTTCGCTGGCACTAGTTGGAAACCGCTTAATCAGTACTTCAGCTCCCAGATATCGATGGCTATTCAATAACAATTATGTGCCGGGGAATACCTCTAATGGTATTGTCCCGAACAAAGTGGGATTATACGCTGTAGAAACCAGCAATGACAGCATCTGCTGGGATAGATCACTGGATTATCCAATCATAGTCTTGTCAACACCCTTGGTAAATGACACGCTAAACGTAAAGATTTTCCCTAATCCAACTTCTACAGGAACGTTTTTTGTAGTTGCTTCCTTAAAAAAGGTAACCAATGTCGTCGTGAGGGTAACAGTTTCTGACGCGAATGGAAACATTTTAACTCAAACCAATCCGTTCATCTTCTTCGGAAGAGAAATCAAAATTCCTATTTCACTCACATTCAAGGGAACTGCCTTTGTCAGAACAGATGTCAATGGTGATATAGTCACACAAACCGTCATTTTACAATAGAAGTTATGCGTTACTTTTCAATCAAACAGATTGCAGGAATTTTCTGTATCATGACATTGCTGATCGGGTGTCCAAAAAATGGAGATACCCCCGCTCCACCACCCAATCCTCCGTCACCGCCAACACCACCCAATCCTACACCAAAAACTTGTATTATATCCGGTATTTTTCAACAAAACAGCGGTCCAAAACCGGAATTCGCCCTCCTCATTACTTACAACAGCAGCCTCAATCCTACCCGCATCAGCGCATATGATAGCGCCACCAACAGGCAACTGTTCGTAGCCAACCTCACCTATGGAAGTACTGATTCTATCCGAATAGATGCCCATCAATACATGAAACTGGATGCCAGTAAAAGAGTAACTGCTTTTTTTACCAAAAGTGATATGACTGACCCTCAGGGTTCAGACAACTACCGATATGAATACATTTACAATGCAGAGGGATTTTTGATAACCAAAAATCTTTACATCAATGGCGCCAACAATCCAACCTACGTAACTACCTACACTTACAGCAATGGATTGCTGACTAGCTGTCTCATGGTAGTAGCCAGTGCCGGCAACAAAAAAGTTCTGGAAGCCACCCTGACCTATGAGACCGGCTTATCACCCAAAACCATGCTCTACACCTTCCCCGATGGATTTGAAAGCTACTATTATTCAACTGCCCTGAACTTTGGCACCCGACCCAACAGGCCCCTGAAACAAGTAATTACTACCCTGTTCAATCCGGCTACAGGAGCAACTATAGATGTATGGACTTCCAACTATAGCGGTTATACCATCAACACTGATGGGTATATTACATATGGAGTAACCACGGGCGAACAACAACAGGGAATAGCCTCCTTCTTTGGAAAAACAACTTTCACCTATCAGTGCCAATAAATTGATTAGTTGAAAAAACTAAGCAAGCAGTACGGAACACAACTTCCTATCTACCCGTAATACTCCATCCTGATCTCCTGTACCCGCTTATCTTCCATGTACTCATCGAAAGTGGTAAGGCGGTCGATGATCCCCTTGGGAGTCAGCTCTATGATTCGGTTGGCAACAGTTTGAATAAAAGTATGGTCGTGAGAAGTGATTAAAACAACACCGGGAAAAGTCTGGCACCCTTCGTTGAAACTCTGGATACTTTCCAGATCAAGGTGGTTGGTCGGCTGGTCGAGAATGACAAGATTAGGATTCTGTAACATCATCCGGCTGATCATACAACGTACTTTCTCTCCCCCACTCAACACATTTGTTTTCTTTTGTACATCATCACCACTGAACAACATCTTCCCTAAAAAGCCACGAATAAAGGGCTCATCAGCATCGGTTACATGCGGCGGCACAAACTGTCGCAGCCAATCCATCAAACTCAGGGCCTCCTGAAAGAATTCCTGGTTCTCCAGCGGTAAGTATGCTTTGGTAATGGTGGTTCCCCACTCGAACTTTCCTGCATCAGCAGTTGATTGTCCATTGATGATTTCAAAGAACTGTGTAACTGCTAACGGGTCACGGCTGA
>Ga0209985_10004735_pt1 | contig 10832 bp, 10 predicted proteins | sample NOAtaG_FD_187305 | JGI IMG/M metagenome (GOLD analysis project Ga0209985, IMG submission 187305) | Freshwater lake microbial communities from Lake Erie, under a cyanobacterial bloom - NOAA_Erie_Diel6S_1000h metaG (SPAdes) (version 2) | ecosystem: Environmental > Aquatic > Freshwater > Lake ... | reverse complement strand
CGGCTTCCTGCCGCCGATCCCCTATCCGCGCCGCATGTTTGCCGGCTCGCGCCTGCGCTTCCATCGGCCGCTGGCTATCGGCCGGCCGGCCCGGCGTCACGCAACCATCCGGGACGTGGCGACCAAGTCCGGCCGCTCCGGCTCGCTGGCGTTCGTCACGGTCGGTCTGCGTTTCGAGCAGGACGGCGCAACCTGCATCGACGAGGAGCAGCAGATCGTCTATCGGGAGCCCGGCGCTGCGGTGCCGGCGCCGCCCGTGCAGCCGTGGCCCGACGCCGCGCCCGGTGCCAGCGTGCAGGTGGTGGTGCCCGATCCACGGCAGTTGTTCCGCTTTTCCGCATTGACCTTCAACGCTCACCGTATCCACTACGACCGCGACTATGCGAGCCGGGTCGAGGGATACCCGGGACTCGTCGTGCACGGGCCGCTGACCGCCATGCTGCTGGCCGCGCTGGCCGAGCGCACGGCCCACCGGCGGCTGCGCGAGTTCAGCTTCCGCGTGCAGGCGCCGCTGTTCGATCTGGCGCCGTTTCGGCTGGTGGCCATCCCGACGGCCGACGCGCTGCAGCTCGAGGCACAGCGCAGCGACGGGCAGGTTGCGCTGACGGCCAGCGCCGCGTTCGACTGACCCGCTGCGGGCCACCCGCCGGGCCGCCCCGACCCCGCTTGGAGTCCTCGCCGCCGCTGCATACCGCAGCCTCGATCCGGACCCGTGCCCAAGCGCACCGCGGCGCCGGGTTGCTCGGGATTTGCGCGAAAGTCTGCCGGCGCAAGGCGCCGGGCAGCGGGCCACGCAAACGCAGCGCCCGCGGCCCGCGCCGGGCGCCCCCGGTCCGGCCGGGGCCAGTTCGGGCGCCCTCCCGCGGCGAGCGCCGGACGCCGGTGCGGGCGACCCAACAGCTCGGCTAAGATCGCGCGCCATGCAGATGTGTGAGGTCATCCGGGCGTGGGCGGGCGGCGGCCGCTGGCACCAAACTCGCTTGACCTCCCAGCCGCCTGTCGAGCCGACCCCGCGCGCCGCACCGATGATGCCTTGGGCCCAGCGTGCGACGGGTCGCCTCGCCCGGCCCCGTGTATTCGCCGGCGCGGCCGCGTGCAGCCGTTCCAAAACCGCGCCCGACAACAAACCGGCCGAGCGGCAGCGGCCGCTGCGGTGCCGCGTCGTTGCGGGGACGTTCCTTCGCTCTGGCTCGCTTGCCCATTGACACGATCGGCTGCACGCCGCCGACCTTTACGAACCCCTCCAAGAAAGGCTCTACATGCTGGACTCCCTGGTCTCCAAAGATCGCCGTCGGCTCGCGCTCGGACTGGGTGCGCTGGCCGCGGGCGCGCTTGCGCTGCCTCGCTCCGTGCGCGCGCAGGAGCGGTTTTCCCTGTTCGTGCCCAGCACGCAGCCTTCGGTCGATCGCCTGATCAGCATGAGCAAACTGCGCGACGACGACTTCGTGGTCGACCTGGGCTCGGGCGATGGCCGCATCGTGTTTGCAGCCGCCCGGGCCAATGCAAAGCTGCGCGGCTTCGGCGTCGACATCCAAGAACATCTGGTAAAGCAGTCGAACGAAGAGGCGAAAAAGGCGGGGCTCGCCGATCGCGTGCAGTTCTTTCACCAAAACGTCTTCGACGCCGACCTGTCCAAGGTGACCGTGATCTACATGTGGCTGTTTCCCGAGCTCATGCGCTTGCTGCGTCCGAAGATCTTCGCCGAGGCGCGTCCCGGCACGCGCGTACTCACGCACCTGTTCGACATGGGAAGCTGGCGCGCCGACGAACGCGACACCGACGGCGGCACCACCGCGGGCCTGTGGATCGTTCCTGCGCGGGTTGAGGGTTTCTGGACCTGGAATCTCAACGTCGGCGGCAAGCCGCAACGCTACGACAGCATCCTGGAGCAGCGCTTCCAGGACGTGGAGGGCATCACGCGCGTGGGTAACCGGCGCGGGCTGTTTGCCAACGTGCGGCTGCGCGGCGAGGAACTGGCGTTTACGATGGACATGACCATCGAAGGTGCCGGCCTGATACGCCACGAGTTCTCCGGGCGCGTGCGTGGCGACACGATCACGGGCACCTGCCGCGTCGGCCCCGAGGGCGAGGGCCGCGAGCAGCCATGGCAGGCGCAGCGCTCATCCACGACGCAGTATTTCCGCTTCAGCGGCGTCGACACCAAGTAAGGCGGGTCGGCGCAAGCCGACGGGCAGTCCTTCGACAGGCGGCGGGCGGCGCAGGCGCGCGTTGGCACCGCTGCCGTCCGACCTGTCGGGCGGACCTGCCAGGGTCCCGACCGACCCCTCCGGCTGTCGTTCTAGCAGTCGCACTGCCGCACGGGCGGTGTGTGAGTTGCTACACGGTCACCGACCGCAAGGCGCGCGCCAGTTGGCGGCGGCGAGAGCGTCAGTCCGGCCGAGGTCGAGCCCGAGAGGTTGAATGCCTCCGCCGTGTAGAAGGCGGTCGCGTTCGGCGCCCCAACACCAGGTGAGCCGACACGGCAAAGTCGCTCATGGTGATCGCCGCTTTCGATGCTCCGACCTTGGGGGCGCAGTCGTTTGCACTCTGCCACCGCGCGCTCACCTACTCCGAGTGTCCGGCATCGGTGGAGTATAGGGCCGGCTTCGCCGGGGCGTGCGGCGACGGACACACAGCAGTTGAGGCTCGCAACGTGCGAACCGAGCTCGACGCGGTTTGAGCGGCGAGCGAACTGACACACGCCTCACCCCATCCGGAGGCAGCCGGCGTCACCTGGGACGGCCAGCCCGCCGCGACAGCGCACGCAGTCGGTTACCCGCTTACCGCATCGGGATGCGATAGGGGCCGATGACGGAGTTGAACAGCATGTCGCCGTCTTCCAGGAATTGCAGGATCGCGTACGCCCCATTGCCCTTGTTGTTCTGCCCGAAGATCGTGCGCGAGACAGTACGCCCGGTGTCCCGGTCCAGGCCCGTCACCTCCCAGCCGTCGGCCTTGCTGTAGCCGTTGACGAAAACCGCATTGGCTCCTGTACTCATTACTGGAACCATGCTGACGGACACCACGTCGCCGCGAGCCCAGGCAGAGTAGAAGCGATTGTCCTTGTCGTTCCACACAATCTTCTCGACGCCACTCGGCGGCCGGTGTACCGGGCCGACTGTCATCACATCGATGATGCGGTCGGGGTGGCCTTCCTCGATCAGATTGTTGACCACGAATGCACCATAGCCGGACACGATGATCGTCTGCTCTGACTGGAGCCACGGTCGCTGCTCGGAGATGCCTGCCGACACAGGCTTCTGGTCGGCGATACGGGGTGACAGCGCGCCAGGGACTTGACGGGCGTCGGCAGGGATGCCATCGCGCCAGAATGCCACCAGCTTCATGCGGTTCGCCCCGTCGGTGATGAGGACGAGCTTGTCCTCGTTATCGCCGAACCCCATGAGCGTCGGCGTCGAACCGGTGCCGGTTCCTGCCTTGATGGCGGGCGGCCAGTCGCCACCGTCGTACTGGGCCGTCCACGCACCGTCCCTAGGGTCGTTGGACAGCCGCCCGTTCTTCCAGACGATCTTGTGCATCACCCCCGGTAAACGCGGCTTCTTGGATCCCGTCGCAACGTAGATCCCGCCAGCGGGATCGACCGCCAGCGAATTGGTCGACAATTGGTTGTCATCGTCGAACTTGAGGAACTGCCCATTCTTCAACGCTGCGTCCACCACGGCGACACCGTTGAGCGCGCCAATGACGATGTGGCCGTCATAGGTCATGTTCATGCCCACCAGCCCCACTCTCGGCGCCTCGTCGAACACGAGGGTCGGCGGAATGATGGTGGCGGTATCGAACCGCCCCTTTACCTCAAGGCCCTTCGACGGGTCACTTCGATCGACCAGTCCGATCGCCGAGACGATCGTGCCCGCATTGGCATAGACATAGTCTTGTTGGCTCACCAGAGCATAGATGCCGGCTGGCAGGACGGCGCCGGGCGCCGGACCGAGGATTCGCTTCAGATGGGACTCTGCGGATGGCATGTCGGCGTAGTTGAACTTGACGATCCGCTGCAATGCATCGCGAGATCGGCGCGTTGCTCCGGGCAGGTCAACGTCTGCAACCTTTTTCCATTGACCGCCGCGCGCATCGATCAACGCCACCCGATCCGTGGACACAGACCAGAAAAAGCCCGGACGTGCCGAGGCGTAGGTAGAGTTGTTGACCGGTCCACCCCACACGGGTGTGAGGGCATCGAGATCGACCCGCTTCACCCGCAGGTTGATCTTGTAGGGGATACTGTTCTGCTTGGCCGGATTGATGTGCGTGACACCGTAGATGTCGGCCGAAAGAAATGTATTGCGCTCGGGACGCGTCTGCGCAGAGGCGACGTGTACGCATACTGCCACGCCAAGCAACGTTGCCCCCACCGACCAGACGCCAGTAGAAAACGTCTGTTTCATCGAAGTCATGACTTGTCTCCGAGGTCTGAACGCCCAAAGGTAAGCAGTAGAGAGCATAGCAACAGCATCAAGCCGCCGCCGCACCAAATGCGGTAAGTGCTTCTCGTGCATAGACTTTCCCCCAACCTTCTTGCCGCCATAGCTGTGGGGGCCGCAAGAGAGAAAACATCACACCGCGACCGGCTGAAAGATACGGATCCTCGGCGCGAGCTTGCCTCGCAACTCCCGATCCGCGACCCGAATGTCGTACTCGAACTGCAGGTTCAGCCAGAACCGGGACTCCATGCCGAAGAACAACCCGAGCCGAAGCGCAGTGTCCGCAGTGATGGGTCGATACCCGTTCGCCAGCTCGCTGATCCTGCTCGGCGAAACATCAATGTCCGAAGCGAGCTGGCGGGCACTGATGCTCATGGGCTTCATGAATTCCTCCAGCAGACTCTCGCAAGGATGAATCTCTTCGAGCAATTCGGCCATGTTTCGCATTCCAAGTGTTAGTCCACGATCTCGACGCGGTGCGCTCCAGCGGTCTTCCAGACAAAGCAGATCTTCGCCGCGGCGAACCACTTGCCTTCCTGACCCGGAGTGCTGGCGACCAGATCATCGAGGATCTTCGCGGGCAGCTGGGTCGGGTACTTCTTCGCGATTGCGCGGAAGGTCGCGAGGAATGTCGTCCCCTGGTTGGCCGCGATCGCATATCTCGCGTATGCCTCGTCGGCGAGGCTCGACGAGAGCAGGATCTCCTCGCAGGCGCGAGCGATCGCGATTGGGTTGCCGTTCAGGCCGCGGCTTGCTTCAGCGTAGCGGACAGCCTCCGCCTTCCGCCCCAAGGCCACCAGCGCCTTGACGCCCCACTCGCGGTGGTGCCACATCGAGCGGGGCGCCTTGTCGAGGAGGGCGAGCAGTTCCTCGAAGCGCCCAGCGTGGAAGAGAGCGCTGAGGCAGGCGATCGTGCCGTGGAAGTAGCCGCCGGGCTTCCGGTTCGATCCCCACATGCTCTCGACGGTGCCAATCAGTCTGTCGGCCCAGGCAGAAGCGCGCGTGCGCGATGCGCACAGCTCGCCCCAGTAGTCGGCCAGCCGCTCGATGTAGGGGATCTCGTCGTTCTGATGCGCTTCCCACAGCCGGTCGAGCCACTGATCCCGCGTTCGGTCGTCGACCGGCGCGGCGGCGATGATCGTCGCGCAGGTCCCGATCGCGTGATTGACGGCGGTGCCGATGGCGCCGGAGGAGCTGTCGACTTGTTCGAGCGCACGCGACACCTTCTCCACGAACAGGACCGCGCCGGCGGCGGCCAATGCCGGGTCTTTCCTCGCCACCTTCTGGATCTCGGCGCTGGCCTCCCTGACCCGCTGCACTGCCGGTTGCGAGCGCCAGCCGAAGGCGTGCCGGCGAAAACGCGGCGCGAATGCCCACTTGTGTGCTGAGGGCCTGGTCATTGATTGTCACGCTTGTGGTTAATCACGCACGGCGTTATTGATTCGCCCATGGCGATTCGATCGTCTAATTGCGCCGACACTGAGGCGCTGTGCCAGCTGCGGCGCGTGGCGCGCTTCGCCAACATCGAGCGTCCGGTGCTGCGCAAGCTGAAGCAACTCGACCTTGCGCGCCGCATTGATGACCTGCGCGCGCCGCCGGCCAACCGGCTCGAGCAGCTGAAAGGCGATCGCGTCGGCCAGTGGAGCCTGCGGGTGAATGACCAGTTCCGCATCTGCTTTCGCTGGACGGGCAGCGACGCCGAAGACGTCGAGATCGTGGACTACCACTGAGGCAGAACGAGATGACCAGGAAACTGAAGCCGGTGTCGCCCGGCGAGATGCTCGCCGAGGAGTTCCTCAAGCCCTTGAGCATGAGCAACTACCGCTTGGCAAAGGAGATCGGCGTACCCGCGCAGCGCATCGGCGAGATCGTTGCCGGCAAGCGCGCCATCACCGCGGACACCGATCTGCGGCTGTGCCGCTTCTTCGGACTCTCCGACGGCTGGTGGCTGCGCCTGCAGGCGGACTACGATACCGAGGTCGCGAAGGCCGGCCTTGCGAAGACGCTTGCGAAGATCAGGCCGTGGAAGGAAGCAATCGAGGAGACGGCGGATGCGCACTGAGCGCGCCGCCCGTTCGGCGGCGTCGTGACGGCAAGAACCTGGCAGAAAGAATCGATGCGACAACAACTTGAGGCGTTTGATGCTGGCGTCCTCTTGATCTCTTCACGAGGAGCAAGGGGTCTGGTCACGCGTTCGGGGAACGCATGCGAGGACGCGATAGACCTCGATAGATCTCGAAAGCTGGCCATCGTGGAAGTGCCGACTGTCCTCGATAGATGTCGAATGATGGTGAATACTGCGCTTGGGCATCCCAGTCACAATGACGGTACGGATGACGGTAAAACCCGGGCGTTACGAGCCGAGCATGAAGGCTGACCGAAAGGGACAGCACAGCATTCGCATCAACGACCAGTGGTGGATCTGCTTTGTCTGGAAGACCGTCTTGGTCCTATGGAGGCGACAACTAGTCTGACGCGGAGGGGAACCGACCGGTCGACGCGGTGGGCAACTCGTCTTGAAGGCTCAGGAAGGCTGAAGTCCACCCACAAATAGTCCGGAAGAACCGGAATTCCTATGCTCGCACCATTACTGCCTCCCAGGCAAAGCCGAAGAGACTCCTTCGGTAGCCAGAAAAGCCGACATATCCCCAGATTCCCAACTCTTAGTCAGTTCATGCTTTAGTTGGGCAACCCGATCATATGAATGCTTGTCGAAAAAGCCACGAAGTACGTCACCGTAAGTGACGTCGCTTGAGCAGAACATCTCCCTTTCACGGCAGGCTACCGCGAAAAACAGCCGGCATTCCGCGCCTCTTTCGCAAGCAATCCATTCGACCGCATTACTGAAGTCGGAGGCCTGGATATCGTTAGCGCGCTTGCCGTCAATGACAAGATGCCCAGAGACACTGAGCGACTGCAGTTGATCTGCAACGAAGTTCGGATCTGATGTCTGCATTGCGTGCGCCAAGTCTATGCTGCGGACTTCAGACGAGCGCTCATCACGTATGCCCATTGTGGAGCCGGATCGTCGCCTTACAACACCAGAAAGCGCGTCTCGCTTCTCCCCATGCTTAAGAATCGCCAAGAACTGCGAAGTGTCTGGATACAGCGCTAGCAGTAACTCACAACGCCTCCGTTCCTGCGCTACCAGTTCAGCTGCCTTGCCCGCGGGGGCGGGCTTTGTGTCACTGGGAAAGATCGCTGCCAGTGCCCGGCAGTGTTCATACGCGCGCTCCGCGTAGAAGCGACCGATAGAGGAATGACTGCCCAACGCATCCTGCACAAACGCAGCAAGGTTTGGCGCGGACTTGAACTGGATTCTCAGGCGCCGGGCCTCCTGCGCTTCCCACTCAATGGAACTCGATTTCGAACCTTCCAATGCTTTCTGTTCGACCGACTTACTGTTAGCGGATTCAACAGGACTCTGCAGAGGCGCTGCAGCGCCCCTCGCGGCATTGCGCGTCGCTTCCGCCCCCCCGTCCGACCAGCGGATAAAGACGGCGCCAGCACCTCCAAGGCCGCCTACGACGATTGCGCCAAGGAGAAGCGACCGAAACTCAGCGCGCATTCCGCCAACTTTCTCTTGTTTGAACCTAGAAGCGGGGTCGCTCAACTTGAACCCGAACAGGCTGACCCGGCAATGCCCGTGCCCTTTACGAGGGACCCCGCTACAGCACTATGCTTAGAAGCCATAGTGATGTATTTGAACTGCTCAGTTCCACCGTCGGAGTACATGACCGTGACGATGTTATTGTTAAAAGAAAGGGAGCGTTGACCCAGAACGGAGTCGATGATGTTTGAGGCTGCCACCTGCCGAACCACATTATCGTCGTGCGAGGTCGTATTTCTCGTCTGAGCGGTAATGTTAGGAACCGGCGAACAACCAGAGAAGGCGGTAATTGCCGCTATCTGTTCCGGAGAGAGCAGGGACTGGCGCAGCAGAGCAAGGGTCAAGGCAGTGTCCATCATCTGCTGAAAGTAATCAGCACAACTGGAACCGCTGCACACGGTCACCCAATCCCGGCGGCCGAACACCGTTACTTGAGGTAAAGATGCGAATTCTCCAACGAACCGAAAATCATGCGTGACCAGTATGTCGTCACCATAACCACTTGCCCATTGGGGAGGTAGCGCATGTGCACCTGAGGCTGCAGTCAAACCAAACGCAACCACTAGAGCCACTAAAAGACGATGAACCGCAAGAATCGGTTGCATGAATCATCCTTAAAGGGTGTAAACGTGACCTTCGTTGCCAGCCTGTCCGCAGGAATACGTGCTTCGGCGGCGCGTGTCAAGGTAGAGGTAGTTGTCGCCTCAATCATGCAGCCATCTGCCGAGTATGCAGCGCGCTGGCAGCCGTCGTGTTGACCACCGAGTCGCGCTCAGGATTGAGGCGACAACTACCTTGACACGCGCAGGTACGTGTTGATGCCCCCCGCCAGCCCGATCGGATCACTCTGCACGAACCTCTTCATCACGGGGTCGTAGTACCGCGCCCGATAGAAGTACAACCCCGTCCCATCGTCCTCCCGCGCCGTGTACCCCAGACTGTCAGCCGGCTGTTCGCCCGCCACCGCCGTCTGAGCATAAGAATTTCAAAGGCCCTCAGCAAGGCCTGCCGACAAGCCTGTAGAGACCCTGGGGACCCGGATGCGGCGGATGCGGCGGATGCGGCGGCATGAAGTGTCAGGGTTGGGTGCCGGTGCCCTCGCGTGGGTCGGGTTCCGCCGGCCCGTGACGCTGTACGAGGGCGGGTCGCTGGCTCGACCGCGGGGTTGAGCCTTCTTCTGGGCTTCTTCTTGCGGCCTTGCGCCGCCATGGCGCGCAGCCGCGCACAGCCGGCCGCCCCGGCTGCTCTTGGCGTTGCAGCCTGGGACGTTGGGTTGGCGACGGTCGGGGACACTCAGGCGGAGAAGTCCTGCTCCGCCCCTCGCGCCCGACCCTTGGGCGGCGGCGGCGGATCCAGCCCCAGGTGGGTGAGGATCTTCTCGATCACCGGCCGCTCAAGGATGGCCGCGATGCTCTTCAGCTCCCCGGCGCCGCAGTTCGGGCACCGCTCCATATCGATGTCGAACACGCGCTTGAGCAGCCGCGCCCAGCCGATGCGGTGCGGCCGGGCCGCAACCGCCTCGGCCTGGCATCCGCCGGCCACTGCGATTTCGGTGGCCTGCTCATGCACCTCGGGTCCCTGCGGCACGACCAACGACCGCAGCCTGGCGTTGGGTGCCAGCACCCCATGGAACCGGATCAGATGCAACCTCGGCCTCGGCAACAGCGCCGCCACCCGCTGCATGAACTGCAGCGGGCTCATCACCCGGTGCGTGGTGCCGTCGCGCCAAGGTGTCTTGAGCTTGAGCTCCACCTGCCCGGCGGCGTTGAGCTGCACCCGCTCGTCCGACAGCGCCGGCCGGGTGATGGTGCGGCACAACTGCTCCAGCCGCTTGCGGTCGTGCGCTTCGACCCGCACGGCGGCGTGCAGGCTGAACCCGTCGATGTCGGCGCACAGGGGCTGGTGCGCTGCGGTCTCGCGCGGCATTGCGCCTCGGAGGGTCAGCACCCTCTGCCCGGTGCGGGGCCCGAAGGCGATGCGATACGTGATCGCCGCCGCCTGCAGCGGCCGCAGCGTGCGCGCCTCGTCACTGTCGGCATCGGACTCGGCCAAGTAAGTCTGGCCCGTGTCCTCGACCAGCACGCCCCGGCGCGTGAGCATCTGCATCAGCCGGGTGATGACGGTCTGCAGCAGCGCGTGCAGCTCGTCGTCGGTAGGCGCATCCACCTCGATGAACACCGGCTCGCCATCGTCGCCGCACTGGTACACGCCGCCCAGAACCAGACAGTGCAGGTGGATGTTGAGATTGGCGACCGAGCCGAAGCGTTGGATCAGCCTGTCGTGGCCGCACTCGCCGCAGCGCAGCCTCAGAAAGCCGTGGGCCAGGATGCCGCACTCGAGGAAGGCGTCGAACTCGTCCTTGACGAATCGCGGCACCTCCGATCCGGTGCTGGCCTCGGTGTGGGCGATGAAGCTGGCCGCATGCTGCTGCACCAGGCGGTACAGCGTGGTCTGCTCGGGCCGGTGTCGCTCGTAAAGCAGCGTGCCGTTCGCGGCGTCGCCCAGCCTCGGCAGCGTGAAACGGAACATCTGGCCGCACCGAAATACTGTACATACCTACAGTATCTCAGTCCGGCCGCCCCTCACAGCGTCGCCGGACGCTACTCCGCTGCCGCCTGTGCCTCGTCACTCACGCGAGCTTCAGGCCCTTTACTCCCACTCAATCGTCGCCGGCGGCTTGCCAGAAATGTCGTAGACCACGCGATTGATGCCGCGCACCTCGTTGATGATGCGGTTGCTCACGCGGCCCAGCAGTTCGTGCGGCAGGTGCGCCCAGT